>Ga0164243_10000600_pt1 | contig 64729 bp, 57 predicted proteins | sample OricompcompostOP_FD_108781 | JGI IMG/M metagenome (GOLD analysis project Ga0164243, IMG submission 108781) | Organic Plus compost microbial communities from Emeryville, California, USA - Original compost - Organic plus compost (OP) | ecosystem: Engineered > Solid waste > Mixed feedstock >... | reverse complement strand
GGTAACCAGTGTTGGTAGCTGCTGAGTAGTCACCAGTGTTGGTAGCTGCAGATCGTCCACCAGTGTTGGTAGCTGCAGATTGGTAACCAGTGTTGGTAGCTGCTGAGTAGTCACCAGTGTTGGATTCTTTCGCGTTTTCGAAATCTACCTTACTGAGAATAAATTTCACACCCGCATCTATAAGGGCAGGGAGTTTTATCTCTGCGGTAAGGGTCAGTTTCTTTGAAACACGCTTACTATCATCACTTGTTTCGTCAGTTGTACCTTCACCTTTAACTGCAAAGTAGCGTGAGTCGGCTGGTGGGTAGTACCCAAATACATCAAGTGCATTCTCACAAAAATGAAAGCCCTTATTGCAAAGACTTACATCACCTTTATGCGTATATGTTTTACCGACTTCATATTGGAAGTCGCGGCATTTAAGGTCACTATCCGTACCTTTAAAGCCTAATACTGTTTTAGATTTTGCCATATATCCCCCGATTAATCTTCTGTTTTATTTCCCAAATACGTATACCGGTAGTTCCCGGGGCTCTGGTATGTCGAAACAATCACATGCCCTTCCTTACGTAGCTCGAACAATCTGCTGCTGCATCCAGTACCGAACTTGTTTAAGTCACGAGTGGTCAACTCATGGTTTTCCTTAAATGCACGGAGCATCCGTGCCCGTGTTGATTGCCTACGGTTCATTTCTTCACGCAGGTCTTGTACCTTATCCCCCATATGAATACCCTCTATTCTCTGGTTAGTTTTTCTAGTTTCACTTGCATGTATGGCTCACCCTCTGGAACCATTGATTTACGAAGCTTAGTTGAATATTCGCCTAGATTTTCCAGATTCTCTGCTATATAGCTGTCTATGGCTGTTTTTGATGGCTTCATGAACAGGTCGTAAGTATCTTCATCAAATATTTCTCGGAGAACTGCTTTGTTATAGGCCATTTTTTGTACCCTGATTGACTTAAATTGCTTTCCGTCTACTTCCTCGCTCTTGCCATTTTCGTCTAGATATTTTGAAATTTCTTTTCTTAGTTTCTCTTTGAGTGCCTTTCCAGCCTTCTCATGATCTTGGGCTATAGAATAAGCAATAACGAGACTTTTAAGGTCTTTAACTTCGAGTTCGATCACTTCACCAGTGGTTTTCAAAGTATATTTGGCTGTCATCTAAAATACCGCCATGACTTTCTTGCCATTCCCAGCGTCAACAAAGGTAAATTCCCAATCTTCTTCATTCTGAACTGTAACTGGTATCTCCATTATTTTGTCTCCATAAGGTCTTTAATTATGTTTTTTGCATCATCTTTGGTCATTTGGCTGCCGGGAATTATGCCGTAATCTACTTCAAGTACTCCCGTCATGTCTTCTTTTGCTACTCCTTTACGCTCAAGTAGCGTTTTTATGAGTTGCTTCTGCTTGTCACTTGCAGACTCACCTACCGATCTTGGAGTAGGCTTATTAGATGTAGCTTTAGGCTCATCTAGTCTTGGCCGGTTATCTTGGCTATCTGAGTCTTTCGTATCGTCAATTAAAAACAACCCGTTGAGTGCATATTTCCGAGCATATGAGCTTGTGGAACCAGTAATCTGGCTATCGTCCATACCTTTCTTGGCCTCAGACTCTCTAGCCCATCCATATACTTCAATTTGTTTCGTCCCATCACCAAGTGAGGCGGTTGACTTTATATAAACCCTATTTCCAACTTCAACAACTGAATCTCCTAGTAGTAGGGTTAATCCATGGTCTTTTAAGAGCGGCTTTACAGCTTCTAAAATATCTTCACAGTTACGGTAATAATAGTTACCAAACTTATTAAATTGATTTTTAGGAGCTTTAAGCTTTTGTTGTATATCTATTAACTTGTCGTGTAATTCCATAGTTTCCATATCCTTCCTATGTGTCAATGTTTAATAAGTTCTATCTCTCCTCAAGTAGCACTTCTAATTCGTGTGTGAGTATATAAATTTCATCTAAGTGCGTATGTAATACTGATTTCATTTCTCCCTTTCTATTTGCTCCCTGCTTAGTGGCGTCGTCACTCTTGGTTTATGCTAATCAAGGCCACCATTTCTACGACGACCACCGAGAAGAAAGCAAAGATGCTATTAATTTAAAGTTGCTATTAGTTCAAATAATCCATAAGCGGCTAATGAGCCGATTACAATTTCAAATAAAGTTTTCATGTTTTTCCTTTTTGTTTTTTAAGAACAGGGTGGAGAGGTGAAGCCCGGTATTAAACGACCCAATCTTCAATGTGCGAACCAGTGGTGTTTAAACCCGTTCCTGTCGCATCCTCCCCAGGGCTGTTCTCTACATTTATCAATCTAAATACTGGCGAACTACTGGATACGATTACTTGTATTTATTCCTTTGTAGCTCTACGTATTTAGGATTTACGTTTTAATAAGGCATCACAGTCCTAGTAATTGGCTAGGATTATGCTTGCGGCCATGGTGTGCTGGTTTTAATCAGCCGTCGGGTCTACGCCCTCGTACCATCCGATCTGCCTATTTTTTAAGCGCATTAAAGAGACCTATCAAGCAGGTATATTTGCGAGACCGACCAATGTCAGCCCTTGATAAATCCTCCAATTTCAGTGTCTTTGTTGGTCGTCAACAATGCTAATCACTCAAGCCTCAATCTGTTGGCTGGTTTTCACATCTCTTATCTCGAAAGATACTAGGGTTAGAGCTTCCCTGGCACGAGTCACAAACGCTTACTTTCATGGCTCGAACTAGTTAATGAGAGTAAATAGCTTTACAAACAAAAAAGCCCAAACGTTTCCGCTTGGACTGTTTTGTCACATAAAGCTCCCAATCTGATTTTTAGGCCAAATTGGCTCGCAACGAGCTTTTTAAATAAGTGTTTGTTTTTAATTTTCGTCGTAACTAAAAGTCGACTAGCAATTACTATACATCAAGGTCGTCGAGTTCTGCAAGTTCTTTACGGGTTTTTGATGCCATGCTTGTTTCATCTTCTTGACTATCATTATCATCAGCATCTACATCATTATTGTCACTTGAAGTTTGTGTATCATCAGCTGGCGTATACTGGCCGCCGCTCACGTCCACAATCTTCAGATTGTAACGAGCATCATTCTTCGTTCCAAGCGCACGCAAGAGCGTACGTAGACTTTGTGCTGTCGCACCTCGTTTACCTATAACGCGACCAAGATCTTCAGGGTCTACTGTTAATTCTAGTAACACACCTTTTTCATCGATACGTCGTTCAATTTGTACTGCGTCGGGCTTTCCAACAAGCGACTTTACAATATATTCAACAAACTGCTGGTCAATACTACTGCTCATGTCGATCCTCCTTACATAACCACTTCATTATAGCAAAGCAGACCCTGTCCTGTGTAGGATATGCTACTGAAATGATTTAATTAAAATTTAAGCCTAAGCTTCGGTTTTTTCTTCGGTTTCAGGTGCTTCAGCTACTTCATCAGCTGGTTTTTCTTCTGCCTCTGCAGCAGGCTCTTCAGCCGGCTTTTCTTCTTCTGGTGTAGTACTGCGTAATTTGCCTGGATTGCGAGTTGTACGCTTCTTTTCAGCAGCTTTTGTAAACCAAGCTGGCATAGCAACGCCTTCAGCTTCTAAGATACGTGCAGCACGGTCAGATGGTTGCGCACCGTTCTTGAGATAAAACTCAGCCTTATCTTTAACGATAGAAGCCTTTTTATTATGTGGGTCGTAGCTGCCCAAAAGCGCTACCACTTTACCGCTCGTAGGTGTTAATCGTGATTCTTGAACCACCACGCGAAACATCGCGTGACCCTTACGACCGGTTCGCTGCATACGAATAGCTAACATGTTTACTTAAAACTCACTTTCAATTAGATCTTACTAAATACAAGTTAATCCTAATTTTACAGATAAGCGCCCCTGTTGTCAAGCTGTTCGGATATTATTTCGTATTTGACCCGACTTTATATAGTGCTAGGGCAGCTTCAGCTGCTTTTTGCTGGCCAGCTTGCTTGCTCGGTCCAGTACCTTCGCCGATGAGTTTATTATTGACGAATACGCCAACGCGGAAGGTTTTTTCGTGATCGGGGCCATCTTCATCGAGCACTTTATACACAGGGGTAAATCCTTCCTTGCTTTGTACCGCTTCTTGTAAATGAGATTTCGGATCCATCCAAGAACCAGTTTCTAAAATTTCGGCGAAGGTACTCAATACGCTCTTCTCTATAAATTGCTTCGCGACTTCATATCCTTGATCAAGATACAGCGCACCAACGACTGCTTCATAGCTGTTAGCAAGAATCTGAGCACGGGCACGGGCAGTACCTTGTTTTTCACCGCGACTGAGACGGAGTAATGGCTCAAATTCAAATTTAGCTGCTGCCGCACCGATACTCTCGGTACGCACTAAAGCACTACGCCAGTTAGTAAGAATTCCTTCAGGATCACTGTAGTTGCTATAGAGATATTCGGTAACTACAAGCTCCAAAACGGCATCACCTAAGAATTCCAGGCGTTCATTATGCTCCTTGGTACTTTTCTTGTGCTCATTTAAGTACGACCGGTGCGTAAATGCTGTCACCAATAGATTGATATCATTGAAGGTTACACCGAGTTTGTCTGTTGCGAATTGTTGGTATTTACTGGTATCCATAAGGTTATAGTTATAGTCCGGCTTTTCGTATCTTCTTCATTCCTAATAATATTAGTTTGCCTATGTCTTCATAAGCAATTTTATCCACCGCATCAGCTGCATCAAGCCATTGTATGTCCGTCAGCCAGTCTTCAGGGTTGAGCTTATCCGTATCACCAAGTCCCTGAACTAAGTAAATATGCATAGTCATGAGCACCAAAGTATGCGTGCGGCGGTAACGGAAATTGACCTTACCAAGCCAGTTCATGACTTTCATCTCTTGAAGCCCAGTCTCTTCACGAATCTCTCGCTCGGCTGTCTGACGCGGCTCCTCACCTTCTTCTACGTGGCCCTTTGGTACCGTCCAGCGGTTTTTTGCATCTTGGATGAGGAGGATTTCTAGTTTGTTCGTCTTTTTGTTCCGGCGAAATACAATCCCACCAGAAGTAGTCTCTTTAACAACTTCTTCAATTGGTGGCCGGCGCTTGGGCAGGAATTTTTTAAATCCCTGAATCGGCTTTGGTCGTTTCATAGGCGACTTACACCTCCTTTGTCGTTAGGGGTTCAGATGCTTCGTCCGAATCTTTTTCTTCTGTAATGCCATTGAGCTGACGATACGCTGTACCTAACACACCATTGATAAACTTTGACGAATTATCGCCACCAAATGCTTTGGCGAGCTCAACCGCCTCATTAATAATTACCTTTGGAGGTGTTTCTGGCTCATATTTCAGCTCATACAGTCCCATCCTGAGCACCACGCGGTCCATACGGGAAATTTGGTCGATTGGCCATTCAGGTGCGATAGGCTGCAATATGTCATCAAGCTCTTGTTGGTGCTTAATAACACCTTTGACTAAACGGTCAACAAATGGCGTGTCCTCGACCATATTCTTGTACCGGCTAATGTTTCGTTCCAGCACATCGACAAGAACAAAGCTCTTGTCTTCTGCAGACAGGCGAAAATCATGCTCATACAGCGTTTGCAGTGCAATGATGCGGCCAAGGTGTCGGTTTGATGCCATATTGTTAAAAAATTTTCCGTTTAGTACTAGCTATAAGTATAGCTTATTTTGCGTTAGCGGTTTGCTTTTTAGCGCTCTCTTTTCGAGTGGTATACGCTTTTACCGGTGATTTCGCATTTACTGCACGTGCAAGCTTCACCACAAGGTGGCTACGGCGTGTACCGGTACGTCGTGGACTAGTTCGTTTCTTTGGTTTACCCAAAACTTAACTCCTTATATGTTGTTTATGGTTGTTTGTGAGTTACAGGGTATTATAGCTAATTTTTGCTCAAATCACAAGTATATATTGACATTTCTTTATACATATGGTAAAATTCAGTCAACTTAGTAAATTAAGGATTATTTAAGATCATGGCACACCCTAAAATACATCATTCAGTTGGTAATGTGCGTTATCTTCATGTTTCAGAGGTCCCTGGCACTAGCACCGAAGAACAGGCTCCCCTTCCTCAAACTACTCCAGATCCTTTATCTGAAGCATTATCAAATAAGAAATATATGAAAGCAGCAGTTGGCTTCATGGCAGCTGTCGCACTCGTCGGCGTATGCGTCGATCGTTTCGCCACAGGTATTCCTAGTAATAGAATCACTTGCTCGGATGCACAACAAACGCTTAGATACGGCGTTGAAGCGCTCCATCCAGGGGACATTACAGCTTCTCATGCCGTTCGACACGATATTGAGGGCATGGAAAATGCTACAGACCAAGATATACAACAAATACCCGTAACCGCTCCTGACGGACGAAAGGGCACATTTGGTAGCTTTGGAGAGCGTGGTCCATTCCCAGGATCTTCTATACCGGTCAGTTGTGATATCGGCTAAATTACGAAGTTAATTAATTTCCGAGGTACGTAAATTGTTTTGCGTACCTCTTTTTGCTCTAGGCGTTCCCGAACTTTTGAGTCAGCTTTTGCGATACTCTCGATAGTTTCCTGGTCAGCATCAGCAGAAACTGTAATGTTTGCACGAACCTTGCCATTCACTTGTACGACAATAGTGATGGTGTCGCTTTCTAAATATTGCTCTTCAAATTTTGGCCAGGTGTCTTTATGGATACTGCTACTATGACCGAGCTGCAACCAAAGCTCATCAGTCATATGCGGTGCGAATGGTGCAATACACGCTACACATGCCTCAAGTGCTTCTTGCCACGCCTCGCTTTTACCGAATTCTTTGGTCTTAAGCTTATACAGATCATTTACTGTTTTCATCACTGCCGAGATTGCCGTATTGTAACGGTTTTCTTCTATGTCAATCGTGACCTTTTTTATCATTTCATGGACTGTCTTCAAGATTTCACGCTTCGTGTCAGCATTAATTTCCACCTCTGTGGTTTCGTTATATTCCTGCACAATATTCCAGAGCCTGCTCAAGAAACGATAGGTACCGGGTACACCTTGTGGATCCCAGCGCACCCATATATCAAGCGGAGCTGCGAACATCAGGTACGTCCTGAGTGCATCTGCACCATAGCCTTGCTCAATAATCTCAAGCGGGTCAACACCGTTACCCTTACTCTTACTAAACATTGTACCGTCTTGGGCAGTTACTTTCCCGTTGAATACAAATTGCTTAAATGGCTCAGGATTATTCAGCAAGCCAAGCTTGTGGAAGAAGCGTGTTACGAAGCGGGCATAGAGCAGGTGCGCAGTTGCGTGGTCAGCTCCATTGTAAAAGTCGATCGGCTCCCACTTTTGGGCAATATTTTCATCGAAAATCTTTTCTTGGTTGTGGGGGTCAAGATAACGATACATATACCAACTGCTGCAAATATAAGTATCGAGTGTATCAGTTTCGCGCTCAGCTGGGCCACCACACTCTGGGCAGTCAATCGTAAGCCAATCTTTTGCCCGGGCCAATGCACTCCTGCCATCACCTGCCGGCTTGAAATCAGTAAGCTCTGGAAGTGTTACTGGCAATTGATCATCAGGAACTAAAACTGGACCGCATTTTTCACAGTGGATAATAGGGATAGGCGCACCCCAATACCTTTGACGACTGACACTCCAGTCCCGCATTTTATAATTTATTTTCTCAATAGCCACGCCCTTATCAGCAAGGTCAGTAATAATTTTTTCGCGCATATCAGCCGATGGCATGCCATTGTATTCGCCCGAGTTCATCATGACACCTTCTTCGTGACTACATGCTTCATCTGCCGCATCATTTTGCACCACACGGCGTATTGGGAGGCCGAATTTCTTGGCAAACTCAAAATCGCGCTCATCATGTGCCGGCACTGCCATAATTGCACCTGTGCCATAACCAGGTAATACATAATCCGCTATAAATATCGGAATACGTTCGCCATTTACTGGATTAATTGCTTCTACGCCTTCAAGGCGCACACCAGTTTTTTCTTTATCTGCCTGGCGATCAAGTTCGGATTTTTGCTGTGCATCTTGTATATATTTCTGTACTTCGTCGTTATTACCTAGTACAGATTTATGTTCAAGTGCTTTCGCAACCCACAGGTGCTCCGGGGCAAGCACCAGATACGTTGCACCATAAATGGTATCAGGGCGTGTTGTAAATACGGTAATGTGTGCTTTTTTACCGTCAGTGTCCCTCCAATCGTTTGTTGTCTGATCTCCGAAATCTAATTCGAAATCAATTTCGGCGCCCTTACTTTTGCCGATCCAGTTTTGCTGGGCAAGCTTTACACTTTCAGTCCAGTCTAAGTCTTTGGTAGCTTCCAGAAGTTCGTCAGCATAGTCCGTAATCTTAAAGAACCATTGCTTGACTTCCTTTTTCTGCACCAATGGATCATCTGGTCCATCATGCCGCCAGCACTTGCCATCAATCACCTGCTCGTTAGCAAGGACAGTATTATCAATCTCACACCACCATTGCATACGCGCATCTTGGTACACTAGCCCATGTGTATACATTTGCGTGAAAATCCATTGCGTCCACTTGTAATATTCAGGCAAGTGGGTAGCGATTTCCTTTTCCCAGTCGTTACTCCAACCCATGGCTTTATATTGTTTATGATAACCTGGGATAATATTTGCCATGCTTTCTTGTGGTGATACGCCAGCCTTGATAGCATAATTTTCTGCAGGCAAACCAAATGCATCCCAACCGACTGGGTGATAACTTTCATAGCCTTGCTGACGCTTAAAACGCGCCTTCACATCACTAATAGTGTAGTTCATGGCATGCCCGATATGAATACCGGCGCCACTTGGGTAATTGAACATACTCATGGCGATGTATTTCGGTTTATCGCTTGTCAGATTAGCTGTATACACACCGGTTTCATCCCAGATTTTTTGCCAGCGTGGTTCGATTTCTTTTGGGTTGTATCGTTGCACTGTTGTTATCCTTTGTCAGTTATTAGTGAAGCGCGTTCTTAGGAAAAGTAAAATTATCCCTTACGGGAGCAGCTGGAGACGTATGAGCGCTGCTAAAGGTTTCATCACGCCTATTATAACAGAGGTTAAGAAGCGTGAAAATTGCTTATTCTAAATTGCTATACGAAAAGAAAAATGGGTCTTGATCTTGCCGAAGTCGGCTTATAAGCTCCAAGGTACCCGGTAAAAAATCGAGTTTACCTACATCACTCTGCCAATTATATGTATAGCGATCTGTTTCTGGAGATGTATTCAGTCGTTCGATTACGACTTCATATACCTGGCCGATTATATGAGTAAGTAAGATCTGTGAAGGTACATCGTAGAGCATTACTTCTGCTGTTCCACGTCGGACTGCTTGCTCAGTAATAGCAAATTTTTCCTCCAATTCACGTACTACATGCTGATCAATTGATTCTTCAAGTCGTTGCTTACCGCTCGGCAACATATGCGCACCAATAAACGGCTGCACCTTCTTTTGAGCGACGAGTATATCGCCGGCTTTGTTCTGTATGTACAAAATACAAATTACTTTTGGCTGTGCAATAGGCTTTGAACCAATAGAACTTAGGTTATCTACATATTGGAGGCCAGCTGGAGCAAGTACATAAACGTTATCTACCTTCGTAACAAGTCCTTGGTTTATGAGCTGCTTCAGATGATACATGAAGATATTACTTTCCATGCCATCAGGCTTCAGCGCTTTAAACCGTAAACTCTCAGCATGCATTAGCCGGTCAATAATCTCACGCTGGATATGGTGCTCTATCACATGCATAGTGTACCTCAAACCTACTCCATATATATAAGATCTCTCGCACTTGTAGTTATGCGTTTACGGATACCCTCGTATAATAGGTCTAGCTCATCAGCTTCAGCTTCTGTTTCAACATCCGTTTCGAAATGCCATTGAGGAATAGGCGGCTGCTCATATGTATCCGCATTCCATAGCCGTCTTCTCCCGTCACTGTCTGCGGTATCAAGCAGTGTATACCGAGTTTTATAAAGCTCATTACCAAGGCGAGGAGCCTGTTGTAATACTTTATATTCATCCGCAGTAATACGTCGCTGTATTTCTGTACGAAGTACACCTTCGCCCTGTTTGATCGTCAAAAAGAAACTGCGCGCCCCTAAACTTTGTTGCTTGCGCAACCGAAATTCTTGCCCTTGTAGCTTATGGTATGACTGGTATATACCATGCATGCATAGTACTTCAGAAGCTCCCAGTATATCGACTGCATCAGGGTGAGAAACTGCTTGTTTAATTTCCCCTTCTAACTCAGGCTGTAGTATACCCTGCACTACTCGCCTCATTTTCTCAGTAAACTCGCCGCCCCATGAAATATGTAGCTCTGGATGTGCAGCCACGGCCCAAAGATTTGCCTCACACGTAGCTATGGCTGTATCCGCCTCTTCATATCGTTCTGTATTAGTATGCTTTAACGCCTCATACTTCTTGGGATCTTCACGGGCAACACTTGGCAAATAATATACCCTGTCTACATACTCATGAAGGGGTGAAGTTTCCTTTTCTAGGTTGTCTAGAATTATTCTGTACTCTTCGGGAGTGACGTAGGCACCGATGTCACATCGATCTATAACAATAATCGCATTAGCGTATCTGTATTCGTCTTTTTTAGCCTCAATTTCTGTAATAATACCTGCTAAGATATTTTGCTGGAACTCTAGAAACGCTGGCCTATTATTTTGTGCCAATTCCGGCACAGTGTGACCTGTTCTCTTCAACTCCTCAATAGAGAATGTAGCTACTTCTGGGATGATTACTACCGGCCTATCAATCCCTTCCGCTTGTCGTTCAATTTCTGCAAGCACCGTACTCTTTCCGCCGCATGGACCGCCTTCTATCGCAATGACCGTAGGTTGTGGCTGTAGCAGCTTTTCAAGTAGTTCTTGTTGCCTTACGTAAGGTTCATTATGTAGATGTAATTCGCTCATACTTCACAGTGTATGAGTGCTCATGTCAAAAAACAGTGCAGTAAATTTGCGTCAAAAAAAATTGACTAAAATTGCTTGAGATAATTAGTGGAGAAATTTGTGGTGCGGGCAGTTTTTTCTTTGTATAAAGATTCAGCGTACCCAATAAGTTTCTGTACAAGTTCTATATTGCTGTAACCCGCCTTGTTCCAATTGTGAGCGTACAACCCGCCTGGTAATGGATTGACTTCATTAAAATAAATGGCCGATTTCTTAGTGTTTATCAACATGTCAACGCGTGCAATGCCACTACAGCCTAGGGCCTTGTAAGTAGCAAGTCCGGTTTCTTCAGCCGCTTTATAGAGTTTCTGAGGCAAATCTGCCGGGATCTGACTATAACCCTGGGAACCTGACTTGGCATTTTTGCTGCCCTTACCCTTTTTACCACCCTGCATGTATTTAGTGTCAAAATCAAAGAAATCTTCGGCATGCGTAAGTGGTTGTTCGAGAAGTGCTGGAACCGGTTCTTCATTACCCATAATCGGCAAGGTAACTTCAACCAGATTCTGTACGCCTTCTTCAATCAAAACTTTATCATCATAATGAAGTGCTACTTCAATAGCGTTTTCGAGCTCGTTCTTATTTGTAACTTTTGAAATACCAATACTTGAGCCGAGATGTGGAGGCTTTACAAACAGTGGATACTTGAGCTCTTTTTCAATCTTTGCAAGCCATTTTTTCGGCTCTGCTTCATAGTCAGATTTACTGGCAGCTACAAATTTAGTCACTAAAACACCATGGCTGTCAGCAATTTGCTTAGCCAGTACTTTGTCCATGGCAATACTACTGGCGGGTACGTTACAGCCGACATAAGGGATGTTTGCCAGCTCAAACAAAGCCATAACTTCACCATCTTCACCATGCGTGCCATGGGTAGCCGGAAAGGCGATATCAATCGTAATTGTTTTACCTCGTAACCCAGTTTGTACTAATTGTAGTCCATTACCAATTTCTAACGCGACTGGTTTGAGTTTTTTTAATACATCATCGATAGCCCCAGAAGTATATGTTGTAATATCTGCCAGTTTTGGATCTGAATACCATGCACCGTCCTTACTTATATATACGGGTACAACTTCGTATTTTCCAGAGAGCTTCAATGGTTTTATAACAGATGAGATAGCAGTTACGATTGATACATCATGCTCGGTACTGCGCGAGCCAAAAAATACGCCAATGGTTTGTTTTTTCATATGGCTTTATTATAGCCTACTTCTAAACACGAAAAATGAGTAATAAAAAAATTACCGGTGACGGCAATTTGAATATTTCACGGACTTGGGAAATGAACAAGGAGTGTGCATGAAAAGTAATAACGTACGTAAAAGAGTCTTTTACGCTTATTGTTATTGGAGCACCTCCGTATCGTTCATCCCTTAGGATCTACTCACATCCGCTCAGTATGTCATCGACATACTCACGAATTTCTGACAGCGGAAACGGATAGGTGTTCTCATCCATGAACTCAGGGTGTACATTCATACACAGTTCAATCCGCGAATTTCTGAGATTTCTCCACAGCGTTTTTCTGCCTGAGTCCCAGAAGCAATAGAAAGATCTTTTCTGGCTCAGGAACTGCCGAAGCAGAATGTTCACCATGTACAGCTGTTCGAAGCTCCACTTGTTTTCTGGCCATGAGAAAACTTTTCTCTTAACCACAGGGTCTACGAGCGTAGCCGTTCGGAACGTTACGATAATCTCCACTGCAGCACTCCTTGTTTGGTACGAGCACTCCCTATTGGGTGCCCAAGAACAAGACTAGCGATAGCCTATACCTACGTTATAACATTAAATATATAATAAGTCAATATTTATTGGTAATTGTCAGTCCAGTCGTTTTGCATTAGGACAAGATCATCTTTAGCCATAAATTGGTCAAGGTTAGTATAGAACTCAAGCGGTTTAGTTTCTATACGGATTTCTCCTTGGTAATTTTTATTACGAAGACCGGCTTCAATATATTGAGTGACAGAATTCTTCATAAGTACCACGACGTCTGGGTTGGCTTCGGCAATCAACTGTCCCATCTCGGTATGTACTCGCTCAGTTTCTTCGCCCTGGTCAACAAGTCCAGGTGTTACATAAAATTTTCGACGTGCAGACAATTTTGCAAGCAACCGTGTACCGGCACGAATACCCTCAATATTACCATTGTAGGTATCGTCAATAACCCAGCCCCCACTTAATGGATATGGCTGCATGCGATGTTCGTACGGCCGTGTCTTTGCCACACCAGCAATCATTTCTTTTTCGGATAGCCCAAGTTCATACGCAAGCGCTGCTGCAAAAGCAACCGGACCAAGCAAGTGTTCGCCAACCAGACCGGTAAATAATTCGAGCTTCTTACTACCTTTCTTCATGATGAAGGTTGTGCCTGTGATCGCAACTTCGACATCCGAAATCTTCCACCCTAAAGCACCGCTGGCACTGTACGTTTCGAAACCTTTTTTAATATAAGGCTCCGTAGCATTCGTTTCGTTGACATACACACAAGACGAATCTACTTTTTTAGCAACTGAAAATATATCCTTGGCAGCGGCTTCAAGGGTTTTATACTGGTCAAGATGTGCCGGTGCAATACCGGTTATTACTGCATGTGTCGGCTTAGTATAGCTGGCAAATCTTTCTACGTCACCGGGTTGACCTTCGCCATATTCTATAACTAACACGTCCTCATCACCGTCCAAAGACCGCGCAAACCGAGCATGTGATACCAGTACATTTTTATTTCCTGGCGTGGCAGCCACCTTCTTGCCTTCAGAGAGGATAGTATGAAGCAGCTCTTTCATGGTCGTTTTACCATAGCTGCCAGCAACTGCTATCTTAGCTCCTGCAAATTCTGTAAATATTTTTTCAGATTCACGTACCATGACTTTTTCTTTCGGCGTCACAATAAATACCCGAGCCAGCCAAATCGGCACGATTATAAGATGAGCCCATATGACTGGTGCGCCAGCAATTAATGCTAAGCCGAAGTATATGTACCGTGTATCGTTATCTGCTATGCCAATGATGGCCATAGCTACACCTACGAGCGTTTGAGTATACAAACCGGTCCTTAGTAGTAGCAACAGAGCTTCAGCACGCCGTGTAGTATCAAGCGTACGTCGGTACATGATGTTTGCAAAATTCTGCGTCCGCCAAAACCAAGCGAGATATGCTCTAAGGTTGTATTCGGTGTTTTGGAGCATATATATAATGGTTTTAGCAAATCGCGGACGATAGATACTGATAAAAGCTTTAATCATGCGAGAAATTCCTCTATATATTGTACGGTTTCGTGGGGCTTATCCTGGTATATAAAATGACCAGCATTTTGTATTACCTCTAACCTCGAATGTTTTATAAGTTCTTGAAATAGCTTACCGTATCGCGGCGGCGTAGCAGTATCATCCTCACCGTATATAAGCAGTGTCGGCTGCACTATTTTAGCTGCGTCGTTCCTGACATCGTCTTCCACGATATTCTTAAAAGTCCCCTGTAAATGTTCGGCGACCAACATGTCTGATCCTACGGTTTTATATACCTTTTGGCGCAAAGATTTCTTGGTCTGTTTTGGAAGCGGTGCAGTTACTGCCTTGCCAGCTTTCGTAATATACCTCAGTGCCTTATTCCTTCCCTTGTATTCATTTCGTACACCAGCACTGCCAAGAAGCACAAGCTTTTGGGTATCCAAAACGTTCTGAGCAATACCCCGTATAGCCATTGCTCCGCCATTACTATGTCCAATGATTGCGAATAACGTACCTGCATCAATCTTATGTAGAAAATCATGTACGAAGGTAGCATAATCATTCAATGTCCAGTCGGCCTGAGGTGTAGCCGTACCACCAAATCCTGGAAGATCGAGCGTTATAACCTGGTATTTTTTCGACAGATCCTTTTGCAAACGCTGCCAGTTACGACTATCATCACCCCATCCATGTAAAATAAGTACCTTTTTACCTTTACCGAGAATGTCGTAGTGTGTCAGTAATGTATTAACAATAACTTGCATATGCTTAATAGTATACGCGTTATTGCGGTACAGAATTATATGGGTAATCAATATCTAGCACTGAGTCGCTTGAATCATCTGGTTGCATATCATCAGAAAAGTTTCCAAACACTTTTGTAAATTCTTGCTGCAGCTCACTCCATATCTGCATAGCTGGCTTAGTGTTATCGGGCTTCTGTACAGAGACGTTACCGTAGTTAATTGTTGATTCGATAGTAGCCTGCATATTACTTTTGTCTGCATCTTGTTTTGTACTATGGCTTGCAATCTTAGAAATACGCTTTGTGTCTTTATCAACCCAAATTGTCAAAGGAGTTGTATCACCATCCGCTAGACTTTCAGTATTTTGGTCAATGTCTTTGCCGAACGCCTGGCACTTTTTAAGTGTCTTCATAAATGAAAGGTCTTGGAGTTTTTTATTACCTAAATATTGTGCGGCCTTATTATCATTAACACTAATTTCAAACTTGGTTGCCGCCTTACCGTTTACGGTATCTTTGCTGTGGCTGGTAATTTTAGCGAATGGATTTGCAATATATTGATCCTCTAACAATTGCACATCTTGGTCGGTTAACGTTACGTTAGCATCCGTTACACAACTTGCGCCTGCTGTGTTAAGCAGGGTACTGTCAAATTCTATCCATTGGTTGGATACAAGATTTGAAACATTTGCAATCAGTGGATCTAGCTCGGAAGAGTTAAACCCTAATGCTTCCCCAGCGTAACTGCTAATAAGTGACATGACTGTTTTAAGGTCTCCAAGCTTGACATACATATTACCGTCTATATACCGAGCATCAAGCGGAAAATCTACACCGCTCATTGTTATCTTTATAGTTGCTTCAGCTTGTTTTTTGTCAGCATTTGATTTAGTGCTAAACGTGATTTTAGTAGCAGGATCCGCATCCGGTTTTGTAGGATCTGCCGCTTTTATGTCTGCTATACCATTTAGCGAAATTTGTTTTTCCTGAGCTGTATTTACAATTGCTGTTTTCAACACATTTTCCGGCTTATTAGGTACAACAATGCCTACGTAAGCAGCTGCAATACCCCCGCCGAGTAGTACAATCCCTGCCAGTACTCCTGTAATGGCCACGAGCATTTTTTTGCGTTTTGTATTTGAAGTTCCGGAAGCTTGAACCTGCGCCATACCGAATACCGTAGTACTTTGACCCGCGTTATTTGTCTGTGAGTTATCATGTGGCTTGTCCCACGGCATAGACGGTTGAGGTGTTGGCGGTTGCGAAGAAAGCTGACCGGAAATAGCGGTGGGAGCCTGTGTGCCCGCCACGATAGGATCTTGCCTCTGGATGGGATTAACTTGCTGGGTTTCATCGCCAGTCGTAGGCTCTTTCGGAGGCACAGGTGCTGTTGGTTCCATGGATAATCCTTCTTATGGTTATGCAGGTATTATACAGCAAAAGTTACTGGGTAGAGAGACGCTTCTGCAGCTCAGCAGCAGGAATTGTTTTCTTAGGCAACTGCACGTCTTTGACAATACCATAGCCACTATACGTTTCTTTTCGGCTGTCGTTGCCTGGGTAACTGAGCGTCACAAGGTTCCTTGAGTTAGCATCGATACCCAATGTCAGGCTTGTGGGTTGGGCGTCTACATATTTAGCAGGATCAAGCTGACTAACCTGGTCGCCTAACCCTACGCCCTTGCCATACAGCTTCAACATTTCTACATACGTTTGCGGCAATAACTGCACTTCGTATACATAGGCTTTCCGGCCATTAATTTTTTCGGTTTTTACCGAGTCATAATTAACTGAAAAGACAGTGTGCTTGTCCATAAATTTTATGAGCTCTGCGCGTGTCTTTGGATCAACATTTCCCATTGGCACTACGCCTAGAAGCATCTGGCTAAATGTTTGGCTCGGACCGCCTGTTTCATTTTTAGCCCATACATTTACTGCCTTTGAAAAATCGAGTTGCTTACCATTCGCATCTTTACGGCTGGTGTCAATATTTGTATACCGTACAAATTCTGCTTTATCCGTACTGATTGCATCAGTTGTTACTGTATCGCCTTCCTGCTTCAAGGTAGTTTTAGTACGCACAATGTTTTCCCCGCCGGTTTGTACCTGTGCGAGCTCATCGGCGTTAAGACCATTCTCCTTGCTAACGACATGACGAGTATAGCCGGATGTTGCAAAGTTGTTTTTGATCATCCCGTTAAAGACATTGCGCGGGCTCTGATATACAACATTCCACCATACTATTGATGTCACAATAAGCAAAAGAATACTTATAATGAGCAGCCAGCTCAAAACTGATAAATTGGCAATGCGGGTGCGGATAGATGTGATACTCATAATTACCAGTATTGTAACAAGCCCTCTGTCAAAAAGCTCGCGTTTTATCTAGGGAAGTACATTGAAAATAACTATTACCCCTGTTATACTCAGCTATGTTAAAAGTACGGGGATATAGCTCAGTTGATTAGAGCGCATCGCTGGCAGCGATGAGGTCGAGGGTTTGAGTCCCTCTATCTCCACCAATCTAAAAAGACTAAGCACTTGCTTAGTCTTTTTAGATTGCAATGAGTTCATATTGGAAAATATACCTAATCATTCGGGAAAATGATTTTCGGCATGCATAGAAATGCTTCAGCTTTCTTTCGTCTTTCATCTGACTCTTGAGAAGATAACATAATAGCACCACTTAATGCTTCGTGTTCTGGATCAGGTAACACATTAAGTGTCCTATCCTCTGATGATTGCGCAGCAACTTCACTTGCAGACAATTCATTGAGACCAAGCTCTACAAAAGCCCTCTCTAAATATTCGTTGCCAATAGTTTCTTCTTTGAGTGTATATTGGCCGTCCATATTCTTAGTATACGTAAAGTAAGCGATGATACAAAAAAGTTTTACCTGGACTATTTGAGCTGCCTGGCGGCCACATAGATTTTGGTGAAGATATAGTTGCTGGCCTCAAGCGTAAAATCAAAGAGGAACTCAATATGACTATTACACTTGGTGATTCATTTGCCGTATTCACCTATCACAATCTCGTGAAAAGTAATAAAATAAACAATATATTTGCCCTCCCGACCAAGTTTCGCACGATCAAACCGAAGACCCCGAATATCTAGCTATCCTTAAAGGTTTTGAAGTCTTAGATAACAAGCCTCTGCACACTAAATGATGCGCTTTTTTCGGAGGAATGCGAATACGCCTATTATGAGGAGTACTGTCAAGACAATAAGGATTTCATAGGCGTGTTTCCAGTTTTGGAGTGGCAGAGAGATATTCATACCGTACATACCGAAAATTGCATTTGGCAAGGTGATAACAACCGTCACTAATGTCAAAAGTTTCATAGTGCGGTTTAGGTTATTAGAGCTGATTGAGCTATAAGCTTGTCGAATATTAATGATCGACTTTATATTTGAGCGACAGGCCTCGATCGATTGTTCATTATTTAATAAAAGGTCTTCTACGATATCTTGATCTTCTTCAAAAAGTGGTAAATGACGCCCAAGGGATAAACGACGCAAGGTAGCATTTGTTGGCAACAGCGAAGACAAGAACTCATTCAGCTCATCTTCGATTGTTACGAAATCGATGAAATCCTGGTTTGAAATTTCGTGGCCGCGAAGCCGGGCTCGAATAACCTTAATTTGCTTACTGGCAAGTGTGATATAGCTGTCGTACTGCTCAACAATCTGATGCATGATTTGGAGCACCAACTTAGTGCGTTGAGTGGTAGCGAAGTCTACACGGTTATTCAGGAACATGTCGAGACAGCCAAGTTTTTTCAAAGATACAGTAATCAAGACATCGGATGCAAAGATAAAAAGCAATGGCACGGTATCAACTTCGCCGCTGGAAGCAGTGTAAGCTGCACGAACATAGATATAAATCTGATCGTTTTCTCGCTCCAAACGCGGCATTTCGTCTTCGTCGAGCGCATCAACGAGGTGACCTTCATCAAGGTTGAATTGTTTTACTAGATGAGCGATTTCTTTATGGCTCGGATTTTCTACATACACCCACGCACCGCGTTTTGACGCATCAAATTCTTTTAATTCCTGACTGCGCAGGCTTTTATAATAATACTTAATCATAACTATAGCTTACTTACTTATGCTTATTGTAGCGCACATTCATGCATTACTCTATCAAATGAAAAGGCTAGATCCTAAAATCTAGCCTATCGTGCGCGCCCACCCGAAGGCGACTGGGTTACTTTTATTTTATTACATAATTATTTATTTTCGCTCGGTCGCCTGAAGCGCACGAATTACCCTAAGCATAAGCTTTTGAATGTTGCATGTCAATTAATTTGCAGTATAACCACCGTCAACCACCACTTCAGAGCCTGTCATAAAACTTGATAAGTCGCTTGCCAAAAATGCCACGGCATTAGCCACCTCTTCAGGCTTACCGATGCGCCCTATCGGAGTCACGCCAGCTAGCTGGTTGCGATCAGCATCACCTAAGATTGGTGTATCGATAAAACCAGGATGTACTGAGTTAACCCGTACGCCTGCTTTTGCCCAATGTAGTGCCAAATTTTTCGTCATCAGCCGTACCGCACCCTTAGATGCATGATAGGGCGTTGACGATCCAAACCCACCGACAAGACCAAAGATTGACGAGGTGTTAATGATAGAGCCGCCACCACTTTCTTTTATCAACGCACCCCCGTATTTCATACCCAACCATACGCTCGTTTGGTTTACGGCAATTACTTTTTCCCAATCTTCCAGCGTACCATTTTCAATATCAGTCACTGCGCCACCAATACCAGCATTGTTACATAAGATGTGAAGCCCGCCGAATTTTTCTTTGGTACTATTCAACGCCTCTTGCCATTCATCCGCACTCGTTACATCAAGGTGAATCGCGAATGCCTCACCACCTGCGGTTGCAATAGCATCGACAATACTGCGAGCACCATCGTCATTAACGTCAGCAACCATTACCTTGACACCATATCCTGCCAGTGTACGAGCAGTTGCCGCCCCTATACCGCTACTGCCTCCGGTTACGAACGCTACTTTGCCTGCTAAACCATCCATATCCACCCCCTTGCTTTATGAGTTTTATTATATACTGATTTTATTAAATAACGATTAAATAACTAGACAAAACATCATTTTTTGTGTTATAATATACAATAATGTCCTCTTTACAAACAGAAGTGCTTCTTCCTGCTCCAGACTTGAGAATTACAGAAATTATTGAAGCCGATCTTGGCTGTCAACCACTTGAGCCAGCAGATAGTACATGGTTATCAACGTTATCTTTAGAGAGTGCTGCTACACACAGGGAGCACCTAGCTCACCTTAACGAATTAGTTGTCATTGGCAGTACCAACTTATCCGGACGTACGTCAGATCATGAAATGCGTGCTACTACAGAAGCGCGTCGAGAATTTTTTGGCCAGATACTGGGCTGGGATAAGTCTGACCACACGTTGCATGCCTCTTACCGTCGAATACAGGAGGATCGTAATCGACTCACCCCTTTGGATACATTTATCGAAACACAACGGATCCTATACAAGTACGAGATAGATCCTGTGAACCTTCTTAAAACTCGACCTGAAATGATAAGCTATGCAGCACCTACGGTAGAGAAGAAAATACTTACTCTGCAAGAGCTTGGACTAGATGCCACACAGCTTATTAATACTTTTCCGGCCCTGCTAGCCTACAATCCTGAAGTACTAGCAAAGCAGTACGGCCAATTTATAGAATTTGGTGTTGACCCTCGGCTAGTGCCTCTATTTCCAACTTTACTGGCTTTAAAACCGGAACGAATCAAGCGCAGAATTCATACATTAAGTCGAGCTAGCGAGGTGCTAGGCTGGCAAGGAGATGTAGATACACTCATACAGATATTCCCTCAGATACTTGGAGTCAGTGATGAAAAATTACGAACTCATGCACGACTACTTGCAACATACGGATCTTCCGACATGGCTGAAGAGGAAGTGAAGTCCCATATTAGTGAACCCCTCGAATCGCATATTATTAGCCTTACAGATGAGCCTACCTATAGTAGGTTGAGTGTAAGCGGTATCCGTAGAACCCTGCCTGCCACCGAGCGTAAAGCGTTGGCACAGGAAATACTCAGCAACCAACCCATGGCCGAGACTAAGCTCGGCAAAAAAGCCGTCAAAGCATATTCGGCATATGCTCGAAAAAACAAATCTCCTAAGCGATCATTCGCAAAAACTGGATCTCGTCAATAATCTTTGTACCGAATTTTTCAGCCTTTTTCAGTTTTGACGCGCCGACATTACCGCCGGCTACTAAATATGTCGTATCTTTTCCAACGGACGTCTGAAATGTGCCGCCTCGCTCTCTAATTTTTTCAGCAGCAATATCTCGACCCATACTTTCGAGTGTGCCGGTTACTACAAAGCTTTGACCATGTAATGGACCATTAGCTTTCTTTTGGTATACAGGTTCTACATCCAAATCACTGAATTTCTTTAGCAAATTTTGGTTATCTGCATCAGCAAACCATGCCACAACCGATTCAGCTACTACAGTGCCTATGCCCTCTATTGCCAATAAGTCGTCCAGTGTTGCACCACCAAGCGCTTCGAGTGATCCAAATTTTTCAGATACATCTATAGCCGTTTGCACACCGACATGCCTGATGCCAAGGCCATACACAAAACGTGGAAGCTCTGGACGTTTTTTATCAGCAATGGCATCAACCAGTTTTTGTGCGGATATTTCTGCAAAGCGCTCAAGTTCAATTACTTGGTCTTTTGTGAGCGTATAAATATCGGCCAGATCATGCACAAGTCCAGCGTCAACCAATGCCACGACATTTTTCTCACCCAAGGTATCGATATCAAGTGCGGACTTGCTGGCAAAATGCTGAAGCGCTTTTTTAAGAAGCACAGGACCTGTAGCACCTTTAATGCGGTAGACTGCTTCTCCTTCGGGCCTGACAAACGTAAGCTCCGGGTATTGGCGTTTCAGTTCCGATTCCATGTCATATGCCTCTGTGTCCTTTGGACGAAGCTCCGTCAAAACTCTGTCGACCTGTGGAATGATGTCGCCTGCTTTAAAGATGATCACCGTATCACCGATGCGCACATCTTTGCGGGCGATTTCGTCAGCATTATGTAAGCTTGCATGCTGCACCGTTGTACCAGCAACCACCACTGGATCAAACACCGCTACTGGGGTTGCAGCGCCAGTACGGCCAAGTGACAATACGATGTCTTTTACAACTGTCGTGGCCTCTTCGGCCGGATATTTATATGCTACCGCACCTCGGGGGTTTTTACCTACAACACCCAGTTGACGATACAATGCCCGGTCATTGAGTTTCACTACAAGCCCATCTGTGTTAAACGGTAGATCGTGACGCATGGTTTCCCATTTTGTAGCAAAATCCATTACCTTATTAATATCCGTGAAAATACTGGCTTCTTTATTTACAGCCAACCCAAGTTCACGCAATGTTTCATACGCAAACCCGTGTGTTGGTACTTCTTCGGCGTCATTACGAATAAGATCATAAGCCCTGAAACGGAGTGGGCGAGTAGCAGCTAATTTCGGGTCAAGCTGTCGGATACTTCCCGCAGCCAAGTTGCGCGGATTAGCGTAGAGCGGCAAGCCTTCAGTCTCGCGCTGCTTATTCAGTTTTTCAAAATCTTTCTTATAAATAATTATCTCGCCGCGGATCTCTGTGCGACCATGCAAAAATTCTTCTTTGTCCTTGGTATGACGCAATCGTAGAGGCACCGATGTGATAGTCCGAACATTTTCAGTCACGTCTTCGCCAACAAACCCGTCGCCGCGGGTAATTGCCTGAGTAAAAATGCCGTCCTGATATACCAATGCGCACGCCAGGCCATCCATTTTAATATCGGCAAAAAATTCATGTTTTCGACCCGGAGCTAATTTATCTGTCCGGATAATCCATGCCTCTACATCTTCTCGACTAAATACATCGTTGAGGCTAAGCATGCGGCTAGAATGTTCAACTTTCGAGAATTTACCGAGAGCCTCTCCGCCTACCCGTTGTGTCGGACTATCAGCAGTGATGAGTTCCGGATAATGCGCCTCTAATTCCTTTAGTTCTCGCATCAGGCCATCATATACTGCATCGGTCACCGTGGGTTCGTCTAACACATAGTACTCATACGAATATTGTGCCATAAGCTGGCGCAAATGAGCGACACGGGTTTCGGCTTCTTTGGAGCTGATTTTACTCATCTAATAAAAGTTCCCTATATATATGATAAAAATAAACGTGCACAAATCCGAGTGCAACAATGGTACCAAGATAAAATATTACTGGTGCAGCTATTGGTACGAGCATAAGCAGTGGCAACATTACGACACTCGCTACGACGAGCAAGCTAATGATCAAAATAATAACCTTCTTGGCAATCATCCAGCGTCTATATTTGACTAAATTCCGTGCTGATCTCAAAGCGCGCATTGGTGCCATATCTGGTAGAGTCACGATGTAAAGCGCCATCAATGAAGAACACAGCATATAAAAAGACAGTAGTGCAAATATAAAGAAAACTACCAACCAAAATAACTGCTCCACAACCGACACCGCGATGCCGTTTGACACCACAACACTATACAACCATGCCCCAACAAGTGCAGGAATAGTTTGAAGACCTATAACTAACAGCACTAACGTAAATGGTACAAGCGGATACATACCCCGGTAATATGGATCACGAATGCGAATTTGCTTACTAGCCATCAGCTCACGGAGCGCCCATATAATTGCTAAACTAACAATTATAAACAGTATCGACTGGTAGATGCCTCCTTCTACAGAATTTGCCTGTCCAATGGTAGATACCATGTAGGTGAACAATGCGATACCGCCATTGAGTCCTCCTATTGAGTCATCGTATATTTGCTTGACTTCAGAAAAATCGCCCGCAGATACACCCTGCACAAATATGAAATGAATGACGCCAAATACAAGTAATACGCCGCCAAGTGATTTCTTATGAAGCCACAAAAACTGTGCACTCTTTTTAAGTAATTGCCAGCTTGAAGGCAGCGGACGTCCGGCATATTTAATAGGCTTAGCCAAGCGAAACGATTTATAGGTACGTTGCTTGAGAGTCCGTTTTGTATCTTCTTTTTGACTTTCTGGTTTTCCTGTCGACTTTTTGTTTGCCATAACGTGGGAGAATTTTAGGCGTGGGTTTCCATATTACGCAGACGCGCTACACGGTCTGCAATTGGTGGATGAGTACTGAATAAGTTAGCGATACCACCCGACTTTAGAGGATTCGCAAAAAACAAATGTGCAGTGGAAGTATTTTGCCTGCGAGTCGTGCTGCCCTGGGCACCGACTTTTTCAAGCGCACGCGCCAAGCCTTCAGGGTACCTTGTAGTCAATGCACCTGTTGCATCTGCCAGGTATTCACGGCGGCGTGAAACAGCTAGTTGAATCAGACTTGCAACTATTGGTGCTATGATTGCGGCAACGATACCAAAGATATAAAAAATGGCCGGCGTGTCATCATTGTCACGAAACCAAACCATATGCAGGATAAAGTCAGCAATCAGCGACACAACTGTCGTAAGTGCAAAGGCAATCATCGATACACGAATATCATAGTTTTTAATGTGACCAAGCTCATGGGCAAGCACCCCCTCAAGTTCGCTGTCTTCTAGTGCATCTAATATACCAGTGGTTGCACAGACTGCGGAGTGGTTTGGATCACGCCCGGTAGCAAAAGCGTTCAGCGCCGGATCATTCATAATATAGACTTTTGGCATTGGCAATCCTTCGGTAATAGCCAAGTTCTCAACCATGCGCCACAGCCGTGGATTATCTTTCTTCTGAATTTCTTTAGCGCCATTAACCGCCAAAGCAATTTTACTGCCGGTAAAGTAACTGAAAATTGCGTAAACAATCGCTCCTATAAGTACACCGATAGTCAGATATGGAGTACCACCCACAAATTCTGAAAAAAGCCACGCCAATAGTCCGACAAATAGTATGAAGCCGAACATAATAAATACGGTCTTCCGCTTGTTTGCAGCAATTTCACTATACATGGGTAGCTATATTTTCCTTGTAAATTATTAAAGTTTGCTTAAAGCTTAGAATTTTACTTCTACTGGCTTGTTGGCAGTTGCCATTTCAGCTTCATCGAGTTCGAAGAATTCTTTATCCTTATTAAAACCAAGCATGCTTGCAATCATATTACTTGGAAATACCGTTCGCTTGGTATTGAAGTCGCGTACTACGCCATTATAGAAACGGCGTGAAGCCTGGATCTTGTCCTCAGTATCAACCAATTCTTCTTGGAGCTGCATGAAGTTTTGACTAGCTTTAAGGTCAGGATAATTTTCCGCAACCGCGAACAAGCTCTTTAAAGCTCCTTCAAATTGATTTTCGGCTTTAGCGGTCTCCTCTACTCCTTGTGCGTTCAGGGCATTAGCACGAGCTTTCGTCACTTCTTCAAACACACCTTTTTCGTGTGCAGCATAGCCCTTGACTGTTTCGATCAAATTCGGGATGAGGTCGAGACGGCGTTTGAGCTGCACGGTAATATCGCTCCATGCCTCCTCCGAACGGATATTAAGCCTTACCAGTGAGTTATAAATACTAATGAGAAAAATAATCAGCAGAACAACAATTACGCCGATAATTATGAGGGCAACCATGCAATAGAACTCCTTACTTTATGTACTTTTAGTATAGCATAAGCCCCTCCTCACGCGCTATGATATAAGCATGAGAAACACCCGCCTGCGCGAACGCCGCGTACGACGAAGCTATCCTGTTGGCGCGATTATTTTAGTACTCGTTGCCGTGTATGTTATTACAATGCTTCTGTGGCCGGTTAAAGCTATTCAAGCTACCGTAACCGCCGCGCAACACTCCCAGCCAAAGGCAGCACCCCAGTTAGCATGGCCAAAGTATGGCCAGAGCGCCATCGGTACTCCAGACAGCGGTGTTATCGGCACCTCCGGTACACAAACCCCCGTGCCAATGGCTAGTATCACCAAAATTGTCACAGCCTTAACGGTGCTTAAAAGTAAACCACTCGCTGCAAACCAACCCGGACCAACCATCACTTTAACTGCCGAAGACGCTGCTCGATATAATCAGTATTACGCTGCTGACGGAACAGTAGCAAAAGCCGAAGCCGGTATGCAGCTCAGTGAATACCAATTACTGCAAGGTATGCTCATAAGCTCAGCCAACAATTATGCTGATACACTCGCGATCTGGGCGTACGGATCTACTGAGCAATATTTAACCGCCGCAAAAGCGTACTTACACGAGCATCAACTTACAAATACTTCGGTAGCTGATGCGAGTGGCTTTTCTCCTGAGAGCAAAAGTACTGCCGAGGATCTGGTAAATCTTGGCAAACTGGCCTTGTCACAAACTGTTATCGCTGATATTGTCGCGCAACAAACTGCCTCCATACCAAATGTCGGCACGCTTCAAACCACAAACCTGTTATTAAATACTGATGGAATAGTTGGTATTAAAACCGGCACCACTGATGAAGCAGGAAGTTGTTTGTTGTTTGCCGCAAAATATACTATTGGTAATACACCAGTAACCATTATTGGAGCAACACTGGGTGGTCCAAGTCACGTAACGCTTGCGCGTGATGTAGTATCACTGCTAGACAGCACTAAGTCCGGTTTCCAGGAAGTTAGTTTCGCAAGCCTTGGCCAACAGTTTGCAACCTATAAAACACCGTGGGGTGCAGAAGCAAAAGCAACTACCAACAAAGATACGAGGATTGTTACTTGGCCTGGTACGACTATCAGCCAGCAAGTCAATGCGGAGCCCATAAAACCCAATACAAGCCCTGATACCGTAGGATCCGTTACCTTTACTGCCGGCGGAAAAAAGTACGACGCGGAGTTGGTGCTTGATACACCACTCAAGAAACCCGATCTCCTTTGGAAACTTACCCACCCTATGCAAGTTCTCGAAAGATAATCTACACGGGGCCGTGATCGGCTTCCATTGTTTTACGCAGCGGAATCTCTTTTAAGAAAAAGACGAGTACGCAGGCACTAATGAGGACTATGCCACCAGCCAAAAATACATGCGTGATAGCCGTAGATAATGCTTGTTGACCAGCATGGATAAAACTGTGGAATGCATTGGTCACTACAGATTGGGCAGCATCAGGCAGTTTACTGATTTGAGACAACACGTTCGCTTGACCATCAGAAGATAAGATTTGCTGCAGTGTGTTAGCATCAAGCTTTTCATGCTGCTCAGTCATTTGCTTCGTAAACTCATTTTGAGGTAATGAAGCCACTTGCTTGCTCAGGGTATGATTGAGTAGTGTACCCATAAGCGCCACGCCAATTGTTGAACCGATGCCGCGGAATAGCTGTACCGAAGAGCTCACTACACCAAGCATTTTCTGTGGGAAAGCATTCTGTACAACAAGATTAAAGAGCGGCATCATGATACCGAGCCCAATACCAAGCGGGATCATGCGTAATACCAAATCTGTATGAGAACTTGCAGGTGTCAGTGTCGACAACCAGAATAATGCGCCGGTTGTGGTAAAGGTACCGAAAATTGCTAATTTCTTATATTTACCGGTGCGTGATGTAATCTGTCCGGATACGAGGCTGGTAATTGTCAGTGATAGTACCAGAGGAAGCAAGATAATCCCTGAGTTAGTTGCTGATGAGCCTTGCACTGCTTGTGCAAATAACGGTAAATAGACGATCGCACCGAACATAGCGATACCAACCAAGAACAACATAACAGCTGCTACTCTAAAAATACTATTCTTAAAAATCTCAAGTGGCATAATTGGGTCGTGCGTCCGAGATTCATGCCAGATGAAGGTACCGATAAGTGCTACTGCCGCCACAAGCAAACCAATAATTTGCCAAGAACCCCATGGATATTCAGTACCGCCCCATGTCATACCGAGCAGTAAGCTGCCTAAACCACCGCTTAGGAGCGCCGCCCCGACATAGTCGATACCCTTCTTTACATTCTTTGCCAAAATCGTTGGCAGATAGCGGAAGATCAAACTGAAGGCAACAATACCAACTGGCACATTTATATAGAAACACCAACGCCATGACGCATGATCGGTAAGTAGTCCGCCAAGGAGCGGGCCGATAACTGAAGATAAACCAAACACCGCACCGAATAAGCCTTGCCACCGGCCTCGTTCAGCCGGCACAAACAAGTCGCCAATCACTGCAAAGGCACTAGACATCAATACACCACCGCCTATACCTTGAAGGGCACGAAATCCAATCAGTGAGCCCATATTCCACGATAGTCCCGTGAGCATTGAGCCGAGCACAAAGATGGTAATACCACTCAAAAGAACTTTACGACGGCCAAAAATATCAGATAATTTACCAGCGATAGGAATAGTAATCGTTGAAGTCAAAAGATAGGCTGTAACCACCCAGCTTAGTTCATCCAATCCGTTAAAATCGCGCACAATCGTTGGCAAGGCTGTACTGACAATTGATTGATCAAGCGCCGCCAAAAACAGCCCTGACATAACAGCAATCATTACTAAGATTTTTTCTCGAATAGTCATATGATGAAGCATTATTTTGCCTCCTTTCCGTGGTCTGTATCAATCATCTTTTTCATAATAGTTATAAACTGATCAATCTCCTGATCATCTAAGCGATTAAGCTGCTCTCTGAATCGTTTCTTCATAGCTATACGATGCCTCTGTAATAACTCTTGGCCTTTCGTCGTAAGGCTCAATAGATTTTCACGTCGGTCATCGGGCGATTCAATGCTTTCAACCAACTGAGTAGCTTGTAATAGCTTCAACTGCTGGGTTGCAGCGCTCGGTGTAATATTTTGGGCCTCCGCAATATCACGTAAACGTGTCATCCCTCTGGCAATTGCGACCAGTATCTCGGCTTGGGCAATGGTAATATCACCATGCGCCTGCAATGCAATGTGCCGGTGCATGTGGCGTTTAAATTGTAAAAACACCGAAAATAGTTCATCAATTTTTGAATCTCTTGTCATACGTGTACCATTAATTAATTTAGTTACTTAACTAAATAATATACCTCCTCGCATCGTCTGTCAACCCATTACCTCAAATCATGTGCCCAACACTCAGGTGATATTGACACCCTGTATTACACATGGTTAAGTACCATTATGGAAAAGCTGGATCCTGGCTTCTACCTCAGACTCGATGAAGAACCTACCCCTGAGCAGTTTGAACAACTTAAAACTCTCTTAGGAGAGGTTACGCTCATCGCGATTAGACGCAAGCAACCTGAATTATTACCTTTTGACTCACAAGAACATGGGGCATCACTTGGAGAAATAAGCAAAGATGAATTTATTGAGCTCGTTGCTACCTATCATCCTCGATCCAGAAAGAATCCCAATCATTTTCATAATGTGTTAGCACGTAACACGTGGAATGATGGAGAAGAAAGAAGACCATTCATTAAGCCCAATAAAAACGTTGATCTCCAGATACTGTACAGCTACCTTTTAACTGGAGAGCAGTCAGCAATGGGCGGCGGAGATCTTTTTCACAAAGTTATGATCCAGGTAGTCAATGGTAAGATTATCGAGCTACAGACAGAAGATAGAAAATAACTTTATGTTCTAGCGGTAGCGTCTGTGATCTTTGGCGCGGTGCCATAGAGAGTAACCAACAAACCAACCAGCAAGTAGCACAGGAATTGCCCACCCTGCATCGAGAATATAGAAGGCACGGGTTGCAAACCCAGCTGGATCCGCTATCTTTCCGTTCTGTTTGCCATCATCGTCTTGCTCACCCCCGTCACGAATAATGTAGTTTATGGATGTTACTTTATTTTTACCGACTGGCTGTTTCAGGTTCTTGGCAAAGTCAAGCCTCTTAAACGTTTCACTCCCTGGACTAAATTTACGCCAGTTGCCTGGATTTTCGTACGTTTGGTCATAATACACCGTCACGATACCGCTCTGCCCAGGCTCTGCACACTGTAGTTTGTAGTCGACCAGGCCAAACGGATATTTGTAGCGCCGATCTTGTTTATGAAGCGCATCTTCAGATACCACTTTGAAACTTTCAACTGCCGAACATTCACCCCGAGCTTCAAGCGTCACTGATTTGTTAGTAATTTTTGAAATCACCGAAGTGACACTATCTTGTTGGCTATCTGGAATTCCGTCACCATTACCATCACCATCATTGTTGGCTTTATTTTCTTCTTCATCAGGAGTGCCATCACCATCCAAATCTTTTAATTTCTGATCAACTGGCTGAGGCTTTGGTTGTATAGGTGTCGTTTCTGGCTTGGCAGTTTCTTCAGCGGCTTGGGCAGTTACCGGAATCATTGTGACCACATGCCGCGTGGCCTGTACTGGGGTAGCACTTCCGCTACCCGAGTTATTTCCACCACTGTTGTTATCCGTTGGTGGGTTTTGCGGTTCTGGATCATCATCAATAATTGTGACCGTGGCACTGCTTGGGTTGCCAATACTAATATTCGGGTGATCAGTACTACTAAGACTTAAGATTACCGTTTCGTTACCTTCGTGTTCGCTATCATCGCGCCCAGCCGTATTGACAGTAACTACTGTGTCGCTCGTCCCGGGCGCAATCATAGCCGTACCAGAAAGGGTGGCGTAATCGTCGGGTGATACCGCGGTGCCATTCACGGTGTAGGTTATCAGGATGGGGTTGGTACCCTTGTTTTCTTTATCAAGACTAATGGTAAATTCGCCGTCACTTGCAGGGTTTTCATGCGCAGTTGCCTGGGTTGCAGTGACAGTCACATTTGCTGTTTCGTTATCTGTAATAGTGGCGGTAGCGGTATCAATACCGAGTTCACCTTCGCTCGGATTCTCAAGTTTCGCCTCAACCGTCTCTTCGATATTCTCAAGGTCAGCATCATCGATTACTGTGACACTATAGTCAGCGTACTGTTGCCCATTTGGAATATTGATAGTACCACCAAATGCCTGGTAGTCGCTGCCCGATGTAGCACTACCGGCATTCGTATCACTAATATGAACGGTGAATGGACTTCCCGTGGCATTTACTTGCGAGAGCTGGACACGGAACCGGATGTTGCTTGGTCCGGTTTCATGACCATCATCAAGCTTCGTGATAGTCGTCGTAAACCCATCATCATCAGCAATCGTAACGGTAGCACTGCTTGGATTGCCAATACTGACTAACCCGTGGCTTGTGCTCTGCAATGTCACAATAACCGTTTCATTATTTTCTACCGTTCCATCATCATGACCGGCAGTAGTAACAGGAATTATCACGCTGCTCGCGCCATTTGGAATAGAAACAGTTCCAGATAGCGCATCGTAATCCTGACCTGCAGTAGCACTACCGCTTACCGTGTAGTTCACAGCTATCGGTGCACCAGTATTATTCACTTTGCCTAAGTACACCGTAAACTCACCATTTGTAGCTGGGTTTTCACTCGCACTCGGGTCAGTTGCTACAACCGTCGCAGTCGTACTGTCATTGTCAGTGATGGTTGCCGTACGATTACCATTGGTAATACTTACGCTGCCTAAACTTGGGTTTGTGAGCGCTAACCCAACTGTCTCGTCACCTTCAAGCAGTGCATCATCCACAACACCAATCTGTACCGTAGCCGACGTTTGACCCACCGGAATACTAACTGTTGTATTCGCAAAATTAGCATAGTCAGTTATTGCAGTAGCGCTGCCACCATTTGGATTGAGTGTGAAGGTGATTGGTGCTGACGTATCATTTTGTTTGCTTAAAGTCACCGTAGCAGTAATTGCTGTGGGACCGGCTTCACTACCATTTCCAACCGTGAAGTCAGCAGTAGCCGTATCGTTATCAGTAATCGTTACCGGTGTTGCAGGCAATGAACCGCTATAGTTTTTGTATGGATCTTCTGTAGTATCAGCAGTCTTAATAGCATAGGTTATCTGTGAAGTATGGGTGCTTTCAAGCAATGTATCATCAAGCGCCGTAATCGTCAGTGTCTGCGGTGTACCCCAATTGCTGTTCGTAAAGGTTACATCAACGGCTGCACCAGCACCGCCACCTATATCGAGTTGTGTGTCAGCTGGAGTTGCGCGAATAACTACTTGTTTACCAGCAGCCGGCTGCGTACCGATACTAATATTCACGGTGTCAGTAGCACCACCTTCGGTCACTGCCGTGCTGCCACCACTCTGGGTGATACTCACACTGGCCTGATCATCATCCTCATTTACCAGTGTTACATTATCTACGTCATTCGCACCCAGGGCGTTATAACTTATGTCACTTGATGTGGGATCGCCGGTTTGGAATGTATAGCTTATATCACCGTCTATTAAGTTATCGTCGACACCGGAAATTGTGACTTCATTGGCGGACGGCACATTCCAGTTCTCTGGTGTAATGGCAATAGTAGAAACACCAATATTACCTTCGGTGCTATCTGAAACAGAAACGGGAATCACTACAGTATCTGTTGGTTGAGTTGCTAGCTCAAACCGTACTACTGCAGTTTTGCTACCGTCCTCTTTTGTGTGGTCAGAAACAGCATGAACTTCAATACCTGGCGTGTCGTTGTCGGCATGGTTAATGGTTGCATCTGCAATGTCATTACCGGTAAGCGCACTATAAAATGGATCGCTTGAGACAATACCGGTTGTTTGAATGGTGACGTTTTGGGTACCTGTTACTTCGGGTGGAGTATCGTCATGACCTGTAACAGTCACACAGCTGGCACTGGCACTATTCCAGTTGTTACGAGTAACAGTTACCGAGGCCGGAACGGTAACTTTAGCACTGTCACTAGAAGCCAGATTTATTGTGACATCACTGTTCGGACGGCTGGCCAGTGTGAAGCAAATCTGTCCGGTAGCACCATTTTCACTTGTTGAATTATCCGTTACGTTGACATTCACTCCAGCTGTTTCATCATCGGCAATGGTTACGGTAGCAGCAGTAGCGCCACCGATACTCACACGGCTTGCTACGTTGTTATTGCTATAGGTTACAATAACCGTTTCATCACCCTCCATGTCATTATCATCATGGCCTGACGTATTGATGGTGACACTTGCTGACTGTTGGCCGTTTGGAATAGAGACAGCCCCAGACAATGCATCATAATCACTATTCGCTGTGGCGGTGCCAGAAATAGTGTAGGTAATATCTATATTATTGCCCGTATTATTAACCTTATCGAGATTAAATGTAATCGTACCGTTTGCATGCGGATTCTCAGCAGCATTTGGCTGGGAAGCGACAACGTTTAGCTCAGCCGTTTCATCATCAGCAATGGTTGCCTGGGCCGAGTCGTTTTCCGTATCAATTGTTACTAAGTTACTTGATGGATTGGTGAGAGTCGCTGCAACCGTCTCAGTGGCGGCTTCAAATACTGCATCATCAAGCACTGGTACCTCAAGTGTTCCACTGGATGAGCCGCTGGGGATAGTGATTGTTTGATTAGAAAAATCCTGATAGTCACTGCCATTTGTGGCGTTGCCGCCGCTTGGATTAATTGTGACCGTGATCGGCGAGCCGGTATCATTTTGTTTGCTCAACGAGGCAGTAAAGACCACTGGAACCGGGCCAGCTTCGTTACCATTTTGAGTAGCGTCAAGACTAACGGTTGCACGCTCATCATCAGCAATAGTAAGCGTGGCTGCATTATTGCTGTCACTGATTGCCCCACTAGGGCTTAAGCTATTTCCTAATATTATGGTAATTGTCTTATTACCTTCAAGGAGTGTATTATCATGTCCAGAGACATCAACCACTATGTCAGCCGCGTCGGCATTATCTGGAATCGTGACGGTTACAGGAAGCTGTGCATAATGGGTGTTGGCGATAGCTGACCCTGAAATACTATACTTAAATACCATACCGTTTCCGGTGTGATTGGTCTTATCGAGTGTCACGCGGAATCTGCCGTTTTGACTTGGGTTTTCTTGGGCATCAGAAATTTTTGCGATGGTCGCTGTAGCTACATCATTGTCAGTAATTGCTACATTCACGGTCTGGTTACCAACACTATGGTAGGCGTCTTCGGTTGTGGTTTCATCCACTGAAATCACAAAATTACCGCTATGGTCGCCTTCGACTTCTCCGTCATCATTGGCAGCAACCGTAACAGACTGTATTACGTTCCAATCTGATTCGGTAAACGTTTTCGTAATTGGCTGGCCAGCTCCGCTGCCTAAATCTATTTCACCATTCGGATCTATACGCACTGTGACTTCATTACCTGGTGCCGGTTGGCTATGTAGTGTTATATTCACCATGTCATTTATGCCACCCTCGGTCACGGCTGTCGTGTCGTCGGTTTCACTGACCGTAATACCAGCAGCGTCATCATCTTCATTAATCAGCGAAGGGTTAGTAACGTCATTGGCATCAAGTGCGTTGTACAGTGCATCAGATGAAGTAGGATCACCCGTAACGAGCTGATAGGTAATATCACCATCTGTTAAGTGATCATCAACACCACTGATAGTAAGTGTATTAGCACCGGGATTATTCCAGAATTTTGGATCAATCGTAACCTCGGTAACTCCAATTGAACCCTCTGTTGCGTCAGAAACACTGACCGGAATTGTAACCACGCCGCTTGGTTTGGTAGCAAGGCTGAACTCAACAACTGCAGTCTTGCTGCCGTCCTCCTTAGTTTTGTCGCTGACAGTATGAACGGTGATGCCTGGCGTATCATTGTCAGCATGATGCATCGTGATATCGGCTATATCATCACCGGTGAGCGTACTATAAAATGGGTCGTCTGATGTAACGCCGGTTGTTTGAATACTCACATCTTGTGTCCCGGTTGCTGCTGGAGGAGTATCATCATGACCAGTCGCTGTCACACAATTGGCGTTAGCATTATTCCAGTTATCACGCTCAATAGTAATGGAATTTGGCACTGTGACTTTATTCGTATCACTTGAGGTAAGCACTACCACCACATCAGCACTTGGGCGACTGGCAAGCGTAAAACAAATTTGGCCAGTGCTGCCGTCTTCACCAGTCGTATCGTCAGTAGCCGTAGCGGTGATACTAGCGGTTTCATCGTCAACAATGGTGACGGTTGCTTCGGTATCAACAGTATTTACTCTGCTTGGAAGGCTATTTGAATCGTAGGTGAGGACAACTGTTTCGTTGCCTTCCATATCCTCATCATTGTGTCCGCTTGTATTGATCGTTGCGGTTGCAGATTGTTGGCCGTTTGGAATCGTTACTGAACCGGACAAGCTATCATAGTCACTATCAGCAGTGGCGGTACCGGAAACAGTGTATGAAACCTGGATACCACTGCCGGTACTATTAGTTTTATTAAGCGCAAATGTAACAATGCCGTTGCTGCTCGGATTTTCGTTTGCGGTTGGTGTTGTAGCGGTGATATTCAACTTAGCAGTGTCATTATCAGTAATGGTGGCCTCGGCAGAATTATTTTCACTATCAATGGTCACGAGATTTATCGACGGGTTCGCTATCGTGGCACTGAGTGTTTCGGTAAGTGGCTCAAAATCGCTATCATCGAGTACTGGAATCATGATAGTCCCTGCAGTTGCGCCATTCGGAACAGTGATTTTATCTCCGGCGGACAACTGATAGTCACTGCCGCTCGTGGCTGCTCCTCCCAGTGAGGCAACATCTACCGTGATTGGCGCACCAGTATCATTTTTTGTGCTCAGCGTTACCGTAAGCTCAACTGCTGTTGGTCCATCTTCGGCACCATCTTGCGTCTTACTCAAACTCGCCGTAGCACGTTCATCATCAAAAATAGCGACTGTTGCCGTATTATTTGATTCACTTATTTGAGCACTTGGATTACTGCTACCACTTAGTGTTACTATGACCGTCTTATTACCTTCAAGCAGCGTATTGTTATGCCCAGAAACATCGAGCGTAATATCAGCACTGTTTGAACCGCTCGGAATTGTAGCTGAACCGGACAGCGCCGTGTAATGTGTGCCGCTTACCGCCGTACCACCGATGCTATAAGTAAATGTCATGTCACTGCCGGTGTCGTTTTGGTGGTCAAGGCTTATCCGGAACAAGCCGTTACTACTCGGGTTTTCGTTCGCATCGCCAACGGTCGCAATACTGGCGGTTGCGATGTCATTATCGGTGATTGCAGCTGTAATGGTCTGCTCGTCCAGCCCCAAATACGGCGTTTCGGTTGTTTCTGGGTCGACTGTAATGGAGATGACGCCAGTATGGTTACCTTCTACCGACGTGTCATTTACTGCCGTTACCGTGACAGGCTGCGGTGTATTCCAATCTGATTCGGTGAATGTTTTCGTAATTGGCTGGCCAGCTCCGCTGCCTAAATCTATTTCTGTGTCAGGCTGGATAGCAACTACCACTTGCTTACTCGGTGCTGGCTGGCTGGTTAGTACAACATCAAAACTATCAGTTGCACCACCTTCGGTTATGGCAGTCGTACCGCTGGTTTGAGTAATAGTTATACCAGCTGTGTCATTATCTTCGTTGGTGAGGTTTTGATCAGCTACCGCATTGGCGTCCAGCGCATCCCATGTTGGATCAGCTGAAGTGGGATCACCGGTTGTGAGCGTATAGTTTATATTCCCATCAACCATGTCATCGTCAACACCGGTGACTGTTACACAGTTGCTATTACTGTTCCATGAGGCTGGCGCAATGACTAAGGTAGTCATAGCGCCGAGACTGCCTTCTGATGTATCTGAGCTGGAAACCGGTATGGTCACACTGCTGTTTGGGCGGGCAGTTAGTTTTATACAAACATCAATGCTACCTCCTGCTTCAGTGGTCGTTGTATCAGTTGCCGTGACAATAAATCCTGTGGCATCATCATCTTCGGTTGTGATGACAATGGGCGAGATAGTGCCTGTATCAAGGCTAGCGAAATTAGTATCATCGCTTGTAATACTACTCACACTGATATTTGAATTTTTCGGCCCGTCAACTTCATTGTCATCGACTGATTCCACGGTGAAACAATTCGCAGACTGATTATTCCAATTGGTTGGCGTAATCGTGATACTTCCTGGCAAGCTCGTTTCGGAAGTGTCACTGGTTGCAAGGTTAAGCGTCACATCATGGGCTGGACGAGCTGTGAGTGTGGCACAAATTTCTGTTGAATCATTACTTTCCGTGATGACGTTATCGGTATTGTGCAGTACTACACCTGCTTGATCATTGTCAGTAATATCAACAGTTACTACATTTGATTCGCTCGTTTCATTGTAATATTCATCGGTCGAGGCCACGCTATATCCAAGATTTACCGAATGGTTACCCTCAATAGTGTTGTCGTTCACGGCTTCAACATAGACATTTACCGGCGTATTCCAATTGCTGGTAGTAAAGGTGATCGGGTCAATCGCTTCGAGCTGGTTGTCTGGATCTGTCGTAAGGGTTACCGTTACATCAGCGGTCGGTTGCGCATTGAGTACTACCGCCACATAATCGCCTGAGCCACCCTCAGTAACACTGGTGCTACTGTCAGTTGCGGTCATAGAAACACTTGGAAAGCTGGTACTCATACCGCCAATCTTTTGATCAGTAACGTTCGCGACCACCCAATAATTAGTGCCAGATATTTCACCGGTTGTGACACCAGCGTCATGAGTCGTAAGTGTTCGTTTATTGGCGCAGGTTTTAGAAACCGATGACAAATCTTCAGCACCTGGACATAAAATAACTGCGTTGTCACCAGTATTTTTTGGTACATATAACGTCATGCTGGTATCGGCACCCGGTGCACCGATGGCATTATTCACAAACATCTTGTAAGCACCCGTATCGCTGTCACCACTTACACTTGACCAATCACGGTCTTCTGACAAATCTGCACCAATGGTAGCTAATACTGTTTCGTCGTCTTGGTCATGAATATACACCGTCGGGTGAGCATCTGAAGTACCGGTGCTACTCAGATTGGTACCGCTGCCATCTTTGTATGTCAGGCCTGTGGCATCGCCAACCTTATGAAGTACCTCGACCGTAGTAATTTTTGTGAAAAATATGTCGCTTTCGCCATTACTTGTTTTCTCATCAGTATCCGCGAAGTCATTGGCAAAATTAACTACTCCCGTAAAACTACCTGTGCTATACAGCGCATTTTGACTGTCTACTGCAATTCCTGTCATCTCCACCACACTATCGGTACCTAATGATGGCACTACTGTCCAACCGTAACTATCATTAGCGTTAATCCGAGTTATGAAACCATTTATTCCATCCGTTACCTTGCTATCACTGCCGCCCCAGTCGGCTGCGAAGTTCACGGAGCTACCAAATAAACCGGAGACGTATATGTTATCGTCTGCATCAGTTACCACACTGGCAATTTGTGCTGAAGCACCTACGCCACCAAACACATGTGTCCACCCGTAAGTACCGTTGGCATTAATTTTTGTTACAAATCCATCTCCATTCCCAGTTTTCGTTTTGCTATCACTGCCACCCCAGTCGGCAGCGAAGTTCACTGAACTACTGATAAGCGAACCACCGATATACAAGTTACCTGATTTGTCAAAAGCCGCTGCCGAGAGTGGATCCAGAGCACCAGTACTTATAATTTTTGACCAGCCGTAGCTGTCATCACTATTGATCTTTGTAATAAACATCGTATTGGCGCTACAGACTTTGGTGTCATTACCACCCTCCCAATCACCTGCAAGATTTATACTGCTATTACAAGTACCCATTACGTAACTATCACCATTGCTGGCTACCACGGTGGTGCCACTGCGTTCAGTAGAAGTACTACCAATCTGATGCATGCCCGCAAATGTACCGTCATTATTCACCCGTGCAACAAAAACATCTTCCTGCCCTGCACTTGTCCGCTCCCAATCTGTTGTCCCAAAATCCGTGTCGAAGGTTACGGTACCGGTAAACGTGCCGGAAAGAGTCAGTGCATTTGAGCTATCGACAGCGATACCGGTAATACTATCAGCTGTCGTTCCGCCGATTTGTTTGGTCCAGCCATACGTCCCGTCACTATTGATCTTCGTGAGAAATCCATCCGTAGAGCCAGCACTTACTTTTTCATCGGTACCACCCCAGTCTTCCGCAAAGTTTACGGTTCCTTCAAAGGCTCCTGCTACATAGACCACTCCTGTGCTATCTGTAGCTATTTTGTAATTGTAGAATGCACCCGCCGCCGAACTTGGTATGCGCTTTGTCCAGCCGTAGCTACCATTTGCATTAGACTTGGTTATAAAAATATCACTATCAGCATCAGTACTGGTCTTGTTGTCGGTCGTACTCCAGTCAGCTCCAAAATTCACTGTACCATCAAATGCCCCAATCATGTACACATTATCGTTTGCGTCAGTTATTACTTGTGTGGCCCTATCTACACCGGAACCACCCATAATTTTCGTGCCACCATATCCGGGAGGACTTGCACCTACAAATCCAAAAGCAAAGAATAATACTGCCGCCAACGCTCCAGGCACTGCCGCATGGCGGATGTGCTTCAAGCTTTTCGGAATAATGACCGGTACTTTTCGTCCAGTCTTTTTAGAAACTGGTACGGAGAATTTTAGATTACCGTTATTTGCCGTACGATTAGCAGCCAACTGATTAAGTGTTCGTTCCGGCAGCACTCGCTTTGCGGTATGTATTGCCTTGGCATCTGCTTTTTTGTAGCCATGTGCCACTTGAATAGCTACTTTTGTGGCACGTTTATGTACAATCTTTACGTGTTTTACGGCATGTTTCTTTGTAGTATGGATAACTTTTTTATGAGGCGCAGTTTTTTTAGATTTTGCGCCTGGTAGTAATGGAGCTGTTCCCGGGCTTGAAGGAGCGTCTTTAACAGAAGTTTTTCGTGTATGTTTGGACGACGACGAAGCGTCTTCCTTGCCTATTCGGTCTGTCGGCATCGGCTTGTTTAACCCTCTTACAATAACCCGTCTCTAACTCTTATAATGATAATGGTTTTAAGAGGAAATAACAAGATCGGGAGACAAGAAAGAATCTATGCCTATGTGCGAAATAATCCACTACGCAGCTCTCACAATAGACTTGTGGCTTGTATGATATCATGCAAACACATCAGACAGTCGCGCTACAGCTCATTCAATATCCATCAAGGCTTTAACTGCAGCCTGTCACTCTTCTTCAAATCGTTTCTGATCTTCCAATATAGTGTTATTTCTAGGCTTGATTCTTAGAGCTTTTCTGAGCGGCTTATAGCATTTCCTCTCTAATACGATCGTCTCCCCCTGTTATTAACACCATCGATAGGAACCTGGCATAAAAGCCTAAGCACTTCTCGGTACTCCGGATCATCGTGCGTGACGAAATCTCTTGGGTCGGTTGGACGATCCGGGTCCCCTTCGGGAAGCAACGCCCGCCAATCGGCGCCGAAGGGCAAGTTCGAGCCGTAGGCCGATCCACTGGGTCTCATCGGCTCCGGGTACGGACTCTGTAGCTTTGGCTTGGAATCCGTCTTGGACGACTGCGCAATATTCACTTCATATGCCGTAGGTGGGCCATCCCAGTTGAAAAATGTTCTGACACATCCTCCTATTCGACGCAACAACGATAAATCGCTTTTACCTAAAGGAGCTATTTCTTTCTGTGGATCTATTGATTGGCGGCGTTCCATAACTCAAGCATGCACTTTGATATACCAAAAGTCAACGCATCAGCATAACGTAGAGTTTTCGCAATTCAACAAGATGAGTAGGCAGCATTAACGAATAGTTGCAGAGGGATTACCTTCCATAATCTGCAGGCTTTCTTGAAATAAATTTCATGGGGATTTTTGATTATCGAATTTCCCAATCGCTATCTTTTGTTGAAGCAAAATCCAGCGTCAGGAACTCGGATCTATGAGCTTAACCAAGTAAAAAACCGGTCATAATGACCGGCACTTTACTTAGTGGGCGTAGGGGGCGCGCTTTGGAACTCAGAGACGGCGGCGACGTTGCGGGAGTTGGCCGACGTCGTCCAGGAGGCGGCGACGCTACCGGAGCGGAGTGCGGCGCCCAGAGTCGAGCGCCATCGCAAGCCGGGATGGGCGGCGCCACTCGTGCGGGCCGTGCTGGAAGACGCATCAGAGCCAATGACGGCAATGGAGACCGACTTCCTGTTCAAACGCAAGCTGGCGCGCATCGAAGTTTACTCACGCTGAGCTATTCACTTCGCGAACCGAGAGCGACCATGCGCGCCGGGTCACCAGGACGAGTGGAAGGACCGTGACGAACAAGATCGGCCAGGTCCAAGGATCGAGCGGCAGGAAGTCGTTTGACAGCTCGGAGAAATGCAGCAAAGCGATAGCCCAGCGGCCAACTTCCAGCGTTGCGAACGTCGCGCAGGCCGCGATTGCGGCTGCGCGTATCCCCTGTGTGCGTAGCCTGACGCTGCCGGCGAGGCACAAGCTATAGAGGCTGAGGAACAGGAGGTAGTTCGGCGTAGCAAGCATCGTGGCAGGACGGTTGACGAGTAGCGGATCACTCATGACGGCAAAGCCGCGTCCCGGAGCAGTGCTGGCCGAGTCATCGTCAGAGAAAGGCGACGCACAGGTCGGATCCAGCCAGCAGTAGGGATCCTGGGTCAATAGCTCGTTCGCAGTGCACGTGCGCCTGACCCAGTCGCAGAGTGGACGCCGGTTGTCGCGCGGCAGCGTAATGCCAGCCCACAGCACCAACGCCGCGGCTACTCCGCAGAGAATGCTCTCACGCGTTTTCAGACACGATTCCTAGTTAGGCGACTCATACGCCTAACTATCGTGGGATGACCGGGGGATGTCAACCACAAACATGGATGCCACGCGGTGGGCGTGGGGGCGCCCGGCGCGTTGGGACAGCCTCCGATGCCACCCACGGCGAGTCGCACCCGGTCTTCGAGCAGCTCATGGAGGTCTGGCACAGCATCAAGCCCTGAAACGCAAAGGAACCCCCAACCTTTGTCGGTTGGGGGTTCCAAAGTCGAAGTTATGGTGGGTGATGAGGGATTCGAACCCCCGACCCCCTCGGTGTAAACGAGATGCTCTAGCCAACTGAGCTAATCACCCTAAGTTGAATACCGGGTAATTGTAGCAAATCTTTACCCTAAAAACAACTCTTTCCAGTACTCCCAAGCTTATGCTGCCTGATGAAAAGCTTGACTTGTGGCAAATTGGCCTGCTGCTGCAATTGAGTCAACGTGAGGCATAAGTGCTTCATCGGCGCATACAAGTCGAACCGGTAGCTCTGCTTTTTCTTCTGGGCGAATAAGCTCTACGATCGATTTGATTGCTGGCGCATCTACACTGCCACTATGAACATCCACTTCTACGATTCCGTCGTCAAGTACTGCTTCTGCTACAATTTCGTCCGTAGGCGTACCGTCAAATGGATCGATCCCTCTTAATGCTACGGCACCGGTTTCAGTAGTAGCCACCTCAAATAAATGACCAGTTTCACCGCCATCAGGACCATTTAAAAATCCATAATGCATAAATGATTCAGGTGCTTGCGAGGCCATAATTTTTGTTCCTTTGCTGTTAACTATCTTACTTTTATACTACGCTTATCCTTGACTCGTTTCAACAGGTCTTATACTTTTTAACAACAAAAAATGATCTGTAAATATTACAATGTGAGAAAAGTCTCTTAAATTTTTATTAAATAAAAAGCTTTCACTGTAGTGTGAAAACTTCATTTTCTCTTACCCAATAAACCTCCCGTACGCAGAGGAAAAATAAAAGACAAGCTCTAAATGGTGAGTGCGGCGTCCGGGAGAGTACAAAGTTCAAGGACAAAAGTCCAAGAATACAAGACCCTCACCAGACGCCAAGGAACCAAGTTCCTAGCACTCCCAGACAGGCAACATCACTCCGACTCGACGGACTCTTGAAGTCTACGGGCCTTCTCCAGTGTGCCCTTGTCCTCGGCGAGGTTTATCTCCTGCTGCCTGATGCTCTTCTCCAGCTCTCTGATCAAGACAGCGTTCGCCTCAGCGAAGGTATCATAGGTCTCGTGCCGAGAGAAGGAGCCCATTCCGACGACATAGACCGCGTCTGGCGACATCGGTGCACAGGAGAAGCATCGGGCGAGGACGACCGACTTGTTGCAAATCACGTACCGATCGACATACTCCCGATCAGGTTCAATGCTCATGACTTTCACAGCGCCATCCCAGTGGTAAATCTCTGTTCTTGAAGTCACAACAAGCCCTTTCTTCTTGATGCCGTAGCATTTCATCGACGCAGGGTTGTATACAATGATCTCAAACCGTTGCTTGAGAGCGGCGTAGTATACAGGAATACACACGACTATATCCTGTATAGTACGCCACTCTCATGTAGGAGTGCTTGGACTGTTAAGGTTCAATTTATATTATATAATACTGTGTTAGTAAATGCAAGTACCTAACAATGTGGCAGCCCGGGTACAAAATACAAAAAAGACTGCTTTATTAAGCAGTCTTTTTTCTCTAATCAAAAGTGGTGCGGACGAGAAGACTTGAACTTCCACGGGATTACTCCCACTAGCCCCTCAAGCTAGCGCGTCTACCGATTCCGCCACGTCCGCAAAATGGCAAATAACTAGCCTATTCTATCTGTTTTCCCTCTAAAACTCAAGTAATTGTCCGGTTATGAGCGTGGCAAATGGTCATACAAATGATCCATAGAGTAGCTGGTACGTAGGAGAGGCTTAGTGTCATTAAGCGTAACACCCACTTTTACACCTGGGTTCAGTGTGTTATATGGGTCACAGATTTTCTTTACTTTCTCAAACAACCCATATATCTCAGCCCCATAAAGCTTCTCCAAATATGGCCCGCGTAAACGGCCATCATTATGTTCTCCGCTCGTGCTACCACCAAGCGAAATAACGAGATTGTAATATTCGTCTATTAATTTCATAGCAATTTGGCGGTCACCAACCTGAGATAAATCTAAAAAGGGCTGCATATGTAAATTCGCATCCCCAGCGTGACCCCATACAGCTACCGGTAGTTTGTATTTTTTAAACAAAGCATACACTGCCTCAATGTATTCATGGAATTTCTCTGGTGGCACTATACCGTCTTCAATAATCGGCAATGCTTTCTTGGTACCCTGGCTATGTGCAACTACGGCCGCTGAGGCGTGTCTAATCTGCCACAATTTATCCTGCTTTAATGGCTCGAGCTCTACTTCCATATCTGTCGCATATTTGTCGAGAATTTTAAGTGTTTTCTTACTGAGTTTTTTCTGGCTCCGCTCACTTTCGTCAAATTCAATAAGCAGTGTTACTTTCGGAAACGGCTTATCTATAACGCCCTTTAACAAATTAGGGTTAATGGTATCTACGAGTGCCAGTAGATTATCATCTACCATTTCAATAGCGCTTGGAAGCTCGGGCAGTTTACGAAGTTCTTCTACGGCCTTTGATGCTTGCACCAAGTCCTGGAAGTATGCAACGACAAGTGTGCTGGAAGGATTGTGTTCTTCAGTTTGCAGTGTTGCCTGCGTAATAATACCCAATGTACCCTGTGAGCCCACGAATAATGGTGTAAGGTCAAATGAGCCGTCTTTAAGCTTTACATCAGCCAGTGCATAGCCAGCCGCGTTCTTGGTTGTCTGAAGTTTCAAGCGATCAATGAGTTCACGGTTTTCTTCTATTAATTTATCTAATGACCGATAAATCTCACCCTCGAGTGTCGAGAGTCCTAATTTTTTATTGAGTTCACGCTTACTAAGTCGTTTGGTTTCAATAACTTCTCCATTGGCCAGTACTACGCGCAAACCATTAATATAATCTGTGGTCGTACCATACTTAACACTTTTTTCGCCACCAGCGTTGTTACCGATAGCTCCACCAATCGTCGAGTACTCTATTGACGCAGGAAATGGCGGCAAGAAACGGTCATGAGTAAGTAATGTCTGTTGGAGTTTGCCATAGTTTATGCCAGGCTCTACAACGACCGTGCCTGACTTGCCATCAAACTCAATGATCTTATGCAAATGCGCTGGAAAAACGAGCATAATGCCACTACCTAGCGCACCGCCAGACTGATCAGTTCCTGCACCGCGAGCAGTAATTGGTATGGCTCGTCCGCGCTCTGCCAGCTGCCAAGTAAAACGAGCTACCTTCCGAACATCGCTCTCTACACGCGGATAGACGATAACACTTGGTGTAACCGTAAAAATACTGCCGTCAGTTGAAAAATACTTACGAGCATCAGGTGCGGTCATGACCTCGCCCTGGACGTGCTCTTGCAAATAATGTGCAACCTTACTCATTACTCCCCATACCCTTTGTTCACACTTTTCTTGTAGTCATGATAGCACATTCTAGAACGTTTATGCTTACACGTTTTAGATTTTTATTATTTATCTACAAATTATCGCGTCTGCAATAGATTCGCCGCTACCGCATAGTTCTGTCTGGACGTTGTTATAACATGCTCAGCAATTGATTTACTACCCATTTCGGTTGGTACTATCGTTTGACCCGAAACTGGCTCTTGAGCTTTTAGTGAAGATAGTCGTGCATAAAAGCTATATGCCGGCAGATTCGCAATCTCACCCGTCTCTATATACGGCTTAAAAAGTGGCAACAGCAACCGTTCATCATGTGGATTACCCGTTCGAAAGCAAACTACCGTACCAACATTCGCGAGAATAATGTCTACCATGCGCTGGTCTTTTTGCTGTGAGGTAGATTGCTCGGCCATATGTAAGAAGACTTTGTATTTCCGTGACTCACTGAGCATTTGTACAAACGACGGTGTTGCAAAGTTTTGGAATTCATCAACGTAGATGTAAAAGGGACGTCTATTCTCTGGATTAAGCCGTGCTCGTTTTAATCCCGCAAGTTGCAATTTTGCCAGCACCATAATACCGAACAGTGCTGATACGTCTTCCCCTAAAAGCCCCTTAGAAAAGTTACAGATGACTATCTTACCTGAGTCCATAATGTCATCGAAGTTTATAGTGGACTTAGATTGTCCCAGTACCAACCGGGCTGCCGCATTACTATTAAACCGTCCGAGTTTAGTTGTAATACCGGCACTCATCTTGACTCGCTGCATATCCCCGGCTTTACCGAGCTCGTTTTTCCAGAAATCTTTCAAGTCTTCGTCTTTCAGTCTGGCTGTAACCTGTTTTCTGTACCCTGGGCTCTGCAGTAGTTTTAGTATCGTAAAAATAGTGGCACCTTCCACCGTTAATGCCGTATGAATGACATTACGAAGCACATACTCAATACGATGCCCACCGGTGTCTTCTTCACTAAACATTTTTCGAAACACAGATATTACTGATTCGGTGACCAGGTCCTTCTCGCGAGCAGCCGCATATCCCGTAATCCCTGGGGTTAGCTCAAGTAGATTTAATCCTACCGAGTAATCTAGGTCGTCAGGATTAAAGTACACGACGTCCTTGGCACGTTCTTTTGGTACATGGCGCAGCAGTGTTTCAGCCATATCACCGTGCGGGTCAATGACGGCCAATCCTTTGCCACTTTTTATATCTTGAATAATTGCAGACTGTAGCATCGTTGTCTTGCCGTTGCCTGTACCACCAATAATATATAAGTGGCGTTCGCGGTCCTGTTCACTCAAACCGATTAGTGTATTCTGTCCATGATGCACATTCTTACCCAGCACGATTGACAGTTCATCTGCACTTTTTAAAGATAGCGGTGGAGATAAGGTACGACTCAAAGCCATAACAATATCGTCAGCCTTTTCAGTTACATGGCTTGGAAAATGATACAGCCCAGCAAGTTCACCCGCCGACAAGATGCTGGCTTTTCCCATACCCATTGATGGCATCCTATGATAAAACATATATTCTCTATAACCCCCAAGACCTGGCAATTGAAGCTTCCGTTTCAAGCTCTGATACGGTGGTGTCATGTATGCATCAAATGCTGCAGTAATCGCCTGACACCGTTCAGCTACTGACACTTTTGACATAGCGTATATGGATACTCGTATACTCGTTCTGAATAGTGGCTGTGTCAGTTTGTCATGTGAAGCATCCAGAAATGATCTACTAAATCGGTCGGGCTTCCTTAATTGGATAGTAGATGCGTTGTCTTTTACAGTTCGCGCTTGAGGATAGTGCGAGGTTCTTTTTGGTCCGTGGTAAACTTCGCCAACCATATCGGTTAGTGCAAAAAGAGCTGTATTTATGTATTTTGTACTGCGCCGTAGATAGGGAATACTTCGTCCTGCGTAGTTACGTATATCATCCATATTCGGTAAATGAGCCACAAGTCGTTGCATCGCGCTGGTACGTATCGGCGAAATAACAAGCTGGTAGCTTATTGTTTCATCTTTAGATAAGCCGCCCATTGCATTGGTAAGATAGCTAAATGCCTCATTGTCTCTCATCGTATCGGCTGACTGCAGAGGTAATAACTGATGACCTGTTTGCTTGAATTCATATATAACTTCATTATCTTTTTTATTGCTACCAATTTCATTTACCTCTTCTATTCGTGCGCCTGGTATATGAGTAATGAGTGCTCGTTTGACACTGCTAACTCTGGCTCTTTCAACTTGGATAAGATAGCGAATACCTTCCATATGGGTAGAGAGTATTTCGAAGCTCATGCACACGGGTAAATTAAATGTTCGGCTTGTCAGATTGGGATGAGTTCGTTGGCCATATAGTACGCTGAATAGTCGCTTCATAGAAAAAGAACTTGGACCTGGAGTAGGTGGCGTAACTACCAAAAATACCATGGAACGTTTCTGCAAATGTCGCCACACGATCAAAACACGAAGCAGCAAACCAACTACACCGACCACACCGACAAACAGTAGTGTCACTACAAGCATTGAAATGTATTCATGATTCGCTATACCCATATGCATCCCTTATCTTAGGCGTATCATAACGGACCACAAGGAAGATTGCAGGCATAAGCATTTTGAAAAGTATTAAATGCATATTAACTATGTCTTAACTTGTTCAGGCATACTCTTTGGGATTTTTAAGATTTATCGAAAGATAAAAAATTAAATTACAACAGATAATACAGACTCAGTAGTTTTGCATTTTTAATGAGCAGAACTTTGATTATCAAGCAATGTTACTAATGATGGTTGATCATGTATTCTGATCTGCGCAGGATGTGCAGTTTCTGGAGCAGCATTTGTCACCGTATCATGGAAAGTTGAAAGCAGTTCCAATACTCGATCGGTGGTTTGAGCTCGCCATGACTGCTCATCTCCTATACCTTCAGGAGCAAGTAATTGAGAAAAATCACTCGGAAGCGATATTCTACCACGATCTCCAATGTATAAGTCAGTCTCTGAGAACGGCATAACACCGATCGCTAGCCTACCGAGCGGGCTAGGAACTGCAGCCTCAACTACATCAAGACGTAGTTCACTATCAGCTTCTTTATTGAAGTGCCATAGAGAGACTGAAGGTGCATTATTAAACTCCTTTGTTACTCCGCTTCCAATCCAAAATGAATTTCTGTAAAAATTCATCAAGCGTCGTTGCAATTCTTGTTCTTGTGGTGTCCTCACCATTTCGTTTTTAGTCATTGTTGTATGCTCCTTTGTTACTACAAAGGTCAGCATACTGGCAGTGAGATATATTGTTAAATTTATATATTATATTCACAAAAAATAACATATATGTTATTTTTTTAACATGATTACTTTACGACAAAGGGTTGAAGCCGAACTGCAATCGCAGCCGGACCTTTTATACTGGTTACATAAAGACCTGATAAACATTAACAGCTTGGCACGCTATCTACGGCCGAAGGTCCAGACTAAGCATGGGCAAGTTGTGGGACTTGAGAGTATTAGCATGACCATCAGGCGTATCTTACAAGACAGTCGGGAAGTTACAACACCCAGCTTTCGAACTCCTGACATTAAAAACATACAAGTTCAACTTCATATTTCTATTCTGACTTTTAGAAAAGATGCTCTTATAAATTTAGCAGCAGATAGTAATGCGTGTCGTTTCTTGAGCTTTGCCCAAGGTCAGAATGAGTCTATGCTTGCAGTGAGCCAAGAAGACGAAGCACGGTTTAGTAAATCTGCTACGCGGAAACAGTCCGCAATGGCCGCACTCACTATTACGCTACACGGCGAATCAAGTGACACAATTGGAGCTTATGGATATATCGTATTGCTCCTTGGACTCGCTGGGATTCCTCTCGCTGAAATAGTCACACTTCACGACGATATAACGTTACTGATTGCTGATAAACATGTCGAACAAGCGTTTCAACTCCTACGTCATACCTCAAAAGATACAGCATAGCTAAAGTAACTTTTTGGTCAAAAGGCACTGGATTTTAACTTGCTCACTACGCATAAAGGCTACCTCCTTTGTTAAGGACAGGAAGTGCCATCATTGTTGACTCATTATTGAGTGTAATTTTTTCCCAGATTTTGTCTTTACTACTAACTGCATTCTCAACCTGTTGCCTTGTAGTGATAGCAAACACTGTTTCAGTGTCGTAGAAATCTTCAAGTGCACGTTCTATTTGTTTCCGAAATTTTCCCTTAGAAGAGGCTGTTGCACAAATAAAAAGAAATGTTGGCCGTGGTATTGCATCAGGTAGCCAGGTTTCTTCAACGTATTTTAAATAACTCCTTGCTTTCCTGACGAGAACAAAAAAGGGCGTATCTTCATGCTCGATATCCAAGAAAAAGGAGTATCCTCCCTTTTCTCGTGGAATATATACATTTGGCCTCCATTTCGGGAGGTGTATATTTTTCACCATATCAGCTTGCGTAGCTACAAAAGAAAGCTCAATATACAATGCTCTAAGTTTCAAAATGATATCCGTAATACAGATACACTGGTTAACAAATGCATCCGAAACTTTCTTATTTTGATATAACAACTTAATAATTCGCTCATCAATAATATCAACATAATCTTTATATTGCCTTAAATATCGAGCGCCTTTAGGGTGTAAATAATATTCTGCTGGACGTCCAGCAAACTTGTACGACTTATCATAACGTTTGCCAATAAAGCCTTGCGCCTCTAATGTACGCAAACGCTTCTGCATACCTGCATAATCTACGCCACCGATTCCCGTAGTTATCTGACTACATAAACTAAATCTATACTTATACAACCAAAACAATATCTCCAACTGATAACCCTGCAAAGGTCTTCTGTACTTTACCTGCGCCATAATTCTAACCGGAACTTTCTGTTCGTTTTTCCGTACTTTTTCTTCCCTTTATATATTTATATATAAAGAAAGGAAATGAAAGTAGAAAATAACAGATATAAATTAAAAAAAGATAATGGGAGTATCGATACTAACTATATACCTGTATAGACATAAACGTAATTGACAATATGTTCAACCTAAGTTAAACTTAAAGTATGAAAACAATAGGTGCCAAAGAACTACGACTACATCTGGATAAAGTATTTGATCGAGTACTTGACGGTGAGGATATTATTGTAAACCACCGTTTTAAAGGCCCTGTAAAAATTAGTGCTGTGCATCCTCCAACAAAGAATACAGATAAGCTTGCCGGCCTTAGAGCATTTGATGCCGCGCCAAAGTCTCCTTCTCCTTTCGACAAGACTAAATCTCTGAAAGAACTTTACCGTGAATCAATTGCAAAAAAATACACTAAATAACGCGACCTTCCTTGACGCCAACATTCTCCTTGAGATACTTCTCGGTAGGCGTAAAGAAAAAATAGCTCGTAAGTTTCTCGAAGAGAATAACGAGAATCTCCACATCTCTATCCTAACCGCTCACCTCGTTGTCCATTTTGGTAAAACAGTAGTTCCCCTGCCGATTTTACGTGCTTTTCTTTCAGATTACTCACTACTCTCTGTAGATCAACCAGATTTTGAATGGGCGTTTACAAATATTCGCGGCAACGATTTTGAAGATGCCTTGCAGCTTAGCACCGCTATACGTAATGGTTGCTCAAACTTTGTAACACTAGATAAATCACTCGTAGGAGCATACAAAGACCTAGCTTCGATAGAAGTCCAATTACTTAGTTAAGGTTTATCGTGAATAAAGTAATATCCTGTTGCTGCTGATGCAGTGTATGTCCGTTCGCTGACAATATTAAGTCCCTTCACGTTCATTTCCGAAATTGTCCATGCGCCTGTCACAGGATCAACATTAGTTACAAAGGCTACGTGCCCAAACTCCCCTCTATCAGTTTGCATAATGGCAGTTGGTGCTGGTGTTCGGTTCACAACATAGCCATCACGCTTAGCACGAATTGCCCAAGTATTAGCATTGCCCCAGGTATTCGGAATCGGCTTTCCAATTTCCTCACGCTTGAGCGCTGACCAATAAGTGCAATTACCCCATTCGTACAGAATCGTCGTAGAGAGTGGCCCTTGATACAACCCGATAGTATTACTCGTAGGAACGTGCCTCAGTAAGCTCAACACCTCTTCACCAAGCGCAAACACCGCCATAACTGGCAAAGACATGATGACAACGAGCGTGGCGAGCGCAAACCATACTTGACGCTTAAATTGACTGGTGAACAATCCAAATGCTAGCCAATTCATGAGCTATAGAGTTCCGCGGGATTAGTAGTAATGAGCGGATGTTCTTTTTCTGCCGCCACAACCCTAACTGCTACGTGGTTTTGGTCGGCAATAATGAGAGCATCACCACGATCACAAGTCAGTAAATAATTTTCTTCATATTCGCTCAAATGAAATTCGCTGACCACATTTTTAATGGTGGTTGTATCTTGGCGCATCAGAATTCGAAGCGCGCTCTGTGAAGCGATTGCTCGGCCATAATCACTTTTGAGAAAGTCATTAGCCTGTTGGGATATAATCGAGACGCCAAGGTAGTACTTTCTTGCTCTGCGAACCAGTCCCGCAACAAACCGAGCACTTTCTTCGTGTTCTAACAGCATCCAGCCTTCATCAATAATTAATAACCGTTTTTCCGGGCGTGCCTTAACCTGGTTTTGCACGAAATTGGAAATGATCAACATCATGATTTGCCGTAAGGTCTCTGGAAGATCTTTGATATCGAAAATAACGAGACGGTTATCTAACTTGATATTCGTCGGTGCATTAAAGACATTGGCCAGTGAACCGGAGATGTATTTCTCTAACCGTTCACAGAGCTTGGCTTGCCCAATGGCATAGAGTTCGCGGTGTAAATCTTCAAGCAAGGGCTGGCCACTTTTTGTATTTTTATACATATTGACGATGCACTTATCTACAGCGGCTTTTTCGCGTCCGCTCAATCCCTCCGCCATCAGTGATATGACTTCGAGTAAATCTTGAGCATGTTCGGCAATGTCACTACTTTTTCGAAAAGTGGTCGCGATATCAAAGGGGTTTATTTTTTCTTCAGAACTAGCGGATAATTTCACATAGGTTCCGCCAACCGATTCGGTCAGCAACTTGTACTCCCGCTCAGGGTCAATGACAATAACTTTTGTGCCTTGCATGAGTTGCCTGAGTATTTCAACTTTGGTGGCATAACTTTTGCCTGAACCGCTCTGGGCAAAGACAATGCTGTTGGCGTTATGGAGGCTAAAGCGGTCAAGTATCACCAGCGAGTTGTTGGATTTATTAACGCCATACAAAATACCGGATTCCTGTACCAGTTCGGACGACATGAATGGGAATGACAACGCTGCCGACGAGCTGTCCAAGTTTCGCTTTTGTCCTAATTGGTCATCACCGCGCGGCAAGATAGATTGTAAGGATTCAAGTTGCTGGTAGCGAGCAGTTTTGGAATAGAACAGTCGCGCGGATAGTGTGGATTCTAATAGTTTGGTCGTTTTATTCAGCTCGGTCAGCGTCTCTGCCCGCACACAAATATACAGCGCCATTTGAAAGAGTTTCTCTTGCCCGCGCTGAATCTTATCTCTCAGCTCCATAGCGGAATCAAGGGGATCAGTAATTTCTGACCCGACAATTTTGCCGTCACGAATCATAGCGCGCTTCGTGGATTCTAATTCGGTAATTTTACGATGTAGCTTCGGCAGCGCTTGCAGTGCGCTTACTTCATGGATATGGTAGGAAATATCTACATCGTGATTAAAATTAATGAGGCTGTCCAACCAACCGCTGCTCGCTACAAATGGATAGCCGGAAATGAACAAAGTGCGCATATACATTCCGTCGATACAAAGATAGTCTGCTTGTTCTTCAAGACCCGCATAAGCAAAGGTATCGACGCTATCCTGTTCACCAAAGGTAAGGGCTACTTCTTCAGTTTGTCGTCCCCGCTTCAATCGTGGTTTTGGTAGCTTTGGCATTACACGGTCTCCTTTGTTACAAACGAGGTATGGATAAGCTCCAGAGCTCTTTCGGTGAGTGGTTGAAGTTTGGCCTGCGCTGGACTATAGAAGCTATAGAATAGATCGAGTATTTCAAGACTGGTGAGCTCCTTACTTTGCATACCGAGCCTCATAAGACCTTTGGCAACGATATCTGTCATAAGCCCGAGTTGTTCTTTGACGGTTCCAAAATCTGTTTTACCAGCAGCTTTATACGGGATGACAACGTAGAAATGTCTCGTTAGGATTTTATTGGTGGTAATTAAACTTCGGATAAATGCATCATAGTTTTTTAGCTGGTCTTTATATACTTTCTCAGTTTCAGTTACTACGCGAGATTGTAACTCTTCAAGGTATTTATCCATATCTATTTCCCGCGTACGAATTAGGATTTGGAGCGGTGTACCAATGGAATTTAAAAAACTCTCATAAATATCTATAATGGCATCCTGTTCGTTCTCGCTCTTCAGCTCAAAGTTCAGTGAAGAAACTGCCAACACTACCCGATACTGGTTATTTGGCAAGTATAAAATACCGTCCTTAACCCCTCGAATATCTATCTGTGCTCTAGAGCTAGCTTTCTTCCGTGACTTTCGTAATAGAGACATACAGCTCTCCTTTCTTGGTCTTAAACGACATATCGGCATTCGGATGATTGAGCATACGTTGCAAACGGACTTGCTCAGCTATACTCAATCCGACAACCTGTTTGGTAGCTGCAGATAATTCTTCAGTTTCTTCTGTGGCTTCACTCTCCTGTTCCATATGTTCTAGTTCTCGACCATAGCTGCTTTGTTTGGTGAAGACGTAGTAGCGCGGCCGGATTTTGTAGCGCAGTAGAATGATTATCCAAAGCAACATAATCTTGCCTTTAATACGAATTGCGCTGACGCCACACAGCACTGCAAGTACAGTCATGATGACGAGCTTATATGAAGCGCTACCCATAAACGGTGGCAAAATAACGTAAAGTAAACTGCCGCCAAATATAGGTAATGCGAGCAGTAATAGCTGACTCACACCTAAGTTACCAGCGACACGATCTTCAACAGTTGTAATTTGAGCCGGGACAACAGTTACTTTCACCAGGTCTTCCTTGTCTCACTAATTCATTGAGTCATGCGTTCTAAATTACTGACACATCATACGTGAGTTACATCCAATAACGCATCCATAAGCGATTTGAATTGTATTAACTTTGCTTTAATTAAATATTAAATTTTTTAAGACTACTTCCTTGTAAAATTAAAAACTAAAATTTAGATAAAATTTCAAATTACAACAGTAGCAAAATATACCTAAAAGAGACTACTTAATCTGATATACTTTTGTCACAATGAGTACTGGAGAAAGAGAGCCAGCAGCCATAGCTGTATTTCAAACCGCTACCGAGACTGACAAGGATTTCTTGCGAAGCGTGCATCACCAAGCATATAGAGACGTGGTGACTCGACAATTTGGCGAATGGGATGATGTATTCCAGTCAGCGCATTTTGAAGATACATGGCGTACGGGCGGTTTTAAGATTATACTTTCTGGCGACCAACCTTGTGGCTATGCTAAATTCACCGATGACGAAGATTCACTGACCTTACATGAGCTTGTCGTTTTGCCATCACATCAAAGACGTGGTATCGGTTCACATATTCTTTTACAATTGCAGGCTGAAGCTGTTCATGTCGGACGTCCTATTGCATTAAAGGTACTCAAAAAAAGTGAAGCTATTGGCCTCTACGAGAGATTTGGATTTATAACAGAAGGAGAAAACGAGACTCATTATTTTATGCGATGGATCCCCCAGACAGAGATGTCTAGCTCTACTACACTTGAAGCTTGTGTCCAATCTCATAGAGAGCATATGCAGCGCATAACTACCTCTTTTGAAAAGCTCTTTACTGAAAAGGGCTATATCCGAGAGCCCGAAGTCCCTATAACTGAGAAAGTTGATAAGACTGTACGATTTGTAGGTGCCCCAATTAGTGTCATGAAGCCTCGACTACTTACTGGGAATATTCCTCGCCCAGGCGTTTTTATGGTACAGGATTGTCTTCGAACACAGAACCTGGCAAGTCTTTTTAACCCGGAAGATTTACCTACATACGGCTCATTTTTTACTGCTATGGGAGCGCTCGTAAGATATGAGGACATTGGAAATTTGTTTTCTATGACAAATGATTTCTTGCTCAACCAACTCTCTATCTCTCCCAGTGAGTTATTTATCAGCACCGATAGTTCTGACCAAGATTTAATTGCTGGGGCTACAGAAGACGGACGCATAGAAGTGAAGCATGATACACAATCGGCTGATCTGTATCGGCATACGTATGGTATTGAAGGAATTCGAGGAAGAAACATTAGCTACTGGCTAAGGAATGCATCCACAGGGGTGTACGAAGATGTCGGTAACATCATTGTTATAGAAAGTGACACCCAACAACTCGGAGTGGAATTAGCTCTTGGCAGTTCAACACTCGTAAAGCAATTAGCAGGACTTGACAATGTCATGGAATGTTATGAGTTGACCGTAGCTCCAAGCGGTACCCCAAAAGCAATCAAACGGAAGCTTGAGGATACTGTACTGACTACTCTTGCCCTGCATGCTGAAGGTTTACGTCCGAGCAGCAGAGATAACCAGACACGTATATTGCGCTCGTACATGAAAGCAATGAGCATGTATTATCGCATGCTCGGTTTTACTGAAGATGTACGAGCCGCAAGCATCGAAGCCTCAGCTTCAGCGCTTCCGCAAGTACGCAATAGTCGTGAGATCACCATAGAAATAACTAATTGGCTCCGTGTTTATGAGGCCCAACTAACCGATAGAGGACCACAGAATAAAGAAGATCGTACTATCCTGCACCTCCTTGGAGACATTGCAATGGATACATTATAACATCTACTTGGTATGGTCAATAATTACGTGTCTTACATAAAAATGAACAAAGGGAGAAGATATGCAGAAGTTTGATCCAGTGCACCACATTGATAATTTGATCGATGATCCATACTACGAAAAGCTTATACTACTTAGAAATCTCCTATCAATGAAGATTGATTCCTATTTTCAATCTTTGCATGCACCTCGTGTTGATCTATACATGGTTACTGGGAGTGTATCTTCACCAATGGGTAAAGGTTCCGATTCAGAACCATGGCCAGTCACCATGGGCAACATTGATACGTACTTAGTTGACTCAGCGCAATTCGGCATGGAACCATTGGTTCAAAAGAATTTCGATATGGTCTACTGTTATCTGCCCTCCTTTCGTGGAGAAACACCCGATAACACGCATTTAAACCAATTTTATCACTGTGAAGCTGAGCTTAAGGGACCACTCTCCCAATGCATGAAAATAGTAGAGGGATTATTTGCTGAAACTTTTACGCTCTTCGAAGACTCTACGCTTACTAAGATTATTGATCCGAAAAGGTATAAACTCCTTAAAGAAGTGGTTAGTAGGCCTGTAGAGCAGATAGATTTTAATGAAGCGATTACAGTACTCGGCTCAGATCAAGCACTGATTGAGCATACGTCTCACGGGCGCGTCATTACGCGTAAGGGCGAAATTGAGCTATCTCGACAGTTGTTTAATCATCAGTCATTATTTTGGCTGACGGGATATGACAGAGATACGGTGCCGTTTTATCAAAAACCTAATCCGGAGGATGAAAATCGGGTCATGAATGCTGACCTTCTTTTGCCGCCTATCGGTGATAGCGGCTTTGCAGGAGAAGTGCTTGGATCAGGACAACGACAAGATTCGGTAGCAGAAATACATGAGTCTATAAGAAGACAAGTCGTTGAAGGTAGCGAAAACTACGATTGGTATATTAAACTTCGTACAAGGCCGGATTATCAAATGACTTCTGGCTTTGGATTAGGCATTGAGCGTTTTGTAAGTTGGTTAATGGGTACCGACGACATTGCAAGTGCTGCGCTATATCCAGTTATGAACACTGTAAAAACCCTCTACTAAGAAAGGGCGCTAAAGATGATCGAATTACCGAAATTACAAAAAGGGGATAACGTAGCGATTCTCTCACCCGCCAGCGGTTTGGCGGGATCATTTCCATGGGTCTTGGACCAAGGCCTTGAGCGACTCCATAACATATTTGGCCTGAATCCTGTAGAGTTTCCAACCACCAGAATGACAAACGCTACCCCTGAGCAACGTGCAGCGGATCTAACAAAAGCATTTGGCGACCAGTCTATTAAGGCAATCATTACGACGCTTGGAGGACACGATCAAATCAAAGTACTTAAACATATTGATACAAAAGTTATAGTCGATAACCCAAAGCCATTTTTTGGCTACAGTGATAACACTAATTTCATGCAACTCCTCTGGAAACTCGGTATACCCTCATATTATGGTGGGGCTATTATGACGCAGTTCGCCATGCAGCAACACATGGACGAGCTAACTGTTGCATTTTTGCATCATGCATTCTTTGATACAGAAACGTATGAGTTACCTGCGGCAAAAGCATTCACTGAAATAGATCTCGACTGGGTAGACAAAAGTAATCTTGATCAACCACGTACTACAGAAACAAATGAGGGCTGGCATTGGGATGGTACAAATAATGGTGAAGGACTGTTATGGGGAGGGTGCGTGGAAACAATGGTCGCTCAATTGGCTTCCAATGTTTTCCTGCCGGACGAGGCATCACTCAAAGATATCGTTCTCTTTCTGGAGACTGCGGAAGGCATCCCAGAGCACTGGATTACAGAGTATGTACTTATTGCCCTTGGCGAACGAGGCATTCTTAAAAATGTACAGGCAGTACTTGTGGGTCGCCCAAAGACATGGGCACTTGATAAACCACTTGGTGCACTTGCACGGCAGGCATATAAAACTGCACAACGAGACATCGTTATTCAGACTGTCCGTGAATATAATCCAACCGCTCCAATCATTCAAAATATAGACTTCGGCCATACGGATCCCCAAATTGTCATTCCTATGGGCAAGCGCGCGTATATAGATAGCAACGAGCAAACAATTCGTATGTCTTACTAGCTATAGCGTTTTACATGTAGCGATCTGCTATGTCACTGCGGTACGCAAAACCTTCTGTGGCAAGTTCGATAACTTTGGAGTACACACGACTGCGCGCTTCACGAATTGTGGGGGCATGATTATTGACGATTAATGTGGCCGTTAGATTTGACTGTACCGTAACAGCTGTCTCTGTCTCATCAAGTACATCAACCCAGCCGGTATAATGTCGTACTTGCTCTTCGGGACGTAATTTAGGTATACGCATAATAGGGCGCTGCTCAGAAGTAGAGAAGTCATTTGGGGCTCTCTCTGGAAATATAGTCACTACTACTGAGCTACCTGACTTATATCGGGGTGTGAGATCGTGCAACCGATCCTCTTGAGCAGCTTGTAAGATTTCTGCGAGCGGAGTATGTAATCCAGGGAGCAGCGTTGCCATAGTATGCCCGCCAGGTTGACGATTATTAATTTCGAGCAAGTATATTCTGCCATCATGTCCTTTAACGAGATCGATATTCAGAAAAGCCCGCGGGCTCCTCCTAAAGCGAGCGTCCATTGCAGCAAGATATGGCTCAACGATACGTCGTCTAATAAAGGCTTTATCTTCAGCACCCATGATATCTGGTAAAGTATTGTTTATACTGACAGAGCCTGCACCATCACAGAACGGCCCTTTGTCGCCTTCAAAACGATTTTTATAAAATATATTCTCTCCTAAAGGAAAGACGTTGCCATTTTGATCAACGATACAAGTGTGGCTAAACTGCTGACCTTCAATGTATTGCTGCAATATGACTTGGCCACTTGCATCAACAGAGTTTGCTAAAAAGTTACGGAAATCATCAGGTGATTCAAATTCGTTCGGTAGCCGTATACGTCTGTATTCACTATCATCGTAATAATCATTGTAGGCGCCGACGAATTTAGTAACCACTCTCCCGCCCAACTCTTCGATGTGTCTATCAATGTCATGAAGGTCTGCTGCTTCTAACACTCGGGTAGCAGGCAAGATACCGGTTGATTCAGGAAATATTTCTGCAATCTTCGTCTTGTCTGTTTCCATCTCGAGTTCTTGTGGAGTAGAACCGATATGAGCTATTCCTTCCTCGGTCAAGGCCTCGGAAGTCATCATTACAGCCACATCGGGACCAACGTTTACTGCCGTGTAGCCGAGAGTTCGTATTCTATCGAGTCCCGGTGCCATATCGGTCACCAATTCACCATCAGTAAAATGATACAACTGCGTACGAGTATCAACTGCGCGCCCAAAAGCATCATTTGGGAACAATTCGAAGCCATCTACTTGAACACGAGGAGATTGTCGCTTAATGGTATCAGCAACTACTTCTTCTGTATTGACGAACCCAACGAGTGCTATTCTCTCCACCAATAACTCCTGTCGATTAGTGTATACTCATTATAAGTTACAACACTTAACATGCAAGAGGATACGGTGCACCCACTATGTTAGATTTTAAAAACATGAGTTATGTGGAATTTATCTCTTTTATTAAAGAAACAAATCGATGTCCTGGTGGTAAGGATACAATTAATTGGATCCTTCAAAACAGTTTTGCTAATAAAGACACTCGAGCACTAGAGGTTGGATCAAATACTGGTTTTTCTTCACTGGAAGTAGCACGTAGCGTAAAGTGTCGAATTAGTGGCATTGAAGTGGTTCCTGAAGCAGTAACTATCGCTAATCATGAGTTAAGTCTTGATACTGCGGAAATACAAAACTTGGTCGATTTTCAAGTGGCTTCAGCCTACGATATTCCCTTTGAAAGTAACACGTTCGATTTAATCATTGCGGGTGGCTCCACCTCATTTATGGACGATAAGTCGAAAGCCATTACTGAGATGGAACGTGTCTTGAAGCCGTGGGGCTTTTTATCAGTGACTAATCTTTTCTATGACCGCGAACCTCCCAAAAAGGTCTTGGATGATGTATCTGATGTTATAGGAGTTCGGATTAATCCGCTTAAAGCTCATGATTGGATTGATGTGTATACACAAACGCAAGAATTTGAAATCTATAAGCTTGAACAAGTTACCTTATCTGACAGGTCAGTTGAAGAAATCGATGCGTATATTGACTTCTTCCTTAATAAGCCTCACATTGCAAAACTCTCTGCCAAGGAAAAATCCGAGCTCCAAGCCAAATGGAAGTATATTCTTAAAGTATTTAATGAAAATCATAAATACCTTGGCTTTATACGTGCACTGCTAAGAAAACGTCATATTGAAGAAGAACCTGAGCTCTTTAAACTCACCTAATTCTGTTCTTTGCTACTCTTAAAGAAGATGTGGCGGAGTTTTTGTATATCCTCTTCAGTACGATATGGCTGGAATACTCCATCGGACGTCTTAAAGACAACCTGATGGGGCGCATAGGCCCAAAATGTAGAGTATACATCCGTATAAGCACCAGTATTGCCGATACAAATATAATCGCCTATTTGCGGAAGCGCTGATAGCTGTACATCTGTAATGATATTATTTGAAGGGCTAGTAATACCATCGGTGATGCCGGCTGAGATACCTTGTTTTGTAGCTACGGGTTTCAAAAGGGTGTACCGTGCATTTGGTATGGGAATTAAGATGTTAGTTCCTATATCGGTAATAATCCAATACTTATTTTTTAGTTTTTTAATATCTCTAACAGTACCTAATGTATAACCTGCGTATGCTGAAAGATACCGGCCAGGTTCTACTATCAGCTTTTGTTCGGGGAAGTCAGCGTTAAATGTTGCAGTGATTTGCGTAAATAGCTTGGTGAAAACAGCGGCCTTACGGGGGTCAAAGACTTCAAATCCACCTCCAATATCTATGTAGTTCGGTAATGATATACCTTGGCTATTAAGACTTTCCAGATAGCTCCGTAATATACTGAGTGCCTCAAGATATACAGTTTCATCAAGTTCATTAATCGTAATGTGTGTATGCATGAGATTCCATACAAAGTGGTCTTGCTTACAGAGATCGATAAATTTTCTAAACAGGTCACTATCAAAATAATTCCCCAGCTTATGATCATCCTGTTGGTAGTAGGAGCTTCCTGAAGGTAAATCAATAATAAATCTAAAACCTAGAGAAATAGGTCGAGAGAGTGTAGGAGCCATAGATTGTAAACTCTCAATATCTTGCGCAGAATCAACAATAATGCATACATCTTTTTCGACAAGGACCTTCTCAAAGAACGACTTCTCTCGTCCCATGCCATTCACGATAAACTTTGTAAAGCCGTGTGCCTTTGCAAGGTCAAACTCCAGATCAGACAAGACTTCTGCGCCTAGATTTTGACCAGCAATACTTTCAAGTAAGGGAGGGTGGTAGCAACTTTTAAGCGCATAATATATTTCAGATGCACCTGGAAGTGCATTCCTCATAAGTGTCAACGCCTCCATCATACGTGCTTCACTAAAAAAAGTGACCGGAGTATTTAATGCTTGTCGCTGAATATAGGATATCTCATCATTAAATGCATCTAGAATAGCCATTAAAAGTAGCATGCCTTTTTCGCTATTAACATGTCAAGCCCTGGACGAAATAGAATAAGAAATGATGAAGACCATTGCTATAGCTTCTTCCTTTGCTGATATTTGGACTGTTCAAGAATTTTTGCAACCTTCACCGGTCTACTTTGAGCTGGTGGGGTATTTGTCCTTGATTTTGTGGCAGTGACGTTAGCAGTAGACTGTGACTTAAAAGTATTTGTTTTAAATGGTGTAATGTTTCGTGCAGAATCATATGTCCTTTTACCCTGAGAGTGCTTCAACTTTCCTTCAGATTGCCTACCTCGATGCCTGTTATCTCCGCTACTACCACCATTGCTTTCCTGAGTCCACATCTTATCTTTCCCTCGCAAATAACTGATACCGCTAATAAATTCCTTACCGAGTCTTTTGGTATTTCGCACACCCATACTCACGTATGAAAACTGCATCATGACACCTTGGGTTTTTAGAAGTGCCAGAATTGTTGCCAGACCCACAACCATCGACATCAGCACCTCTGGGGCTTGTCCGCCAGACCCCCGTGCCATGCCAACAAATAAGGAAGCGGCAAGCTGCAAAATGACTACGTGCACGAACAAAACAAAGATCGTCGTGAAATAGGTTTTGATAGCGCTTTCGGAAAAGTCTCGAAATCCTGGCAGTAACCATATGAGTAGCACGATCGGGGACAGCACTGCTCCAATGTATAGCGTTACAATACGGCCAACGTAGTACACCAGCAATATTACTGAGAAGATAACAAATACTACCATGATAAGAAGCGCAGCTACTCCCTGCCCGCTTGATTGTTTGACAACCTCGGTGAGCACTTCCCAAACGGAGTTTGCGCCACCTGAAGTCATGTATACGGCTTTTATTAGAGCATTAGAGAGTTCAATAATGGTGTCGATGGCAAAGATTGAGGTATTCATAAGTAAAAAGACTAATCCAAACCGCGGTAATAAATGTCTGAACTCGATCTCATCAAATCCGAAGGTTGTAGCACTCATCACATGAAAACCGATCAGTGCAACTATGAAAATAAAGAGTGAGTCGGCAATACCAACCACTACGAGCCAAAGATTAAAAACGTGAGAATTTTCGGTCATGAGTGGCGTGGATGACGTGAAGAACGATAGTGCAGATAGAAACGGCGCAGCTACGGATTGGATAACGGCATTGAGCAAACCAGTAATGGCTTTAATGAGAACCTCCACCAGCCCATTTGATACTGGTGCTGGTGAGATTGGGGTGAGGGCAGGTATATTGGCGGCCATTTCGGCATTTGAGCTGCCAAAAGATTGACCGAGGATTGCGGTTAGTGCACCTGCACCAAGTACAATGACAAGCCCAATAAGTGCATTTCGGATAATTCGCTTAGCTTGTAGTAAGTTCTGGGGGTTACCGGCACTGGTCATATAGGTAATGCCACCTGCTATCAGGAAGAATACGGAAGCAAGTGATGCAAGCACACCCAATGTTGCAACAACAGGCGTCACGTACTCACGCACGACATCAGGAGTTGGCACGGCAGCGGCTATAACATGCAAAAACATAGCAATGTTCTCCTGCACTAACTCCCGAAAGCGTTCTTTGCAAGCGTGGTCACGATATTACTAATAACGAATGCTGCAATAGTGATTGCCAATCCTATTGCTGAATATAGAATAGTTCGTTTGGCGCGATCGAGATATTCGGGCCTTCCAGAGCTCGTAATGTACCCAAATCCACCGACTACAAAAAAGCCGGTAGCAATCAGTCCGGCAAGGCTAGCAATAACTTTAATAACACTTCTAATAAAGTCTTCGACGTTACTAACATCTCCCGACGCTGCAAGCGCAGTGGCACTCAATACAAGCGGCATACCCAGTGCCGCAAACGCTATAACGGAAATACTTTTACCTTCAATTTTCACCTGTTGATCTCCTTGCTTGTGATATGTCGGCACATCATACCTGAAGGAAATATGTTAATGCATCCATAAGCGAATTGACGGGACTTAACTTCTTATTAACTGAGTATTAAATCTCTTAAGACAACTTCTTAATGAAATTGAGTTATAAAATTTGGATGAAATTTCAAATTACAACGAAGTTTTTACTTCACACGATCATTAGAGACTTGGAATATAGTTGGGGGAGAAAGGCCAGGCGCATATCGGCATCTCCTTGTAATATACAGTGTATGGCACCCCAAAAAACAGCGATCACTTCCCTCAAAGACCCTTAGCCTATTCTTTGCCATGAATGGGGACACTTCTCTGTGACAGAAACAGCTGGCTGTGATGGAGTATGGAATCTCTAGATTTTGCTGCCTACCACAACAAACCTCGAATACAGCAGCTCGATGTCGACCCGCTCAGAGATTCGGCTGAAATAGGCGCGGCGATCATTCATCGGATTGACATTCGGCTACCTAAGGAACATAGTACATATGTATGAGCATCATTAAGGCATAAAGGAGAAGTATGGGAAAGGCAAGTGAAATGGACAGCAAGATACCTCCGTTGACACCAGAGGAGGCAGAGCGACACTATGGGCCACGGCCAGAACTGCGCCTAGCGGATGCGGCCCTGCGAGAAAGTATCGATGCTAACGCTTCGGTTAGAGCGGCACTTGAACAAGCCGCTGGATCAGCCACCGCTGGCCCAGTCGTCATTCGAGATTCGGAAACGCAACAAACAGCAGTCGTGATTTCAGCTGAACAATACCTCGATCTTGTGACATCAAGCATCAGAGATCGTCAGCAATATGAGGCTACCCACGACGCGGGAGTTCGACCTTCCGCCGAAACGCTTGCGCGCCTCGGCATCGAGCAGGTCGACCCTCACGCGACGTGGCTCTAACGCGCGCTGCGTCGCTAGTCCCAGGTTTCGGTCTTTGCCGGGCGAACCTCTCGTGCGGGCAGCGGCGGCTCGTCTCTCACGAGGCGTCCATCCGATGTCGCGTAGACACTTGGGTCGGCCAAGCGGCAAGAACGGGGGAAAAACGACGGAATCCCCAAGCCGGTTTGCTTGGGGGTTCCAGTGTCCTTCATATGGTGCGCGAGAGAGGACTTGAACCTCCACGATATTGCTATCACTAGTACCTGAAACTAGCGCGTCTACCAATTCCGCCACTC
>Ga0164243_10000598_pt1 | contig 64815 bp, 51 predicted proteins | sample OricompcompostOP_FD_108781 | JGI IMG/M metagenome (GOLD analysis project Ga0164243, IMG submission 108781) | Organic Plus compost microbial communities from Emeryville, California, USA - Original compost - Organic plus compost (OP) | ecosystem: Engineered > Solid waste > Mixed feedstock >... | reverse complement strand
CGAGGGCGATGATCCCCGTCACCACGAAGGTGTACACGAAAACGATCGCAACGGCGAGCGCCTGGATTCCGAGGAGGTGGAATCCCCCGCCGTAGAAGATGCCCGTCTCCCCCGCCGGCGACGTCGGATCCGCGAGGAAGCCGATCGCGAGGGTCCCGAAAATGCCCGGGAACATGTGGATCGCGACGGCGTCGAGCGCATCGTCGTAGCCGAGCTTCTCCTTGAGGCCCAGCGCCCAGAACGCGATCGCTCCGCCGCCGAAGCCGATGACGAGGGCCGAGACCGGCGACACCGAGGCGGCCGCCGGGGTGATCGCGACGAGACCCGCGATGATGCCCGAGATCGCGCCGAGCGAGGTGGCGACCTTGCGGGTCAGGCGTTCGACGACCAACCAGCCGATGAGGCCCGTGCAGGCGGCGATGAGCGTGTTCGTCAGCGCGACGCCGGCGCTGTCGTTGATGCCTCCCGAGGAGCCACCGTTGAATCCGTACCAGCCGACCATCAGCAGCCCCGCGCCGACGAGGGCGATCGGCAGGTTTCCGGGACGGCCCACGTTCGGGAAGTCTCGGCGCTTGCCGAGGAAGAGTGCGAGCACCAGCGCGGCGACACCGGCGTTCATGTGCACCGCGGTTCCACCTGCGAAGTCGACCGCATGGAGCTTGTTGGCGATGAAGCCGCCGATCGTGGATGCGTCTGCCGCGTCGAACGCGAAGACCCAGTGCGCGACGGGGAAGTAGACCAGCGTCGCCCACAGCGCCGCGAACACGAGCCAGGCCGAGAACTTCATGCGGCCTTCGACTGCGCCGCCGACGATCGCGACCGTCAGGCCCGCGAAGATCAGCTGGAAGACCGCGATGAGGATCGCCGGCACGGCGCCCTCCGGGGTCTCGGCGCCGAGAAGCGACTGGATCCCGAACAGGCCGTTCGGGTTCCCGAGCAGGCCGGCTCCGCCGATCGAGTCGCCGAGGGTGAGGCCGTAGCCGAACAGCACCCAGAGCACGGCGGTGACCGCGAAGCCGCTCAGCACGATGATCATCGTGTTGAGGATGTTCTTCGTGCGGGACAGGCCGCCGTAGTAGAGCGCGAGGCCGGGCACCATGAGGGTCACCGCCACTGTGGCGGTGAGCATCCAACCCGTGTTGATTGCGGAGGACATGTCCATGGGTGCTCCTTTCTAGTTTCGAGGGATTAGCGGGTGAGGAGGTGTTCGAGCACGTCGGCGAGCGCCACGACGCCCGCGGCGACGTCGGCGGGCTCGGCGTGCTCCGCGGGTGTGTGCGATGCGCCGCTGGGGTTGCGGACGAAGATCATGCCTGACGGGACGACCTCGTTCAGCACGCCGGCGTCGTGTCCGGCGCCGGTGTCGAGCACGGGTGCGCCCGGCAGCGCCTCGGCCATCGCCTCGCGGAGCTCGGCGTCGAAGTCGACGGTCGGGGAGAACGACTGCTCCGTCACGCGGACGGCGCATCCCTCCGCGTCTGCTGCGGCAACGGCGGCCGCCGTCACGGCGGCGACGATGCGGCGCACCTGCTCCCCGTCGCGGTGACGCACGTCGAGCCACAGGTCGACCGCCGAGGCGATCACGTTCGTGCCGCCCGGGGTCACCTGCACGCGACCGACCGTGCCGCGGGCCTCGTCGACCGCGAGGGTCTGCTCGCGCAGGCTCGCGATGACGTCCGCGGCGACGACGACGGGATCCTGTCGATCGGCCATGCGGGTCGCGCCCGCGTGGTCGCCGCGACCGTCGATGCGCACGTGCCAGCGTCCGTGGGCGATGATCCCGCCCGCGAGCGCCACCGGGCGGTCGAGATCGACGAGGCCGCGGCCCTGCTCCACGTGCAGTTCAACGAAGGCCGCAATCCGCGCGAGGCGATGCGGATCCGGGCCGATTAGGGCCGGGTCGAAGCCGGCTTCTCGGGCAGCGTCGTCGTATCCGACGCCCGCGGCGTCCGTCAACGCGTGCACGGTCTCCGGATCCGACGCCCCCGTCGCCAGGCGCGAGCCGAGACAGGCGAGCCCGAACCGCGAGCCCTCCTCCTCCGGGAACACCGCGAGAGCGAGGGGGCGTGCGGGGCGGACCCCGCGGCTGACGATCACGTCGAACGCGGCGAGCGCGCTCGCGACCCCGAGCGGGCCGTCGAAGTTGCCTCCGCCGGGCACCGAGTCGAGGTGGGATCCCGTCGCGATCGCGCCGGTCCGGCCGAAGCCAGACGGATCCCACCAGGCCCAGATGATCCCGTTCCCGTCGGTCTCGATGTCGAGCCCGCGCAGCTCGGCGTGGCGGGTGAACCAGCGGCGCAGCTCCATCTCGGGCTCCGAGAACACGGGGCGGCTGTATCCGCCGCGCGTCTCGTCGCGGCCGATGCCCTCGATCTGGGCGAGGAGCTCGTTGGCGTCTGCGTATGCCATCATGCGGGCGTCCTGTCGAAGGCCTGTCCGGTCGCGCGGAAGCGCTCCCCCGCGATCCCGGATCCGGCGACGAGGTCGTAGACCAGTTCGCCGAAGAGCGGGGCGAACTTGGCGCCCTGGCCGCTGCACGGCGAGATGATCGTGATGCCCTCGGCGCGGTCGATGATCATGTCGTCGCGCGGCACGTTCGTGAACAGGCAGGTCGTCTCGGCGTAGGAGGCCGGTTCGAGGCCCGGCGCGAACTCGCGCACGAAGTCGGTGACGCGCACGCGGTTGGCCGGGTCGATGATGCCGTCCTGTGCGGAGGCCGATGCGATGCGCTTGCCGCCCATGTACTCGGCGACCTTCTGGCCCGCGAAATCGGCATCGCGTCCTCCGGGGAGGCCGTAGACCTGGATCCGCTCGCCCTTGTAGATGAACGTGGGCCAGCTCGTTGCGGCCCCCGCGGGGGTTTCGCCGCGGTCCACCTCCGCGACGTACGGGAAGTGGTAGGCGTTCTCCTGCATGACCTCGAGTTCGGGGAGCGCGAACGCGCTCGAGACGTCGGTCTCGGCCAGCAGGGATGGCAGCCATCCACCGGCGGCGATGATGACCTGCTCGGCGTGCACCGCCTCGCCCGCCGACGACGAGACGAGATAGCCGGTCGAGGCGCGGCGGATGCTCGCCACCTCCCAGCCCGTCTTCACGACCGCGCCCGCGGCCGCGGCCAGGTCGACCATCGCCTCGACGGATCCCTCGGCGTCGATCACACCCGCACCGGGGTGCCACAGCACCTCGCCGTCGAACGCGAGCTGCGCCCAACGGGATCCTGCTTCCTCCTGCGACAGGAGCTCGTGCTCGATCCCGTGGGTCTCGAGCGCGTCCGCGAGCCCGCGGGGGTCGCGCACGGATCCGAAGTCGAGCGAGCCGCTCGGCGTGATCAGGCGCTTGCCCGCAGCAGCCTCGAGCTCGTCCCAGCTGCGGCGCGCGTCGGCGACGAGGCCGACGAAGAACGGATCCGGGTATGCGTACCGGAAGATGCGAGCGGATCCGTGGGAGGATCCGAGCGCCGATGCGGGGACATCGCGCTCGAGGAGGACGACGCTCTCGCCCTGCTGGGCGAGGCGCCAGGCGACCGACGATCCGGCGAGGCCGGCGCCGACGACGGCGTAGGTGGCGGACTCCGCGGTCCGCTGCGAGGAGGCGACCATGGGCTTCAGACCAGGTCCGGCGCGTCCCAGAGGTTCAGCTTCGTGCCGATCCCCTTCGCGATGGCGTTGTCGTAGATGGTCTTCCCCCAGGCGACGTCCTCGACGCCCATGCCGCCGACGCTGAACAGCACGGGTTGCTCGTCGAACTCGCGGCCGGGCTCGGTGCCGTCGAGCACGTCGCCGATGTTGACGACGCGCGACTCGTCGAGCTTGCCCAGCCCGATGAGGTCCTGCCAGTAGAGGCCGATCATGCCGAATGCGGTCTCGTGGCTCGGGGCCGGATACTCCTCCGCCCACGCCTCGTAGATCTTTTTGGCGTCGGCGATCAGGCGGGCCTTGCCCGAGAGGGTGTACTCCTCGTCCATCTTGAGGTTCGCGGGCAGGCTCAGGAACGCGCCCGGCTTGATCCAGTCGCCGTCGATGTAGGGGTAGTTCTCGGATCCGACAAGGCCCGTGACGGCCTCGGAGACGATGTCGGAGTCGCGCACGGCCGCCTCGACGGTGTCGGCGATCTCGATCGTCGTGAACTGCGGATAGTGCTCCTTGACGTAGGCGGCGAATGCCTCCGACGTGGAGCGTCGGCGCCCGTTGATCTTGATGGTGTCGAGCGTCGGCCGGGCCGTCGTCATGGCATGCAGGGCACTCTTGTTCATGGCGCCGGGGCCGATGATGCCGAGCGTCTTCGCGTCGACGGGGGCGAGCTTCTTCGCCGCGGCCCCGGGCACGGCGGCCGTGCGATACGCGCTCTCGAGGTTCCCCGACATGATCGCGAATGGCGCGCCGGTCTCCTTGTCGTTCAGCACGATGAGGTGGATCGAGCGCGGCAAGCCCTGCTCGCGGTTGTCGATGTTGGATCCGTACCACTTGACACCCGCGGTGTCGAAGCGTCCGCCGAGGTAGGCGGGCATCGCCATGAAACGGCGGTCGGCGGCGTCGAGCGGCATGCCGGGGAAGGGCGAGGTCTCGGGAAAACTGATCTGCGCACCGTGCGAGTTCCACGTGCTGCCCGCCATGCGGTAGTCGCCCTTCGCGACGAGGATCAGCACCTCCTCCATGATCTCGATACAGCGTGCCATGTCCTTCATACCGGCCTCGATGACCTCGGGCTCGCTGAGGTAGAGCATGTCGATGCGGGTGCTGGACTGAGTCATGGGGTCCTCCTGAGTGGGGCGGTTCCCCCTCAGATAAGCAATGAAATGAATCCCCGGTCAAATATCATTTCCGTCGCGGATTAATAGCGTTTTGCTCGCAATTTATTCGAAACAAAACGGCAATCTGCGACCCATATCCTTCCCGAATGGAACTCCGTCAGTTGCGCTACTTCATAGCCGTCGCGGAGGAATTGCATTTCGGTCGCGCGGCGCAGCGGCTGCACATGTCGCAGCCACCGCTGAGCGTGCAGGTCGGGCGACTCGAGGACGAGATCGGCACGGCCCTCTTCGAGCGCAGCACGCGCCACGTCACCCTCACCCCCGCCGGGGTTCGTCTGCGCGACCGTGCCCGCGCGCTGCTCGAGAACCTCGATCAGATCCGAGACGAGATGCGTGAATTCGCGACCGGGATCGCGGGAGAGATCACCGCAGGTTTCGTCAGCTCGGCCAACTACACCGTGCTGCCGGGCGTCGTGCAGTTGTTCCGCGCGCGCCGGGAGCAGGTCGCTCTGCGACTCGTGCCTCTCACGTCGGGCGAACAGCTCTCGCGCCTGCGCGACGGATCCCTCGACATCGGAATCGTGCGCGATGAGTTCCCGAGCGACGACGACCTGACCGCCGACGTCGTCTACGAGGAGAGGCTCGTCGCGTGCCTCCCGGTCGGCCACCCCCTCGCCGCGCGTGCCGAGGTCCGGCCCGAGGAGGTCGCGACGATGCCGATCATCTCCTACCCGCCGGCCCTCATGCCCGGCTATGTCGACCGCGTCACCCGAACGATCGGCACCGTCGACATCGTCGAGGAGGTCGTCCACCAGGAGACGGCGCTCGGCTTCGTCGCCGCGGGCGTGGGAGCGAGCGTCCTCCCCGAGTCCGTGCGGCAGCTCGCCCCCGCTTCGATTGCGGTCGTACCGATCAGCGGCTCCCCGACAACGCGCCTACTCGCCGTCTACCCCACCCGCGGGCGCAACGGCGCCATCCGCGACGCCTTCCTCGAATGCCTCCGCGAGGCCGCGGCGGGGCTATAGCCGCACGAGCGCCGCGCACGCCGGTGCGCCGAAGGGGATCCGCATGCGCTCGCCGCCCGCGAGGACGTCGATCGCGTGCGCGTCCATGGGCGCGACCGCGAGAACCCCGGGCGCCAGCTCGCCGGCGTAGCGCGGCGTCGCGCCGCCCGCGTCGATGAAGCGCTCGAGACGGGGTCGCAGCGGATCCGCGATGTCGAAGACCGCGAGCGAGTCGTGGCCGCGGTTCGAGACGTACACGCGCGCCCCCTCGGCGTCGACGAAGATCGCCGAGACGTCGCCGCCGTGCGGCCAGTCGCCCGGGAGCGTCGAGAGTTCGGAGACCGGAACGAACGCGCCCTCCTCGACACGCAGCACAACGAGCGAGTTCCCCCATTCCCCGGCGAGATACGCGACGTCGTCGCGGTGCGGAGGGCGCGCCATGTGGCGCGGCCCGGCCCCCGCGGGCATCTCGTCCGAGCCGAGCAGGCGCGGTGCCTCCCCCGCCTCCCAGGAGAAGCGGTGGATCTGCCCGCGCGACCGGTCCGGCACGGCGAAGCCGCCGGGGCCGAAAGAGATCTGATGCGGATCCGAGGGCCCGTCGAACGACTCGACGCCGCGCACGCCGTCGAAGCGCCCGTCATCGGCGAGGTTCACCGTCACGACCCTGCCCTCGCCGAAGCATGCCGCCACGACGGCGTCGCCCGTCGGCGCGACGGCGAGGTGCACGTAGTGCTCTGCGCCGGTGTCGACGGTGTCGAGGATCCGTGCCGACTCGGGCCCCTCCGGGATCGCGACCGCGGTCAGCGTCGTCGCGTTCGACTGGCTCACGTAGAGCACGCGGCGACGCGCGTCCCAGTCGAACCAGGTCGGGTTGTCGATGTCGAGCTGGGCGGCGAGGCGCGTGGTGCCGTCCCACTCGTAGATCCCCAGCCCGCGTGGCGCCCCCGCCGGCAGGTCGTCGCGTCGGGTGTATCCGCCGATGATGAGCGCCATCGTCATACCCACGAGCTTCTCACGCAAGCGCATCGAGCACGCGCGCGAGGACCGGATCCGCGTGATCGGCGCGCCACACGAGCGACGACTCGATCGGGAAAGCGTCGAGCTCGGGCGCGATCGCGATCGTCGTCGCGGATCCAGCCCAGGCGGCGCTCGATTCGGGCACCAGTGCCGCGCCGAGGCCCGCATCGACGAGCGTCAGCATCGTGTGGATCTGCGTGACGCGCTGCGCCGGCCGCGGCGCGATGGCGCTCATCGTGATGATCGCCGAGATGAGGTCGTGGAAGTAGGCGGCTCCGTCGGGCGAGTACATCACGAGGTCGCGGCCGTCGAGGTCCGCAAGAGAGGCCTCCCTCCCGAGAGCCCAGTGCCGGGGCGCCGCGATCACGAGCCGCTCCGGCGGGAGCGCACGCATGGCCAGCCCCTGCGGATCGCCCGCGCGACGCACCATGCCGAGCCCGATGCGGCCCGCGCGGATCGCCTCGATCTGCCGCGCGGTGACCATCTCGTGCAGCGTCGGGGTCACGTCGGGCAGCGCGTCGGAGAGGCGCGCGAGCAGGTGCGGCAGGGCCGCATGCCCGACCGCAGAGGTGAATCCGAGGTGCAGGGGTCCTTGGATCCCCCGCGCCGTACGCCGCGCGATCTTCGCCGCCGACTCGGCTCCCGCGAGCAGGAGCCGCGCCTCGCGCAGGAACACCGCGCCCGCCGCCGTCAAACGGATCGCGCGCTGCGAGCGGTCGATCAACTGCGCGCCGATCTCGCGCTCCAATGCCTGTATATGGCGGCTCAGCGGCGGCTGCGTCATGCTGAGCCGGTCGGCCGCCCGCCCGAAATGCCCCTCCTCCGCGACGGCCACGAAGCACTCGACCTGCACCAACGTCATCATGACTCATACCCTACGGGTATCGAATGATCTATTCTTTAGCTTGTTTGGGTATTATCCCGTGCCTAGCGTGGAACGCATGACGAACTTCACTCCTTCCGAGCTCGCCGCCCACCTCAAGGACGGCTTGCTCTCGTTCCCCGTCACCGCCTTCGACGCCGAGGGCGAGTTCGATGAGGCCGCCTACCGCGAGCACGTCGCCTGGCAGGCCAGCTACGACGTCGGCGGCCTCTTCGCCGCGGGCGGCACCGGCGAGGGCTTCAGCCTCACCCCCGAAGAGAACGCCCGCGTCGTGCGCGCCGCGGTCGAGGCCTCGCGCCCCGAGGTCCCCGTTCTCGGATCCGCGGGCGGCTGGACGAAGAACGCCGTCGCCAACGCGGTCGCCGCCGAGGAGGCGGGCGCCGAGGGTCTGCTCGTCCTTCCGCCCTACCTCACCGAGGCCACCCAGGACGGCCTCTTCAACCACGTCTCGGCCATCGCCGAGGCGACGAAGCTTCCGCTCATCGTCTACAACCGCGCCAACGCGATCTACTCGGCTGAGACGGTCGGGCGTCTCGCCGATGCCCACGAGACCTTCATCGGATTCAAGGACGCGCTCGGCAACATCGAGCACCTCGCGAAGGTGACAACGCTCAACGGCGACCGCCTCTTCTACCTCGGTGGTCTGCCGACGGCGGAGACCTACGCCCTGCCCCTGCTGCAGATGGGCATGAGCACCTATTCGTCCGCCATGTTCAACTTCGTGCCCGAGTTCGCGCTCGAGTTCTACGCCGACGTGCGTCGCCAGGACCGCGCCGCCGTGAACGAGAAGCTCGCCCGCTTCGTGCTGCCCTACCTCGACATCCGCGACCGGGGCAACGGCTACGGCGTCTCGATCGTCAAGGCCGGCCTCCAAGCCGTCGGCCGCCCCGTCGGCGGCGTGCGCGCGCCGCTCGAGAACCTCGGAGAGAAGGACCTCGCCGACCTGACGGCGCTCATCAAGGCCGCCGGCGCGAGCCCCCTGCTCTAAAACCACGAGAGGATTAGTCACATGACCGAACTCACCGGACACTCCCTCATCGCCGGCCGCACCGTTGCGGGCACCGGCAAGGCCCTGCACGCCATCGCCCCCGCCACGGGCGAACAGCTCGAGCCGGGCTACTCGCAGATCGACGTGGATCAGCTTCGCGAGGCGACCGCCGCCGCCGAGGCCGCCTTCCCGTCCTACTCGGCCCTGGATCCCGAGACCCACGCCGCATTCCTCGGCTCCATCGCCGACGAGATCGAGGCCGTGCGCGACGAGATCATCGCCCGCGCCACGCAGGAGACCGGGCTCCCGGTCGCCCGCCTCACGGGCGAGGTCGCTCGCACCTCCGGGCAGCTGCGCATGTTCGCAGGCGTCGTCCGTACGGGCCTGTTCCGCGGCGCGCGCGTGGACCCGGCACAGCCCGACCGCACCCCGATGCCCCGCGTCGATATCCGCCAGCGCAAGGTTCCGCTCGGCCCCGTCGCCGTCTTCGGCGCCTCGAACTTCCCCCTCGCGTTCTCGACGGCGGGCGGCGACACGGCCTCGGCCCTCGCAGCCGGTTGCCCCGTCGTCTTCAAGGCGCACAGCTCGCACCCTGGCACGAGCGAGATCGTCGCCACGGCGATCACGAAGGCCGTCGCGAAGCACGACCTGCATCCCGGTGTTTTCTCGGCGATCTACGGCCCCGGCCGCACCGTCGGCCAGGCGCTCGTCACGGATCCCGCGATCCAGGCGGTCGGCTTCACCGGATCCCGCGCGGGCGGCATCTCGCTCGTGCAGGCCGCGCAGGCGCGCCCCGTGCCGATCCCCGTCTACGCCGAGATGAGCTCCGTCAACCCCGTCTTCATCTTCCCGGGCGTCCTCGAGGGCGACATCGATGCGCTCGCGACGGCGTACGTGACCTCGGTCACCGGATCCAGCGGCCAGCTCTGCACCCAGCCCGGCACGGTCTTCGTGCCGAAGGGCGAGAAGGGCGACGCCTTCGTCGCCGCCGCGTCGAAGGCCATCGATGCCTCGATCGGCCAGACCATGCTCTCGCCGTCGATCGCCGGCGCCTGGCGCGACGGCGCCGCGACGCGCGACGAGAACGCTGAGGTCATCGCCCGCGGATCCGAGGGAGAGGGCCCGAACGCCCCCGCGCCCGTGCTGCACGACTCGTCGCTCGAGCAGTTCGTGTCGAACGAGGTGCTGCACGAGGAGATCTTCGGTGCCGCGTCGCTCATCGTGCGCTACGCCGACGTGTCGGAGCTGCCCACCGCGGCCGCCCGGCTCGAGGGCCAGCTGACCGCGACGCTGCAGATGGCCGAGAGTGATTACGACGCGGTGCGCGAGCTGCTCCCCGCGATCGAGCGCAAGGCCGGGCGCATCCTCGCGAACGGCTGGCCCACGGGCGTCGAGGTCGGCCACGCCATGGTGCACGGCGGTCCGTTCCCCGCCACGAGCGACGTGCGCTCGACGAGCGTCGGCTCGCTCGCCATCGAGCGCTTCCTCCGTCCCGTCGCCTACCAGAACCTCCCCGAGGCGCTCCTGCCGGAGCCGCTGAAGGACGCCAACCCGTGGGGCGTCCCGCGCCTCGTCGACGGCCAGTTCTGAGCTGAACACCCGAAGGCCCCCGGATTCCTCCGGGGGTCTTCGGCATCCCGTGTCCCGGTTGGGGCGGTTATTCCCGCGCCACCGGGGACACGGGCGGCTCAGCGCTCGACGACGTTCCGCAGGGGTTCGCCCGCCAGGAGGGCGTGCAGGTTCTCTCGGATCAACGCCGATGCGCCGTCCGGGCGGCCGCCCGCGGCGTGCGGGGTGATGACGAGGTTCGGAACGTCCCAGAGCTCCGACGAGGCCGGCAGCGGCTCGGTCTCGGTCACATCGAGCGCCGCGCCGGCGAGTTCACCCGAACGCAGAGCCGCGGCGAGCGCGTCCTCGTCGAGGGTGGATCCACGGCCCACGTTGACGACGTAGGCGTGCCGCGGCAGTCGAGCCAGCCGGGCGGCGTCGAGCGCGTGGCGGGTCTCGTCGGTCGAGGGCAACACCATGATGAGGACGTCGGTGGTCTCGAGCAGCGCCTCGAGCCCGCTCTCGGCGACTACGGGGAAGCCGCCACGCTCGCCCGCGCTGCGCGCCACACCCGTGACGCGTGCGCCCAGCATCGAGAGCACGCCCGCAAGGTTCTGGCCGATGTTGCCGAATCCCCAGATCGTGACGTTCGCGTCGATGAAGCTCGTGACGCGACCCTCGGGCCGCAGCGGCTGCACGCCGCCGATCTCGCTCGACCACTCGTGGCGCGCCTGGGCGGCCGCGGCCTCGGGCATGCGGCGCAGCAACGTCAGCGCGAGCGTCGTCGCGTGCTCGGTGACGGTGCGGTCGTGCAGGCCGGATCCGCCCGTCACGATCACCCCGTCCGGGAAATCGATCTTCAGCACGTGGTCGACGCCCGCGCTCAGCGCCTGCACCCACCTCAGCCTCTCGAGGCGCGCGATGCTGTCCAGGCTGTCCGCGTTGTTGCCCCATGTCACGATCGCCTCGGCGTCGCGGTGCTCGGTCGGGATCGGGGTGGACGGGTCGTAGCTTTCGACCTGAACGAGCGGGTGCAACTCCCCCGCGAGGTCGACGGTCGAGGGCACCAGAATCTTCATGCGGCCACCCTACCGGCCCTCAGGAGGCCCGTTCGCAACGCGATGCGAACGGGCGGGCCGTCATGCCGTCCGGCGACGCGGCATGACGAACGAGAGGACGAGCACGAGGACTCCACCCGTCAGAGAGACCGTGAGCCCGACGCGGATGCTCGTCGCGTCGGCGATGGATCCGACGAGCGGCGGCGCGACGAGGAAGGCGAGCCGCATCAGCCACGTCACGATCGTGAGGCCCGTCCCCGGGCGCAGGCCCGGGATCCGGTCGGCCTGCTGCATCGCGAGCGGGATCGCGGGCGCGCAGCCGAAACCGGCGAGGGCGAAGCCCAGGCAGGCACCCCACACCGTCGGCACGCCGATCGCCAACCCGATGCCGACGACGATGAACAGGCCCGAGAAGATGATGACGGCGCGCTCACCGAAGCGATCGACGAGCTTGTCGCTCACGATGCGCCCGATGAACTGGGCGCCGACGAGCCCGATGAAACCGGCCGCCGCGAGCGATGCCGGGGCCCCGACCTCGTCGCCGAGGTAGAGCGCGGCCCACGAGAACGCGACCTCTTCCGTCAGGCCGCCGCCGATCGCGATGAGCACGAGCGCGACAAGGGTGAGCACGATCGCGGTGCCGACGCGCCCCGCGGGGCGCGAGGATCCGTCGCTCGCGGAGGCCTCGCCCGACTCCATCTCCGCACCCGAAAGCGATTGGGTGCGCGCCCAGAACGCGACGCCGACGAGCACGATCGAGGATCCGAGAATGTGCCACTTCACGGGGATGTCGAGCGCGATCGCCCCCGCCGCGATCGCGCCTCCCGTGACCGCGCCGAGCGACCAGAGCGCATGCATCGAGTTGATGATCGATCGGCCCCGCGCCGCCTGCACGCGGAGCGCGTTCGCGTTCTGCGCGACGTCGGTGATCGCGTCGAGTGAGCCGCCGATGAAGAACGCGCAGGCGAGGATCCAGACGTTCGGCGCCCACGCGGCGGCCGTCACGCCGAGGCCGAGGCCGAGGGTTCCGAAGACGGCGACGGCAGCGGATCCGAACCGACGGATCAGCATGCCCGCCGCGACACCCGCCACGATCGCCCCGACGGGGTTCATCGCGAGCACGACGCCGTAGACGGTGGCGCTGAGTCCCAGCGCCTCCTTCAGCTCGGGATAGCGCGGAACGAGGTTCGCGAACACGGCCCCGTTGGTGAAGAAGAAGGTCGCCGCGGCGATGTGCCCGCGCCTCAGCGCGCGTTCGGAATAAATCGTCACCAGTAGATCCTGCCCGATCGACCCCGACAAGTCACATGCACGCGGTAGTGTGCGGCCATGAGCGAGATTCCGAGGCCGCCCGCCGCAGCCGACAGCGAGGCCGTGCCGGTGCTCGGCCTGCAGAAGCACCTGGGCACGGCGCCGACGAAGAAGTCGACTATCCTGTCCTGGGCGCTGTGGGATTGGGGCCTGCAGCCCTTCAACACGATCATCGTCACGTTCATCTTCACGGCGCTGTACCTCACGACCGAGTCGTTCCTGCCCGCCGACGTCGCGGCGCTCGCCGATGAGGATCCGCTGAAGGAGGCAGCGCTCGCGGATCTCGCGAGCGGGCTCGGATGGGGATCCACGATCGCGGGCCTGCTGATCCTCGCGCTCGCCCCCGTGCTCGGCCAGCAGGCCGACGCACACGGTCGCCAGAAGCTGTGGCTCGGGATCGGCACGGCCGGAACCGTGCTCAGCATGTTCGCGCTCTGGTTCGCCGAGCCGACGCCGCGCTTGTTCTGGTTCGCCGTCGCGATGATCTCGATCGGCATCGTGCTGGGAGAGATCGCGTCCGTCAACTACAACGCGCTGCTCGTGAGCATCGCGACGCCGCAGAACATCGGCCGCATCTCGGGCCTCGGCTGGGGCTTCGGCTACGTCGGCGGCGTCGTCGCGCTGGTCCTCGTCGTCGTGTTCTACATGGGCGACTGGTTCGGGATCCCGTCGGACGGTGGCGTACCGTTCCGTCTCATCGCGGTGGGGTGCGCGGTCTGGGCGATCGCGTTCTGCCTGCCCGTGTTCTTCAAGGTGCCCGAACCCGCGCCGCTCGGAAAGCCCGAGCGCAGGACCGGCTTCTTCCAGAGCTACGCGCAGCTCGTGCGCGACGTCGTCGGTCTCTACCGCAATCCGGCCACGCGCAACACCTTCTGGTTCCTGCTGTCGAGCGCCGTGTTCCGCGACGGCCTGGCGGGCGTCTTCGCCTTCGGCGCCATCATCGCCGGTCGGGTGTTCGACTTCGGTTTCATCGACATCGTAATCTTCGGCATCGCGGCGAACCTCATCGCCGGCGTCTCGACGATGATCGCGGGCCGCTGGGACGACGTGTTCGGCCCCAAGGCGATCATCGTCACGGCCCTCGCCGGAATGATCGCGGCCGGCCTCATCGTGTTCCTCTTCGTCGACGCGGGCAAGATCGTGTTCTGGGTCTTCGGCCTCGTCCTGTGCGCCTGCGTCGGCCCCGCCCAGTCGGCGGGCCGCTCGTTCCTCGCGCGCGTGACGCCCGTGGGGCGCGAGGGCGAGATCTTCGGCCTCTACGCGACGACGGGACGCGCCGCCAGCTGGATGTCCTCGGCGCTGTGGGCGGCGTTCATCGCGATCGCCGGATCGACCGTCTTCGGTGTGCTCGGCATCATGATCGTGCTGCTCGCGGGCCTGCTGCTGGTGCTGCCTGTGAAGGCGGCGCGGTAGAGGCCGGGGCTGGGCCTGACAAACTGTCCTCATGACCAGGCGCATCGCTTTTCTCGACATCGATGGCACGATCATCGACCATGACGGCGGAATCCCGGAGTCGACGGTGCGGGCGATCCGCACCGCCCGGGCGAACGGACATCTCGTGTTCCTCGCCTCCGGGCGCACGCCCACGGAGGTCGAGCAGCGCCTCGTCGAGATCGGATTCGACGGCGCCGTCCTGGGCGCGGGCGCCTACGTGTGGGTGGGCGAGCTCTGGAGCGAGGGCGGATGGGCGATCGAACGCCTCATGTCCCCCGAAGACGTCGCCGAGATGATCGCCGGCTATCGCGAGGTCGGCGCGGACTTCATCCTGCAGGCGCGGGAGGACGTGTACGCGACGCAGGCCGGCTTCGACCGGCTCGGATCGTCGCTGGAGGCCGAGGGCCGACTCTCGGACGCGACCCGCGCCGCGCTGCTCGACCACATCACCGTCACGGAGGATCCGCCCGTCACGGGCATCGCGAAGTCGGTGTTCTCGAGCGACGACGCGGGCGCGTACGCGGCCGTGAAGGCTCGCCTCGGCGAGCGCTTCCACGTCATCACGGGCACGATGCCCGGCCTCGGCACAGCGGGCGGCGAGGTCTCACCGACAGGCGTGACAAAGGGATCCACCCTGCTGCTCCTGCTCGACGAGATGGGCATCCCGCTCGAGGACTCGATCGCGATCGGGGACAACAACAACGATCTCGAGATGCTCGCTGCGGCCGGCACCGGCATCGCCATGGGCAACGCCACCCCCGACGCGAAAGCCGCGGCAGACGAGGTGACGACCTCTGTCGATGCCGACGGCATCTGGAACGCCTTCCGGAAGCACGGCCTGGTGTGAGCACATGGGAAAGCCCGGGCAGCGCTCCCCCGACCGCTTCCCGGGCCCCGAACCTTTCGGCTACCGGAATCACGTTATCCGTGATCTCCGACACCTTGAGCGTACGTCGATGGCCCGCCCGATTTCGCGCGTTTTCACCCCTTTCACCCCGCTATCACCCTTGAATCACACATGGTCACCCCGCGTGAGACGATGGAAGGCATGAGCTCGACCGATCGCCTCTCGCGGCCCCGGCTCGTCGCGTTGTGGCGACGGGTCATGCCGGGTGCAACGGTGCTTGTGACCGCGCAGCACAAGAGCGGCGTCGCATCGAGCATTCGAGAGTGGCTCGAGGGCTCGGGCAAGAAGCTCGTCGTCTGGTCGTCGAACCGGCTCGAGGTGCCGGACGGAGCGCCTGAGGCCGATGTCGTCCTGCTGGAGCTCGAAGGCATGCGCACCGATCACGCCACCGCGACCCTCGCGGTGCGAGAACGCTGGCCGAACGCCACCCTCATCGCCGTGTCGAGCACCCAGTGGCCGCCGGAGCTGCTCGATGCCGGGCTGCGCCCCGAGCGCGTCTTCGCCGGATCGCTCTTCGGCTTCACCGCCGACGAGGTGCTCGACCGCGCCGAACAGCTCGGTCTCGTCCTCACCTGGGACGAGGCCACGGCGCTGCTCGATCGCGTCGGAACCCACGCCGGCTTCGTCGACGCCGTGCTGCGCGCGGCCGCCGCGCGCGGCTCCCTCGACGACGAGGCCGTACGCGCCGGCTGCCACGAACAGGCCGCGCATTTCGCCGGATCCGCCGCCGCGGGCGTCTTCCGCCCCAACGGCTGGTACGCCGTGCTCGTCACGGCGCGCATCGGTCCGATGCCGCGCCGCACCCTCCTGCAGGTCTGGGGGCGCGACGAGGTCGTCCGCGCCGCGCTCGACAACATCATGCAGTCGGGTTTCTTCGTCGAAGACCTCGAGAACGACACGATCGAATTGCGTCCCGCCGTCCGCGAGGCCGTCATTGAGCGCATCACCCGCGAGGCCCAGCTCGACACCGTCGACGAGGCGATCGCCGACCTCGCGGCGAAGCTCCTCGACTCGGGCAACGCGCGCGACGGCTGGGCCATCGTCGCCGAGCTCCCCATCCCCCGGGCCCGCATGCTCAGTCGCTACTGGTGGCAGCTGGGCGAGGTCGACGTCTCTCGAGCTCGCCCATGGCTCGAGCAGGCCGTGCAGCGGGATCCGGAACCCGCCCTGCGCGTCGCGCTCGCGCGCGCGCTCGTCTCGGTCACGAGCGCCGGACACAACGGGTCCGTGCCGGCCGCGGACCGGCAGGAAGCACGCGAGCTCCTCGACGAGGTCGGCGAGCAGCCGGGCGAGGTCGGGATCGCGGCGGACCTTCTTCGCGGGGTCCTGATGCGTCTCGACGGTCGCGCCACCGAGGCCCTCGAGGCGCACGAGGAGATCGCGAACACCGCCGAGGTGACCGACCGTCCCGCGGCAACGATCCTCCGCGCGAACACGCTGCTGCAGGCCGGCCTCAGCGCGCTGGACGCCTCGCGGTCCGACATCGCGGCTGCGCGGCTCTCGGCCGCCGCGTCGCTCGCGCACGCGACTGGCCACGAGCGCCTCGCCAGCTTCGCGCACGAGCTGATGCTCTTCACGGTGCCCGACGGCGTACCGATGACCTCCGGCTTCCAGGCGCGGCTCGACAACCTCGTCGGCGCGCGGGCGCTCTCGCGCCCCCTGCGCGGTGTCGTCGACCTCGCGAACGCGCTCTACGTGGTCGACCCGACGGCGATGCGCGAGGCGCTCGCCACACCGGAACCGATCGATGACCCGCGCATCATGGCCTACATCTCGCTCGTGCTGCGCACCATCGCATACGGGTTGCTCGGGACGTCCGAGCTGGCGCTGCGGAACATCGACCTCTTCGAGCACGATTCTCAGGCGGCCGAGCTCGCGCCCCACCAGCGTGTGATCCTCACCTGGGCACGCGCCGAAGCGCTCGCGGGCGACGAGCAGTACGAGGCGGCGTGCGCCATGATCGCGCGCATCCCCGAGGCCGCCGCCCGCGTCGTGCCGGTGAACCTGCTCCGGGCGCGCACCCACCTGCGCGGCGGAGAGCCCGAGCACGCCATCGCCTGCCTCGCCTCCGCGGAGGAGACCCAGGGATCGGGTGTGCTCGCCGTGTGGTCGCACGTCGTCCTCTTCCTCGCGTATCACGCGATCGGATCAGCCTCGTCGCTCGACGTCGCGCGTCAGCACCTCCAGGTGGCGATCGTCGCGGCCGCGCGCTCGCGACCGCTGCTGCCGTTCGCATCACAGGGCATGACCGCGCTCAATACGACGATCGCGGAGGCGAGCGGGCTCACGCTCGATCCCGCGGGGTCCCGCTTCGTGCGCGAGCTGGAGCGCATGCGCGACGAACTGCAACGCGCGACGAGCTCGACGCTCGCGCTGAGCGAGCGCGAACGCACGGTCGTGCGCGCGCTCGTCGAGGCCGATTCGACGCGCGATCTCGCCGCTCGCCTGCACGTCTCACCCAACACCATCAAGACGCAGCTGCGCTCGATCTACCGCAAGCTCGGCGTCTCGAGCTGGGCCGATGCGGTCGCCACAGCCAAGCGCGTGGGGCTGGTGGAGTAAGGCGAAGAACGTAGCGCGGTCGACTCGAGATTGCGCGGACCGGCGGCCCGTAAAGCGAGCGGGTCGCGGCGACAGGCGGGATGCGCCGGCGCGTTCCGGAGGTCCTGACGGGCGCGCCAGCGTCCGGGAGCGTCCGGGATCCGTGTGCTGGCCACTCGCCGCGTTGTGGCTCTGCGATGATCGAGGGGTGAGCAACGATCAGAGCAGAGAGCCCGGCGAACTCGCGATGCGACGTCGAGCCGCTCCGTTCCTTGCGGCGCTGATCGTGCTGAGCGCTTTGGCGGGATGCTCCGGTGAAGGCGTGGAGAACTCCGACGACGGCCCGACAGCTGCGACCACGCCGAGCACCGACGCCGACGATCTCTCGGCTATGCCCTCGACTACGCACGATGGCGATGGCCCGCACGAGGACGATGACCGGTCTGAGGCCGGAACACCAACGGACACCGTGAGCGCAGTGGAGACCTTCTACGCCTGGTTGGAGGCCTCTCGTGCCCCGTCGCCCGAGGAAGCGTGCGGTTACCTCACGCCCGAGCTGCAGCAAAGGATGCTGGACGAGTTCGAGGCCTCGGGGTTCACCGCCGGCACGTGCGAGGAACTCACCGCCGCGACCGCCGAGCTGTACCGGGCCGCCGGCACCAGCGCCGAGGTGGAGGTCCAGATCGTCACCGAGAGCGCCGATGAGACCGTCCTCTTCGTCACGTATGCCGACGGCGGAGACTGCGGCACAGTGGTGCTGGAGCCGGCCGCAACCGGATGGTTGATCAACGAGAACAGCGAGGGCTGCGACGCGCCCTGAGGCGCCGCATGACGAGAAGCGGGGCACGTCCGATCTGCTTCCTCGAGAGCACGCCGTCGATAGCGGGTCGTCCGTTGACCAACAATCCGAAACCGAGCTCCGGTGTGGGGCGGGTGGAACAGCTCCTTTTCCTCTCCGCGGACCCTCCCACGCTCCCGCGGGAGCAGGATGGAGGTATGGAGACTCGCATGTTTATCGACGGACAGTGGCGCGACGGCGACGAGAGCTTCGCCGTGACCGACCCGGCCACCGCGGAGGAGATCGCACGGTTCCCCGCGTCGAGCGACGACGACTGCCTCGACGCCGTCGGGGCCGCCGAGCGGGCGCTGCCCGCCTGGCGCGCCACTCCCCCGCGTGAGCGCGCCGAGATCCTGCGGCGCACGTTCGAGATCCTCGACCGCGAGGCAGAGACGCTCACCGCCCTCATCGTGCGCGAGAACGGCAAGTCGTGGGCGGACGCGGCCGGCGAGGCGAAGTACGCCACAGAATTCTTCCGCTGGTTCTCGGAGGAGGCCGTGCGGATCCCGGGCGACTACCGCCTCTCGCCGGCCGGCGACAAGCGCATCATCGTCACCCACCAGCCCGTCGGTGTCTCGCTGCTCATCACACCCTGGAACTTCCCGGCCGCTATGGCGACCCGCAAGCTCGCCCCCGCCCTCGCGGCGGGATGCACGACCGTGCTGAAGCCCGCCCTCGAGACACCGCTCACCGCCGCCTACATCGTCGATGCGATGACGCGCGCCGGTGTTCCCGCCGGCGTCGTGAACCTCGTCACGCCGGTGAACCCCGGCCCGGCCACGGAGAAGATGCTCGCGCACCGCGCCGTCCGTAAACTCTCGTTCACGGGATCCACGCCCGTCGGCCGAACGCTCCTGCGCCAGGCCGCCGACCGCGTCATCAGCTGCTCGATGGAACTCGGCGGGAACGCGCCGCTCATTGTGCTCCCCGGCGCCGACATCACGCAGGCGGTCGAGGGATCCTTCGCCGCGAAGATGCGCAATGGCGGATCCGCATGCACCGCCGCGAACCGCTTCTACGTGCACACCGATGTCCACGACGAGTTCGTCGCCGCCTACAGGGAACGCCTCTCGCGCGTAAAGGCGGGCCCCGGATCCGACAAGAGCAACGATCTCGGCGCGCTCGTCTCGATGAAGGAACGGGACAAGGTCGCCGGGCTCGTCGACCGCGCCCTCGCGGGCGGCGCCTCCGCCGAGATCGGCGGCGAGACGCCCGCGGGCGTCGGCGCCTTCTATCCCGCGACCCTGCTCACGAACGTGACCCACGGATCCGAGATCACCGAGAACGAGATCTTCGGCCCCGTCACCACGATCGTGCGCACCTCGTCGACCGACGAGGCCGTGCGCCTGGCCAACGACACCGAGTTCGGGCTCATGGCTTACGTCTTCGGTGAGGAGCGCGAGGCGATCCTCGCCGCTCAGCGCATCGAGGCCGGAATGGTCGCCGTGAACCGCGGCGTCGCAAGCGACCCGGCCGCGCCGTTCGGCGGCATGAAGCAGTCGGGCCTCGGGCGCGAGGGATCCGCGGAGGGCATCCTCGAGTTCCTGGAGGAGCAGTACATCACGATCGACGCGTGAGGACCCGAGTACAAATTGCGGCGATGACCCCGGGTTGAGGACCGGATCTCGGCGTGGGTCCGCCCCACGGGGTCATCTCCGCAGACCGGCCTCAGCGCGCCGACTCGGCGAGCCGCTCCCCCGCGGTCACCATGTGCACGGCCATTGCACTGGCGGCCGCGTCGGCGTCGCCCGCCTCGATCGCGCGAGCAACGGCCACGTGCTCCTCGAGGGCGACGAGCGCTTGCTCCCGCGTGTGCACGGCGCGGTCGGAATAGACCTGCAGCAGCGAGCGGACCACGTGCAGCAGATCGCGCAGCGTTGCGTTACCCGCCGCGTCGGCCAACGCGAGATGGAAGGCGAAGTCGGCCTTCGCAAAGGCCTGCAGATCATCGCCGGCGGCACGCATCTCGTCGAGATGCCTCTCGATCACCGTGCGCGATTCGGCGGAGGCGTGCATCGCCGCGATACGGGCGACGTAGATCTCGAGCCCCGAACGCAGCTCGATGAGCTCGGCCGTGTTGCGCTCGCCGATCAACAGCCCCCAGCGCAGCGTCTGCGGCAGCAGCGCGCTGGCCTCGCCGCGCAGATAGGTCCCGGATCCGGGGCGGACGTCGACGATACCGAGCATCTCGAGCGCGGCGAGCGCCTCGCGCACGGCCGAGCGCCCGACGCCGAGCGAGGCGGCGAGCTGGCGCTCGGCGGGGAGCCGGGTACCGGGCGCGATGTCGCCGCTCGTGAACAGATCGAGCAGGCGCCGTGCGACCTCGCTGACGGGCGTGCCCGAGGGCAGCGAACCGAGCGCATCGGCGATGGCGTCGGATCCTCCGGTTGCGTCTGCTGGCATAGTTCCGATCTTACTGCGCGCCACTTGCAATTGGTCAACCGGTTTGCCAAACTAATCGTATTCACTCACGAAAGGATCGCCGATGACCCGCCTGTGGAATGACCCCGCCGACTTCGCCGATGAAATGATCGACGGCTTCGTCGCCGCGAACGGTCGCTACGTGCGCCGCGTCCCGGGCGGCGTCGCCCGCTCATCGCAGACCCCCGAGGGACAGGTCGCGTTCGTCACGGGCGGCGGATCCGGCCACTACCCCGCCTTCGGCGGACTGGTCGGGCCGGGCCTCGCGCACGGCGCGGCGATGGGCAACCTCTTCGCCTCGCCCTCCGCACAGCAGGTGCTCTCGGTCGCGAAGGCCGTCGAGAACGGCGGCGGCGTCTTCCTCAGCTACGGCAACTACGCCGGCGACGTGCTCAACTTCGACGCCGCGCAGGCGCAGCTGCGCGAGGCGGGGATCCCCTGCCAGACCGTCACCGTCACCGATGACGTCTCGTCGGCCGACAGGAGTGAGATCCACAAGCGCCGCGGGATCGCGGGCGACCTGACGGTTTTCCGGATCGCCGGAGCGGCCGCCCAGCGCGGTGCGGACCTCGACGAGGTGACCCGCCTCGCGCGCCGTGCCAACGACCGCACGCGCTCCTTCGGCGTCGCGTTCTCGGGATGTTCGCTGCCCGGTGCCGACGAACCGCTCTTCGAGGTCAAGCCCGGTCACATGGCCATCGGTCTCGGCATCCACGGCGAACCGGGCCTCGGCGACGCCGACATCCCGACGGCCGACGGCCTCGCCGAGATGCTCGTGAACCGCCTGCTCGAAGAGGTCCCGGACGACGTCGCCGACGTTCGCGGCGCGCGCGTCGTCCCGGTGCTCAACGGCCTCGGATCCCTCAAGTACGAGGAGATGTTCGTCGTCTACCGCCGCATCGCCCTCCTGCTGGAGGAGAGCGGCATCGTCGCCGTCGACCCGCACGTGGGCGAGTACTGCACGAGCTTCGACATGGCCGGCACCTCGCTCACCCTGCTCTGGCTCGATGACGAGCTCGAGGACCTGTGGGAGACGGGCGTCGACACCCCCGCCTATCGCCGCGGATCCGTTGACCGGTCCGCCGAGATCCTGGCGTCCGCGAGCGACGACGACGCGGAGGACGTGATCGGCGACGCCGACGACGCCTCGCGCGAGGTCGCCCGCGCGATCGCCGACGGCTTCGACGTCTGGCGCGCCACGATCGACGAGAACGTCGACGAGCTCGGCCGCCTCGACGCGATCGCCGGCGACGGCGACCACGGCATCGGCATGCAGCGCGGAATCCACGCCGCACAGGCCGCGGCGCGTGACGCCGCCGAGCTCGGCGCCGGCGCGGCGACGACGCTCGCCCGCGCGGCCGACGCGTGGAGCGACCGCGCCGGGGGTACCTCGGGCGCGATCTGGGGCGCGATCCTCGACACCGTCGCGAAGACCCTCGGCGACGTCGGAGTGCCCGAGCCCGCTGCCCTCGCGAAGGGGCTCGAGAACGCGAAGGCCCGCGTCGCGACCTTCGGCGCGGTGCCGGGTGACAAGACGCTCGTCGATTCACTGGATCCGTTCGTCGACACCTTCGCGGAGCTCAGCGAGCGCCAGAGCCTCGCCGACGCCTGGCGCGCGGCCGCGGAGGCCGCCACCGACGCCGCCGCCGCAACCGCCGACATGCTGCCCCAGATGGGGCGCGCCCGTGCGCACCACGAGAAGGCGCTCGGCACCCCGGATCCGGGGGCCCACTCGCTCGCCCTGCTCGTGACCTCCCTCAACGACCTCTTCAACCGAAAGGCATGACCATGACCGACCAGCTTCGCATCGTCATCGGCTCGGACGACGCCGGATTCGACTACAAGGAGATCCTCAAGAAGGATCTCGAGGCCAATGAGGGCGTCGCGAGCGTCGTCGACGTGGGCGTGAACGCCGACGGCCACACCCCCTACCCCAAGGTGGCGATCGAGGCCGCCGAACGCGTCGCTCGCGGCGAGGCCGACCGCGCCCTCATCTTCTGCGGCACGGGACTCGGCGTCGCCATCTCCGCGAACAAGGTCGCCGGCATCCGCGCCGTCACCGCCCACGACAGCTTCTCGGTCGAGCGCGCCGTGCTCTCGAACAATGCCCAGGTGCTCTGCATGGGGCAGCGCGTCGTCGGCATCGAGCTCGCCCGCCGCCTCGTGCGCGAGTGGCTGACCTACCGCTTCGACGAGACCAGCGCCTCGGCGGACAAGGTCGCCGTGCTCACCGAGTACGAGACCACCGGAAGCTGCTGATGACGCGACGCATCGTCGGCATCAGCCTGAAGATGTACTTCGGGCACGCGCGCGCGACCGAGTGGTTCGCCCAGGTGGCGTCCCGCGTTGCCGACTCCCCCGCCGTCATGAGCGGCGCCGTCGAGGTTTTCGTCACCCCCACCTTCCTGCAGGTGCCCGCGGCCGTCACCGCGTTCCGCGGAACCCCCGTGCGCGTCGGCGGACAGGACGTCGCAGCCGAGGCGGAGGGCGCCTACACTGGCGAGGTCTCAGCAGCCGAGCTGGCCGAGGTCGGCGCGGGGATCGCCGAGATCGGCCATGCCGAGCGGCGACGACTCTTCGCGGAGACCGACGTCGCCGTCGCGCAGAAGACGGCGCGCTCGCTCGAGGCCGGTCTTGAGCCGTTGTTGTGCATCGGCGAGACCGAGAAGCAGGATCCCGATGCCGCCGCCGCGGTCGCGGTCGCCCAGCTGCGCGCATCGCTCGCGGGCGCCCCCGAGGGATCCGTCATCGTCGCCTACGAGCCCGTCTGGGCGATCGGCGCGCCCGAACCCGCCGGCGAGGACCACGTGCGCGTCGTCGCGAGGGCGCTCCGCGAGGCGGTCTCGGATCGTCCCGGATCCGCGGTGATCTACGGCGGCGCCGCAAAGCCTGGCCTGCTGACGCGCCTCGGCGACGCCGTCGACGGCGTGTTCCTCGGCCGCTTCGCGCATGACCCCGACGCCCTCATGCAGGTCATTGACGAGGCCGCGTCATGATCGGCCTCGGAACCTATGCCTACTTCTGGCAGCACGCTGAGGGGCTCTCGCTCATCGGTGCCTTCGAGGACACCAAGGCCCACGGCATCGATCTCTTTCAGATCTGCGACTACGCACCGCTGCTCGACATGACGGGCGCGCAGCTCGAGGAGGCCGCCGCGGCCGCCCGCGACCTCGGCCTCGCCGTCGAGCTCGGAACCAAGGGCGTCGAACCGGATCACCTGCGGCGTTTCCTCGACCTCGCCGGCGTCTTCGACGCCCGGCTCGTGCGCGGCATGGTGCTCCGCGACCAGGTCTCCGAGGCGACACGGTCGCTGACCGCCGTGGCCGGATCCTTCGAGGACGCGGGCGTCGAGCTCGCCCTCGAAACCTACGAGCAGGTTCCCACGCACACGCTGCTCGACATCATCGACGAGGTCGGAAACTCCGCGATCGGCATCTGCCTGGATCCCGCTAACGTCGTCGCGCAATTGGAGAGCCCGCGCGAATGCGTGGAGAGCACGAGCGGCTACGTCAAGAACGTGCACGTGAAGGACTTCGCGTTCGCGCGTCAGGCCGGATGGGTCGGCTTCACGTACAGCGGCGCCCCCATGGGCGAGGGCCTGCACGACTACGACCACCTGCTGCACCACGTGAGGCCGCGCGAACGCGGCATCAACGAGATCGTCGAGCACTGGCTGCCGTGGCAGACCGATGCCGAGACGACCATCACCACCGAGCGGGAATGGACCCGCAAGACCCTCGAGATCCTCAGGAGCACACTGTGAGCGAAAAGTACACGATCGCCGTCATCGGCGCGGGCGGCAAGATGGGCATGCGCGTGTCCAACAACCTCGTGAAGACCGAGCACAACGTCTTCTACGTCGAGAATTCGCCCGCGGGCCAGGAGCGCACGCGCGACGCCGGCCGTGAGCTCACGGAGGCATCGGTCGCGGTCGCGGACGCCGACATCGTCGTGCTCGCCGTTCCCGACCTGGCGCTCGGCGCCGTGACGGCCGACCTCGTGCCGCAGATGAAGTCGGGCGCCGTGTGCCTGACGCTCGACCCCGCCGCCGCCTATGCGGGTCTCCTCACGACACGCGAGGACGTCATCCAAGCGGTCGCCCACCCGTGCCACCCGTCGATCTTCCTGCAGCGGGAGACTCCGGAACAGTGGGCCGACACGTTCGGCGGCATCGCGGCTCCCCAGGACGCGATCGCGGCCGTCGAGAGCGACGACCCCGCCATGAAGGCGCTCGTCGAGGAGACGGTGCGCTCGATCTACGCGCCCGTTATCGACGTGCACTTCGTCACCATCAAGCAGCTCGCGCAGCTCGAGCCGACCCTCGTCGAGACCGTCGCCTGCATGATCGGCGAGCTGCTCAACGAGGCTCTGCAGGAGGCGATCCACACGATGGGCGTGCCCGAGGCGGCCGCGCGCAGCATCATGTACGGCCACACCCAGGTCGCGCTCGCCAACGGCCTCCGCGGAGACAACCCGTTCTCGGACGCCTGCCTCATCGCCATGAAGTACGGTCGCGAGAGCATCATCAAGGATGACTGGAAGAAGATCTTCCGGGACGACGAGCTCGACAAGAACCTCGCCGCCATGCTCCACCTCGACGAGATCACCCGCTGATGGCACGCCTCACGGGCAAGACCGCGCTGGTCACGGGGTCCGGCTCCGGTATCGGCGAGGCCGTCGCGAAGCGGTTCGCGGCCGAGGGTGCTCGCGTCGTGATCGCCGACCGTGCTGCGGCGGCCGCTTCCCGCGTCGTGGGCGAGATCGGCGATGGCGCACGCGCCGTCACGATGGACATCTCCGACGAGGCGCAGGTCGCCGAGGCCTTCGCCGCGCTGGAGGCCGATGGCTGGGCCCCGAACGTCGTCGTCGCCAACGCCGGCGTGCAGCTGTTCGGCCACGACGCGAAGGTCGCCGACCTCGACCTCGATGTCTGGCGCCGCACGGTCGACATCAACCTGACGGGCACCTTCCTCACGGTCAAGCACGCGGTGCGCACGATGCTCGCGCACGACGGCGGATCGATCATCCTCACCGGCAGCCCGACGGGCGTGACGGGCGAGGGCAACGACTTCACCGCGTACTCGACGACCAAGGCCGGCATCCACGGCATGGGCCGCACGGTCGCGGCGGCGTACGCGACGCAGGGCATCCGGGTGAACACCGTCGTGCCGTCGTACGTGGAGACCCCGCTCGTCGACGCCATCAAGAACAACCCGGTCGAGCGTGCCGCGATCACGAGCCGCATCCCGATGGGCCGCCCGGCGACGCCGGACGATCTGACGGGCGTCATGACGTTCCTCGCCAGCGACGACTCGGCGTTCGCCACCGGCGCGATGTTCACGGTCGATGGCGGTATGACGAACCTCTAGCACTACTCTCGCCCGTACATAACGACGCAGATTTTCCGATCCGGACGCCAAAACACCGGCGTGTCGCGCCTGTTGCGACAAAATCTGCGTCGTTGTGTACGCGGGATGGGCAAGATAGAGCCATATCGCGCGATGGGGCGCGAGTTTCCTGAGGGGGAAGAATGACCTGGATCCGTGAAGAGGTGCGCGAGATCGCGCTCGGCGATTGGAGCCTCGAACTCCGCGATGACGATATCGCGCAGATCCGCTTCCGCGGGCACGAGGTGTTGCGCTCGGTGCGGGCCGTCGTGCGCGACCGCGATTGGAACACCGCCGTCTGGACCGTCGGCGAGGTCTCCGCGTCCGAGGACGAGGCACGCATCGCCCTGTCGTCTGCGTCGTTCTCCCACAGCTTCGACGGCTCCCTTCTTCTCACGGCCGACGGCCCGTCGCTACGGGTCGCGTTCGAGGTCGACGCCGAGGACGAGTTCTGGACGAACCGCACGGGCCTCGTCGTACTGCATCCCGCCGCGCTCTCGGGCGCCCCGCTCGCGATCACGCACACCTCCGGCCTCGTCTCGCGCACCCACTTCCCCGGCGACATCTCGCCGCACCAGCCGGCCTTCGACATCCGTGCGCTCGAGGCCGAGGGCGTGACGGTGACGTTCGAGGGCGACGCGTTCGAGATGGAGGATCAGCGCAACTGGACCGATGCGTCGTTCAAGACGTACAGCCGACCTCTCGCGGATCCCTTCCCGTACCTCTTCGACGGCCCGGTGCGACAGAGCGTGACGATCGCGGTCTCGGAGGAGCTCGCGTCGGCGCTTGCCGGGCCCGAGGCGCCGACCGCGCCCCGAGATTCCGACGGTTCCGGTGAAACCCGCCATTCCTCGCGCGATCTTGAGAGCCTCGCCTTCGCCGATGCGGGCGAGGTTCGGTTCTCGGTCGCGGCCTCGACCGCGCCGGGCACCGGCCCGACGGATCCGATCGGCCACGACACCCTCGTCGAGGTCGACCTCGGCTGGTCGGGCTGGCGCGCGGCGATCGAGCGCGCGGCCGCGAGCGGCCTACCGCTCGACGTGCGGCTGGTGCTGCCGCTCGAGGATCCGGAGGCGCGCGTGCGCGAAGCGGTCGATTCGCTGGCGCAGCTGCCTATCGCGCGCATCGCGGCGATCCAGCCGCCGACGCACCCCGCGGAGCACATGTCGGACGACACGGCCGTCCGGATCCTGCGGGATGCGCTCGACGACCGCGACGTGCCCGTCATCGGGGGCACTCGATCGCACTTCACCGAGCTGAACCGCGGCCAGCACCTCGTGCCTCAGGGGCTCGACGGCATCGCCTTCAGCACGACGCCGATGTTCCACACGCTCGAGACCCTGCAGCTCGAACAGGCGATCGGCATGCAACGCCTCGTGGCCGAGCAGGCCGTGCGCATCGCCGCGGGCGTGCCCGTGCACGTCGGTCCCGTGACCCTGCGGGCGCATCTCAACAACGTGGCGACGACCTCACCGCAGCGCCCCTCTGGCGATGACCTCTCGGAGGGCTACGGCCCCGAATTCCTGAACGCCGACGACGACCGGCAGCGGGATCCGGAGCTCGCCACCTGGACGATCGCGAGCGCCGCGGCCCTCGCCGTGCCGGGCGTGGCGACGGTGTCGTTCTTCGAGGAGTGGGGCCCGCGCGGCATCCGCGGCTCCGACGGCGCCGACTATCCCGTGGCGGAGGCCCTGCGCGCGCTCGCCGACTTGGAGGGCCCCCTCGAGACCGCGCACGCGCACAACGTGTGGGTCATCGGGTCCCGCGAAACACTCCTCGTCGCCAATCTGGGCGCCGAAGCCAAGAAGTTTCAGGGCATCGCGGTCCCCGCGAAGGGGTGGGCGTCGGGTCGGCGCTAGCCGTCCGCGGGATCGGGGCTCGCGGACGGCTCCGCCCAGCGGAAGCGATCGATGATCCGTGAGCACCAGCGCGAGAGCATCATCGCTCGCAGCACGCCGTAGCCGATGAGGCCGCCGAGCACGTTGAAGATGACGTCGTTCACATCGGCGATGTGTCCGCCGTTGGCGATCGCCTGCATGGCGAGCTGGATGAGTTCGATCGTGAGGCTCGCCGCCGCGATGCATGCGAGCATCTTCAACCATGTCGGCCGGGCGAGCACGAGCGCGATGAGGATGCCCGCGGGGAAGAACACGATCATGTTCATCACGGCGTCGCCCACCTCGTAGTCGTAGAACGGCCGAAGCGCGAGGCCGGGCGTCCACTTCTCGCCGGTCGAGGGCAAGCGAAGGTAGATGGGGAACACCGTGTTGGCCGCCACGCCCGCCGCGTACACCGCCAGCGCCGCGGCAACCAGGGCGCGAGGCACGGAGAGCCGCCCGCTGGCACGCAGCCGCCAGAGCATCAACGCGAGGATGAGGATACCGAAGGGGATCACGATCGGCAGTTCTGGAAGCCTGCCAAAGGGATTGTTCACGTCGGACGATGCTAGGCGATCCCGCCGTGCGTTCACCCCGCTGAACCGGAAATACGGAGATGGCCCCGAATCGCGGAGGTTTCCTGTCGCAGGATCCGCGGTTCGGGGCCATCTCCGCACACAGGGTCCGGGCTAGCTCAGCTCACATCTCATCCGGAGAAGTCACTCGTATGGCGGGCGCGTTGATGCGAAGCCCTCACGGCGACGTCGAGCAGATGGCTCAGGCTACGGCGAGCTCGTGGTCCCAGGGCAGGTCGGCGCCGGCACGAGAAACCGTGATCGCCGCGGAACGCACCGCGTCCTGCCCGATCTCTTCTAGTCGTTCGAGCCCGACGTCCGCGCTGCCGGTCGCGAGCACCGAGGCGATCAGCGAGGCCATAAACGTGTCCCCCGCGCCGATCGTGTCGACGGCTTCGACGTGCGCGGGAGCCACGCGAATGCGGTGCTCCGAGGACGCGAGGATCGCCCCGTCGGCGCCGAGGGTGAGGGCGGCGAGCCGCACGCCGTCGGCGAGCACGAGGTCGAGCACCTCGTCCGGTGTGAGCCCGGGGAAGAGCCATTCCGCGTCCTCGTCGCTCATCTTCACGACGGTGCTGAGGCGCGCGATCTCGTGGAAGCGGGCGACGACGCTCGCGCGCTCCCCCACCAGATCCGGTCGGATGTTCGGGTCGAAGGTCACCTCGGGTGCCGACGTCTCGCGGAGCAGCCGGACGACGTCTCCCGCACCGGGCTCGAGGAAGGCGGCGATGGATCCCGTATGCACGAGCGACGCGGCGGGCAGATCGAGCGCGCCGAACGCACCCCATCGGATGTCGAAGACGTACTCGGCGGATCCGTCCGGCTGGATCCGCGCGCGGGCCGTCGAGGTTGCTTCACTGCGCTCGACCAGCGTGCGCACGCGGGACTCCGACAGGTGCGACTCGATCGCCTCGCCGCGCGGATCCGCGCCGAACTGGGTGAGCAGCGTCACGTCGACTCCCCGGCGCCCGAGCCCGAGCGCGACGTTCGCGGGGCTTCCGCCGACGTGCTCACTCGCACCCCCGCTCGCCTCGACGATATCGATGAGTGCCTCGCCGATCACGAGGGCCGAACTCGGCGCAGTCATTCCTATTATTCCTTCTCCCGACAGCTGATCCGACGAGGATATCCGATGCGCCGCCGATCCGAAATTACGGAGGCTACCCCACCGCACGCAGGCGCACCGCGATGAACTGCTTCCCGGGCAGCTCGATGCGGAAGCGGCCCGAGTAGGTGCCCGGCAGGGTCTCGATCGTCATGTTCCAGGTGTCGATGATGTCGATCTCCCACGAGACGTTCGGATCGGTGAGGAAGCGGCGATAGGTCGGCTGGTTGAAACCGAAGTAGTAGAGCAGGTACTCGCCCTCGACGCCGGCGCGCGGCACGTCCCAGTCGACCTGGATCGGCTCGAGCACGCCGCCCGGCGCCTCCCCGACGATGCGGTCGAGGAATCCGAGGCGCTCGGCGCTCGTGCCGTGCAGCGCGCCGCCCTTCGCCCACCACAGCACATCGTCGGGGTCGACATAGGTCTCGCCGTGGCCGACGTAGCCGCCGCGAACGGCGCCCTCCCACGCGCGACGCGTCATCTCCTCCCCCGTGATGTTGCCCCAGCCCTGGTCGATATCACCCTCGTAGGCGCACTCGTCGATCACAACCGGCTTGCCCCAGGCCTCGCGCCACTCGCCCGCCATCTCGGCGGTCTTGTACACGTCCTGGCGCTGGATCGACGCGTGGGTCACCCACGGGCGGCCGTGGTCGTAGAACTCGCGGCAGTTGTGGATCGACAGCAGGTGCCCGTTCGGGTCGTTCTCAGTGACGATCGCCGCGAAGCGCTCCCAGTCGGACTCGGTCTTGTCGAAGAGCAGGTCGTACTCGTTCGCGAGCGACCACCACACGTTCGCGAACGACGCCAGCCGCGCCGTGACGTACCGCAGGTAGCGATCGTCCGCCACGGGATCCATGGTCGCGAAGCCCCAGCGGTCGTAACCGTGGTACAGGATCAGGTCGGCTTCGATGCCGAGTTCCGCGAGCTGATCGATGCGCCTCTCGAGGTGCGCCCAGTACTCCGGCGAGAAGCGCTGGAAGTCGAATCCCCGCTCGAGGTTGCCCACGAACGGGAAGAGCGACGGCTCGTTCTCGTTGAACAGGTACGACTTCGGGAAGACGCACATGCGCATCTTCGTGAACGACGAGGCGGCGAGCGACGCGAGCGTCTTCTCCTCGAGCTCATCCCCCTGGTGCGTCCATACGTACGAGGTGGTGCCGACCGGCCGATAGCGGGTGCCGTCGGCGTACGCGAAGTGGAACCGATCGGCCACGCGGACGGGGCCGTGCGAGGCGGCGGTGCCGACCTCGAAGGATCCGGAGATCCCGTCGAGCGAGGCCGCGTTGCTGGCCGTCGTGAAGCGGAACGAGCCTGGGACCTCCGGCATGTACCGCAGCCGGTAGACGCCGGATCCGTCGTAGAACCCCGGGACCTTCACCGAGACGCCGGGTCCCTCGATTCGCGCGTCGAGTACGACGTCGACGAAGGGGTTACCGTGGGACGGGCCGTCGAGCACAAGCTCGAAGCGGCCGTAGGCCGCGACCTCGTCCGTCGACGACCAGCGCGCGGATCCGCGGGGCGCGCCGTCATAGTCGGCGCGCGGCGCGGTATAGCGCTCAGCGGGCGGGGCGGGGGCGGCGACGCGCAGATCGATCGCCGTGATGTCGGCAAGCAGGCGCGCCTTCGCATCGTCGTCGAGGCTGTCCTCTGTCCGGACGATGAGCCCCACGGGGTACCCATGCAGGGTGTGCAGGATCGCCGAGCCCACGAGGTCCGGCAGCGCGTTCGCGACGACCGCGCGTCCGCGCGGATCCGCGAGGACGGCGAAGAGCGGGGTGTCGTGCGTGAAATTCGTGGGGGTGCTCATGCTCTGGGCTCCTTTACTCAGGCGCAGATAGGTTAACGATAACTCATTGGGGTGTAGGGCATCCCGGCCGGCGTCTCGCCGACCGGCATGCGGTGCTCAGTCGGCCTTGTCCCGCGGCGGCGCGCTGGACTCGCGGACCACGAGCGTGGGATCCAGGTCGATGTGCGTGCCGCGCTCTCCCGTCTGGATCATCTGCTGGATCAGCGCGAAGGCCTCACGCCCCATGCGGGGGAAATCGAGGCGCACCGTGGTGAGGGGCGGCCAGAAGTATTCGGCCTCGGGCATGTCGTCGACGCCGACGATCGAGAAGTCACCCGGCGCGAAGAGCCCCCGCCTCGCGGCGGCGGACATGAAGCCGAGCGCGATCTCGTCGTTCGCCGCGACGACAGCGGTGAACTCGTTCGGATCCATCCGGGCCGCCGCGTCACGTCCCGCCGCGGCGTCCCAGTCCAGCGCGCCCGAGACGACCATGGGCTCCAGGCCCGCGTCGGTCATGGCGTCACGATAGCCGCGCTCGCGCTCACCCGCCTCATTGCGGGTGCGCGGTCCCGCGATGTGCACGATGCGGCGATGGCCCAGATCGATGAGGTGCTGCGTGGCACGCACGCCCGCGACGTAGGAGTGCATGCTGACCGACGCGTAGTCGGCGCGCGCGAGCTCGGAGATGGCGAGCACCGGTGTCGCGGCCGCCTCCGCCGAGATCAGGTCCTCGACGCCCGGCACCACGGTCGAGCCGATGATGGCGTCGACTTGGGCCGAGAGGAAGTGCTCGATGGCGCGCTTCGCCTCGGCCTGCCAGCTCCTGCCCTCGAAGTCGAGGTCGATGTGCGCGATGGGGAGCATGACGCCGGCCTCGCGCGCGGCGTCGCTGAGCCCGGAGATCACGCCGACGGCGCCGAAGTTGATGGGGCCGACGAGCAGCAGGCCGACGGAGTTGGACGTGCGTGAACGCAGGCTCCGTGCCGCCTGATTCGGTCGATAGCCGAGTTCGTCGATCGCCGCCGCGATCCGCTCACGCGTGACATCCCGCACGTAGCCGACGCCCGTGAAGTAGCGCGAAACCGTCTGCGTCGACACCCCCGCCAATCGGGCTACGTCAGCCATGCTGGCACGGCGCTTGGGGCGGATCTCCCCCATGGCTCACCTCCCGTGACTCGGTCGTGATCAAAGCTATCAATCATCGTGGGTTTACGATCACTCATTTTTAGGTTATCGTCAACCTAATCGGTCAACCGGTTCACTGGCGAGCAGGCATAACGCGTCGGCTCGCACTCCCCTTCACTGATTGGAAGCAACGATGCGTTTCAAGAAGATCCTCAGCACAGCCGCCATCGGCGCCGTGTCGGTGGGCGTCCTCGCCGGCTGCTCCGGCGGAGGCGGCGGCGCCGACGACGAGAACACGCTCGTCCTGTGGTCGGTCACCCAGGAGACCACCCAGCGGGCCGCCATGGACGCCATCATCGCCGACTTCGAGGAGGCGAACCCCGGCACGAAGATCGAGCTCGAGGAGCGCTCGGTCGACGAGATGAAGACGGCGATGCGACAGACCGCCGGCACCGACGCGGGTCCCGACATCTACCGCTACTGGCAGGGCGCGGGCCTCGGCGGAGAGCTCGTCGCCGCGGACGTCAGCCTCGACCTCACGGAGTACTACGACGAGTACGGCTGGGAGGATCGCTTCACGCCCACCGCGATGGCGAGCATCACCCAGTACGGCGGCTACCACGGCGTGCCCTTCATCCAGGCGACCGAGGCGCTGTACTACAACAAGACCCTCTTCGAGGAGGCCGGAATCACGGACCTGCCGACCACCTACGACGAACTCGTGGCCGCGGCCGACAAGCTCGTCGCGGCGGGCATCACGCCCATCGAGTTCGGCGGCACCGTCAACTGGCACGTCATGCGCCTTCTCGACTCGATCATCGAGACGAAGTGCGGCGCCGAGACCGCCGACGCGCTGAACACCGGAGACGGCGACTGGAGCGCCGAGCCCTGCGTCACCGAGGCCTTCACCGAGCTGAAGAAGTGGGGCGACGACTACATCAACGAGGGCTTCATGGGGATCAGCAACGACGACTCGTCGCAGCTGTTCTTCTCCGGCCAGGCCGCAATGGCGCTCGAGGGCACGTGGCTGAACTCGCAGGTCGTCGACAACGGCATGGATCCGGCGGAGGTCGGCATCTTCCCGTTCCCGACCGGCACCGGTCGCCTCTACGGCTTCGGCGAGGGCCTCTACGTGTCCAAGTCGACCGACAAAGCCGACCTCGCGGCGAAGTTCCTCGACTTCTTCACGTCCGACGAGAGCCAGAGCGGCGCCCAGGGCGCCTGGAGCCCGATCTCCGCGAACAAGAACGTGACGCCGTCCGACACCGACACGCTCGCGCACTACTGGGTCGACATGCTCGCCGATTCCACGGGCCTCTACGTCAACAACGACCAGAACTTCTCGACCGCGACAACCGGTGAGTACTGGCGCATCCAGAACCTGGTTCTGACGGGAGACCTCGACCCGGCGGACGCCGGCGCCGAGTTCCAGAAGTTCCGCGACGCCAACAAGTAACGACGCATCGCCGCGGGGCCGAGCGCCCCGCGGCGAGCGCCGCCGCGACGACGCGGCATCACGAAAGAGGCTTCGATGACCACGGTCAACATCATCACGCAGGGGCGCAGGAAGCGGCGTCCCTTCGGCAGCCAGGGTGTCGGCACGGCTGCTCCCTACATCATCCCCGCGCTGCTGCTCTACGGCTGGTTCCTGCTGTATCCGATGCTGGATTCGATCCGGCTGTCGTTCTATCAGTGGTCGGGTTTCCGCACCGAGACGCCCACCTGGGTGGGCCTCGACAACTACAAGCGGCTCTTCACCGAGGACGCGGTCTTCCCGACCGCGTTGCTGAACTCCGTCATCTGGGTCGTGCTCTCGCTGATCCTGCCGACCGTCATCGCGCTGCTCATGGCGCTCGGGCTGAACCAGAAGATCATCGGCCGCAACGTCATGCGCGCGATCTTCTACATCCCGGCGGTGTTCGCCTCGATCACCGTCGCCGCGATGTGGCGCTGGATCTACAACCCGACGCTCGGCTTCGTCAACCAGCTGCTCGAGGCCGTCGGGCTCGAGAGCTGGACGCAGTCATGGCTCGGAGACCCCAAGTTCGCGCTCGCGTCGATCTTCGTCGCCAACATCTGGCAGGCCGTCGGCTTCAGCATGGTGCTCTTCCTCGCCGGCCTGCAGACCGTGCCGGAGGAGCTGATGGAGGCCGCGAAGCTCGACGGCGCGAACGCGTGGCAGCGGTTCCGGGCCGTCACGGTGCCCGCGCTGCGCCCGACGACCGTCGTCGTCATCATCCTGACCATCATCAACTCGCTGAAGGTGTTCGACCTCGTGGTCGGCATGACCGGCGGTGGCCCGGCGCAGTCCACGCAGGTGCTCGCCCTCTGGTCGTACACGCAGTCGTTCACGAACCACCAGTTCGGCATGGGCGGCGCCGTCGCCACCGTGCTGCTGATCGTCACGCTCGCCATCGTCATTCCGTACATGGCGTGGTCGCTCAAGGGAGAAGACAAGTGACCGCCATCGCCTCGTCGCCTCAGCTCGCGACGCACACGAGGAAGCGCCCCGTCGACTGGACGGGCATCGCGCTCTGGATCGCGCTCGCCGTCACGGCGCTGCTGTGGTTCCTGCCCCTCTTCCTGATGTTCATGACGTCGGTCAAGAGCAAGGCCGACCTCAACACCTCGGCCATGTGGGCGCTGCCCGGCACCTGGGAATGGGGCAACTACGCCGATGCTCTCGATGTCGGAAACTTCTGGGTCACCGCGGGGAACAGCCTGCTGATCGCCGCCATCAAGGTGCCTCTGGGACTTGCGATCGCCGCCGCGTGCGCGTTCGCGCTCGCCCGGATCCGCTTCCGCGGTGCGCGCAGCCTCATGCTGCTCATCGCGATCGGATCCATGGTGCCGATCCAGATCGGCCTCGGCCCGCTGTTCAACACGATGCTGAACCTCGATCTGCTCGACTCGAAGTTCGGCCTGATCCTGCCGTATCTGGCCTTCGGTATCCCCTACCAGATCTTCGTCCTCTACGGCTTCTTCCGCGGGATCCCGCACGAACTGGAAGAGTCCGCCCGCATCGACGGATCCGGAACCTTCCGCATCTTCTGGCAGATCATCCTGCCGCTCGCGAAGCCCGCCCTCGCCGCTCTGTTCGTGCTCGACTTCGTCGCCACGTGGAACGAGTACGCCATGGCGACCACGTTGCTGCGCTCGCAGAGCAATTGGACGATTCCGCTCGCGGTGCAGGGGTTCTCGACCCAGCACGGCACCGACTATGGTCCCCTTAACGCCTTCATCTTCATGTCGGCGATCCCCGTCCTCATTGTGTACCTGCTCTTCCAGCGGTACTTCGTCCAGGGCGCCCTCGCTGGCGCCGTGAAGGGATAACGTCAATGACTGCCGCTCCCCGCCGCATCATCATCAACACCGACGCGAAGAACGAGGCCGACGATCAGTTCGCGATCGTCCACGCCCTGTTGTCGCCGACGCTCGACGTGCGCGGAATCATTCCCGCCCACTTCGGCACGCGCCGCACGACCGAGAGCCTGCGCGAGTCGCGCGAAGAGGTCGATCTGCTGCTGCGGCTCATGGGCCGCGAGGGCCAGTACGTCGTCGCCGACGGCGCGCCGCACAAGATGCCCGACGAGCAGACGCCGGTGCCGTCCGACGGATCCCGTCTGATCATCGAGGAGTCGAAGAAGGACGAGGGCACGCTCTACGTCGCCTTCCTCGGCCCGCTCACGGACATGGCATCGGCGATCCTCGAGGATCCCGAGATCCAGGATCGCGATGTCGTCGTCGTCTGGATCGGCGGCCCGCCGCACGGCGGCGTCATCGCCCCGTCGCACATCGAGTTCAACCTGTCGAACGACATCGAGTCGGCGAACGTCGTGATGAACTCGCGGATCCCCGTCTGGCAGATCCCCAGCACGGTCTACTCGATGGTGTCGGTCACGCACCTGGAGCTGGAGGATCGCGTCGCCCCGCTCGGCGAACTCGGCGCTTACCTCACGCAGCAGGTCATCGACTTCAACGCGACCGTCGAGAACCTCGCGATGGACTTCCGCTCGCTCGGCGACAGCCCCGCGATCGGCGCCGTCATGAACCCGCGCGGCGGCGTGTGGCGCAGCTTCCCGGCCCCGCTCTACGACGCCGACGGTCAGATGGTCGAGCCCGCCCCGGGTCGCCGCGAGATCCCCGTCTGCGAGTCGATGGACATCCGCTGGCTGCTCGAGGACATGTTCCACAAGCTCCGCAACTTCCACGAGGTCCGCTGACCGACGATGATGCGCCCGGCCTCGAAGAGGGGCCGGGCGCATCGCCGTAAGCTAGCCGCATGACGACGACGTTGTTCCAGCCAGACACCCTGCGCCGCCTGTGGACGGGGGCCGAATGGACCGAGGGGCCGCTCTGGATCCCGCAAACCGGCCGGGTGCGTTTCAGCGATATCCCGAACCACCGCATCGTCGACGTCGACCCGGTGACGGAGGCCGCGGCGATCATCACGGACGAGTCGGAGTTCACGAACGCCCGCGCCTTCGACGCGAACGGCGATCTCGTCGAGTGCTCGCACGGACGCCGCCGCATCGAACGCACGCGGGTCGACGAATACGCCCCCACCGGCGTCGTCGACGCGTGGAACGGCCATCGCCTCAACTCGCCCAACGACGTCGTCGTCGACTCGTCGGGCGCGATCTGGTTCACGGATCCGCCGTACGGGATCCAATCCCACGGGATCGAGGGGTACCCGGGTGAGGAAGAGTACGGCGGTTGCTACGTCTTCCGTTTCGTCCCGGGGACGGGGCAGATCTCGCCCGTCGTCACGACGATGCGGCACCCGAACGGGCTCGCCTTCTCTCCCGACGAATCACGCCTCTACGTCGCCGACACGGGTCACGCGCCCGGCACCGAGGCCCATGGCGAGATCCTCGTCTTCGACCTCGAGGAGGGGGAACCGGTCGGGGGCACCCGCTTCGCACAGGTCGACGAGGGCGCATCCGACGGCATCAAGGTCGACGCGAGCGGCCGCGTCTGGAGCTCGGCGGGCGACGGGGTCTACGTGTTCTCCCCCGAGGGCGCCCTGATCGAGAAGCTGCCCGTGCCCGAGCGCATCTCCAACCTCTGCTTCGGCGGCGCCGACGGCCGCGACCTCTTCATCACGGCGACGAGCAGCCTGTACGCCGTGCGGGTGAACGTCTAGTGTCCTGACGAGCGCTCGTCGGGACCGGCGGTCAGCAACGACCGATCGTCGTCGCCCCTGGATTGATCTCGACCGGCACGACGACGCGTTCGTGCACGTGTCCCGGCTGTGCCTCCGCCTCGAGCAGCCGCACGGCCTCGGCTCCCATCCGGTAGCCGGGTAGCGCGATCGACGTCATCGACATCCAGTCGTTGCCGCTCGGGCGGTGGTCGCCATCCATCCCCACGACCGCGACATCCTCCGGGATCCGCAGGTCGCTCGCGGCGCGTAGCGTCGGCATCGCGCCGATCGCGAGGTCGTCGGAGAGGAACAGCAGGGCCACGCGCTCACCGCGCGCCTTCGCCGCGCGGAGCGGCTCGACGAGGCCGCCGATGACCGCAGCGCCCGCGTTCTGCATGAGTCCGGCCGTCACGACCTCCGTGAGCCGCACACCGCGGCGGGCGGCCGCCTCCCGCGCGCCGCGGCGGCGCTCCCCCACGGGCTGCACGATGTCGTCGATCGACAGGAAGTAGGCGTGCCGGATCCCGAGATCCGCGACGTGGTCGACGGCCGCGCGCCCGACCTGTTCGTTGTCCATCAGCACGGTGCACCAGTCTGCGCCCGGCACGTCGTAGTTGACGAGCACGATAGGCCGCACGTGATTGCGGATCCGCTCGATGCCCGCGCTCGGCTCGCGCATCGAGCAGACGATGACGCCGCCGGAACGGGCCTCGGCGAAGTACCCCAGCAGGTCATCCTGGGCGTCGTGCTGCTCGATGCCGTTGGCGAGGTCGTTCGCGTTGTAGCCGCTATTGGCCATGACCAGGCGCTTGCCCGCGACCCCGGCGGTGAGCTGGGCACCGCGCGCGACCTCGACAAAGAGGCGGTTGATCAGGTCGGGAACGATGAGGCCGAGGTCCTCAGACGCGTTCTGGATGAGCGTGCGGCCCGCCGAGCTGCGGATATAGCCGAGTTCGGCGATCGCGCTGTGGACGCGCTCGAGGGTCTCTGCGGCGAGCCGCTCGGGGTTGTTGATGGCATTCGAGACGGTTCCGACGGAGACGCCTGCGGCGCGCGCCACGGCGCCTATGTTCGGTGTCCCCCGTCGCATCGTGTCTCCTTCGGCACGCATACGCGCCATGGTACTGGCACAGTAGAGGCATGCAGCGCATCGCATCCGTCATCGGTATCGCACCCGAGAATCGCGAAGAGTACGAGGCCTATCACGCCGCTGTGTGGCCCGAGGTGCTCGCGACGATCACCGAGTGCAATATTCGAAACTACTCGATCTTCCGTCACGGAGACCTGTTGTTCTCCTACTTCGAGTACGTCGGCGGCGACTACGAGGCGGACATGGCGAAGATGGCCGCAGATCCCGCGACGCAGAGATGGTGGGCGGTGCAGGATCCGCTTCAGACGCGCCTGCCCGGCACGCCGGACGGCGAACAGTGGCTGACGATCCCGGAGATCTTCCACCACGACTGAACCGCCGTCGGGATCCGGTCGGCGGGTCCGTTCGCGAAGATCGGGGAAATCACGAATCTCGGAGACCCTTCGCGAGAAGGATCCGAGATTCGTGATTTCCCCAAGTTTGCTGCTGCGCTTACGCGCGTCCCGACGACACGACCCAGCGGTGAGTGCCGGATCCGACCTCGTCGCGCGAACCGTCCGGGAGCACCACCTCGGCATCGGTGTTCGCGGGGATCGTCGCGGTCACCTCGATGCCGTCCGCCGTGCGCTCCCAGCGCACCGCGGCGCGGCCGTACGGCGTGAGGTGCTCCGCCGAGGCGTGGTCGAAGCCGTCGAGGGGGTGCGGGTTCACGAGGATCCGCCGATAGCCGGGTGCCGCGGGCGCGAGGCCCGCCACGGTGCGGTGCAACCAATCGGCGATCGCGCCGAGGGCGTAATGGTTGAAGCTCGTCATCTGGCCCGGGTTGATGGTGCCGTCCGGCAACATCGAATCCCAGCGCTCCCAGATCGTCGTGGCGCCCATCGTGACGGGGTACAGCCACGAGGGGTTCTCGGTCTGAGTGAGCAGCGCGGTCGCGGTGTCGAGGTGCCCCGTCGCCGTCAGCGCGTCCTGGATGATCGGCGTGCCAACGAAGCCCGTGCCGATGCGGTGGCCGCCCTCGCGCGTGAGCGCGGCGAGCCGGTCGCCGAGCGCCTGCCGCTGATCCGGATCCGCGATCTCGAACACGATCGCGAGCGCATACGCCGTCTGCGCGTCGCTGCTCATCCGGCCGTCGGGCGTCAGGTACTCGGTCAGGAAGGCACGGCGCACCTCCTCGGCGATGGCCGCGTACCGCTCGTGCTCCTCCGCAAGGCCCAGGATCCGCGCGGCCTTCGCCACGAGGAACGTCGAGCGATACAGATATGCCGTCGCGACGATGTCGGGATGGGTCTTCGCCTTCGCCGGATCGGCGGGCGGGGCATCGGGATCCAGCCAGTCGCCGTACTGGAAGCCGCCCTCCCAGAGGCGGCGCTCCCCCGCGAGCGAGATGAGCTTGTCGGCCCACGCCCGCGCACTGTCGTACTGGCGCGCGAGCGTGTCGACATCCGCATAGCGCTCATAGAGCACGTCGGGCACGACCGTCGCGGCGTCGCCCCACGCTGCGGCCGGGACCGTGCGCAGCACGCTGGGGATCACGTGCGGCACGGATCCATCGGGTTCCTGTTCGAGGGCGAGATCGCGCGACCACGAGTCGAGGAAGCCGCGCACGTCGAACAGGAACGACGCCGTCGGGGCGAACACCTGAATGTCGCCCGTCCAGCCCAATCGCTCGTCGCGCTGCGGGCAGTCGGTCGGCACATACAGGAAATTGCCGCGCAGCCCCCACACGACGTTCTCGTGCAGTTTGTTCACGAGCGCGTGCGAGGTGTCGAACCAACCAGTGCGCTCCATGTCGCTGTGCACGACGACGGCCGTGACGTCGGCGGGATCGAACTCGCCCGGCCAGCCGTCGATCTCGGCGTATCGGAAGCCGTGGAAGGTGAATTCCGGCTCCCACTCCTCGACGCCCCATCCCGCCAGCGTGTACCGGTCCGTCGCGGCGGCGGCGCGCAGCGGACGCGTGCCGAGCTCACCGTGCTCGAGGACCTCCGCGTGGCGGAGCGTGACGACGCTGCCGGCCGGCCCCGAGACGCGGATCCGCAACCGCCCCACGAGGTTCTGGCCGAAATCGAGCACGGTCCTGCCTGCCGGGGTCGTGATGACCTCGGCGACGCTCAGCTCCTCCGTGCGGCGCACGACGGGCGAGACACGGGCGCCGGGGACCGGCATCGCCTCGACGACCGCGGCGGCCGCCCACGGTTCGCCGAAGCCCGCGACCGCGGGCGGACAGGCGGGCGCGAGACGGGCGTCGTATTCCTCGCCCGCGTACAGCCCGCTGGATGTGATCGGCGACGCCGTAGCAGTCCAGGATCCGTCGGTCGGGACACGGTGCTCGCGACCGTCCGCGTACTCGATGACGAGCATCGCCGCGATGCGCGGCTGCGCGGTGTACTTCACATGAGTGTCGCCACGGAAGCCGTAGTGTTCGGTGGCCCAGGCACCGGCCGCACGGATCGCGATGGCGTTCGCGCCGCTCATCAGGAGCGCCGTGACATCGGTCGTCTCGTGCACGGTCCGCACCTGGTAGGGCGTCCAGCCGGGCTTCATGACTTGATCGTCGACGTCGGATCCGTTGATGGCCGCCTGGTACGCGCCGACGGCGCTGGCATAGAGGGTTGCCCGGCGCACCTCGCCATCGATGGTGAACTCGCACCGGGCCGTGAACGGCCGCGCGTGTGTCTTCGGATCCGCGAGCGCGATCGTCTCGGCCGCCCACTCGCCGTCGGCGAGGAAGCCCCCGACGATGCGACGCGGCGCGCTCCAGTCCGACACGGATCCGTCCGCGCCCGTCACGCGCACACGCAGCTCGACCTCCTCGCGAGGGGTGAGCGGGGCGAACGGCCAGGCGACGCGAACCGACTCGCGCCCGGCGATCTCGAGGCCGTGCACGCGGTCGCCGCGGCGCAGCTCGAGTTCCGCCCGCGCCTGGGTCCAATTCGGCGTCTCACTCTCGGTGATCCAGCTGATCGCCGGGGCGGGGTCAGGGGCAAAGTTGCTGCCATGAGGCGCGTCGACGCGCGCCACAACCGATACGGTCATTGCTATCTCTCCTTTGAGACGGGGGATGAAGCTCGGGGATGACACGGATCTCGGGTGCTTCTCGCAGAAGCTCCCGAGATCCGTGATTTCTCCGATATTGGGGATCCGCGCACACGGCACGAAACTCGGAGAAATCACGCGTCTCGGGTGTATGCCGCGCACGCCTCCGATTCTCGTGATTTCTCCGAGACCCGTGACACGAGGATCGGCGCGCGACACAGAACTCGGAGAAATCACGGTTCTCGGGCACCTGAGGCCCAAGTCTCCGAGTCTCGTGATTTCTCCGAGGTGGGTTACGCGACGGCGGCGTTCGTCACCGTGATGCGGTGGGTGCCGTGCGACAGCGGGCCCTCGACGTTCACGAGCGAGTGCTCGGTCGTCGGCAGGTCGAGTTCGGCCGTGACGCCGAACGGCACGTGAAGGTTCGCCTCGAGCGTGCCGCCCGTGACCTTCCAGTCGATGCCGAGTTGGCCGTACGCGGTGTCGATCGTCGCCGTCGCGTGCGTGAGGCCGGCGGCCGGGCGCGGAGCGACGCGAGTCACGCGGTAGCCGGACTCCGCCGGGGCGAGGCCCGCGACGTTGCGGTAGACCCAGTCGATCATGGCGCCGTAGGCGTAGTGGTTGAACGACAGCATGCTGCCGCCCTCCTCCGTGGATCCCGCGGCCATGTCGCCCGAGTGGATGGAGCCGTCGGGCCGAATCGCGTCCCAGCGCTCCCATACCGTGGTCGCACCGCGGTCGACCTGGTAGAGCCAGCTGGGCGCCTCGCGGCGCAGCAGCATCAGGTAGGCCTCGGCCAGGTGACCGTTGTTCGAGAGGGCGTCGAGGATGATCGCCGTGCCGACGAAGCCCGTCGCGATCCGGCCGTTCTCGGCGCGCACGCTGTCCGCCAGGAGGTCGGCGACCCGGGACCGCTCCGACGCGGGGGCGAGTCCGAACTCGAGCGCGAGCGCCGCACCGGTCTGTGTCGCGATGGCCTCCTCGCCCCACGTCTCCCAGGTGGCGGCGGCGACGCGCGCGGCGAGCGCGTCGTACGAGGCGGCCGCGTCGGCGGATCCGACGAGCGCCTCGGCGCGGGCGAGAATCCGGGCGGACTGCACGTAGAAGGCGTTCGCGACGTAATCGCTTGAGACCTTCGCCTCCCACGGGCGCTCACCCGGGGCGTCCGGATCCAGCCAGTCGCCGTACTGGAACGGCTCGGTCGGCAGGATGACGTCGTCGCCGGCGCGGCGGCGCAGGTGCTCGACCCAGCGACGCATCGAGCCCAGCTGCTGGCGCAGCACCTCGTCGCTACCGCCCGCGGTGTAGACCGCCCACGGCACGAACGTCGCGGCATCGGCCCAGGCGGCGCGGCCCATGTTGTCGACGGCGACGCCGCCCATCAGCATGTCCGTACGGCGGATGATGTCGGGCACGACGCTCGCGACACCGCCCTCGTCGGTCTGATCGGCCTCGAGGTCGAGCAACCAGTTGCGCCAGAACGACTCCGCGTCCATGAGCGTCGACGAGGTCGGGGCGAAGGCGAGCGCGTCGCCCGTCCATCCCAGGCGCTCGTCGCGCTGCGGGCAGTCGGTGGGCACCGAGACGAAGTTGTCGCGCTGCGACCAGAACACGTTCGAGTGGAACCGATCGAGGGCGTCCGACGACGAGCTGAAGCTCGAGCGCTTCGGCAGGTCGCTCGAGATCGCGATCGCCGTGGCCGAGACGACCTCGGCGCCCGTGACCTCGGCGTGCTGGAAGCCGTGGAAAGTGAAGCGGGGCTCGAGCGTGGTCTCCTCGGAGCCTGCGAGCACGTACGTGTCGGTCGCCTTCGCACTGCGAAGCGCCGCAGTGTGGAGATCGCCCGAGGGCTCGAGGATCTCGGCGTGGCGGATCGTGACGACGTCGCCCCTGTTGCCCCGCACGACGAGACGTACCCAGCCCGTGACGTTCTGGCCGGCATCGAACTGCACGGATCCGTCGCGGTCGGTACGGCTCATCGCCAGCTCGGCGACGGTGCGGATCGGCGGCGCCGAACGCGGTTTGAAGCGGGCGAGATCGGACTCGACGACGCTCGCGGGGGTCCAGTCCGAGTCGTCGAAGCCGGGCTCGTGCACGCCCTCCGGGGCGAGGCGCAGGTCGATGTCGGCGCCGTCGTAGATACTCGCCGCCCGGGTGGACCCGAAGCCGCCGCGCCACGAGGCGTCGGTCGCGACGAGCACGCCGTCCTCCGTGTCGATCTGGGCGAGCGCGCCCGAGCGGTCGCCGTAGATCTCGGTGCGGTCGGCGAAGCCCATGCGGCCGCGATACCAGCCGTCGCCGACCTCGAGGACGATCGTGTTGGCTCCCTCGCGCAGCAGGCCGGTCACGTCGAGGGTGTCGACGAGCACGCGGGTGCCGTAAGAGGTCCAGCCCGGTGTGAGGTGGGCGTCCGATGCGCGCACTCCGTTGATCCAGGCGTCGACGAGGCCCAGCGCCGACAGCCTCAGGCGGGCGCGCTCGGGCAGCTTCGACACCGTGAACTCGCGGCGCAGGATCGCGGCGGGCCCTTCGACCTCGCTCGGGATGCCGACGACGGCGGCCTCGTACGAGTCGAGGCCCGCCTCGACGATGAGTTCGTCGCTCCAGGCGGTCCAGCCGTCCTCGGTCGCGATGCGCACCGCAAAGCGGCGGCGCTCGCCCGCCGGGACGTCGCCCGCCGGGATGGCGACCTGCCCAGATCCCTCGGTCACGGATCCGGGCACGAGATCGCCGTCGGCGGGTCCGCTCGCGAGCTGATACGCGAGCTGCGACACGCCCGGCTGGGCGACGACGCGCCAGCTCAGGCGCACGCCTCGACCCGGAACTCCGAGGAGTTCGGCGCCGTGCTGCGAGCGCAGCGCGATAACGCGCGTGATCTGGTCAAGATGTGAGGAATCGGGGATGGCCACCATGGCTCAGGTCCTTTCGCCTGCGCGGCATCGCGCAGGACTCGATTTGATAACCGTCGTTGACTCTCGTCGTGGACTCTGCAAACGTTGCGTGCGTTGAATGGTTTCAACTTGCGATACATTCAACCACGTCGGGCTCACTGGTGAGGCCGATATGGATCAGCTTTTACATGGAGGTAAGAGATGAAGAACTCCCGCACCAGGAGATTCCTGCTCGGCACCGTCGGCATCACCGCGCTCGCCCTTCCGCTCGCATCGTGCAGCGTCGGCAGCATCGGCGGCGGGGGTGACGGCGGCGGCGACGGCCTCGAGATCAGCGTGCTCATCGCATCGTCCGGTGAGGGTGCCGAGACGATGGAGGCGATGGGCGAGGCCTTCACGGCCGCCAACCCCGACATCAGCGTGACGGTCGAGACCCAGCCGGGCGGCGGCGAGGGCGACAACCTCATGAAGACCAAGCTCTCGACCGGAGAGATGAACACGATCTTCGGCTACAACTCGGGCTCGCAGCTGCAGGGCCTGAAGCCCGACGAGAACCTCGTCGACCTCAGCGACCAGCCGTGGGTCGCCGACCTGACGGAGGACATGAAGACCGTCGTGTCGGGCAGCGACGGCCTCTACGGCACGCCGCTCGGCGCGTCCTTCGGCGGCGCCGTTCTCTACAACAAGGCGATCTATGAAGAGCTCGGCCTCGAGGTCCCTCAGGACTGGGCGACGTTCGCCTCGAACAACGACGCGATCAAGAAAGCCGGCTATGACGCGGTGATCCAGTCGTACGGCGACCCCTGGACGAGCCAGCTCTGGGTGCTCGGCGACTTCGCGAACGTCGCGGCGCAGGATCCGGAGTGGGCCGCCGAGTACACGGCGAACAACCGCTCGTACACCGAGCAGCCCGCCCTACAGGGCCTGCTCAACCAGCAGGAGGCCGCCGAGTCCGACTGGTTCAACGAGGACTACGCGTCGGTGCTCTACGACGACGCGCTCGCCAAGCTGGCGAACGGCGAGGGCGCGCACTACCCGATCCTCACCAACGCGATCTCGGCCATCGCGCAGAACACCCCCGACAAGGTCGACGACATCGGCGTCTTCGCCCTGCCCGCGCAGGACGCCGCCGACACCCGCCTGTCGATCTGGCTGCCCAACGCCCTCTACATCCCGAAGTCGACCGAGGGCGAAGAGCTCGACGCGGCCAAGAAGTTCCTCGAGTTCGTCAACTCTCCCGAGGGCTGCGAGATCCAGAACGAGTACCTGACGCCCGGCGGCCCCTATGCCACGAGCGCCTGCACGCTGCCCGACGACGCTCCCCCGATGATCGACGACATGCAGGCGTACGTCGACGGCGGTCTCTCGGCCCCGGCCCTCGAGTTCCTCTCCCCCATCAAGGGCCCGGCGCTCGAGCAGCTCACGGTCGAGGTCGGATCCGGCATCACGACGGCCGAGAAGGCCGCGGCCGAGTACGACGCCGACGTGGTCAAGCAGGCCAAGCAGCTCGGCATCGACGGCTGGTAAGTCGACACCCGTCACGCGCGGGCCTGCCATCAGGCGGGCCCGCGCTCCCGATTCGAGACAAGGAAGCGCTCCGATGACCACGACGGCCGCCGCGCCCCCGCGCCGCCGTTCCCGGAAGGGAATGGCGAGCTCCTACCCCACCTGGTTCTATATTCCGTCCGCCGTGCTCTACATCGTGCTCTTCGGTGTGCCGACGCTCGCGGGCTTCTACTTCAGCCTCACGCGCTGGGATCTCACGAACGCCGAGTTCATCGGCCTCGAGAACTACGTGCAGTTCTTCACCGAGTCCCGCCTGCTCAAGGGCTTCATCAACACCTTCATCTACGGCTTCGTCACCTCCGGCCTCAAGGTCGTGCTGGGCCTCGCACTGGGTCTGCTGCTGACGAGCTCGATCCTGGGCCGCGGCTACCTGCGCTCCACGATCTTCTTCCCCGTGCTCGTCTCGACGATCGGCATCGGCATCACCTTCAAGGTGCTGATGGACCCGTTCGACGGCCTCATCAACCAGGCCCTCGCGACGATCGGAATCAACGGCCCCGCCTGGCTGACGGACACGTCGTGGGCGCTGTTCTCGGTCGCGCTCGTCGACGTCTGGAAGGGCGTGGGCATCGCGACGCTCATCTACATCTCGGGCCTGGTCGCGATCCCGAAGGACTACTACGAGGCGGCCCGCGTCGACGGCGCGAGCGCCTGGCAGCGCTTCCGCAACATCACGCTCCCCCTCGTGCAGCCCGCGACGGCCACGGTCGTCCTGCTCTCGCTCATCGGCGGCCTGCGCTCCTTCGAGCTGATCTGGGCCATGACCAAGGGCGGCCCCGGCTTCACGACCGACGTCATCGCCTCGGTCATCTACAAGCAGTACCAGTCGGGCTTCTTCGGGCTGTCCACCGCCGGTAACGTCGTGCTCTTCCTCGTCGTCACCGCCATCGTCATCCCCGTGCAGTACGTGCTGAACAAGAGGCAGGTCGAGGCATGAGCGCCACCCAGATCATCACCACGAAGGGCGCGTCGAGGCGCCGCATGAGCCGCCGTCCGCTCACGCTGCGGCGCTTCACGAGCCGCTATCTCGTCGGCGTCATCGCGATCCTCGTGTCGATCGTGCTGTTCATCGTGCCCTTCGTCTTCATCATCCTCACCGCGGTCAAGAACCCGCAGGAGGCCTCGCTGCTCGAGTTCTCGCTGCCGAAGCAGGGCTGGCACGCATGGGAGAACATGGTCGAGGTGCTGCAGACCCGGAACTTCATGGTGCTGCGGGCCTTCATCAACTCGACGACGCTGACGGTCGGATCCGTGACGGTCATGGTGGTCTTCGCGGCCATGGTCGGCTACATCATGCAGCGCCGTCAGTCGAAGTGGAACGCCGTCATCAATCTGTTCGTGCTCGCGGGGCTCATCGTGCCCCCGGCGATCGTTCCGACGATCTGGGTGCTGCAGGGCATCGGGCTGTTCAAGACCATGCCCGGCATGATCCTCATCGAGGTGACCTTCGGCCTGTCGTTCTGCATTCTGCTGTTCCGCTCGTTCATCGGCACGATCCCTCGCGAGCTCGACGAGGCGGCCGTCATCGACGGCGCAGGCCCCATGCGGCTGTTCTTCACGATCATCCTGCCGCTGCTGAAGCCCATCGCCATCACGGTCATCGTGGTGCAGGCCGTGAGCGTGTTCAACGACTTCACGAACCCGCTCTACTTCTTCCCCGGCGACGAGAACGTGACGCTGCAGCTGACGCTGTACAACTTCCAGGACCAGACGCTGAACCAGTGGAACCTGCTGTTCATGAACATCCTGCTCATCACGATCCCGCCGCTCATCATGTACATCTTCTTCAACCGCCAGATCGTCGAGGGCATGACGAGCGGCGCGGTGAAGGGCTAAGGAATATGACGATCACTCCCTCCGCTCCCCGGTTCGAGCATCTGGACACCCCGCTCGGCATCGGCACCCCGGCCCCGCGCATCAGCTGGACGACCTCTGCGCCAGACGGCTGGACCCAGGCCGCCTACGAGATCGAGATCCGTCGCGGATCCGCGACCGCGTCGAGCGGCCGCGTCGCGTCGGCCGAGCAGATCCTCGTCGACTGGCCCACGGAGCCGCTGGGGAGCCGCGAGCGCGCCGAGGCGCGTGTGCGGTTGTGGGGGGCCGACGGTTCCGCCTCCGGCTTCGGCGAGTGGGCCACCGTCGAGGCGGGCCTGCTCGAGCCGGCCGATTGGTCGGCCCACGCGGTCGGTGGATCCTGGCCGGATCCGGACGACAAGGACCTGCGCCGTCCGCCGCTCGTGCGTCGTTCCTTCGAGGTCTCCGACGTCGCGAGCGCCCGCCTGTACGTGACCGCGCACGGCGTGTACGAGGCCGAGATCAACGGGCGACGCGTCGGCGACGACGTGCTGAACCCGGGGTGGACGGTCTATTCCGAACGCCTACGCGTGCACACCTACGACGTCACCGAGCTACTCGCCGACGGCGAGAACGTCATCGGCGCCTGGCTCGGCGACGGCTGGTACCGCGGACGCCTCGGCTTCACGCACCACGGACACACCTTCGACCTGTACGGCGACGACCTCTCGCTCATCGCACAGCTCGAGGTGACGCACGCCGACGGATCGATCACGACGATCGCGACCGACGGATCCTGGGAGGCACACCCGTCGCCGATCCTGCGTTCGGGGCTCTACGACGGCGAGGTCTACGACGCCCGCGAAGAGACCGAGGGCTGGTCGTCGCCCGGATCCCCTTCGGAGGGCTGGACGCCCGTCTCGGTGCGCGCCGTGGACGCGCAGGCCTTCGTCGCGCCCGAGGGGCCGGCAGTGCGGTGCACCGCCTCGCTCGCTCCCGTCGCGGTGCTGACGTCGCCCTCGGGCACGAAGATCCTCGACTTCGGGCAGAACTTCACGGGCCGCGTGCGCATCACGGTGGCGGGTGCCGCGGGCGACTCCGTCACGCTGCGCACCGCCGAGGTGATGCAGGACGGCGAGATCTACACCCGCCCCCTGCGCGCGGCGAAGTCGACCGACGTCTACACGCTCGCGGGCCGCGGATCCGAGACGTGGGAGCCGCGCTTCACGACGCACGGTTTCCGGTACGTCGAGGTGACGGGCTGGCCCGGATCCGTCGAGGAGGCCGCCCGGAACGGCGCCTTCGAGGGCCGCGTCTACCACTCCGACATGACCCGCACGGGCTGGTTCGAATCGTCGGACGCCTCGCTCAACCAGCTGCACGAGAATGTCGTCTGGGGCACGAGGAGCAACTTCGTCGACATCCCCACCGACTGCCCGCAGCGCGACGAGCGCCTCGGCTGGACGGGCGACATCCAGGTGTTCGCCCCGACGGCGTCATTCCTCTTCGACGTGTCGGGCTTCCTCTCGAGCTGGCTCAAGGACCTCTCGGTCGAGCAGCGCCGCGAGGGCACGGTGCCCTGGTACGTGCCGGTGATCCCGGGCGGTCCCATGTGGACGCCGACGCGGCCCGGAGCGGTCTGGGGCGACGCGGCCGTGCTGACGCCGTGGACGCTGTTCGAACGCTTCGCCGACGACGGCGTGCTCGCCTCGCAGTACGACTCCGCCCGCGGGTGGGTGGATCAGGTGGCGTCGCTCGCCGGCGAATCCCGCCTGTGGAACACGGGGTTCCAGCTGGGCGACTGGCTGGACCCGGCAGCTCCGCCGGACGACCCCGCCGATGCGAAGACCGACAAGTATCTCGTTGCGACGGCCTACTTCGCGTGGTCGGCCCGCCGCCTCGCCGATACGGCCGCGGTTCTGGGGCTGACCTCCGACGAAACCCGCTACCGGAAGCTCGCTGACGAGGTGCGCGAGGCGTTCGTCGAGGAGTACTGGGACGGCGAGCGCCTCACGAGCGACGCGCAGACGGCGTACGCGCTCGCGATCCGCTTCGAGTTGCTGTCGCCTTCGCAGCGTTCGGCCGCGGGCGACCGCCTCGCGGAGCTCGTCGCCGAGGGCGGCAACCGCATCGCCGTGGGCTTCGCGGGCGTCAACGTCATCGCCGATGCGCTGAGCGCGACCGGTCACTCGGATGCCGCCTTCGACCTGCTCTTCGAGCGCGAGTGCCCGTCGTGGATGTACATGGTCGATCAGGGCGCCACGACGATCTGGGAGCGCTGGGACAGCCAGATGCCGGATGGCACCGTCAACCCGGGCCGCATGACGAGCTTCAACCACTATGCGCTCGGGTCGATCGCCGACTGGCTGCACCGGGAGGTCGCGGGCCTCTCCCCGCTCGAACCGGGCTACCGGCGGATCCGCTTCGCCCCGACACCGGGCCCGCTCGCCTCGGCGAGCGCGCGCCACCTGACGCCGTACGGCGAGGCATCGATCGCGTGGACCCGCACTGAGGGCGCGCTCTCGGTCGAGGTTGTGGTCCCGGTGGGCACGACGGCTGTCGTCGAACTCCCGACCGGCACCCACGAGGTCGGACCGGGCACCCACCGCTTCTAAGCGTTTCCCGTCGCAGTTCGGCGCCGCGTCCCTGACGGATCTCGGGCGCCGAACTGCGACGGGAGCGTCCGTTCAGAAAAGGTGGGCGTAGCCGAGGGCGATCAGGTTCCGGCGCGAGGTCTCCAGCGCCTCCCAGACCGTGCGGCCGTAGAGCAGATCCTGCTCCACCAGCAGGTACTCGGCACCCGAGGCGAGCGATTGCTCGATGATGCCCGGCCAGTCGAGGTTGCCCTCGCCGACCTCGGCGAACTGCACGAGGCCGTTCCAGGCGCGGTCCCACGCGTCATGGTCGCCGCGCTCGCGTGCCGCGAACGCCGAGCCGTCGGGCAGTGCGATGCGGTAGTCCTTGAGGTGCACCATCTTCACCTGGCCTGCGTATTTCTCGATCACGCGGGCCGGGTCCATGCCGCCGCGCGCGATCCAGTGCGCGTCGAGTTCGAGGCCGACGTTCGGCGACGCGTGCGAGATGATGTCGAGCAGCAGCTCGCCGCCGATGCGGGCGAACTCGACGTGGTGATTGTGGTAGTACAGCTCGATCCCGTGATCCGCGAGGAACGTCGCCGCCTCGTCCGCGCGGCGGGCGAAGCCGATGATCTCGTCGAGCGACGCGAGAGCGTCGAAGGGGATCATGCCGATGCGCACGAGCCGCGCGCCCAGCCGCTTCGCGTCCGACACCGTCTTAACGAGGTCCTCGGATCCGTCGAGCGAGAGCGAGATCGAGCAGAACTCGGTGCCGACATCGCCCCTCGCCCGCTCGAGCTCGGCGAGGTTCTGCTCCGTCATCGGGATCTGCGACAGCTCGGTCACGCGATAGCCCGCTTCCGCCGCGCGGGCGAAGGTCGCCAGGGCGCCGTTCCGCGCGACCTCATCGCGCAGCATCATCGCCTGTACGCCGATGCGCGCCATCAGCCGGCCACCGCCGCGAAGCTCGCCGGAACGACGAGCTCGACCCCGTCGTGCACGCCCGAGATCACATCGTCGATCCGCACCTTCTCGCCGAGAGTCGCCGAGACGTACACGCCCCGCACCGTCGCAAGCGCGAGCACGGCGTCGTCGACCGTCAGCAACGGATCCCGGCGCTCCTCGATCGCGCCCAGCATGTCGAGGTACTGACGCACGTGGCCCGTCGTGAAGCCTGTGAGGCCCTCGATCGGCTCGTCCTCGCCGGGGTACTCGCCCGCCTGGTTGCCCTCGGATCCGCCCTTCAGGTGAAGGTACTCGAGACGTTCAGCATCGATCACGGCCGTGCCCTCGGATCCGTGCACCTGCAGGCGCACGTTGATCCCCGGGTAGCCAGCGGTCGTCGCGTGCAGCACCGCGAGGGCGCCCGTGTCGAAGGTCACGGTCGCGACCACGGTGTCCTCGACCTCGATGCCCTCGTGCGCGAGGAGGCCGTACTCGGCCGAGATCGAGACGGGGCGGCCGAGCATCCACAGCAGCAGGTCGACGGTGTGCACGCCCTGGTTCATGAGCGCTCCGCCACCGTCGAGCGCCCAGGTTCCGCGCCACGTCCCGGAGTCGTAGTACTCCTGCGAGCGCCACCATGGAACCGTCGCGACGGCCGACGTGACACGGCCGAACCGCCCCTCTTCGACGGCGGAACGCACGATGCTGCTCGACGGGTCGAAGCGGTGCTGGCTGATGATGCTGACGACCTGGTCGTTCGTCCTCGCCCGGTATGCGGCGTCCGCGAGGCGGCGCGCGCGCACGAGATCGACGTCGAGCGGCTTCTCGATGAGCACGTGGGCGCCGGCCTCCAGCGCCGCTACCGCCTGCTCGACGTGCAGTCCGCTGGGGGTTGCGATAACGACGAGGTCAACGCGCTGTGCCGCGACGAGTTCCTCGATCGTCGCGTACACGGCGGGACGGGTTCCGGTGCGCTCCTCGACGCTCGCGGCGAGCGCCTCGGCGCCGTCGGTGCTCACGTCGACCAGCGCCGTGAGGACCAGTCGTTCCGCAAGATAGAGGACCGCGTCGACGTGTGTACGGCCGATGACGCCGCAGCCGACGATCGCGGTGGTGAGGGCGGTCATAGATGTTCCTCCTTGAACGGGTTCCGTCCGCTCACGCTATCGGGTGCAGCAACCGGTTCACACCACGGGTCGCCGCTCCAACACGACCTCGGACGCGGGCGGGCGGGCCTGGGCCGTCAGGCCGCCGTCGGCGGTGAGCACGGATCCGGTGATGTACGACGCCTCGGGCGAGGCGAGGAACGCGACGACTGCGGCGATCTCATCGGGCCGGCCCGCGCGGCCGAGGGGGATCGCCGAGGCATCCCCGCCGTCGTAGCTCTCGTGCGCGATCGCGCCGGGCGCGACGGCGTTCACGCGGATCCCCAGGGGCGCGAGCTCGAGCGCCGCGACGCGCGTGAACGCCTCGATGGCGCCCTTCGTCGCGTCGTAGGCGACGGCCGAGCGGTGCGCCCGGGTCGCCCCGATCGACGAGATGTTGACCACGGCCGGATCCGGCGAGGAGCGCAGCAGCGGCACGGCGCCCGTGGTGCACAGGAACGCGCCGCGGGCGTTCACGGCGAAGATCCGGTCCCAGTCGGCGAGCGTCACGTGTTCGAACGGTACGCGGCCGACGAGCGAGAGCGCCGCATTGTTCACCACGACGTCGAGGCGGCCGTATGTCTCCTCCACCCGGGCGAACATGGCCTGCACCTGCGCCTCATCCGAGACGTCGGCATCGATCCCGATCGCATCGGGCAGGGTCGCGGCGAGCGCGGCGGCCTCCCCCGGCTCGATGCCGTTGACGACGACCGCCGCGCCGTCGGCCGCGAAGCGACGACACATCTCCGCGCCGAGATGGCGGCTACCGCCCGTGACGAGCACGGTTCTCCTAGGCGACATGAGCCATGTCCTCCTCGCGGATCCGATGCTCCAACGCCTCCCCGGCGATGAACCGGTCGAGCTCGTCGAGCGCGAGGTCGCTCATGCGCAGGCGCTCGGTGCCGAGGGATCCGGCGATGTGGGGCGTGATCATCACGTTCGGCAGGTCGTACATCACCGAGTCGGAGTGGAGCGGTTCGGGATCCGTGACGTCGAGGATCGCGTTGAGGCGGCCCGAGCGGCACTCGGCCTCGAGCGCCGCGTGGTCGAGGAGCGCGCCGCGCGCCGTGTTGATGACCGTCGTGTGATCGGCGAGCGCCGCGAGCTGTTCGGCGCCGATCATGTGGTGCGTCTCGGGCAGGTCGGGAGCGTGGATCGAGAGGATGTCGACGGCGCCGAGCATGGACTCGAGGCTGACGAGCTCCGCCCCCGCCGCGGCGACCGCCGCCGGATCCGCGTATGGGTCCGTGACGAGCACCCGCACGCCCTCCAGGCGCGTGACGAGCCGGTCGACGACGCGTCGGCCGATTCGCGAGAAGCCGATGATGCCGACCGTGAGGCCGACGTTGCTCAGCGGCCCCCATCGCAGGGTCTCGTTCCAGTCAGAGCGGCGCACGCGCCCCTCACCCGCGAGGAAGGGCGCCTTCTTACCCGCCATCACAACGGCCGCGTAGGTGTATTCGGCGACAGGGTCGGCGTTCGCGTCGGCGGCGCTCGAGAGCACGATCCCGCGCCGCCAGAACTCCTCCGAGACGATCGGCCGCACGCTGCCGGCGCAGTGCATCACGGCGCGCAGCTTCGGCATGAGCGCCAGCCGCTCGGCCGTGAGGCGTGACGCACCCCAACTGGTGACGAGCACCTCGACATCAGCGAGCGCCGCACGGGCATCCGGATCCTCGAATCGCGAGATCCAGGACGGGTCCGCGGGCGAGGCGACGCGGGCGAGGCGCTCGCGACGCGAGTCGTCGAACTGCTCGTTCCAGGTGTCGCGCGACATGAGCGCGATCACGGCGGGTCGGGCCATCAGTGGGATCCGTTCTCAGGTGCGGCGTAGAGCCAGTCCAGCATGCCCAGGGCGTTCTTCTCATCGTGCACGACGCGGCCGGTGAAGGGCGTGTCGGCGGCGACGGCGCCGAGGATCAGGAACGACCCCTTCCCGAGCGCGACGGTGTGCACGCCCTTCTCGTAGCGGAAGGCGTGCACGTCGACGGTCGCGATGCCGGATCCGTCGATCGCCCCGACGAGCACGGGGTCGAGCCCGCCGCGGTCGTCGGCGTGCGTGTCGGTCTCGAGCGAGGGAACGCGCAGCCAGTTGTCGCTCTCCCCCTTGAGATAGCCGATGAGCAGGTGCCCGTCCTCTGCCATCGTGAGGCGCAACTGCGCCTGGCCATCGCCCTCGATGACGCGCGGGATCCGTGCCCCGCGCAGGCCGTCGAGCTCGGGAGCGAGGTCGAGGATCGCGTCGTCGGCGGTCGTGAACAGGCGCGCCCCGCGCTCGATCACGACGGCTTCGGCCCCCTCGATCTCCGCTTCGACCTCGGTGAAGCGCGGCTGCGCCGGGATCGGCGTGATGTCGGGCATGCCGTGCGCCGCGATGTGCGCCGCGTTGGCGGCCAGGTCGCGCGCCTCCTGCTCGAACTCGGGCAGGCACTGAGACCAGTGTCCGTAGTCGAAGCCGTTGCGGAACGGCACCTGGCGCTGAGGCGTGCGCATGCTGTTGGCATAGAGGTACGCGGGGCCCGCGATGTCGGTCAGTCGGCGGTAGACCTCGACGCTGGCGTTCACGAGTTCGCTCGCCCGCGCGAGGCGCGCGGTCTCCGTCTGGCGCTCACGGAAGACGCCGATCTCGACGGCGGCCTCGATCCGCAGGGCGTAGAAGCGGGCGATCGCGCCGAGCGCCTCGGCGTCGTTCGCGACGCGGGCGAGCTCGTCGAGGTCCCGCGTCGCGCTCGCGCGGGCTCGATCGACGGCGGCGAGCGCGCGGTCCGCGAAGATGAGCGCCTCGCGGGCGACGTCGACGGGCGTCTCGCCCACGTGGCCGGATCCGTCGGCCTCGCGGATCGCGAAGGGTTCGAGGCGTTCGCCTCCGGGCGCGTGCGACTCCCACAGGTCGTCCCACGTGCGATGGGCGGCCGAGTTGGTGAGCTGGCTCATGGTCATGCCGAGGCTGAAGGTCTGGCGATTGCCCTCGGTGATGCCCACGCGGCGCAGCAGACGCGGCGCGATCTGGCCCGACTGCTCGTAGAGCTCGTTCACGGCCTCGCCGGCCTCGCCGGATCCGTATTTCTCGGCGAGGATCGCCGTCCAGTAGGCGCGCTCGGCGAGCGGATCCCGGTCTGCCTTCCACGCGTAGCGGTGCCAAGCGGCGAACCAGAGCCGGTCGCGCTCGATCTGCAACAGCCGCGGCTCGGCCGCATCGGGCGAGTACGGCCAGTCCCAGTAGAACAGCGGATACAGGTGGAGGCCGCGCACGTCGAGGCGGTGCACCATGGCCTGAACGCTCCGTTGAATGAACGAGAACGCGGCATAGCGGAAGGGCTCGAGGTCGGCGAGGATATGCACGTTCGCGATGTGCACCGTGGCCTTCGTCGCGAGCATGCGGTGCTGCTCCTGCCACTTGCCGCGCGGGTTCCAGGTGGTGAGCGACTCGCCGTTGTACTTCGCTTCGGTGTACAGCGTCGGCACGCGATGGCGCGCGGCCTCGACGATCTTCTCCGGATCCAGGCCGTGGCTGCGCAGCATGAGGGGCGCACGGTCTTCGGGCGCCGTGCCCCGATACCCCTCGTCGACGGCGGGGATGATGGTCTCGAAGAGCCATTCCTCGCCGTAGAGGACGCCGTTCATCACCTCGCCGAGGCAGACGTAGAGACCCATGCGCGGGTATTCGCGGACGAAGGCCGCGATCGTGGCCCTCGTGTACGCGGATACCAGCGGCGTCGGCTGCGGTTGGCGGTGCGGGATCCCGTGGTGGCGGGAGAACGATAGCGGCACATGGATGTTGTAGAAGTGCAGCATCAGCCGGATCCCGCGGCGGTCGGCCTCGTCGATGAGCCAGTTCAGCGTCTCGCGGTTGAGGGCGAGTTCGTCGCGCGTGACCTCGAGGGCCTCCGGATAATCGGGCAGGTCGACGAATGACGAGAAGGGATGTCCGCTCCACAGGTAGATGATGTTCGAGCGCTGCTCGAAGAGCTCGTCGAGCACCATGATCCAGTGCTCGCGATCGTAGAACCAGGCGAAGCGGTCGGGCGTGACGGGGTACTCGTATACCTGGCGCTCGGGCTCGACTGTCGTCTTCTGCAGGCCGATCGCGGGGCCGCGCACGACGAGATCCGGGCTCTCGCCGCGATCGAGATCGAGGGGGATCCGTCCCTCGTTCTCGACGATGCGAGCGAGTTCCTGCGTCCCGTAGAGCAGGCCGGAGTCGTCGACGGCGGTCACCACGACGACGTCGCCGGGCAGGCGCGAGAGGTAATAACCCTGCTCGGCGGGCGGCTCGGTGTTGTAGAGCAGCACGTACTGCTCTTCGAGCCGGCGGATCCGCGGGTCGGTGCGGGGAGCGACGATGACGCGCCAGACGCCGGTCTCCGCCGGCGCGGGCTCGGGGATCTGCGTCAGGCCCGCGCCGCGCAGCGCGGCGGTCAGCAGCCCGATGCCGTGGGCGACGCGCGGCGAGGGCTCGTCGACGCTCGCCAGGGCGAAGCGCACGGGTTGCCCCTCGAACGCACGCGCCGTCACGGGGTAGATGGGCGCCACATCGTCGTGGGAGCCGATGGAGTCAGTCATGGAATCCGTTTCCTCAATTGCCGGGTCTACCGACATTTCATACGATGTGTGATGTCGGTCGAACAGAACCGGTCACGATCGAAACCAAAGGCGGCATCGATGACGCTCCCGGCCCGCTCGGGCTTCGCTGAACAGCGACGAGACGAGCTCCTCCGAGAACTCCGCGCACAGGGCGCGATCCAGGTGACGGAGATGTCGAAGAGGCTCGGCGTCTCGGAGGTGACCCTGCGCCGCGACGTCAACGCGCTCGTCGACCTCGGCATCGCCGACCGTGTGCACGGCGGCGCCATCCTCCGCGACGTACCCGCCAGGGGATCTGCTCCCCGCGCGAACGCACCGCGCTTCACGATCGGCATGGTCGTGCCCAGCACCAACTACTACTGGCCGACCGTCTTCGCGGACGCCCGCACGATGGCCGACGAGATGGGGGTGCGCCTCATCGTCCGTGCCTCCACCTACGACATCGCCGACCACCAGAAACAGATCGCCCAGCTGATCGCGCAGGGCGTCGAAGCGCTCATCGTCGCACCGGCAACCGATGCACCCGAGGCCGACCGCCTGCTCCACTGGCTCGACCAGCTCGAGCTCCCCGTCGTGCTCGCCGAGCGCGTGCCGGTGGATCCGCGCGAGTTCCACGCCCTCGAGTGGGCTGCCTCCGACCATGCCGCCGGCGCCCGGCTCGCGGTGTCGCACCTGCTCTCGCTCGGTCACGAGCGCATCGGGCTCTTCGATCTCGGAGCCTCGAATCCCACCGTGCCTCAGCTGCGGCGAGGGTGGAGCGACGAGCTCGCCCGCCGCGGCATCAACCCGCGCGTGCAATTGCGGGGCGATTCGAGCGCTTTCGCAAAAGACGGTCGCGACGCCGCGATCGACGAGGTTCTGCGGCAGTGCGTCGAGACCGCGACGACCGCGCTCGTGATCCTGCCCGATCCCTATGCGGTCTTCTTCGCGCAGCGGGCGGTCGATCAGGGGGTGCGGATCCCCGAGGATCTCGCGATCGTCGCCTACGACGATGAGGTCGCCCACACGGCGGATCCGCCGTTGACGGCCGTCCGCCCGCCGAAGCGGCACGTCGGCAGGCTCGTCGTCGAACTCGCGGTCGCCCAGCTCGCGGAGGGCGTCCGGCGCCCGCCCCACCGGGTGCACGTCGGTGCGCAACTGGTGGTGCGGGCGTCGACGGTTATTTGAGGCCGGTCGTCGCGATGCCGTTGATGAGGTACCGCTGCCCCGCGATGAAGAAGCCGATCACGGGGGCGAGCGAGACCACGCTCATCGCGAAGATCTGGCCCCACGAGCTCTGGCCCTCGGTGTTCATGAACTGCTTCAGCGCGAGCGGCACCGTGTACAGGTCCTGGTTCGTCAGGTACAGCAGGGGGCCGAAGAACTCGTTCCAGCTTCCGATGAAGGTGAAGATCGCGCTCGTCGCGAGCGCCGGAACACACAACGGCAACACGATGCGGAAGTAGATCGAGAAGGATCCGCAGCCGTCGATGCGCGCGGCGTCGTCGAGCTCGCGTGGCAGGGCGCGCATGAACTGCACCATGAGGAAGATGAGGAATGCATTCGTCGCGAGGAACGTCGGGACGATGAGCGGCAGGTAGGTGTTGAGCCAGCCCATCTTCGCGAAGATGACGTACTGCGGAACGAGCAGCACCTGCGAGGGCAGCATCATCGTGCCCAGCATGAGGGCGAACATGCCCTTGCGTCCCCGGAAGTCGAGGCGCGAGAAGGCGTACGCCGCCATGCTGCACGAGATGAGGTTGCCCACGATCGTGAGCACGCACAGCAGCAGCGAGTTGAGCATGTAGACCTGGAAGGGGCGTTCCAGGGCGTTCCAGCCCTCGACGTAGTGCGTGAAGTCCCAGTGCTCGGGCCAGATGGACAGACTCGAGAAGATCTCGCGATCGGGCTTGAACGACGAGGCGAGCAGCCACAACAGCGGGTACAGCATGATCGCGCCGACGGCGATCACGAAGAGGTGCCGAAGGAACCTCGACCAGGGCGCCGAGGTGCGGCGGTAGAAGGATCCGCCGCGGCGGCGCGGCTTCCGCACCGTCACGAGTTCGGTGATCGTTGCCATGTCGACTCAGTTCTCGTAGTGCACCCAGTAGCGCTGGGCGTAGAAGTTGATTCCGGTGAAGGCCGCGATGATCAGCAGGAGCAGCCAGGCCATGGCCGAGGCGTAGCCCATGTTGAAGTTCTGGAATCCCTGCTGGTACAGGTACAGGTTGTAGAACATCGTCGAGCCCGCGGGACCGCCCGTCCCCCCGGAGACGACGAACGCCTGCGTGAACGTCTGCAACGCGCCGATCAGGGCGAGCACGAGGTTGAAGAAGATCACGGGGCTGATCATCGGCAGGGTGATCGACCAGAACTGGCGGCCGCGCTTCGCGCCGTCGACGGCGGCGGCCTCGTAGAGCTCCTGCGGCACCTGACGGAGCGCGGCGAGGAAGATCACCATGGGAGAGCCGAACGACCACACCTCAAGGCTGACGAGGACGCCGAGCGCGGTATCGGGGTTCTGGATCCACGAGCCGTGCTCGATGCCGAAGAGTCCGAGGACGTGGTTGACGATGCCGTCGGCGCCGAAGATGGCGCGCCACAGCATGACGATCGCGACGGATCCGCCGAGGAGCGACGGCAGGTAGTAGATCGAGCGGTAGATCGGAAGCCCCCGCATGCCCTTGTTGAGCACGACCGCGACCAGTAGTGCGGCGGCGAGCGAGATCGGCACGGAGATGAACGTGTACGTGAAGGTCACGCCGAGCGCCTGGTGCAGCTTCTGGTCGGCGAGCATGGCCTTGATGTTGTCGAGGCCCGTGAACTTCGGCGCCGTCAGCAGGTCGTAGTCGGTGAACGCGAGGTACAGCGAGATGAAGAACGGGACGAACGTCAGCAGCACGCCGCCGAACCACGGCAGCAGGAAGACGTACCCCGCCTTGTCGGATCTTCTCTTGCGCTTCGGCCGCGGGGCCGCGGAGACAGGGTCGCCCTGCTCCGCGGCCTGCGGGTGCGCTTCCAGCGCGGTGGTCATTATTCGCCCAGGATGCTGGCGGCCGCGTCGACGAAGGCCTGCGCGCCTTCCTCGGCGGTGATCTGACCGAACTTCACCTGGTCGCCGATGCTGGAGAGCTCCTCGCGCAGTTCGGCGGACCCGGCCGGATCCGGCACGGGCGCCGTGAGGTCGAGCTCGGACAGCTTGATGATCTCGTCGAACGCGATCTTGTCGTCTTCGCTCTGTGTGTCGGCCATCGAGGCGGAGACATCGGCGTTCGCCGGCTGACCGTGCGTGCTGCCGAGGAGCGCTGCGCCCTCGGGGTCGTTCACGATGAAGTCGAGCACCTTGGCGGCGTCATCGGCGTCGCCCGACGACGCCGCGATCGACCAGTAGAGGGCGGGGATGACCTGCTGGCCCCGTTGCTCGGCCTGCGATTCGCCCGGGTAGTAGCCGAGTTCGAGGCCGCCGCCGGCGACGTCGTTGAAGACGGCGTAGGAGTTCGTCGGAATCGAGCCGATGGCGATGAAGCCCTGGCCGAGCGACGACTGGTCGGCCGCGGCACCGATCGCATCGAGCGCGTCCGGCGCGGGCTGCGCGCCCACCTCGACGGCGTGGAGGTACATCTCGAACCACTCCTGCACGGTCGCGGCGGTGAAGGCGGGCTTGCCGTCCGCGTCCCACAGATCCTCGCCGTGCTGACGCAGCCAGATGCCGAGGTTCGAGATCTCGCCCATCGGGATGTCGACGCCGTAGACCTCGCCGCCGCTGGCCTCGGTGACCTGGGCCGCGGTGTCGATCATCTCGTCCCACGTCCACGTCTCCATGTCCGGGACCTCGATGCCGTACTTCTCGATGATGTCGGCACGGATCGCGTAGCTGAACGAGGTGATGCCGCCGGGGATGCCGTAGAGCTTGTCGTCGACCCGGCCCGATTCGAGCACCGACTCGGGGATCGCGCTGGTGTCGATCTCGTCCATGTCGCTCAGGTCGAGCAGCACGCCGCGATCGGCGTAGTCGCGGAGGGTCTCGCGTTCCTGACGCATGAGGTCCGGTGCGTCACCCGAGGCGAAGCGGATCGTCATCTTCTGCATGTATTCGCCGCCCGACTGGTAGTCGGTCGTGATCTTGACGTCCGGGTTCGCCTCGTTGAAGAGATCGAGCGCCTCCTGGATACTCGCGGCGCGGTCGGCGTCGCCCTTCCAGACCACCTCGACCTCGCCGGTGCTCGCGGCCGGCTTGGTCGCGTCGCCCGGGCTATCGCCCACGCCACAGCCCGCGAGCAGTGCTACTCCTGCGGTGACGGCGAGGCCGCTTGTGATCGTCCGCTTGAACGTGAAAGTCATCGTCGACTCCTTGGTTGTGACGCGCATCGTCGCGCACCCCCATATTTGTCTGACGTCTCACAACCGACAATCAAACCGGTCACACTCGAAACCGCCGTCTCGAGGTGCCGAGCGCCCCGATATCAGCCCAGCGTCTCGACATCACTGCGGATTCGGTGGGATTCCGACGAATGTCGAGACGCTCGGCAGAAGCGGCGAAGGGATCAGGCCAGATCGGCCCGCGTGATCCGCACGGCGATCGCCTCACCCTCTGGGAGGGCGATCGGCTCGGTGCCCGCGAACGCGAAGTCGCGATGCACCTCGTCGAGCACGAACTCGCCCGCGCGGGTGATCGTCATGTTCCAGGTGTCGATGATGTCGACGACGAAGCGGTCCCCCTCTTCCGGGGCCTCGCTCGCGAAGTGCGTGATGGGGATGCGCACACGCCACGACGCGGGCGCCGTGCGACCGAAGTAGATGAGGTACTGCTTGCGCCCCCAGCCGACGCCCAACTCGGGGTCGTCCCACTTGTCGATCGGGTCGAGGCCCGGCACGACGAGGTCGTCGAGGATCTCGCGCAGGAAGCCGATGCGCGCCGGCGAGGATCCGCGGAGCTTGCCGCCCTCGACGATCTGCAGGCTGCCGCTCTCGGTCTCGTAGCTCTCGCCGTGCGACGCATAGCAGCCGTCGATCGTCACGTTCCAGAAGCGATCGACGAGCTCCTCGCCCGAGAGCTGACCCCAGCGGGCCGTCGCGTTGCCCTCGTACTTGATCTCGTCGAGCACGATCGGCTTGTAGTAGGCGTCACGGTAGATGCGCGCACGGCCCGGCTTCTCGGTCGCGAAGCCGTTCTGGATCGACGCGTGCGTCACCCAGGGGCGGTTGTTGTCGAAGATGTGCATCCAGTTGTGAATGGAGCGCGGGTGCTGCGACGGGTCGATGTCGGCGATGAGCTGGCCGAGACGATCCCACCGCTCCTCCGGGCGCAGCAGCTGGTCGTATTCGTTGCAGAGCGACCACCACACGTTCGGGAAGGCTGCCAGGCGCGCGACGAGATAGCGCACGTAGATCGCGTCCTCCTCCTCGCTCAGCTCGTTGAGCCCGAAGACGCCACGGTCGTAGGCGTTGAGGATCAGCACGTCGGCCTCGATGCCCGCCTCGGCGAGCAAGCGCACGGCGCCGTCGAGGCGCCGGAAGAACGCCGGAACGGGCTTCGTCACGTCCCAGCGGCCGTCGGTCTTCTCGAACGGCATGAGCTCGGGGCTGTGCTCGACCGATCCTCCGGCCTGGGGGAAGACCATGAAGCGCAGCTTGTTGAACTTCGCCTCCACGAACGAGGAGATCGTGTCGGTGAAGAGCGGCTCCTCCTGATGCAGCCAGTTATAGGCCGTGCCGCCGACGGGGCGGAACGGCGTGCCGTCGGCGTGCGCGAAGTGGAAGGTGTGCGCGACCCGCACCGGACCGTGCCCGCGTGCCTCGCCGACCTCGAAGGTTCCCTCGGTCCGGTCGAGCGCCGTGCGGGCGTTCTCGACCGTCCAGCTCCAGGAGCCGGCCTTCTCCGGCAGGACTCGAGCGCGATAGTCGCGGTCGCCGTCCCAGAAGCCGGCGACCGTCGCCTCGTCGCCGTCGGCGTGACGCAGGCGGACGATGAAAGGCGCCGTGGCGATCACGGGCAGGGCGTTCTCGCCGCGGAAGGAGAGTTCGATGGGCTGGTACAGGGCGTAGGACATGGATCCTCTTCGATCGTTGCGTATGGTTCAGCGCCAGTCGTGGTCGGCGGTGAAGCCGAGCTCGGCCTGGATCTTGCGGGTGGACATGAGGGACTCGTACTCGCCGAGGTCGCCGGCGATCGGGGTTCCGGGGAACCAGCGCTCCGCGACCTCGCGTGACGGATCCGCCGTACCCGAGGTCGGAGCGGCGACGTTGTAGATGCGGAAGCCGGGCTCGGGCTTGGCGAGCGCGAGCGAGACCGCTTTTGCTCCGTCGCGGGCGTCGACCCAGCTTCCGATGAGGTCGCGGCGATAGCCCGGCTCGGCCGCGCGGGCGAAGGTGTCGTATTCGTTCTCGGCGACGACGTTCGTGAACCGCAACGCCGTGTACGAGGCGTCGCCCCAGCGCGCGAGCTGGCCGACGATCGCCTCCTCCGCCACCTTGCCGAGACCATAGGTGTTGTTGGCGCTCGTGTAGGTCTCGTCGACCGGCAGCGCAGGCGGGGCCTCGTCGAAGGGGAAGCCCATCGCCGTGATGCTCGATGCGAAGACGACGTTGTCGATGCCGACGCGGTGCGCCGCGTGCAGCACGTTGAACGTCGCCATCACGTTGGCGTGGAACGTCGCGGCGTCCGGCACGAGACCGTTGACCGGGATCGCCGCGAGGTGCACGAGGGCATCGAGACCCCGGTGCCGGGCCGTGACGCCGAGCAGGGCGTCGAGGATCTGGCCGTAGTCGCCCAGATCGACCCTCGTGAAGCCCACGCCGGCGGGGCCGACGATGTCGAAGCCGATGACCTCGTGACCCTCCGTCTTCAGCCGGTCGACGGTGGCGCGGCCGAGCTTGCCGCTGCTTCCTGTGACGCCGATGATCATGTCCCGCCCCTTCACGGATTGAATGAAAATTCGTACCCGATTCTAGCATCGGGAACCGGTTTCAGCGCGGGACCGACGCCCTCAGGCGCCGAGGATCTCGGCGGGCTCGGGGCGGTGCACGCCTCCCGGCCGGTAGCCGAGCACGCGCGAGATGCCGAGCAGATCCGCGAGGAACCAGACGATGGCGAGCCACATCTCGGTGCCCTGCAAGCCCGGTTTCTGGTTCTCGCGCCGGGGCCCCGTCGACGCGGCCGCGAAGGGGAACCCCTCCCCCGGCACCCAGTGGGTCAGGGCATCCTCGAGAAGCAGGCTCGCCGTACGGCGGATCTCCTCGGCCCGGTAGTCCGGCGCGTCCTTCCGCGCCAACCACAACGGATGCGCAACGTCGAGGACATTGCACGCGTTCTGGTTCTCGCGGTCGAAGAATCGTCCCTCGCGGGCGTGCGCCAGAACGGCGTCGATCACCTGTCGTGGCCTCGGCAGCGGCACGCCGAACTGGGCGTAGCTGCCGCGCGAGGCGCGATAGAAGCCGTTGACGATCTGCAGATCTCCGTCGGCGGGAGAGGGCGTCCCCCACATGCCGGTCCGCGGATCCGTATG
>Ga0164243_10000597_pt1 | contig 64833 bp, 58 predicted proteins | sample OricompcompostOP_FD_108781 | JGI IMG/M metagenome (GOLD analysis project Ga0164243, IMG submission 108781) | Organic Plus compost microbial communities from Emeryville, California, USA - Original compost - Organic plus compost (OP) | ecosystem: Engineered > Solid waste > Mixed feedstock >... | reverse complement strand
TTGGTGCCCATGGCGCGAGGGAAACACCTGTTCCCATACCGAACACAGCAGTTAAGCCTCGTAGCGGTTACAATACTTGGGCCATCAAGCCCTGGGAAAATAGCACGGTGCCAAATTATAGAAAAAACCTCCTTACAGGAGGTTTTTTCTTTTTATGAAACATCCCACATGATGAGCCTCCCAAATAAATTTAGGTTTCTAGCCTGGTTCTTTACAGACGATAAGCTTCTCAGTTTGAGGCAGCTAAACGGCTAGAAGTAACGACTGTTCTTGCTACTGCTAATCCTAAAGCTACGCCAAGTTGTAAAATTTTAAAATAAAAGCTCTTCTGTATGAAATTTCTTACAGCTAACTTTAAGGTGCTTACGCTAACCTAAGAGTAGGTTTAGGGAGATTGTAAGAAAACCCTAGAACCCAAAGGAGGAAATATGGCAGGAACAGTTGAAGGTGGCCGTGCAGCAGCAAAGAAGAACAAGGCTAAATATGGTAAAGACTTTTATGCTCGCATAGGCGCTAAGGGCGGCCATCGTGGCAAAACTGGCGGTTTCTTTGCAAACCGTGATTTAGCGCGAAAGGCAGGTGCTCTTGGAGGCAGTATTAGCCGCCGCACTAAAGAAAAACACGCCTAATCGAAACTATTCAGCTAATGCTATTGACAATTAAACAATAGCGTGATATTATGTGAAAGATTCGATAAGAATAAGAGGGTTCTAAGCGTATATGCGCATGGGACTCTCTTTTTATCGTTCAAGCTAAAAGTATTACGTTAAGGGAGGTCAATACAATGGCTGGAACAAAAGCTGGCGGTCAAGCTGCCGCAGAAACTAATAAAAAGAAATATGGCGCAGATTTTTATGCAAAAATTGGTGCCAAGGGTGGTGTAGTCGGCAAAACCGGCGGTTTCTTCGCAAACCGTGAGTTAGCCCGTGAAGCTGGCCGTAAGGGTGGCCGCATTAGCCGCCGTACTAAAAAAGCTGTCTAATTACACGTAGTTGTTCAGCTAAAAAAGAGACAGTGGTTTGACTGTCTCTTTTTATTTATATGACAACTTTAGCACGATAAGGCCGGCAGTGTCGGTTAGCGGATACATGCCAAGCAGTATTACAGTTCAGACATCGGTATGTATTTGCATCTTCTTGGAGTGACTTTACGCTACATGAAGGACAGAGGCTACGTTTATGAAGCCAATCCCGGTAAGTATCTAGGCAATCCTCAATATGATTTGTGTTGATGGTAATATCATATCGTGCAGCCAGTTCTTTAGCTTTTTCCCAGGCGGCCAGCTCTAGTTGTAAGAGTTCGAAGTCAGTTACGAAAGTTTTATGGTTTAAAATCCCGTGGCTTGTTTCATGGAGCAGGCTCCATATATCAGATTGGTGCTTATTAACATTTGTGTAGTAAACGCTCTGTTCTTTAGGTGACCAGTAAAAATCATTGGCTGCCTTGAAGGTAAGCTCTGGAAAGTCTTTCTGAAGTACTCTAAGTAGCGTTTCCATATCGTTCCTTTGCAAGGTCATAACATCCATAGACTACTGCTTCTTCGGCTCTTTGGGATTGTAAAACAGGCGGAATAGGAGTGAGTGGTGTCTCGTACTTCTTGAGTTCGGCTAATAAGTACTTTTTAAACTTAGGAAAAGTAGCCGATACGCCGCCGCCAATAACAATGGCATCCGGCTGGATAATCGCTATTAGTGCATTGATGCCTACGGCTAAGTTTCGTCCGATGATTTTCCACGCATTCTCATCAGTGATGTCGGTGGCTTTTTTGCCGAAGCGCTCATATATAGCCTTACCAGAAGCAAAGCTTTCCCACTTTACAAGCTTGCCCTTGTAGTCAAGGGGCATAAAGCCAGCTTCCATTTCCTCAAATGACTCGTCGATTTTTCCGTCAGCTATAACTCCTGTGCCTAGTCCAGTGCCAATGGTTATACATAAGACTGTTCTGTATTGCTTCTTTAGCAGCATAGCCTCAGACAGTGCTGCGAGCCTACCGTCATTTTCAATAACTACAGGAGTATGGGTTATGCGTTCGATATCGCTTTGTATGCGCACATTTTTCCATGGCAAATTACCAAAAGCGATGCCAATACCGTGTTTTCGGTCTAGGCTACCTGGTACGGCTACACCTATTGCGCGGATATCTCCTGCATCAAACTCAGTTATTGTTTGTTTTAGTGTATCTAAAAAATCTTCATATTTTCGAGGAGTAGGGAACTTTTTGCGAGCAGTAATAACACCTTTATTCGTAAGCAACGCCACCAATGTTTTTGTGCCGCCAATATCAACCCCCAAATACATACGACTAGTATACCGCAAAAGCTCACCTTTAGGGCGCGATTTTGGTGTCTCTCTTTACTTACAGATGAATAACAGATATAATTAAGAGTAATCGTTCAAACTTTGGTCTGTTTGCTGTGCTGTAGACCTGGTTTGTCTGAAATACATCAATAAGGAGGCATGACTACAACATGTCAAAAACTACATTATCAATGGACGAGCTCTTAGCAGGGAGCGATGTCAAACAATTAGAAGCAGGTGACGTCGTAGAAGGCGTGATTGCAAGTATAAAGAAGCACGAAGTGTGGATCGACCTGGGTGCACGCGGTTCAGGTATCGTGGTGCGCCGCGAAATCGGACACGGTCAACAACTTGAGATTGGCGGTACAGTAACTGTTAGTGTAATTGATCCTGAAATGGAAGAGGGCTACGCACTCTTAAGTATGAAGCGCGCTGCTAAAGACCGTGGTTGGGATGAATTACAACGTGTATTCGATGCCCAAGAGATCATCGAGATAAGCCCATACGACGCAAATCGCGGTGGTTTGTTAGTGGAGCTCGAAGGCATCCGTGGCTTCCTGCCGGTATCGCAACTTGCAGCTGGTCATTATCCTCGTGTATCAGGAGCCGATAAGGACGAGATCTTGCAAAAACTCCATGCATTGGTAAACAAGCCAATCCGTGTACGCATCTTGGATGTGAGTCGTAAAGACAATAAGCTGATCTTTTCTGAAAAAGAAGCTGTGAAAGACGATATGCAAGCACGCTTCTCTGAGCTTAAGATTGGTGACGAAGTAGAAGGGGTAGTAACTGGCGTTATCGATTTTGGGGCATTTGTAAACGTTGATGGCATCGAAGGTCTGATTCATATCTCCGAAATTTCTTGGGAACGTGTTGAGGATCCGCGTAAATACATCAAAGTTGGTGAGAGCGTGAAGGCAAAGATTATTGCTATCGATAAAGATCGCTTGAGTTTGAGTTTGAAACAGATGACTGAAGACCCGTGGCTTAAAGAAGTAAAAGCTTTTAGTAAGGGGGATACAGTGGAAGGTAAGATTACCCGCATTACGCCATTTGGCGCGTTTGTACAGCTTTCTCCTGCAGTTGAAGCACTTGTACACGTATCTGAAATGAGCGACGATGAAGCGGTTGACCCTGAAAAGATCTTCCAGCTTAATGAAAAGAAGCAATTTAAGGTGTTAGATATTGATTCAGAGGCTCGCAAGATTGCTTTGAGCCTCAAAAGCGCAAAGAAATAAGTATGTGTAACTAATGGCAAGACGCCGGAATATCCGGCAGAAAGGAGAGTCAGATGGCAACAAAAATCGAAATCAATGACATGATAACCGTCGGCTCTCTGGCTGAACAGTTAAATTTACCAGTGAGCAGGGTCATTACTGAGCTGATGAAATCAGGCATCATGGCTACAGTAAACGAGCGGATTGACTTTGATACCGCTCAGATTATCGTAGAAGAACTTGGTTTGGACATTGAACTGACCAAAAAAACTGAAGAACTGCCAACGCCCATGCGTCAGAAAAAGGCAGTAACTGACCATAGTGAAGTCCGTCCTCCAGTAGTTGCAGTAATGGGTCACGTTGACCATGGCAAAACCAGCCTTTTGGATGCGATTCGGAACGCGGATGTTGTCAAGCAAGAGGCTGGAGGTATTACCCAGCATATCTCAGCCTATCAGGTTGAGCACAATAACCGTGCGATTACTTTCTTAGACACCCCAGGTCATGAAGCATTTGCGGCTATTCGTGAGCACGGCGCACTTTTGACTGATATAGTAATTATTGTGGTAGCTGCTGATGATGGTGTAAAGCCCCAGACAGTTGAGGCAATTCGTTTTGCTACAAAAGCCGGTGCGCGTATCATTGTTGCAATTAACAAGATGGATAAAGAGGGTGCCAATCCAAATCAGGTAAAGCAACAGCTCTCTGAACATAATTTACTTGTAGAAGAGTGGGGCGGTGACATTGTGGCTGTTGAAGTGTCGGCAAAGACCAAGAAAGGCATTGATCAATTGCTTGATATGGTGTTGCTCGTAGCCGATGTAGAAGATCTTCGTGCTGATGTAGATGGTCCGGCTAGCGGACTTATCATTGAAGCACATGTACAACAAGGCCGCGGTCCTTTAGCTCGAGCATTAGTTGAATCAGGCACACTCCGCAAGGGTCAATTTATCGTAGCCGGCGGCACATACGCTAAAATTCGTACCCTTGAAGATTCATACGGTAAGCCAATCCAAAAAGCCGCACCATCTACTCCTGTTACAATTACTGGTTTTAAAGCTCTGCCAGAATTCGGCGATGAATTTGAAGTAGCAGGCAATGAGAAAACAGCTCGTAAACTAGCTGAACAGGTAGGGATCACACGCAAGAATCGGGGCGGTAGTCAAGACATTACAGGTGGAGAGTTGATTCGTTTGATTAATCGCAGCAACCAGCTCCAAGAACTAAACATCATCTTAAAAGCTGATGTGCAGGGTTCATTGACCTCAGTATCTGATAGTTTAAAGGCCCTTGATACTGAGGAGGTGGCAACACGCATAGTACAATCGGGAGCAGGAATTATTAACGAGAGCGACGTGCATTTGGCACAGACTAGCGGTGCGATTATCTACGGATTCCATGTTGATGCACCAGCAAATATTAAGCGTCTAGCCTCTCGAGATAACGTGCAAATCCGTTTATTTAAGGTGATTTATGAGCTTATTGATGATGTCCGTGAGGAACTTAGTAAATTACTCGCTCCTGAAGTAGTGGAAACAGAAACTGGTCGCCTAGTAGTACGTGGTGTTTTTAAGACTACTAAAACTGAAGTAATTTGCGGAGGTGAAGTCACCAAAGGTAAATTAACAGCACCAGCATTAGCACGCGTTATGCGTGATTCTGAACAGCTTGCAGAAGTTGAAGTTACTAACTTAAAGCGTGGTCCACAAGACACAAAAGAGGTGTTTGAAGGTGAGATGTGTGGTATGAATCTGGCAACAGCTTCACGATTAGATCTGCAAGAAGGTGACCGTATAGAAGTATTTACCCGCGAAACAGTTGCTCGGAGTTTGTAATAAGGATACTATGATACTATGGCATTAAAGTTAGACAATAATTTACTCGAAGAAATCGGCCTCGGTGCTTTACCGGCTGAAGAAAAGAAGAAGATGCTAGCGCATATTTACGAGACGCTTGAAATGCGTGTCGGTGTGCGTTTGGCTGAACAGATGACCGACCAACAGCTTGATGAGTTTGAGTCATTTATAAATGCAAATGATGAAGCAGGTGCTCTTCGTTGGCTTGAGACAACATTCCCGTCTTATAAAGAAGTGGTGGCTGATGAATTTGAAAAGCTCAAGAACGAGATCCGTCAGGTTGCGCCGCAAATTGTTGCTGAATCACAGGTTGCGCCGCAACAACCACAGCAATCAGATCAGCAACCGCCGCAGACTCCACCAGTATAGCCTGGTCTATTTAATTCGATTACCGTAGCCAGCTAAGAATGCCTTAGCTGGCATTTCTTTTTTGCCGGCTGGCTTGATGCTTAAAATTTCTAAACTATCTTTACCACAGGATACAAAAAGTTGCTTGTTTTCAACCCAAAATTTTCCACATGGCTCAATCTGTTTTTTAACCACTTTTGATGATGTAATTACAACGTCTAAGCCATCAATTGTTGTCCTACTTTTTGGCCATTCAATGAATGCCCGAATCTCGCGCTCAAGTTGCTCAGCTGGTTTATTCCAATCAATAGCTCCATCTTCTTTTGTGAGCTTTCGTGAGTAGGAAGGTTTGCCAGAATACAGGGAAATTGACTCTTGTGGCGCTGGTTGAGTCTGGCCTTCGAGCCACAATGGGATTACCTTCTTTAGGCTCTGATAACTAAGTTCAATTAAGGCTGCTGTTAAGGTAGGTGTAGTTTCATTCGGTTGAATATCGTATGGAGTTTGGGCGAGTAACGGGCCTTCGTCCATTGCTTCTACTAGCAGCATCAGACTTATGCCAGTTTGCACTTGTCCGCTTAAGATAGAGAACGTTATAGGGTCAGCACCACGCCACTGTGGAAGGAGAGAAAAATGACTATTCACGATCCCTTTGGGAAAATGGTCTATAACTGCTTGTGAAACAATGATCCCAAAGTCTATAAGAATTGCCACGGGGCTTGTAAATATTGTGCCTGTAAAGAGAATATTTAGCTCCTGCTTGCTGCTTACGGCATATGTGGGTGCATCTGTGACGGCTGACATCTCTGACAAGGTAGAAGGCTTCGTAATGACTGCTTCAATAGTAAAGTCTTGGGCAAGCAGCGCAAGTGATTTTGCGGCAACTGGGCCGCTACCAAAGAATATGACTGTCTTTGATGTCTTTGTCATAATCGAGTTGTTTTAATTTGCCGTCTTCACCGAGATTAAAAAATGCTTCCGGATTGTCTTTGATATGATCAATGAAAACAATGCCGTTCGTGTGGTCGATTTCGTGCTGGAAGATACGTGCGAGAAAGCCCTCAGCGGTTACGCGAAATTCACGGCCATTAATATCGAGAGCTTTGACTTTTACTTTAGTATGGCGGGGTACTTTACCGTATACGTCCTTGATACTCAGGCAGCCTTCGTAATCTTCCTCGATCTTGCCCTCGTACTTTGTAATAACAGGGTTAATGAAGACAGTAAAGGTGTGGTCTTCCTTATTCTCAAAATCATTACGAACCACAACAACGCGAAGCAGTTTGTCGACTTGTATGGCTGCAAGTGCAACCCCAACTTCATGAGCGCGACTTTGCTCCCAGGAAATAGTAGCATCCTGCATACCCTTGATAATTTCTTTAATTTCATCAGTGATAACACCGACTTTTTGTGAACGCTGGCGTAAATGTGGATTGGGCAGAGTGATAATGTCGTCTTTTGTCATTAGAGCTAGTATACAGTAACAGGGGTGATTACGCCAAAATTATAAAAGATTGATGGGGTCGATATCATACGACCAGTCGCTGGGGAGCAAGTTGATCACCTCTAAAAGCTCGCTTCTTTGTTTGCTTTTGATAATTAATTGCCAAACGTATTTGTTTTGAATTTTTTCATGAAATGCTGGAGCCGGCCCATCTACTAAAATAGCAAGATTTTTCTCTTGCAGTAATTTGGCAAATTTTTCAGCAGTGGTTTGTGCGGTAGCAGATTTTGCTCGTTTACAGCTGATTTTTAGAAGGTGACAGAAAGGTGGAAATAGGAATGCTTTTCGTTCTTTGAGCTCGGCTTTATAGAAGGTGTTCCAGTCTTTTCTTGCTGCAGCCTGAATAGTCGGATTTTCAGGCGAATAAGTTTGGATAATCGTTGTACTTTCTTTGGATTGGCTGCTGCGGCCAACGCGCCCGAGTACCTGATATAGCAGTTGGTAGGTGCGCTCTTGAGCAGTAAAGTCTGGTAAATATAGGCTGGCATCAGCATTAATTACGCCAACCAGACCTAGCTTAGGTAGGTCGAGCCCCTTAGCGAGCATTTGTGTGCCCACCAGAATATCTATATCACCAGAACGAATCTCGTCATAGATTTCATGGACTCGCTCACCTTTTTTATTATCAGTATCAAAACGTTCAGTTCGGGCAGTAGGAAATATTTTTTTGATCTCAGAGACAATTGTTTTCGTTCCGATACTTTTAAGGATTATCTCGGTACTATTACAAACTGGACAAGATGAAAGGGCTTGCTGGGTAATACCACAGGTGTGGCAACGCAGAGTATGGTTATCGTGATGATATGTAAGCGGTAGATCGCAGTGCGGGCAAGCAGCCTGCCAGCCACAGTTTTCGCATAAAACAATCCGAGCGGTGCCACGCCGGTTAATAAATAATAGGATTTGCTGCTTGTTTGCTAAGGTGGCTTCAATCGCCTTTAAGAGCGGAGTAGATAGATGAGGTTTTCGGCTTGCATTCGTTTTATCCCGCATGTCTACGACAGTTGCACTCGGTACAGAGTCTTTTGAAATTGTTTCCAAGTTTAATATAGGCCGTTTGCGCGCTTCGGCAATGTAGTAATCACTAACTGACGGAGTAGCAGAGCCTAAAACAATCTGAGCTTTATGAAGCTCTGCGAGCTTACCAGCTATACGGGATGCATGGTAGTGTGGTGTATTTTCTTGCTTGTAGGTGAATTCATGAGCTTCATCAACAGCAATGAAACCAATATCATTCAATGGGCTAAAAAGTGCGGATCGTGGGCCAATTACAATGTGTCCTTGGGTAGATTGGAGAAGTTTTAGCCAGATGTTCCTTCTGGTTGCTTCTGTGAGCTGTGAGTGAAGTATGGTAAGCCTTTCACTACTCACAGCTTTCTCAAATTCTTGCGCAAGCTGGGAGGTGAGGCTAATCTCGGGCGTTAGAATAATACACGATTTATTTTGTCTGAGGCTTTTCTGAGCAAGCTCAATATATATTCGAGTTTTGCCACTGCCAGTTGCACCGTGTAATAGGTATGAGCCGGGTTCATGTATCTTCTCTAGAGTCCTCTGCTGACCTGTAGTTAAGGGTGGTAGGGAAGCGTTTAGGGTATTCTTCTTTGAAGCTTCTATTAAAGGAGTAAATTTTTTTGGAAAATTTGAAGGCAGAAATAACTGGGCTGTTATACCAAGGGGTGCTGGATAATATCCACGCATCCACGTAAAAAGTTCTAAAAGCTGAGGAGGCATGAGAGGAAGAGACACATCTAGTGTCTCTAGTTCTTTTGTATTGAATTGAGGCTTCTGAGTTTTTTCTACAATGAAACCGTGAGCCTTTTGGCGTTGCAAAGGCACAGTTACTAGCGTACCGATCTCAATAGGGGTGGCCGAACTATAGGTAAGTAATTCTTTGCCGTGGTACTTTGCTGTGGCAACTGCAACAAGGTAGTAGTACATGCTCTTATTATAGAAGAAATATAAGGGGAATTCTTAAATATTATTAACTTAAGCTATTGAAAACCCTCGGCTGACCCGCTATACTAATCTTACGTTGTTTGAATAACAATAAAGAAGCTTATGTTAGACGTATTTATTACTTCCCGAGTTCGGCGCAAGATTGTTGTGATCTATGCAAAGTATCCTGATTTCAAAACCCATGTGCGTGGGCTTGCTAAGCTGATTAAAGAAGACGCGGGTAACATCCAGCGCGAGCTAAAGCGTTTGGAAAAAGTCGGCTTTTTGATTTCCGAACGCCAGGGCAACACTAAAATCTATCATACGAATAAACAATTCCTTATTTTTAAAGAGCTACAAAGCATCGTATTGAAATCTCAAAAAACCAGTCAGAAGAAAACCAACCAACTCTAAGGTGAAAGACTGATTCACGTATTTTATATTTGGGTTACAACTTCGAGGTATGACCCAATGAATATAGTTTGAACATTTTGCAGTTACACAAAAGTACATAATCAGTCTCTTTAGTATTGCAAAATCCTCTCTGTTACCGTACAATGTGTACCGATGATACAAGTAACACGTAAAGATTCAAAAGAATCGTTAGAAAATTTGCTACGCCGCTTTAACCGCAAAGTGCAACAAGCGGGTACCTTAGCAGTGGTTAAACAAAATCAGTATTTTGAGAGGCCTATTAGCAAGCGTGAGCGTCGTGCTCGTGCAATCATTCGCCAAGAACGCAAAGCTCAGAAGCTTAAGAAAATTAAACTCGGTCAACGCTAGAGAACGATGATTCAAGACCAAATCACTAAAGACCTGAAAGAGGCCTTGTTGCAGGGTGATAAGGTTAAAGCTACTGTTTTACGAGGGTTAAAGAGCGTAATTGGCTATGCAGAAGTTGCTGCGGGCAAACGTGATAGTGGTCTTGAAGACAAAGAGATTATTACATTATTTCAAAAGGAAGCTAAAAAGCGCCAAGAAAGCGCCGATTTATACGTCAAGGCTGGCGACCAAGAGCGTGCAGACAAAGAACTGGCGGAGAAGAAAATTATAGAAATATATTTGCCTGCGCAGTTATCTGAGGATGAAATTGCAAAGCACGTTGATGCCGTAATAGCTGAACTTAATGTGAGTGACAGCAAGGCAATGGGCCAAGTTATAGCTGGAGTAAAGGCGCGTACCGGAGGCGCAGCTGACGGTGCAATTATTGCACGGATTGTAAAGGAACGTTTGAGCTAAAACTATGGTTCTATTTTTTGGTCCTCCTGGTTCTGGTAAGAGTGTGCAGGGTGAGCTGCTGGTTGAGCGCAATGGTTGGCAATGGCTTTCGACAGGCAAATTGTTTCGCAGCTCCAAAGATCCTGAAATTCACAAGCGGTTGGCGACCGGTGAATTGATTGACGATGAGCTGACTAATAAAGTACTTGATGAAGCTCTAAAGGATATTGATAGTAAAACGATGGTTATACTTGATGGCTATCCACGTAATATTGACCAGGCAAAGTGGCTGATTGAGCATTTACCGAATCATGGTAGAGAAATAGATTGTGTTATCGAGTTTGTTGTACCAGAAGAAGAGCTGATGCGCCGGTTGAGTGACCGGGGTAGAGAAGAAGATGTACGTGAAGTCATTGAGCGTCGCTTGGCAATTTACCATGAAAAGACTACCCCAGTGCTCGACTACCTGAAGTCACAAGGTATTATGACTCAAACAGTCAATGCCGAAGGCTCTATTGAAGAAGTACATGAACGTATTCAAGGTATAGCTGTAACATGTATACAAAAGTAAAAACTTTGGCTGAAATTGACGCGATGCGCGAGAGCGGTCGTATGCTAGCTACAGTGCTGGAGTACTTACAAAAAGTCATTGAACCGGGTCAAAGCACAAAAGATATTGCAGATTATGCAGCAAAAGAACTAAAAACACTCGGTGGTAAGCCTGCCTTTTTAGGTTACCACGGGTTTCCTGACGTTATATGTATCTCTGTGAATGACGAGGTAGTGCACGGCATTCCGCGTAATAGCAGAATTATCGCTGAAGGTGATTTAGTGGGCTTAGATTTCGGAGTAAGCTATCAGAATATGATTACTGACGCGGCTGTTACTATAATAGCTGGTAAGGCTATAGATCCAAGCCATACGAAGTTACTGGAGGTGACCAAGGAATCTTTGTATACCGGAGTTAAGCAAGTTAAAGATGGTGTACAAACAGAAGATATTGGCTTTGCTATACAACAAGTACTTGAAAAACAAGGCTACGGCATCGTACGTGATTTGGTGGGGCATGGTGTAGGGCATCATGTTCACGAAGACCCGAATGTGCCTAATTATGGTAAAAAAGGTCATGGAGAACGTCTGCAAGCAGGTATGACCATTGCAATTGAGCCTATGGCAACTTTAGGTGAATACAAAGTCGTAATGGATCCTGATCATTGGACAATTCGCACCGCAGACAGATCTTTAGCTGCACATTTTGAACATACGGTGCTTATTACTGAAAACGGCTCAGAAATCTTGACGAAGCTGTAAGAGAAAACTTGCCACACCTAAACCATAGGCGGTATACTGCCAACATGCGTGATTCGGCCTCTCCATATTTTGTAGGCTTAGATATTGGTACGGCTTATGTCCGTTGTGTTGTTGGTATTCTCGATCAGCAGTCAACGACCGGAAGGCCATCTATTATTGGCCATGGCGTTGCTCCAAACCTTGGTATGCGGAAAGGCTCGGTTGTTCATATCGATGACGTAGCTGAGGCGGTAGCTCATGCCGTTACAGAAGCTGAGCGTATTTCCGGCAAGCAGATCAAGAACGCCGTAGTTAATGTTAACGGTTCTCATATTTCTAGCTTGGACTCGAAGGGAGTTATTGCTATTAGTACGGCAAATCGAAAGATAACTCCGCAAGACCGGCTTCGGGTAGAAGAAGCTGCTACCATTATTCAAATTCCAGCAAACCGTGAGATCATTCAGGCATTTACCAAGAATTATTCTGTCGATGGACAGCAAAATATCAAAGATCCGGTTGGTATGCAGGGCGTACGCTTAGAAGCTGATATGCATCTAGTAACAGCTGCTAGCCCTAACGTCCATAGTCTTGATCTAGCACTTGAAAAAGCACAGATAACGCCGTACCATCATACGATTTCTGGCTTAGCTGCCGCTGAATCTGTACTGAATCGACAGCAAAAAGAGGTCGGCACAGTCGTTGTGGATATTGGCGCAGGTACTACAAATATTGTAGTTATCGAAGACGGCGAGATACAGCATGTAGCAGTACTTCCTGTAGGTGGTATAAATGTGACAAATGACTTAGCCATTGGTCTGCAGACTGATCTGGATATTGCTGAGATGGTAAAAATCCGTTATGGCGATTTTCTGAAAAAGCAAACGATCAAAATAACAGCCGAAAAAGAAGAGCATATCTTTGAGGTTGATAAAATTCGTATGATTGTCGAGGCACGGGTAGAAGAGCTGTTTGAATACGTTGATAAGGAGCTCCATAAGATCCATCGTTCGCGTAAACTCCCTGGCGGTGTGGTGATTGTAGGGGGTAGTGCAAAAATACCTGGTGTCGCTCAAATTGCCAAAGAAAAGTTAGAGCTTGCTGCTCGGCTTGGTCAGCTTCGGGATGTAAATGGACTATCTGATACTATCAATGACTCGTCTTTTTATACGGCTACAGGGCTTATGATTCTCGATATGCTCCTCGGTGGAGAAGAGAAAGAATCACTGGATTATTCAGGTGGCGGCAATCCATTAAGTATGATTGATTCGCTGTGGCGCAAGTTCAAACGCTAGAGCTACTTATGTGCTCACTAAAGTTTCCAAAGAAAACAGCCGCATAAATTTATTGAACTTGCGGAGGAGAGTAAGGTATACTCGTACATAGTAGGACAAGAAACAAGGGATAATTACACGATATGCCACAAGTTGCACCAGCTATAGAAACATTTGCCCAAATTAAAGTTGTAGGCGTCGGCGGAGCTGGCGGTGCAGCTGTAAACCGCATGGTTCAATCAGGGGTAGATGGTGTAGAGTTTATTGCTATTAATACTGACGCTCAGGCGCTTCATCATTCTTTAGCGAAAACGAAGATTCATATTGGTAAAGATGAAACCCGTGGGCTTGGTGCAGGCGCAGATCCTTCTGTAGGGCAAAAAGCTGCAGAGGAATCCGTAGAAGAGATTAAAAAGGCGCTTGAAGGTGCTGATATGGTATTTATCACCTTAGGGGCTGGCGGTGGTACCGGTAGCGGCGCTGGCCACGTAGTTGCTCAAGCTGCTAAGGAGATGGGTATACTTGTCGTAGGCTTTGCTACAAAACCATTTGCCTTTGAGGGGGAAAAACGTCGCAAGAACGCTGATTTTGCAATCGATAGACTACGTGGAGTAGTAGATACTTTAATAGTAATTCCTAATGACCGATTGCTACAGACAATTGATCGTCAAACACCACTTCTTGAAGCATTTAAAGTAGCTGATGATGTATTACGCCAAGGCGTCCAAGGTATATCAGACTTGATTACTGTCCACGGTCTTATTAACCTGGACTTTGCAGATGTAAAGACGGTGATGGCTAACGCTGGCTCTGCGCTTATGGGTATCGGCCGTGCGAGTGGGGAAGACCGAGCAGTCAATGCTGCACAGCAAGCAATTGATTCGCCGTTACTTGAAGTATCTATTGATGGAGCTCGAGGTATTTTGTTTAACGTTATTGGCGGTAATGATCTTTCAATGCATGAAATCAACACTGCTGCCGAAACCATTACTAATGCAGCTGATACTGATGCGAATATTATCTTTGGCGCAACGATAAATCCTGAGCTCGAAGGTGAGGTCATCGTTACTGTAGTAGCAACAGGTTTTGATGCTTCGTATTTCGCGGGTCGCACACAAACCAGTACTGCTGATGAAGAAGCTGAACGATCAATTGAAGCTCCAGCCCCAATTGCTGCTGACATGTCAGATATAGACCTTTCGTTAAACGACACCCAGCAGCACACCGACATGAGCGGTAGTTTTACTGATGACACAGATGTTCCAAATATGTGGACGATTGAAGATAATGACAATGAGAAAACAGTTGAAGATCACAGCGAAGAAACAACGAAAAGCACGGATGAGAGCGAAAAACAGCGAGATGTAGTGGTCGGTAACCATGAATTCGATGACGAGCTTGAAAAACCTTCGTTCCTGCGTCGTCTAACTCGTCGTAGTAAAGACAGTGAAAAAACTGAAGACAAAGAATAATTACAGATAGAATAAGCATAAACTGTACTAAATTGTACAGCACTATTTGCATTGCAACACACCATACTTGGGGGTATGATATAAGCAGTATGCGCTAGATATATAGTCCCTAGCGCTTGTACATTCAATAAAAGGAGGATCAATACTATATGAAGTGTAGCCAATGCCAAGAGGTTGACACAAAAGTTATTGAGTCCCGGGATGTTACGGATGGCCAGGCGATACGACGCCGGCGTGAATGTTGCAAATGTGGTTTTCGTTTTACTACTTACGAGCGGGTAGAGCGGCCACAACTCATTGTTATCAAAAACAGTGGTTCGCGTGAATTATTCAGCCGTGAAAAGCTGCTTGCAGGTCTGTATAGGGCGTGTGAGAAGACTTCGGTTACGAGCATAGAACTTGAACAGGTGGTGGCTGCCGTAGAAAAAGAGCTCTACCAGTGTGGTGAACCTGAAGTAACATCTCTTAAAGTTGGTAATTTAGTTATGGATCAACTTGCGGGACTTAATGAAGTGGCGTATGTACGGTTTGCAAGCGTATATCGGCGATTTACCGATATCGCAGGATTTGAAAAAGAATTATCGCAAATTAAGCAGCGTCGGACTGTTGAGCACGTCAAAGTGTAGGCTAGTTTATGGCTGCCTATGAGAGTTTCTTTGACGGCTCCCCCCGGTCTTCACGGAGCATGTTGTAAATATCGGTTTGAAATTTTTATCCATCAAGCCTATAAATACTACATACTTGGAGTATGAAGCTCGTGGGGAGCTTGCCTTTCTACCGTGGGGGTATAAGGGATAACTCTAACAAATACTAATTAACAAAATATAATAAAATCGTCCAAAATAGACGACAAAGTGAGGGTACTATGGGACAACAAACTACAAGCCTAGGGGTTAGGCGTTTCTTTACTGACCCCAAGACAAAAGCGTATGACAAGCTGAAGTGGGTTAAGCGTGAGTCGCTTATTAAAAATCCGGGGACAGGTGAAGTCGTTTTCGAACAAAAAGATGTTGAATTTCCAGAAGGTTGGTCTTTGAACGCAATTAATATTGTTTCACAAAAGTATTTTGCGGGTACGCCAGGCACTGCTGAGCGCGAAGGATCGCTGAAGACTTTAATCAACCGTGTAGCAGATACAATTACACGTGCTGGCCAGCAAGAAGGCTACTTTACTTCAGATAGTGAAGCAGAGACGTTCCGTGAGGAATTGAAATACATCCTTGCAACGCAGCGAGCTGCTTTTAACTCACCGGTATGGTTTAACATAGGTGTCCCAAGCCGAGCTCAACAGGCAAGTGCATGTTTTATCTTGGGTGTTGAAGACACGATGAGCTCTATCCTTAACTGGTATGTCGAAGAGGGCATGATATTCAAGGGTGGTTCAGGTGCGGGCACTAACTTAAGCAACCTTCGTTCTTCTGCTGAGGGACTTCACTCAAGTAGTGGTAAAGCCTCAGGACCAGTAAGCTTTATGCGTGGTGCTGATGCAAGCGCTGGTACCATCAAAAGTGGTGGTAAGACACGCCGTGCTGCTAAGATGGTTATTCTCAACGCTGATCACCCAGATGTTGAAGAGTTTATTTGGTCTAAAGAGCGAGAAGAACAAAAAGCCCGTGTACTGCAAGAAGCTGGCTTTGATATGAGTCTTAACGGACGGGATTCATTCAGCATACAGTACCAGAATGCAAATAATTCAGTACGTGTCACTGATGACTTTATGCAAGCTGTAGTAAATGATGATGACTGGTCACTTAATGCAGTAACTACAGGTAAGCCTGTTAAGAAAATGAAAGCCCGCAACCTGTTCCGTCAGATTGCAGAAGCAGCTTGGGCGTGCGCTGATCCTGGTATGCAGTTTGATACCACAATTAACCACTGGCACACTACACCAAACGCTGGTCGCATCAACGGATCTAATCCGTGTAGTGAGTATATGCACCTTGATAACTCAGCGTGTAACTTGGCGTCACTGAATCTTTTGAAATTCCTGAACGATGACAACACATTCGATATTGAGGCCTTCAAACACGCTGTTGAGATTATGTTCACTGGCCAGGAAATTCTCGTAGGTTATTCAGCATATCCGACAAAGAATATTGATAAGAACGCTCGAGCGTATCGAGAGCTTGGTATGGGCTATGCAAATCTTGGTGCACTTTTGATGGCTCAAGGCTTGCCATACGACTCAGAAGAAGGTCGTGCTCAAGCCGCAGCGATTACAGCACTTATGACCGGACATGCATACGCTACAAGTGCGAAAATAGCCAAGATCGTCGGTCCATTTGCTGGCTATCACAAAGACCGCGAAGGCATGAATCGCGTACTTCGCTTGCATCGTGAGGCTGTCTCTGACATCAATGCAGCGTACGTTGCTGAAGATCTCTTAAGTGCTGCAGCAAGTGCTTGGGATGAAGCAGTAGAGTTAGGTGAACAATATGGTGTCCGCAACTCTCAGGCTAGTGTGTTGGCACCAACTGGTACCATTGGCCTTATGATGGATTGTGATACCACCGGTATTGAGCCTGACTTCAGTCTTGTAAAGCATAAGAACTTAGTAGGCGGTGGTTCTATGGCTATCGTAAACCAGACTGTTCCACGCGCTCTTAAGACTCTTGGCTACACCAAGGAACAAATTGATAAGATCGTTGACTATATCCATGATAATACAAGCGTAGTTAGTGCACCTGGGCTTAAAAAAGAGCATTACGAAGTATTTGCGTGTGCAGTAGGTGAGAATGCCATCCACTACCTTGGCCATGTGAAGATGATGGGAGCAGTACAGCCATTCCTTTCAGGCGCTATCTCTAAGACAGTAAATATGCCAGAAGAAGTAACGGTTGAAGAAGTCGAACAGCTTCATATTGATGCTTGGAAGCTTGGCCTAAAGGCAGTTGCAATTTATCGCGATAACTGTAAGGTTGCGCAACCGCTTTCAGCCAAGAAGAAGAAAACTGATGTAACAAAATCTGACGCAACGACACCTGCCGCTGTAGCAAATGCTGTTGAAGATAAGATCGTTGTGAAGGGCGCTGTGCGTCGTCTGTTGCCACAAAAGCGCAATAGTCAAACCTACAAGTTCCATATTGCTGACCTAAAAGGGTTCTTTACGGTCAGTGAATACGAAGATGGTACTCCTGGCGAACTCTTCATTAATGTGGCCAAGCAAGGTTCAACGCTATCTGGCCTTATGGATTCGTTTGCCATCTCTGTTAGCCATGGACTACAATACGGCGTGCCTCTTAAGAGCTACGTAAAGACACTGATGGGTACCAGTTTCGCACCATCAGGCATTACTGATGACGCAGACATCCGGACCGCAAGTTCAATCACAGATTACATCTTCCGTCGTCTCGCGCTTGACTATTTATCATTTGACGACCGCTTGGAATTAGGTCTGGCATCTATTGATGATATGCCAGATGATCAAACGAGTTTGCTTACTGATGACCAGTCTGTTTCAGGGCAAGAGACAAAAGAAGTAGTTGAAGCACTGAAGACAGAAGAAGATGCACCAGTAGAACCAAAGTCAGTAGTAGCTGCAGAATCTACAACGCCGGTAGCTGATAAAGCCCGGCCTGCCAAAAAGGACGATAACGCACCACTTTGTTACAGCTGCGGCAATCAGACCCAGCGTGCGGGTAGCTGCTATGTCTGTACCAGCTGTGGTAGCACGACAGGATGTAGCTAGGTCACTATACAGGGTTGATCCAGCTCACAAAAACCCGTTCTCTCTGCAAGAGCAGGGAAGACGGGTTTTTAATTATGGTATGCTAATAGGTAATGAAACTGCTTATCTTTTATCGACCAAATAGCGAACATGCACGATCTGTCGAAACGTTTATCCATGATTTCCAGAGGCAATACACTACCGACGCTAAGCTTGAAATTATGGATTTGGATACTCGCGATGGAGCTGCCATGGCATCCCTATATGATGTACTGCAATATCCTGCTTTTCTAGCAACAGCTGAGGACGGGGTCCTACTAAGAGCGTGGGAAGGTAAGGAATTGCCACTTATGGCTGAGGTAGCAAGTTATTTAGGGTAATTGCTAGTAGCACTTAGATAGGTTATAATTACTACAGTTACATGCAACTTTACTTTAGTAAGGTAAGTGGCTATCCACCACGAAAGCAGCGGGAAGAAATCGAGATTTCGAGAGTAGAACCTGACGGGCAGCCCGTAATAGCGATTAAATAAGAGCTGACAAGGACAACCCTTTCAGAAACCGGATGGTACCGCCCTTCTATGGGGTTCCGGTGGATGGAAGGTTTTTTATGTCCCAAAGTACAACCAATTACGAAATTAGAACACCTACCCCTTCAGATATTCAGGGAATAATGGAGCTATGGCGACGCTCCTGGCTAGCTACTTACCCGAATAGCTCCGAGGGTGTTGCTTATGGATGGATAGACACTCTTACTCAAAGTTGGCTTAATAGAAATGAATTAACGCAAAGAGGGCAGCACTTGGAAGAGCGGATTAAGGATCCTCAAAAGTTTACCCGCATTATAAAGGGCGGGGAGGTAGTTATCGCCTCGCTATTTGGCGCAAAACGCCAAGATATGCAAGAACTACAAAGACTATATGTCGACGCCGATTTCCATGGCACTGATATCCCTCATAGCCTTATGGAAGAATTTTTAGACTGGTGCGATACGGAAGTACCAATAGAGTTGGAGGTCGCAAGTTATACAGGTCGTGCAAAAAGTTTTTATGAAAAGCATGGTTTTACTGTCGTAGAGAATTCAGAACATCTATTTTTAGGTAAAATCCCATGTATTAGTATGGTTAGGGAAGCAGAAAGGAATTGAGATGAAGTTTAAGTCAGGTACAAGACGAAAAGCTATCGAATACGAGAAGGACCTCGTGCAACAGTGGAAAAAGAACAAAACATTTGAAAAGTCAGTTGAAATGCGACCAAAATCAAATGCGTATGTATTTTATGACGGGCCACCGTTTATTACAGGTGTGCCACATCATGGGACGCTCCTTAGCTCTATTGTAAAGGACGTAATTCCGCGTTATTACACCATGAAAGGTAAGCGTGTGGAACGTGTTTGGGGCTGGGACTGTCATGGCCTACCAGCGGAAGTATTTACCGAGAAGAAACTTGGTATTACAGATCGTCGTGACATTGGAACAAAGGTTAGTCTCGAGGAATATATTGTGACTTGCCGGGAAAACATGGTACAGACCGGTAATCTATGGGAAGACACTATCGACCGTATTGGCCGTTGGGTAGACTTCAGAGGCGCTTACAAAACCATGGACAAAGAGTTTATGGAAAGTGTTTGGTGGGCCTTCAAGCAGCTTTACGATAAGGGTAAGATTTACGAAGGCGAAAAGGTACTCATGTATTGTGTACGAGATGCTACGCCTATTTCTAAAGCTGAAGTTGCTATGGATAACTCATACCAAGACGTTACCGATCCTTCTGTATATGTGAAGTTTAAGCTCAAAGACAGTGATAGTTATCTACTGGTTTGGACTACTATGGCATGGACGTTACTTGCAACCACCGGATTAGCAATCAGCAAGGATGCGACGTATGTAGAAGTAGAAATTGATAGCGAGAAATTTATTTTGGCTAAAGATTTGCTTGAAAAAACATTTACCGACGAGCGCCACCAACCTATTCCATACAAGGTTTTGCGACAATTTAAAGGAGAAGAGTTGGTCGGAGTTTCTTATGAACCAATCTTTCGTAACTGGGGCAAAGCTGCGCATAAAGTGCACCATGGAGACTTTGTAAGTACCGAAGAAGGTACAGGTATTGTTTCACAGGCACCAGCTTATGGTGAAGATGATTACGCCCTGGCGCGTAAAGAAAATTTTCCAGTTGCAACTATTATTGATGACAGCGGTATTCTCACGGAAGACAGTGAATGGAAAGGTATGAATCTGTGGGATGCTAATAAGCCGATGGCCAAAACACTTTATGAGCGTGGTATTGTGTGGAAGATTGATTACATCCGTCATAGCTATCCGCACTGCCATCGCTGCGGTACACGTTTGATTTATCGCGCGCATCCAAGCTGGTTCATGGATATTGAAGGCCAGCGCGAAGAAATGCTTGAACAAAATGGCAACGTAAATTGGTTCCCAAAGCACATCAAAAATGGCCGTTCAGCCAAAACTATGCAGACTGCACCGGACTGGAATTTGAGTCGGGACCGATTTTGGGCAACAGCAATGCCAGTATGGAAGGGCACTGATAAAAGTGGTAAAGAACACATCAAAGTGGTTGGTAGCTACGCTGAACTCAAGGAGTTAAGTGGTGTTGAGCTTGAAGACTACCATCGACCATGGATTGATGATGTTACATTTACAATAAACAATGTTGAATACAAGCGAATCGATAAGGTTTTAGACTGTTGGTTTGAGAGTGGCAGCATGCCGTTTGCGCAATTCCATTATCCATTTGAGAATGTTGAAAAATTTGAAAATAATTTTCCAGGCGACTTCATCTCGGAATATGTCGGGCAAGTACGCGCTTGGTTTTATTACATGCATGCCGTGAACGTAGGGTTGTGGAATAAAAATGCTTTCAAGAATGTGATTGTCACAGGTACTTTAGCTGGTAGTGATGGACGCAAGTTAAGTAAGAGCTATGGTAATTATACTGACCCAAATGAACTCATGGATCAGTATTCTGCAGATGCACTTAGGTTTTTGATGCTTTCGAGTCCAGTGCTCAATGCTGAGGATTTTGCTATCCACGACAAGGACGTAGCAGATGTGTCACGGAAGCTCAGCATGGCTTGGAATATGTATGATTTCTTTACTATGTACGCTGAAGTTGATAGTTGGGAATGGGATGGTAAGTTAGAGGACCCTTCAAGGCTCTGCAATAACGTGCTTGACCAATGGATTATTAGTCGGGTGCATCAACTTATTCATGAAGTTGAAAAACACATGGATGCCTATGACTTGCCTAATGCATTGAAACCGATTATCCCATTTATTGAAGATGCCTCTAACTGGTATGTGCGCCGTTCGCGTCGGCGTTTTTGGAAAAGCGGAGATGATAGCGATAAGAATGAGGCCTATAAGACGCTCCACTACGTATTAGTGCGTCTTTCACAAGTTATGGCCCCCATAACACCATTCTTAGCTGAAGAGCTTTATCAAAAGCTTACGGGTGGTGAAAGCGTGCACCTTCTTGATTGGCCGGAAGTCGGTCACGTGAACGAATTGGTTTTAGAACACATGGAACTGACGCGCAGGATTGTAGAGCAAGGCCTTGGTCAGCGTATGGCAAAAAGTGATAACGAGGATATGATAAAAATCCGACAACCGTTGCAAACTCTTGCGTATACCGGTACGAAACTCTCAGAAGAGTTGGAATATATTATTGCTGAAGAAGTGAATGTTAAGGAAATAAGGCATTCCCACTTAGAGAAGGAAGGCTTTGCGGTGAAGCTTGATAAGGCTATAACTCCAGAACTCAAGCGTGAGGGCCTGGCGCGTGAAGTGATCCGTTATATACAAAATACACGTAAGAAGGCTGGACTGAACGTGGATGATAGAATAGTGTTTAACTTTGCTACTGAAGACAAAGAGTTGCAAAAAGCATTTGAAGAGCATGTGAACACAATCGCGAATGAAGTACTAGGCAAGTTAAAGGACCAGATCCCAGAGCCTGGTTATACAGCTGAAGTTTTGATTGAAGGCAGAGTAGCAAAAATTAACTTAAGTAAAGCAAAATAATCTTTGCTAACACTTTACAGATAAGGAAAAATTTGGTATTATCTCATGGTAACTAAATTTTCTGGAAGAAAGAAGATAAATGAAAAAAGCAGTAATTAACACCGGTGGCAAGCAGTACCTCGTTTCTGAAGGCGAGACCTTGGCTGTTGAGTCGCTAAAAACTGATGCAAAAACAATAGATTTCGATGCGCTGTTAGTCATTGATGGTGAAAAAATCCAGGTTGGTGCACCTACGGTAAAGGGCGCTAAAGTAACTGCAGAAATTGTTAATGCTGATGCACGTGCTGATAAAGTAACAGCTATTCGTTACAAAGCAAAGAAGCGTGTACGCAAGGTTCGTGGTCATCGTCAGCATCAAGCCGAGATAAAAATTACCAAGATCGTTTAATACTTATCTATTATTGGCGAAAATACCGCTCATAAGGGCGGTATTTTTAAATTTGATGAAGTTTATAGATAAGCAACTGTGGATAAATATAGGCGTAATTTTTATATGTAGATTTATTAACAACAAAATATTGACATGGATATGATGATAATATTGAAGCTATATAGTTAAAAATAGAGCTTTGTAGAATAATTAACAACACATAATTTAAAATTTTGTTGTGAAAATATACAATTCGAAATATCTAAATTTACTCCTTTACAGCCCTTGAAAAACACCGTATGCGAGCCCATACTGAAAGCTAGTTTGTAAAAACAAACAAGAACCTCGTAAAAAGCGAGCACAAAAATTAATACAAAAATGAGTAAAAAAACGCTTCTCAAACAAGTACTGTTTGGGCGCATCCAAAGATACATTTGGCTGTGCTTGTTCTTGGTTGCGTTCTCATTCTTGAGTACATTTTTTAAACCTCCTTCGAAAGCAGAGGCTGCTACTAGTGGTACGATGAACTTCCAGGCTCGTCTGTTACAAAGCTCAGGTGCTCTTGTGCCTGATGGATACTACAACGTTGAATTTAAGCTTTATAACGCTGCAAGTAGTGGGTCAGGAACGGAGTTATGGACTGAAACATACAAACAAGGTAACCGTGTACGCGTAGCTAACGGCTATCTTACGGTGAATCTTGGTGCATTGAACGGATTTTCAAGTAGTATCAACTGGGATCAAGAGCACTGGCTAACGATGAACATTGGCGGTACGGCAAACGTATCAAGTCCAAGTTGGGACGGGGAAATGACACCGCGCCTGAAACTGACAGCAGTGCCATATGCATTTACAGCAGGTAAGTTGCAACAAACTAATGGGGCAAACACTAGTACACTGGGGTTTGCGACACAAACGAGTTCACGAAGCCTTCTCCTTCCTGATGAAAGCGGTACTATTTGTCTGCAAGGGAGTGCAAATTGTGGGTTTGCGACAGGTTCAGCAGCTAATTATCTCCAGAATGGATCTACGCCTCAATCTGCAAACTTTAATATAACTGGTTCAGGTACTGTGGGAGGGAATCTTACGGTAAACGGTGGGGCAGATTTTGATGGGGTGACTACTTTCTTCCAATCGACGCCTACGGGCAGCCCAACAGTATTCATACAAGGTGGTGATGGACAGACGAGTGACTTGCTGTATCTGTCTGACTTTGATGGCAATAATTCTTTGTCGGTAACCAAAGACGCTATGTTAAAAATCGTGTCTAACCTTGGTAGTACTAATATATTAACCTCAAAGGTAACCATGGCAGGCGCTAATAAACTTGAAATAAACGCAAATGGCACACTGTCATGGGGCGATGGATTACTGTCTACCGACACAAATTTATACAGAGGGGGTGCTAATTTACTGAAAACTGATGATACATTTGATGCTGCGGCATTTAGTGTAGGAGGAGTGGCTGGAATTTCTGCAACTTGTTCAGCTGGCCAGGTGTTACAAGACCAGGTAGTTATAGGAGGTGTTGTTACAGGAGGAACATGTGTGGCGGGTGGCGCATCTAGTCTGCAGGGGGCGTATAATGGCGGCAATACTATTACCACCACTAATGCACGGGATATTAACTTTACACTTGCAGATACAACAACTGATAGCAACTTTTTGGTAAATGTCGCGAGTGGCTCAACCAGTAAATTTGCCATACAAAACAATGGTACTGATACTTTTTCAGTAGGGCCAACGGGCAATGTCCTGTCGAAGGCAACGACAAATTCTGCAAACGCCTTTGAGGTGCAAAATGCTAATGGCGATAGCTTGCTTAATATTGATACTGCTAATAATGTTATTACACTAGGTGGTAATAATAGTGGAGAGTTACAGCAGTGGCAAGCGACAACTGCCTTGCCAAATCCCCGATGGTTTGCCGCCTCAACTATAGCGAATGGCTACATGTACGTTATTGGTGGTGCCCAATCAAGCGGCTCTCCACGCAACACTGTTTATTATGCAAAGGTTAATAGCGACGGTACTATTGGCTCATGGGATACTTCCGTAGCACTTCCAGATACGCTACAGGCTCACACGGCAGTTGCTACTAATGGCTATATATATGCCATGGGCGGCAATAATGGATCTGCAACAGATACTGTATATTACGCGAAACTTTATAGTGATGGTACCACAAGTAATTGGCGCACTACTTCAGCATTTGGTGTGGGTAGTTTTTGGCACCGGGCAGTTGCTACTAATGGCTATATATATGCCATGGGCGGCTTTAGCGGCAGTACTACTTATAATGATGTGGTGTATGCGAAAGTTAATAACGATGGTACGTTGAGTCAATGGGAATCAGCTAACGACTTGCCTACTACATTACATTCAGGCGGTGCGGTTGCAGCGAATGGCTACCTATATATGGTTGGCGGGCATACAGGAGCAACGGCAAACAGGCAGGTTTACTCAGCCAAGCTTAATAGCGACGGCTCTTTGGGTTCTTGGAACAGTACAGCCGGAGCTTCCCTCTTGCCAGTAGGCTTGGCTCACTTCTATTCGGTAGTTATGAACGGTTACGTGTATGTCATTGGTGGTAATGACGGTACAAATAGTCGAAGCGAAGTTTACTATGCCAAGCTTAATAAGGATGGTACGGTTGGGGCGTGGCAAACTGCAGCAAATGCCTTACCAGCTATCAGGAGTCAGTATGGTATAGCAAGCAACAATGGCTACGTCTATATCGTAGGAGGTCGCGAAACGAGCAGTACTACGCCGGTTAATACGGTGTATTACACCTCTGGTCAACGTCTGATGGTAGGCGGGTCGCTTGATTTGGTTGGTATGTCAAATTCTAATACAGCTGACGGTGGGGACGGTGGTAGCCTTGGCGGCAGCCTAATAGCTGGTAATACAAATATCATTGGTACGCTTCAGGTGCGTGGCGATTCATCGTTTGCTCAGAGTGTTAATGTTGGCGGAAACCTCAATGTGAGCGGTGGCTTTATGTTACAGACTGCTGTTGATTCAACTTCCGTCTTCCAGATCCAAAACGCATCAGATGATCCAGTGTTTAACGTCGATACTACAACTGGGACAGTTACTACATATGGCCAAGCTGAAATAAGAGGCGGATTAGACGCGATTAATGGCTTCTCTCTGCAGAGTAGCGGCACTCCGGATGTAAATGCGGTACGACTTTTCGACAATGCAGGTAGCCTTTATCTCCAGCATGGCTTAGGCGGTGCGATTATCCTACGGGATGAAACTGCAGGGGTTATAGCGGCGTTTGATGATACTGGCCTAGAAATCGGTATGGGCGGTATTGTGCTAGCGAATAGCAGTACTACGCCCGACGGGGGTATTACCATAGGTGACGTTAACATTTATCGCAGCGGTATAAATATACTAAAAACAGATGACAACCTAGAGGTTGCAGGTAACGTAGCTGTTAATGGTGGATCACTCACCAGTACGGCTACTACCTTTAATCTCTTTAACACCACAGCAACAACAGTAAATGCGTTTGGTGCAGCTAATACAATTAACTTAGGTGCAGCAGGAGCAACGATCACTGGAGGCGGAGCATTGACACTACAGAGCGGAGGTACCAATACGGCTCTGACACTACAAAGTAGAGGTTCAGGGGCATTAAATATTGATTCTGGTACCACAGGAACTATTAGCTTAGGAACTGGCTCTAACGCAAAAACCATCAATATCGGTAATAGTACCGGCGCTACTTCAGTAAGCGTAAACTGTGGTACCGGCGCTTGTAACTTCGGTACAAATGGCACTGCTCATACTACGACAGTTGGATCAACGACAGGGGCATCTACTACCGTAATCCAGGGTGGTACAGGCGGAATTAGTATTGGTAACGACGGGGTTGCTAAGACTGTCAACCTGGGCAACGCTACAGGAGGTACTACCTTAAACTTATATGCAGGTACTGGTGGCCTCAATTTAACTACACAAGGCTCAGGCGCATTGAATATTGGTGCGAATGCAGTTGCTCAGACCATCAATATCGGTAATAGTACCGGCGCTACTTCAGTAAGCGTAAACTGTGGTACCGGCGCTTGTAACTTCGGTAGTAATGCGACGGCACATTCCACGGTACTTGGATCAACGACAGGATCTTCTGCGACTACAGTTCAGGGTGGTACAGGAGGTGTTAACATTGGTACGGGCGGTATTGCTAATACTATTCAAGTGGGCAATACTACCGGTGCGGTAACGCAAACTGTTAATGTAGGTACAAACAATACATCTGGATCAACCACTAATGTAACGGTAGGCTCTCTTCAGGGTTCGAGTACTACGACCGTACAGTACGGAACTGGTGGGACATTATTCCGGGGCGCAAACTCAGGTTCAGCGTTGAGAGTAGCTAACGCAAACGGAGGAATATTGTTCAATATTGATACATCAGGCCAATTTGTAATAAATAACGGGGCATCAATGCTTGGTAATGAAATTCAAAACCCAGGATTTGAATCAAGCGCCGTCCTTGACGCAAACGGTACTAGTGGTTATGTAAAATATGGTAACGCTACTATTGCCACTAACAGTTCTATCGCAAGGAGCGGCAATAAGTACCTCTCTATTCCTAATACTGCAGCTGGTGAAGATGTAAATACAGCAAAGCTGTATGAAGTTGTTCCAGGTGAGCAAATTTATTTTGAAGGCTGGGTGCGCACAGCATCAAGCACTAATGGACAAGGTGGTTTTTACCTACGCTTTGAAGACAAAGACCTTAGCCCAGGAGGAGAGAGTTTTGCGGACAGTACCTGGACGAACCCAGGTACCTCATGGACGCTGCGAACTATTACTGCCACAGTACCGGCAGGTGCACGATATGTACAGGTCTATGCAACTACTAGAGGTGTAGCAGGCCCTACTGGCACTTGGTATTTTGATGACCTTTATCTAACACGTAATACGCAACAAGCTCCGCAGTTATTTAAGAATTCCGTTAATTCTACCACTGCCTTCCAAATTCAAAATAGCAGCGGACAGTCATTGTTGGTGGCTGATACTGCGAGCCAGCGCATAGCAGTTGGTCCTGCTGCAGTACCGGCAAACGGCGTACTTACGGTGGGTACCAATACTACGGCTGCTTCCGGAGGTATGTATTTTGGAACTGACGTTAATCTATATCGCAGTGCGGCGAACACTCTAAGAACAGACAGTGATTTTGTAATAGGAAGAGATTCTACAACAGCTTTCCGAGTACAAGACGCAGGCGGCTTACCTGTTCTTTCGGTCGATACGCACAATAATGAGGTCGGTATAGGGGCAAATGCTCTGCTTGGAGTGCAGTTATATGTACAATCAAACAACGATACTACCATACGAGGTAAGAGTGCTGGAACGTCTAACCTCTTTGAGCTTGAGAATAGTACTGGAAATATAATGACTGTTGCAAACAATGGAGCAACAACACTCAAGACAACCACCAACTCCACCACGGCATTTCAGGTCCAAAGGAGCAACGGAGCCAATGTCTTAACAGCCGACACGACTAACACAAGAGTGATTATCGGATCTGCGAGCAATCCAGTGCTTTCTGGGGCTCAGCTAGCTGTAACGGTAGCAGAAGTACAGACAACGCTTAGGGTTGGAAGTGCCACGGATGGTATTAGCTTTAATGATACGGCTACCGGTGAAAGCGGCAAGTTGCGACTCTATGGCACGGCCCGAAACACAAAGAAAATTACTTTAACCCCTGAATTTGCAGGAGCAGTCCTAAACGGTACCGGCAGTGGATCTATGACGGCGGGTTATGATAGTACAGCAAGGAAAAATTACTACAGATGGACGAGTACCCAGACGAGTAACCAATCCTACGAAGTTATTGTACAAGTTCCGTTACCATCTGATTGGAGTGCATGGGCAAGTTCAAACCCTGTTGCTGCAGATGCATGGACAAGTAGTACGGCAAACACGGTGCTCAATGCTGTGGTACTTGATACCTCCGGTACTGCTGATGCAGGCCTAGGCGGTGTCAGCGGCATTAGTATATTGCCAGGCTTAAACAATACCTGGGCTACCACCTCAGGTGCAACACCTACTGGTACCTATGTTGCAGATGGGATGATGACTATACGAATAAATATGACGGCCAAAAATAGTGCAAATCTCCAACTGGGAAATATCACCTTAACCTACCTTAGTAAATTCTAAGAAAAAACCTATCATCATAATGCTCAACACAAAGTTATAGTACGGCAACTGGGACGGGGCAGTAAGAAGTCTTACTCCAGATTAAATCTCTACCTCTTTTTTCAACGAGTCTTAAATTGTTATCCGGGTATTTTATGAGGATAGGTCGTGCAAGTTGCGTCTAAAAGCTAGTTAACTTTCTTTTGCCATCCAGTATGTGGTTACATTTGGTGGATATCTGAACATAAAACGATATTACAGAAGAGCGCTCTAATTATTCTACGAGCAGGTATTTTGTAGCTTGGCTTTTTTATGACGATTATATTTTTCCGTAGCTAGATTTAGCTACTATTGGTCTGGAAGGCAAACTATATTATAAAGCTAGTTTTATAATGCTAGCCTAATAATACTATGCATCTGACTATCATTTGAGGATAAGCAATATGATGATATTATTAAGATAAATAAAGGTGCGAACAAAAATGTCGAAAGTAATTGCGGTAAGTAATCAAAAAGGAGGCGTGGGGAAAACCACGACTACTATTAATATTGCCGCAGCGCTTGCAAATAATAAAATGACAGTGCTTATGATTGATCTTGACCCACAGGGGAACGCTACAAGTGGCCTCGGCGTAGATAAAAATGCAGAAGTTACGAGCTACGAAGTATTGCTTGGAGAAAAAAGTCTCGCGGATGGCATCCAAGAGACGCGCATAGAAGGATTATACGTATTGCCCACGAACCAAAACTTGGCTGGAGCAGAGGTAGAACTTGTAGAATATAAAAATAGAGAATTAAAGCTAAAAGAAGCTCTCTCGATGTCTACCTTCGATTATGTCATTATAGATTGTCCTCCAGCTCTAGGGTTATTAACTTTAAACGCTTTAGCTACTGCAGATTATGTACTAATTCCAGTGCAGGCTGAGTACTATGCCTTAGAGGGGTTAGGGCAACTTTTAGGTACGATACAAGCTGTTAAGCAGGGCATGAATATGCGGCTGGAAATACTTGGTGTTGTACTTACAATGTACGATAAGCGGACGACACTATCTGACCAGGTTGCGCAAGAACTCAAGAATCATTTTGGTGACAAGCTTTTTAAAACTGTCATTCCGCGTAATGTGCGGTTGGCGGAAGCGCCAAGCTTCAGTAAGACGATATTCGAGCATGATAAATGGTCAAAAGGAGCAAGGGCATATAAAAATTTGAGTAAGGAGATTAGTAAACGTGTCGGCTAAAAATACTGGTTTAGGCAAAGGTTTTGCGGCATTAATGCCCGATAATTTTGATAAAAATCTGCTTATTGATGAGGGCGAAAAGGTAGTATCTATTGAGTTAGATTATATTCAGCCAAACCCCGACCAGCCGCGACAACACTTTGACCAGGAATCTTTAGAGCAACTTGCGCAGTCAATAAAAATACATGGTGTTGTACAGCCAATTGTTGTAACTCCAGGTAAGGGCGGTTCATACAGCATTATTGCGGGCGAAAGGCGGTGGCGGGCTTCACGGATAGCAAAACTAAAGAAAATTCCGGCGCTTATACGTACACATAAAGAATTGGAGCAACTCGAAATAGCACTTATTGAAAATGTGCAGCGCGTTGATTTATCTCCACTGGAGCAAGCACGTTCGATCGAGCGTTTGCATCAGCAATTTAATGTGGCGTACGAAACAATAGCGAAGCAACTTGGTAAAGCTCCATCAACCATTAATAATATTGTGCGACTCTTGCAATTGCCAGAGGAGGCACATGAAGCATTGGCAAGTGAGAAAATTAATGAAGGCCATGCACGTGCCATTTTGGCTTTGAAGCAGCAGCCAAACAAGCAAAAAGAACTGCTTGTCGCAATTATTACCCATGGTTGGTCTGTGCGACAGGCGGAGCGATTTGTGAGTTCTATCAAGGACGGCATCCAAGAGAATAAGGCTGTACGCGCCCGTGTAAAAACAGAAACTCCGGAAACAAAGAGGTTAGGGAAGCGACTTCAGACAACAGTTTCTATCAGACGCACCGCTAAAGGCGGCAAGTTAGAGATTGCATTTAAAAACGATGAAGAGCTAAGTCGAATTGTGCAATTACTAGATAAAAAAAGATCTTCTTAAAAGCGTTCGGCATCGCTCAGTGGAAATACGCGCAATACGAGCTTACCTACAATATCGCCAGCATCAACAGGCCCAAATACACGGGAATCAAGGGAGTTATTGCGGTTATCGCCCATAACAAATACTTGGCCATTGCCTACGGTTTCATCAATTTTTTCTTCAGTATCCATGCTTAGGTCAAGTCCTTTACCGTAGGGTAGGGTGGTATCAGGATTATAGCCATTCGGATGTTCTTTGTTATAGACCTTTGTATGACCATTCTCAATGACTACTCGGTCACCGGGCAATCCAATTACACGCTTGATAAGCTCTTTTGAACTACCATCAGGGGTGGTGAGCCCGCGTTCTGCAAATACTATAATATCGCCACGCTTTGGAATATATGGATGCCCAGTAATGCGCGCCCAAGTGCGGGGTACTTTCCAAATAATCAGCCGGTCATTATTGTGAAGAGTTGGTTGCATACTTGGGCCATCTACTTGATAGGACCGAAACACAAATAGCATCATGAAACCCGCAACCAATACAGCGCCCAAAATGATGGCTATTGTGGAAAAAAAGGACCAAGCGCCGCTATCATGTTTGGGTGGGGGCGAAGTGGTTCTGACCTCTGAGGTATCAGTAGTAGTATTTTCTGGACCCATATATCTCCATTACTCTTATAGATTATCCATTACTCAGCTTTTAACTATATAGCATTTTGGTGGTATATACCATGTTTACGCTAGCGTTTTTACAAGGTATACTAAGTGCTGCGTATTATGAATAGTTTTAGAAATGATCCTTCTAACAAGCGGTACGCACGCCAAGCTATTGATGGGTTTCTAAACACCCCTGCTAATCGTGGCGGAGCGCCGCAAAACAACAATCGTCTTGATCCGGCCAAGAAGCCAGTTTTTAGTGACAGGCTTCGGGCGGATCTTCGTCCTCCTAAGTCTGTGATGAGTGACTTTGGTCCTGTAAAACCGATGGCTCAAAGCCGAGGATCCATACCTAAGCCCACTCCGACAAAGGAGTCTGTACAAAGTAAACAATTTACAAAACAGATAGAAGAGGATAGGCCTCGACGCTTTGATAAAAGACGACATCGAACTAAAAAGAATCGCCCAACGTGGCGTAAGTGGGCACTGCGTGGAACAGTCTCTACTATTATTGTTGTCGTAGCTCTAGGCGGTTTACTTGCAGCTAAAGGATATCTTCGTTTAAATCAGATCCTGAAGGGCGGCGGTGCAGCGGCTGCTTTAGAGACTGAAGTTGATCCAACAAAGCTCAAGGGTGAGGGAGATGGACGTATTAATATTCTTCTATTGGGACGAGGTGGCGAAGGGCATGACGGCCCTGATTTAACTGATACTATCTTGGTTGCTAGTATTGATCCGGTTAACAAAAAATCGGCTCTTATAAGTGTGCCACGTGATCTCTGGGTACAATCGAAGGCAGGAAGTTCCAAAATTAATGCAGTGTTTGCCAACGCAAAAGATAAATCTTTGGCAAAAAATAGTAATGAAGAAGCTGCCGAAAAGGCCGGAATTGAAGCAATAGAAGGAACGATAGAAAAAGTCCTTGGTGTGAACATGCACTATTACGCAATGGTTGATTTCAAGGGTTTTGAACAGGCGGTTAATACAGTAGGTGGAGTCACAATTAATGTCCCAGAAGAGCTTCGAGATCCTACTATGGCATGGGAGAATAATTGGAATCCGGTGCTTGCAAAGCAGGGCGTACAGGAGATGAACGGTAAAAAGGCTCTCATGTATGTACGTTCACGGCATGGCAGTGCTCGAGGAGATTTTGATAGATCTGAACGACAAAGGGCATTTATCATGGCCCTTAAAGATAAAATTATGTCGAGCGGCACCTACAGTAACCCGGTGAAGATCTCAAAGCTTATGGATGATTTCGGTAACCACGCTAAGACTGATTTCAGCATGACTGACTTACTAAGACTCTACTCCATAACAAAAGGTATAAATGATAAAAATATGGAATCCATAGGATTAGTTGACCCTCCTCACGATTACTTAACGACCGATACATATGCCGGTCAGTCTGTAGTAATACCGAAAGCAGGACCACTCGCATACGATGAAATACATGCATACATTAGAACAAAACTACCTGACGGGTACTTAATAAAAGAAAATGCACCGATAGTGGTACTGAATGGTACAACTTCGGAAGGTGTAGCAACTCAAGAGGCTGATGAGCTAAAGACCTACAGCTACAACGTTAAAAAAGTTGACAATGCTCCTACAACCGACTACCAAAATACAGTCATTGTTGACCTTACAGGTAACAATAGATACACAAAAAATTACTTAGAAAAACGCTTTAATACGAAAGTTACGCGCACATTACCTCAAGGAGTACAGATTCCTGAGCAAGAGCGCAAAGGGTTTGTTATAATTATCGGAAGAAATGAAGCCGTTAATCGCTAAAGTGCGGCCCAAGAGTGGATTCTCTTGGGCGGCACACATCCTACTTTTAAGTCTGCTGCCAATCATCCTTTTTGTATTGGTACGTATAGATTTCATTATACTTGCAGTTTTAGTCGTGATACTTAGTAAATGGCGTATGTTTGCAGTGAAACCAAGATTTTGGCCAGCCAATATCCGCGCCAATTCTATCGATATTATTGTAGGGCTTTCGACACTTGTATTTATGGTGGATACCAACAGTCAGGTATGGCAATTGGGATGGACGTTTCTTTATATCTTGTGGCTAACGGTTATCAAACCTTCATCAGGTTCTCTAGTGGTGGGAATACAAGCGCTTATAGCATTTTTATGGGGTCTTGGAGCACTGTTCCTTATCGGAGATGAAGTGTCAGCATTTTATCTAGTGCTGGGCACGGGAGTTATCTGCTATCTCGTAGCGCATCATTTCTTTGATGCATTTGAAGAAGCTTATACCCGTCTGTTGTCATATATTTGGGCGTTTTTTGGAGCAGGTTTGGTGTGGGTGCTTTCTCACTGGCTTTTATACTATCCTTCTACCGGAGTGGTTTCGCAGCCCATGCTCCTATTAGTGACAATTGGGTATGGGTTGGCGGCAGTCTACTATCTCGACCACACTGAACGTCTTTCACGCACAGTGCGTAATCAATTCGCATTTATCATGATCGCAATCACTGCAATTATCCTCGTCTTTTCAGACTGGGGTGATAAAATTATATAAGTCAGTAAGAGATACTTCGAGGAGGGTGTTATGGACGACGACAAAACACGGGGTAAAAAAGTAACTCAAAAAACTGAGATTCCAAAATCGACAGTAGAAAATTCAGGTACGGTAACTACTGATGTTGATACCGAGCCACGAAGATCAAAACCTTTGCAGGCAATTTTTCTTATATTAATTGCTGCTGTCGTAGGTTTTGGTGGTGGATGGCTTGGAGCTGCCGGACGTGATTCAGACCAGACAAACTCTACGTCTGCACAAAGGGTCGTATTGGATAAACAGAGTAATCTTATTAGTAATATTGCCCAAGAAGTCGGACAAAGTGTGGTCTCTGTCAACGTAACAAGTCAGTCACAAACAGGTGGATTCGGATTTTTCGGTCAAAGCCGGAGCGTCGAGCAGCAGAGCGCTGGTACAGGGATCATTATTTCTAATGATGGTCTAGTAATCACAAATCGGCACGTAGTGCCGGAAGGTACAACAAATGTCAATTTAGTGCTTTCTGATGGGACGGAACTAAATGATGTTGAAGTAGTAGGGCGTACAAGCGATAATGACACGCTTGATGTAGCTTTCCTGCGCATAAAGAATTCGGAAGGACATAAGCTGGTGCCAGCTAAATTAGGCAAATCAAGCGACATGCGCGTCGGTGATTCAGTAGTGGCAATTGGGAACGCGCTAGGGCAGTTCCAAAATACCGTGACCACTGGCATTATATCTGGGTATGGCCGAAGCGTACAAGCGAGTGATGAATCTGGTTCAGGTGCAGAAAATTTGAATGATTTATTCCAAACTGATGCAGCTATTAATCAAGGTAATTCTGGTGGTCCGCTGGTAAATGTAAATGGCGAAGTTATTGGTATAAATACTGCGGTCGCAGGTGGCGGAGCCGAAAATATTGGTTTTGCTATCCCAATAGACAACATTAGCGGTCTCATTAATAGTGTTTCGAAAAATGGTAAACTTGAACGCCCTTACTTAGGTGTAATTTATGTATCATTGACCGATAGTATCGCCAAAGAGCTAAAGCTTTCCGTAAGCAGGGGTGCCTATATACCCAAATCAGACGACTATGGGCAGGATACTATAATCGATGACGGTCCAGCAGATAAGGCCGGTATCAAAGAAGGTGATATCATTACTAAAGTTGATGGTAAAGATATTGATGCACAAAATAGCTTAGCCTCGCTGCTTGGGCAACACCAGCCAGGTGACAAGGTGAAATTAACTATCAATCGTGACGGTAAGACTCAGGCTGTTGATGTGACACTAGGCACCATGCCAAGTTCTACGAGCAACTAAGCTTAAATATGGCTAAATTGCTGAATAAGAATACTGGTCTTATCTAATTTGTAGCCAGCCTTGTGGGCAAGTGCTTTCAGGGCGGTGTGTTGAGATTCCAAGGACTCGATGAGGATGTGTTGAGGTTTTTGTGACCGTTCCGTAAGTTGCTGCCAAAAATTTTGGTAGTGTTCCAGACCGTCTATGCCAGAAAATAAGGCTTCGGGTGGTTCTTGAGTAATTTCCGGACTCGTAATTAGATTTTTCGGTACATATGGTAAGTTGGCGATAACACAAGAGTCTTCTAATTGCTCATTCTTTATGGGATCAAGTAGGCTACCGAATACAAATTGTATGTCTGTGTTGTGTAATGCAGTATTTTTTTGGGCAACTGCTAGGGCTGCTGAACTCGTATCGGTAGCTACAATTTTACTCTCGGGTAACTCCAACTTTGCAGTAATTGCCAGTGCGCCGCTGCCTGTGCCAATGTCTATAATTTTTTGCGGCTTTATATTTTTAAGGAGTTCTATGAAATTTTCTGACTCAGGCCGGGGTATGAGTGTGTTAGGATTTACTTCAAAAAATCTGCCATAAAACCAAGCTTTACCGCGAATGTATGCAAGCGGTTCGCGGTTGGTGCGTCTAATAATAAATTTATTTAGTGGTTGTATAACTTTTGGGTCTAATGCATGTTCCGGATGAGCAACCACCCATGCCCTATCTTTCTGAATAGCATCCTCAAGCAAAACCAAGCAATCTCGCCGCGGAGAATCCACTCCTGCATCCCGCAGCTTTATCATAGCAGGCACTAGCCATTCAGCAATTGTCATACTATCCTTGGTTTATGAGTTCGCGTTCAAATGCTTGGAGTTTTTCGATAAGGTCGTCGATTTCGCCATTTAAGGCTCCTGGAATGTTACTGCGGCTGTAGCCAATGCGGTGGTCGGTAATGCGATCTTGAGGGAAGTTATAGGTGCGGATTTTTTCAGAGCGGTCACCGGATCCAATAAGTTTTTTGCGGGCGTCAGACAGTTGTTTTTGCTCTTCTTCAATCTTTGCTTGTAGTAATCGTGAACGTAAAATTCCCATAGCTTTGTCTTTATTTTTCAACTGAGATTTTTCGTCCTGGTTTGTCACAACCATACCGGTAGGCAAATGGGTAATACGCACGGCAGAGTCAGTGGTATTCACACTTTGACCACCATGTCCGCCGCTGCGAAATACATCTATACGCAGATCATTTGGATTTATCTCAATATCAGTTTCTTCAGCTTCCGGTAGCACAGCTACGGTAACCGTAGAAGTATGCACACGGCCTTGGGATTCGGTAACGGGTACACGTTGTACTCGGTGTACTCCCGCTTCGAACTTCATTTGTTTATAGACATCTTCGCCGCGAACACCAAAAATAACTTCTTTATAACCGCCAGCTTCACTTGGTGACTCATTAATCAATTCTACTTTGAGATTATGGTTTTCAGCCCAACGTGCGTACATGCGGTATAGCTCACCAGCAAATAAGCTAGCTTCATCACCACCAGCTGCCGCGCGGATTTCTACAATTACATCGCGTTCATCGTTCGGGTCTTTTGGTGTGAGTGCTTCATCGAGTTCAGCGGAAATAGATTCAAGCCTTTCACTCAATTCCTCTTGCTCCATGCTGGCAAGTTCGGCAAGTTCGCCTCCAGCGCTCATTAATTCCTGAGCATCAGCAAGTTGCTTGGATAATGTTTGCTGCTCGTCATACAAATGGATAATTTGTTCCAGCCTGCTTTGGCGTTTGGCAATTTTCGGATATTCCGGACTACTAAAAACCGCAGGATCTTTCAATTGATCCTGGATTTCTAGTAGTTCCTCTCGTAGTGCTTGGATTTTTTCTTCCATAATTCTTATCCTAGAATAACAAAAACCGCTGACTTTTATCTAAAAGTCAGCGGCTTATATGTAAGGTAGTTATTTTTCAGCTTGTTTTGCTGCAGTTTTTTCGGCTTTAGCTTCTTTGCGTGCATTTTGCTTTTTAGCAGCGGCAGCGCGCTTTTCTTTGGCTTCTTCAGCGGCTTTAGCGCGTGCCTTAAATTTATCAACGCGACCTTCAATGTCGACAATCCGTTCTTCACCGGTAAAGAATGGATGTGAACTACTAGAGATATGAACTTTTACTAATGGATATTCAATGCCATCAATTTTGATAGTTTCATCAGTCGCTACAGTTGAGCGAGTGATGTAAGTTTGATCGTTGTTCAGATCCTGAAACACGACCGGACGGTAATTTTGTGGGTGTAGATCTTTCTTCATGGGTTTCTCCGACTCCTATTGTCGTGGCCAGTTAGCAAGGTGAGTCAGTGCTTGCAGCTGGGTGCTCCAGACAGATTGCTTATTAATCAAGACTTAATTATACGCTAACAGTAGTGAATAATCAAGTTCATGAAATTATAAAATGGGTAGTATATTCGAGTTCAAAGAAGTCAAAGTTGACTTTATATAAAAAATATGATAAATTAAAGATAACTTAAGCAAAAAAACGAAAACCATGACTGAAATAGTACAGCTAGCCTCTGAGGCAAAACATTCCCAAGAAATTAGCCGCCACCTTGAGGCTCGGACTGCAATACACGCAGGCAGCTTAGCTATCGATGATAAATTTGCAGATGCTGTTCGTAATTTTTACCAAGGTGACTTTGCAGATGTAGTGCGCATGGACGGACATATTTTGCCTTCAGGGGAAATTCGTCGAACACCTGCAAATGCAGGGAGTCTATACGTGGTAGACAGAGATGGTGAGAGCCAGCATATTGCAATGGGCAATAATGACGAGGACATACGTCAAGGCGCACTTGAGGCAATGCGTACACTGGAGACTGTAGAAACACAGCCGCTCGTACGTATACAAATACGTAAAGGCGTAGCTGCGAACTTTACGGCACTAGAGTATTATGCTCCAAAAATTGCTCCTGGCTCTCCGGCGTATCCAATTCCAGAGTATGTAGCTGGTTTGCAGGGTGAGGATTTAGAAGATAATCCGAATAGATCCACCTATGTAAAAACAAAGGAAATTACAGGTTGGCAAGAACAAGTATTTAGCCTTGTAAAGGATTATGTGCATACAAATTCTGAAGGTCAGAAAATGCTAGAGGCATTACGTATACAATCACTTGATAGCTTAACACCCGAACAAGCTGCGAAGCTCAGTGTATGGTTCGTGCAAAGTGTATCAAGATATACAAATGAAGATGTGACAGGAGAGCCTGGTAAAACTGCCGCCGATCAGTCGACGGCTATGCAGCTGCTTGCAGAGGGTATCGAGCACAAGGGTGATTCGGGCTGGAAGGGGAATGGCGTATGTCGGAACGTTGCCTCAAACGTACAAATAGTTTTTGAGTCGCTGAAAGAGAATCAAGGCGATCTGAGTATGCTGAATAATACCTATTGTAGATATGTAAACGGCCACGATGGAGATGGTTATAGTTATAGTCGTGTAGAAACAGACTTTAGTACCACTACACTTACACCTGAACCACGCGGCGGCCACGCATGGAACGAATTCGTCACTGTAGACGCTACAAGTTCGACAAGTATTACTATTGTGGACGCGACATGGGGACTGGTAACACCCGATCATTTGCAAGATTATACAGCGCTTCGCAGTTCGAGACTCATAAGTGAATTATATGAGAGATGCGAAGACAAGAAGGATGCTTTTTACGATGTGGGCGCTCATTTGGCTCGTCTAATGAATCATGCATATGGCGTGGGAAGAGGCAGGGAAGAAAAACAGCAGATTCAAGAGTATGCTTTCACTGAGTACTTAAGAGTTGTCCAAGAGGCTTTACCGCTCTTTCGGGAAACGGAAGAGCCAATATATGTTGAGCGTAGCGTATTTAACGTGGGGTATAGACTAGGAGAAAGGCTGACAGATTCTGAACTAGATACACTTTTTGCATTAACTAAAGAGGAAGAAAGTGACCCGGATATAGAAAGATTATTTGCGTCTATTCTAAAGAAGAATGTGGCAAGTGAAAAAAGGGCGAAAGAAACTCATCACGTACAGCTTGAGCGTCGCTTTTTAAAGAAAGATGACGAATACCAGGGTATGATTTTCGATGCACTGGGCAACGAAGCAGTCGTTGCGCTCAGTAAACATAGCGGCAAAATCAGAGCTCGGCTGAGGGAGTTACGGCCAGAAACTCTTCCGCCATTTGATCCCGAAAACTCCAAGGCCGATAAGCAGGAGCTGAGAGAATTAGCAGCTTCGCATGATATCCGTGCTTTTCGACCGGCAGATATCCGGAAAGAAGTTGAGCGGCACATCCAAAAGCTTGCTGGCGATGAGGCTGTATATGCTGCAATTATTGAAGGTAGAGATACGTATAATTTAGTAAAAAATTTTGGTGCTATTCAAGCAGCACTCAAAAAGCGAAGCGTCCTAGATAAATAGTCATTGCCATAATGCTCATTAATTGTTACAATAACCACTGTTAATTAATTAAGCAGGTTGGGAGTGGTTCTCTTTACAGGTATCCGTGTAGGACCGGTAAGGTACCCAATTGAAGGTCAAGAACCAGAGAAAGGATATTATTAACTATGGCTACAGTTACTGTAGATATTAAACAGCTGCTTGAGGCGGGCGTACACTTTGGACACAAGACCAGTCGTTGGCACCCTAAGATGGCCCCATATATTCATAGCAAGCGCAATGGCAGCCACATCATTGACCTTACCAAGACAGTAGAAGGCTTAGATAAAGCTTTAGATTTTATTGCTGATACGGCCAGCCAAGGCAAGCAGGTACTCTTTGTTGCTACTAAGCGCCAGGCACAAAACATCGTTAAAGAAGCTGCAGAAACAGTAAACATGCCCTATGTAACCGAGCGGTGGCTTGGCGGTATGTTGACTAACTGGAATACTATTGGTGCGCAGATCAAGGTTTTAAAAGATCTTGAAGCCAAGATGGAATCAGGCGAACTGGCCAATAAGTACAGTAAGCTTGAAGTGCAACGTTATCAAGAAGAAATCGACCAGATGAATGAAATCTATGGCGGCATTAAGAATATGGCTGCTCGTCCAGGTGCGATTTTTGTGGTAGACGTAAACCATGACGCAAATGCAGTGCGTGAAGCCAATAAACTAAACGTACCAATTGTAGCAATTGTGGACACGAACACTGATCCAAGCAATATCAATTATCCAATTCCTGCAAATGATGATGCAATTAAAGGCTTGCAGCTCATTACTGATTACGTAAAGCAAGCTGTAGAACAAGGTAAGGCAAAAGTAAAAACTGCCGACAAAGACGAAGCTAAGAAAGGGGGCGATAAATAAATATGGCTGACGTAACTATTGAAGACATTAAACGACTCCGCGAACTTACTGGCGTAGGTATGACCGATGCTAAAAAAGCTTTAGTAGAAGCTGAAGGTGATTTTGATAAAGCCTTGAGTGAAATGCGCAAGAAAGGTCTTACTAAGGCTGAGAAAAAAGGCGAGCGTGAAGCCCGTGAAGGTCTAGTCGAGGCTTATGTACATAGCGGCCGTATCGGTGTAATTGTAGAAGTAAACTGTGAAACTGACTTCGTAACCCGTACCGATGGTTTTAAAGAATTCGCACATGATGTTGCGATGCATATTGCCGCAGCAGCGCCAGAGTACGTAAGCATAAATGATGTACCAGAAGATGTGCGCGAAGCGGCTAAAGCAGAATTCCTGGAAAAGGCCAAAAACGAAGGTAAGCCAGAAAACATGCTTGAGCAGATCGTAGATGGCATGCTGAAAAAGCATTTTGCTGAAAAATGCTTGCTTGAGCAGCCATATATTAAAAACCCGGACCAAAAAGTAGGTGATTACGTAAAAGAAAACATCGCGAAAATCGGTGAAAACCTTGTAATTCGTCGCTTCAACCGTATCGCTCTCGGCGAAATGAATTAAGAGCCCGTACGGTATATATAAAGACAGCGGTAGGAAATGCCGTTGTTTTTATTTATAATTGATTTTACAAACCTGAAGAGGAGAATGAATGAACCCTAATCAAATTGTTGATGATACGAAGAAAAAATTTGACAACGCAGTTGAGCATTTTAAGGAAGAGCTGAAAAAAATCCGTACTGGCCGTGCGCATCCGAGTATGCTTGACAGTATAATGGTGGAGGCATATGGTACGGAAATGCCGCTTAACCAGACTGCTACCGTGAGTGCACCTGAGGCGCAGCTGTTACAAATCACACCGTTCGACCCTAACAATATTCAGGCTATTAGTGCGGCAATCCGCAATAACCCAAGCCTTGGACTCAACCCTTCTGATGATGGCCGTATTGTGCGCGTACCAATTCCACCACTTACTGAAGAGCGTCGGAGGGAAATTGCTAAGCAATTAGGTGGTAAGGTTGAAGACGCAAACATTAGTTTGCGTAATATTCGCCGAGACGCTTTCGACGCAGTCGCTGCAGCTAAGAAGGATAAGCACATTGGAGAGGATGATGCTAAGCGCCTAGAAAAACAGGTAGATGATGCAATGGCAGGTGTCCGTAACGACATTGATGCACTCGCCAAAGCAAAAGAAACCGATATCATGACGGTTTAGGTGGTATATACAAAAGTTTTATGCAAGAACAATTAGGAACTTATAAAGAAGCTATTAACGATGCCTTGCAACAATATTTCACGGATTTGCCAAGGCAACTTGATATGGATTTGTCCGAACATGGACAGGACGCGCTGAAAAAAATTGAAGAGTATAGTCTACGTCCGGGAAAGCGGATTCGTGGCGCACTGGCGTGTTTTGCATACGATTATGTGTCTAATCAGACTAATGGAAAATCAGGCGTGCAGGCTGCGGTTGCTCTCGAACTTGTACAGAATTATTTACTCATCGTAGACGATGTGATGGATCATTCGGTAATGCGCAGAGGTAAGCCTACTATCCACGAGTTATACCTGAAGGAGCAGAACCACGAACCGAAAGATATACACCTTGCTCATATGCTAGCTATCAACGTTGGTCTAATCACGCAGCATTTGGTAAATATCGTGTTAGCGCAGGTTGATGAAGATCCGTCGCGTGTTCAACAAGCAATACTGCTCTTACATAAAAATATAATGGCAACCGGATTTGGACAAATTGAAGATACTTGCCAACATAAAGGCGTGAAGGTATCTGAGCAGGATATTTTTCGCAAGTACACACTTAAAAGTGGGTACTATACGTTTGTTTGTCCGCTGCAGCTTGGTGTGGTGCTCGCAGGTAAAGATAACCCAGAAATTTTACAGGAAATTACTGATTTTGGGCTTGCAGCCGGAATCGCTTTCCAGCTCAAGGACGACTTGCTTGGTATATTTGCTTCAATCAAGACTACGGGTAAGCCGAACACTGATGACCTTGAAGAGGGTAAGTATACATTGTTAATGCAATATGCTCTTCAGCATGCCTCAGAAGAGAAGGGTCAAATGCTCGCGAATCTTTTAGGTAAACAACACATATCCGAAGTAGAGGTGCAGCAGGCACAGAGTATTCTAGAAGAATCCGGCGCGAAAGCGTATGTCGAGACTAAAATTGAAGAATATGCAGCCCAGGCAAAAAAGATGATACAGGCAAGTACGTTTTGGAGTAAAGCAGCGAAGGATACGCTCGCAGGTATTGTTACGTACTCAATTGAAAGGCAACGATAGCAAGTATGATGCCGCGACATATCGGTATCATTATGGACGGTAATCGTCGCTGGGCCGAAGAACGGGGCCTATCGGCCAAAGAAGGTCATACAAAAGGCCAAGAAACTTTACGAGCTATTTCGCAAGCTGCTTTTGAGGCTGGTGTGCAATATGTGAGTGTGTATGCGTTTTCGACCGAGAACTGGCGCCGGACGGAAGAAGAAGTAGGGCATCTGATGTTGCTGCTAGTGCGCGGCGTCGACAAATACATGCAGGAATTTAATAATGCCGGTGTAAGAATTGTCTTTATAGGTCAAAGGGAGAATCTAGATAACAAAGTAGTGAATGCAATTGAAAAAGCGGAAGAGAATACAAAAAGTAACCAGAAGGGTACTTTGGTAATTTGCTTTAACTATGGTGGCCAACAAGAGATTATCGACGCTACTAAAAAAATCGTGGCCAGCGGCATACCGCCCGAAGAGATTAGTGATGACGTAATGGCAGCTTCTCTGTACAGCCCGGAAATTCCTTCGGTAGATCTGGTAATTCGTACGTCAGGAGAACAGAGACTTAGTAACTTTATGCTCTGGCGTGCAGCATACAGCGAATTTTATTTTGTCGATAAACACTGGCCGGATTTTACCTCAGAGGATCTTACGCAAGCGTTGCAGGTATATGTGGAGCGAGGCCGTAGGTTCGGCAAATAATATAACAGTAAGAACTTGAAAGTTTAGGGTATAATTATAGGGTTATGTGGTTATTAATTCTGGGAATAGTGTTATTTATCGGTTTAGTGCTAGTACATGAGTGGGGGCATTATATTGTAGCCCGTCGAAACGGCGTGGAGGTTGAAGAATTCGGTTTATTTTTTCCGCCACGTGCTAAGGTACTTACTAAACGTAACGGTACTGAATATACGCTAAACTGGCTGCCGTTAGGTGGGTTTGTAAAGCTAAAGGGTGAAAACGATGCTGATACGCGCCCGGGGACTTTTGGAGCGGCTACTACATGGGTCAAGAGTAAGATTATGCTTGCCGGTGTAGCTATGAACTTGCTGACAGCTTTTTTAATGCTTACAATCTTAGCGCTCGTCGGTATGCCGAAGCTGGTCGATAACCAGTTTACTATAAAAAGTGATACTAAAATCGTTAAAAATGAAGTACTTACTAATACGATTGAAAAAGGATCTCCTGCTGATAAAGCTGGTTTACAACAAGGCAATGTACTGAGGTCTATCCAAGAGGCCGGAAAACCAGCTGAAACTATACAAAAAGCTGAAGACCTGTCGGGAATTACTAAAAAATATGCTGGTAAAAAAGTCGATATCACATATATAGCTAGTGGTGACCAAAAAACTGTCACAACAACGCTGCGTGGTGAAAAAGAAGTTACTGCGAGTAGAAAAACGGATAACCCAAAAGGCTATTTAGGTGTTGTGCCAAGTGAATACACTTTACAACGTTCAACTTGGTCGGCGCCAGTGGTAGCTCTGGGGCTTATTAAACAATTTACGGCCTTAACCTTCCAGGGATTAGGCACGGCAATTAGTAGCTTATTCCATGGTGATACACAAAAAGCCAGTGAGCAGGTTTCGGGGCCTGTAGGTATATTTGTGGTCTTAAAAGAAGGTACATTGTTAGGCTTTCAGTTTATTTTGATGGTTATTGCGATTATCTCCTTAAGTCTCGCGATTATGAACGTGTTACCCATACCGGCGCTTGATGGTGGCCGTTTGTTTGTACTTTTAGTATCTCGGGCAATGAAGAAGCCACTTACCAAAGAAACGGAAGAGTGGATCCATGGAGCAGGTTTTATATTTTTATTAGGGCTGATCATCTTAATTTCCGTAGTCGATGTCAACAGATTCTTCTAAACCATTCTCAAGGTCTTCTTCTTCTCAGCGACCTCCAAACCATAAGGCTTCTATCACTATCCAGACTGTTCTCATAGGCTTATTGCTGTATATCGTACCGCCAGTGATTGCGAGTGTATGGATTGGACTTACAGTTGCCCTTATTGGGGTAAGCTCAGTTGACGCTACGCATTGGTTGGAAAATGCTGCTTCGGCTCAATTCGTGTATGTGTTGATTACTGAGGTGTTAGTTATGGCAGCTATCGTCTGGCTTCTAAGGGTAACTGAGGAGACATGGCGTAGTATAGGTGTTCGCAAGCCCAAATTCAGCCACATAGCTTACACATTAGGTGGTTTTGTAAGCTACTACGCGATTTATATCGTAGTAGCTGCGATAGTGTCCCAGATTTTTGCACTTAACTTTAACCAGCGCCAGGAAATTGGTTTTAGCACCGATAGCACGGGTGTTAATGTGGCTTTTGCTTTTGCTGCGTTGGTGATTTTACCACCAATCGTTGAGGAAATATTATTTCGTGGTTTTTTGTATACGCGTTTTAGAAAAGCGCTTTCGATAAAGTGGGCAGCGGTAGCGGCAAGTTTATTATTTGCAGCAGCTCATTTGCAGTTTGGCTCGGGGAATGCGTTATTGTGGGTGGCGGCGCTAGATACATTTATACTGTCACTTGTCTTGGTGTATTTGCGTGAAAAAACCGGGAACATATGGGCGGGGGCAGGTGTGCATGCACTCAAAAATTTATTAGCATTTCTAATTTTGTTTCATATAGTACAATAGGAGCGATGAACCACATAGCCATCATTCCGAAACTCCTCACTCCGGTTCGCCGGTACTCTATGTAATGTTATTTTAGATTCAGTTTATTAAACACTCTATCCGAGGAGACAAAATGAGACTATCACAACTCTTTACTAAAACCAGTAAAACTGTTCCAGCTGACGAAGTGGCAAAGAATGCCCAGCTACTCATACAAGCAGGCTATGTCGATAAGGTTATGGCTGGGGTGTATAATTACACACCGCTTGGTTTACAAGTGCTTGAAAACATAAAGCAGATCATACGTGAAGAAATGAACGCTGTTGGCGGACAGGAACTTATAATGAGTAGTCTGCAGAAACGCGAAACCTGGGAAGAGACCGGGCGGTGGGATGACGAAGCAGTAGATGTATGGTTCAAGTCGAAACTAAAAGATAATACTGAGGTAGGATTTGGCTGGTCGCACGAAGAGGCGATCATTGAGATGGTTAAAAAATACCTTGAAAGCTACAAAGATCTCCCAATAAATGTCTATCAATTCCAAACAAAACTTCGGAATGAACTTCGTGCTAAAAGCGGGATTATGCGCGGGCGCGAATTTGTAATGAAGGACATGTATTCATGTAGCGTAGACGCAGACCAACACGAGAAATTTTATAACGCAACGATTGATGCATATAATCGCGTCTATGAACGCCTAGGGATTGGCAAGGATACTTATATGACTTTTGCGAGTGGCGGAGCGTTTACGCAATTTAGTCATGAATTCCAGACTGTATGCGAAGCTGGCGAAGATATTATTTATCTGCACCGCGAAAAAAATATTGCAGTTAATGAAGAAGTGCTTGATGACGATAATCTCGCGAAACTTGGTATCAAGCGTGAAGAATTGGACAAGGTAAAAAGTGCCGAAGTTGGTAATATCTTCAACTTCGGCACTCATAAGAGTGAACAAACAAACTTCGCTTTTATGAACGAGGAAGGTGAACGTCAATACGTGCATCTGGGTTCGTATGGTATTGGCGTTACACGAGTTATGGGTGTGATTGTGGAGAAATTTGCTGATGATAAGGGCTTGGTATGGCCAGAGGCTATTGCACCAGCTAAAGTGTACATTGCCCGCCTTGGAAATGACGATGCGGTTGTACAAGCAGCCGATGAACTATATGAAGGGTTGACTCAAAATGGCATCTTGGTATTATATGACGACCGAGATATGCGACCTGGCGAAAAGTTTGCAGACGCAGACTTGCTCGGAATACCGTATAGGGTGGTTATAAGTAGCAAAACAGTGACGGCAAAGCAATTAGAAATCAAACATCGTACAAACAGCGAAGCTGTCATGATGGAGCCACAAGCATTTATTGAAAAGTTAAACTCCTAAGCACAATTTCTTGCTACAATAAGCCGAAATAAATGAGCAAATACAGAGGATAAGGAGAAGATCATGATAAGTAAACCATTTCGATTAACACAATCAGGTATAGATGAACTACAAGCAGAGCTTAATAAATGTATCACTGAGCGTAGCGCCATTGCTGACCGTATTAAGACTGCCCGTGAGTTTGGTGACTTGGCTGAAAATGCCGAATACCAGACTGCGCGCCAAGAACAAGAGAAGAATGAAGCTCGCATTGTAGAACTGGAACACATTTTGGCTAATGTGGAGATTATTAAGGCGCCAAAAGGCGATAGTAAAATTCAGCTTGGTTCTACAGTCAAGCTTAAGAACAAAGATGGTAAGACCAAAGAATTTCAGGTTGTCGGTACTGTTGAGGCGGATCCAATGGCTGGTAAAATTTCCGATGAGTCGCCAATCGGCCAAGCTCTGATTGGTAAAAAAGAAGGTGATGACGTCGAAATCAAAACTCCAGTTGAAACTGCAACCTACACCATCGCTGACATTAGCTAGGTTATAGGGGAAAACTTCGGTATAATGTCTCCATTATGGCGACATTGAAAGAGCTGCGCGATGAGCGTATACGCAAATTAGAAGAGTTAAGACAGAAGGGCGTTAATCCGTATCCTGCAACTGCGAATAGGACCTATACGCTTACAGAGATTACAGAAAAGTTTGAAGAGTTACAGGGCCAGACTGTTACTGTCGTTGGTCGTATTGTAAACATCCGTAAATTTGGCAAGATTGCATTTGTAGTTGTTCGAGATCAACAGAGTTCATTGCAGCTATTTCTTTCAGCACAAAATTTGTCAGTAGATAGCCAGGAAACAGACTCTGGTGCGCATTATGTTATAGATTATTCAAAAATTGATGCGAAGAACGGCCAGATTCTTTTTGACGCGTTACCGTTGCTTGATAGTGGGGATTTTGTAGAAGCTACAGGCCAAGTTATTAAGACCCAAACGGGAGAGGTATCCATCGAGGTGCAGCAATTGCGCTTACTCACTAAGAGCCTACGACCACTACCAACCGACCATGATGGGTTCACTAATAAAGAAGAGCGTTTACGTCGCCGTTATGTTGATATGAATGTTAATAAAGAGGTGCGTGAGCGATTTATACGCCGTAGTAAGTTCTGGACTTTTACACGCCAGTATTTAAATGACCATGGATTTATTGAAATCAACACTCCAGTGTTGGAACATACAACAGGTGGTGCGGATGCTAATCCATTCGTGACTCATATGGATGCACTTGATCAAGATTTTTATCTTCGTATTAGCCATGAACTTCCGCTTAAGAGGCTTTTAGGCGCAGGTTATGAAAAAGTCTATGATGTAGGCCCACGTTTTCGTAACGAAAACTACTCGGACGAGCATTTGCCAGAGCATGTAGCAATGGAATGGTACTGGGCATACGCTGATTGGCGCCAAGGTATGAAATTTATGACAGACATGTACCGCTATGTGCTGCAAAATACCTTTGGTACCTTACAGTTTAAGCTTGGCAATTTTGAGATAGATCTCAGCCAAGAATGGGAGGAGTGGGACTATGCGCAGGTTATTAAAGATCGCTATAATATCGATCCCCTTAATTGTTCAATTAGTGAAGTTCAGAAAGCGTTGGAAGACAATAAACTCGAAGTAGAACAAACCGAAAACAAGGCCCGGGGCATTGATAAACTTTGGAAAAATATCCGTAAAGACGTAGCTGGACCGGTATGGTTAGTGAATACCCCGTTATTTATAAGCCCGCTTGCTAAGAAAAATCCTGACCATCCGGATACTGTTCAGCGGTTTCAGCCCGTTATTGCTGGCTCAGAGCTTGGTAACGGTTTCAGTGAACTCAATGACCCCATAGAGCAGTTAGGGCGATTTGTTGAGCAACAACAGATGCGTGATGCTGGTGATGATGAAGCAATGATGCTCGATATAGATTTTGTTGAGATGTTGGAATACGGTATGCCACCAGCTTGCGGCTGGGGTTGGAGCGAACGTGTATTTTGGGTATTTGAAGGTGTTACTGCTCGTGAGGGTGTGCCATTCCCGCAGCTGCGTAGTGAGGTTGATGAAGTTACTAAAACTATCTATCCCGAACTATATAAATAAAAAATCAAAGGAATAAAAAATAGCCTGTTAGCAACAGGCTATTTTTTATAAGTAGACCTTTAGGCTTTTTTCTCTACAGTTTTCTTACCCAGATATGCTTCACGGATTTGGAAAATCAGGTAGCCGCCAATTGCAAACCCAATGAGCGAACCGATGAGCCCACCAAAGCCGCCACCATAACCATAGCTATCTGCAAATAGCCCCACAATGCCACCGACTAGATTGATCAGCAGTGCATAAAACAACAGATTCCAGCCAGCTTTTTTACGTGCTTTAAGTGGTGAGTAAGCTAGGATATAAAGCACGGCTGTTATAGCGATAAGAGCTAATGAGATCCATAAAGCTACTGTCCAACGGTCTTTGGCGACTGGTTCAACACCAAACGCGGCGCCCCACTGGTTGACAGTGTCGGCAATTTGGTTTACTTTGCTTGCCCAGTGCCATAGGCTATATGCAGCCCATAAGCTAAATAGTCCACCCAATAATGATAAGTAAGGAACATATTCTACGAGAAAATCCTTACCGCCTTTCGGTAACGCAGGGGCGTTTTTTACAAACAAATCGTTTAATTTTGTTTCGAGCTGGTCGGTTTGACTAGCCATGATTCTTCTCCTTCAAGTTAATCTATAAACATAAGCGTAATCTGTTCCAGGTGCATTTGCAAGCGTATTTTAATCACAAACGGTAAAGATGTGCTATAGTGGCGGTATGGTAAAGAAAACGACAAAAGCGACCAACACAAAAAAGACCACTAAAACTACTGCAGCAAAAAGTAAAAATACAGTTGCTGTCACTAAAAAAGTAGCAGCAAAAAAAGTTACAACGAGCGCACCAGCGAAGAAGCTGACTGCTGCGACATTATACACGTGGAATAAGTGGCTTGCACTCTTATATGCTGCACAAGGTGTGGCAATTCTAATGGCTGGCGCTACTTACTCATTACCCATAACCACCAGTTTCCTTACAAAGGATACTTTTACCAGTAAGGCAGGTGAAACACCTGTGCTTGCACCAGCGATTAGGCATTTGTTTGACCTGAACCTTGTATATGTCGTTGCAGCCTTCTTATTTGTTGCTGCTATCGCGCATATTATCTACGCTACGATTTACCGAGACAGGTATGAAAGAGAGCTAGCTGTGCGTGTTAATCGTGCCCGCTGGGCAGGGTTCGGCATCACCGGCGCTGTGATGGTTCTTGTCATCAGCGTGATTGTGGGTATCCAAGATATCTCCCTTCTAGTTTCTCTTACAGGGCTTATACTCATCGCAAGTCTTTCCGGACTAGCTATAGAGGTATATAGTCGCGGTACCCCACGCCGGCGCTTGCCTTATGTGACGGCATGGATAGCATGTGCGTTACCTTGGCTCGCAATCGGTACCTTTTTGTTGAATGCCAATATATACGGCAGTGGCAACATTCCAACTTATGTATACGGTATTGTTATCAGTATTTTTATACTCTTTATTGGTTTTGCACTAAATACATATTATCAGTATAAGTCACGCGGCAAATGGGCTGATTACCTGTATGGCGAGCGTATTAACAGCATCCTCTTATTCATTGCAGCAAGTGCGTTAGCATGGCAAGTCTTTGCTGGAGTATTATTACCTTAATCAGTCTTGATGAAGACAATTATTTTCGATTTTGACGGGACAATTGCAGATAGCCTCGAGTTGGTAATAGAGATTTACCGTCAATTAACAGGTGACACGCGCCCACTGACTGGAGAGGAACGCGAGGCATTACGGAAACTGCCAGCGCAAAAAGTCATGAAATCTCTAGGTGTTCCAATGTGGCGCGCGCCGTTTTTGCTGAGAAGAGGACGCAAGATTATGCATAGTCGTGTAAGCGAGGTCGAGGTATTTTCAGGTTTGCCTGATATCTTAAAAGCATTACAAGAGCGAGGGTATACTATGCGTATCGTGACCTCAAATAGCGAAAATAACGTACGCGTTTTTCTGCGAAAGTATGGTTTAGAAAGTTATTTTACTGATATAACGGGGAATATCGGACTTTTTAATAAGTCTAAGGTGCTCAAGCAAATTGTGAAGCGGGAGAAACTGGATTCCCATCAGACATTTTATATAGGTGATGAAGCGAGAGACATCGCTGCATCAAAAAAAGCTGGTTTGCCAATTATATCGGTAACTTGGGGATATAATGACATAAGTTTACTTGAAAAACTGCAGCCCTATGCTCTTGCTAAAAATCCTGGTGATTTACTAGAGATTTTTCCATAACGACAGCTTATAATACTACTTTAATGGAAGAAGTAAAAATTGAGAAATTAGTACATGGTGGGCAAGGGCTCGGTACACTCCAAGGCGGGCAAAAAATTTTTGTATGGAATGCATTGCCAAGCGAGACGGTAAGGGCGCGAATTATTAAGAAAAAGCGTAGTTATGTAGAGGCAATTGCAGAAGAAATCGTCATCCCTTCAGGTGAGCGCATAGAACCACAAGAAGAAAATTATTTAGCTACAAGTCCGTGGCAAATGATGGCTTATGAGCCGGAAAATACTTATAAAAGAGAAATTGTAGCTGAGCTTTTCGCTCATGAGAAAATTGATTTGCCGGAGTACGGCGATGTTGTACGTGATGACCGGCAGTGGCAGTATCGCAACAAAATGGAGTATTCATTTTGGGGCGACGACAACGGTTTACGACTCGCGCTTTATCGTCGTGGTACCCACGGCAAGCAAATCGTTACGGGCAGTAAACTGGCTTTATCAGCAGTCGACACTGCAGCTAAAGCAGTACTTTTGGGGCTGCAAAAATTGGAAGTGCGTGCAGGGGATTTAAAGACAGTAGTTATACGTTGCAGCCAAAAAGGTGAAGCCGTGGCAAGTCTCTTTGTGAAGCCGCAAACATTTCCCAAAATAGCACCACCCGAAACCTTAAAGGGTTTAAGGGTGTATCATTCAAATCCAAAAAGCCCAGCATCAGTGCCGACAAAACTTTTATACGAATCTGGCGATGTATTACTTCAGGATATGCTGCTGGGTAAGAATTTTATATATGACGTCGATTCATTCTTCCAGGTTAATATTCCTATATTTGAAAAGGCGCTTTCTAGTATTAAAGCACATGGAGCAGGCGAGGCTATAACTGATATGTATGCCGGTACCGGCAGTATTGGGCTGAGTGTGGCTGAAAAAAGTGTAGATCTTATCGAGCTGGATCCGGCTTCAGCAAAAATGGCGAGCGAGAATGCACACACTAGCGGCTTGGATGCGACAGTCATAGAAGCCTCAACCGAAAAAGTGCTGGAATATATAACGGGCAATAAGCCAGTTATTTTCGACCCGCCTCGCGCAGGTTTGCATACCAAAGTGGTCGACAGAGTTTTAGAAACTATGCCACCAACAATCACATATCTTAGCTGTAATCCGGCAACCCAGGCCAGAGATCTTGCAAGATTGCAGGAAAGATATGCAATTGAACATTTTGAAATTTTTAATTTTTTTCCGCGTACTCCTCATATCGAAACGCTGGCTGTATTACGGCGTAAATAACAGGTATACTTAATACAATGACTAATAACTATTGGAGGGAGCGGAGTCTGCCGTATAAACCAGGGCAGAAAGCCGCGTATAAAATTTCACGCTCGAAAATCGAGCTGTTTATGCAGTGTCCGCGCTGTTTTTGGCTTGATGTGCGCCTGAAGATTAAACGACCGGACAGCCCGCCTTTTAATATTAATAAGGCAATCGATGAATTATTTAAAAAAGAGTTTGATAGTTACCGTAAAAAGGGCGAGCCGCATCCGATGATGCTGGATAATCAAATTAAGGCTATCCCGTATACTCATGATGATCTAGACAAATGGCGTCATAATTTTACAGGTGTTACCACAGTTCATAAGTTAACCAATCTGCATATATTCGGGGCAGTTGACGATATTTGGGTGAATGATGATGGTGAATTAATAGTGGTTGATTATAAGGCTACAGCAAAAGAAAAAGAAGTAAGCATAGACTCCGATTGGCAGGTGAGTTACAAGCGCCAAATGGAAATTTATCAGTGGTTGCTTCGTCAAAACGGCTTCACGGTGAATGATACAGGTTATTTTGTGTACACTAATGGTCGGTTTGATCTGGACGGATTTAATGATCGGCTAGAGTTTCGTACTAAGATTATACCCTACACTGGTACTGATACGTGGGTCGAGCCTACTATTAAGAAAATGAAGGAGTGTATGGATAATGAAACCATGCCTCCAGTCGGTGATAATATCATGGGCGGCCCATGCCAATTTTGTGCCTACGCCCGTGACCGCACTGAGCTGACCTTGAAACACCTGCAAAATAATAAGAAATAGCTATAATAATATCTATGTTAGACATTCAGTTTGTACGAGAAAACCCGGAACTTGTTCAAGAAAAAGCAAAACAAAAAGGTTACGACGTAGATATATCAAAACTTCTAGAGGCAGATAAGAGTCGCCGCGAGCTACTAGCACGTGTAGAGGAGCTACGCCAAAAACGTAATGAAAACGCAGCCAAAATGAAGGGTGGCAAGCCGCATCAGGCGCTTATTAATGAAGGCAAAAATATTAAAGTCGAACTTGCCGAGCAAGAAACATATTTGGCGGATGCAGAAACCGAATACCAAAATCTTTTAGAAATGTTGCCGAATGTTACACCGGATGATACGCCACTGGGTGGAGAAGAAGATAATGTATCAGAATTTACCTGGGGCGAGACACAGAAAGATTTTAAGCCTATTGACCACCTAACCTGGGGTGAACAGCAGGATGTTATTGACTTTGAGCGTGGTGCTAAAGTAGCTGGTAGTAAATTCTATTTCCTTAAAGACAAATTAGTTGATATGGAGCTGGCACTTTTCCAGTTTGGGCTGCAAACTGCTCGCAAATATGGCTTTACGCCAATCACGGTGCCACATATGGTGAATGGCCGTACTGCTGCTGGTACGGGATATTTACCACGTGAGGGTGAACGCGATATATATAAAGTTGAAGACGAAGACCTGAACCTTATTGCAACAGCGGAAATTCCAATAACTGGCTACCATGCTGATGAAATCATAGAAGACAAAGATCTGCCGCTACTATACGTGGGGTTAAGCCCGGCATATCGTTTGGAGGCAGGTGCCTACGGCAAGTTCAGTAAGGGCTTATATCGCGTGCATCAATTTAATAAGTTAGAACTTTATGTATTTTGTAAACCCGAAGATAGTAATCACTGGCATGAGGAGCTTGTAAAGCTCGAAGAGGAACTGTGCCAAAAACTAGGTATTCCATACCAGCGCGTAAGGATAGCTGCAGGTGACCTCGGCGCACCGGCTTACAAAAAGTACGATATCGAATATTGGAGTCCGGTTGATAAGGCGTATCGTGAATTAATGAGTTGTTCAAATATTACAGACTTCCAAGCACGTCGACTGAATATACGTTATCGTGATCAAGAAGGTACTGTTAAACATGTCCATACACTCAATGGCACGGCAGCAGCTTACAGCCGTATGGCAATCGCGATTATTGAAAATTATCAGACCTCCGAAGGCGAAGTAATGATTCCGGAGGTGCTTCGCTCGTACATGGGTAATGCCGAAAAACTATAGGAGGTGATAATGATTGAAAAACTAGAGGTAAGTACACAGCATACAACGCTCACACCGGAACTAAAAAAATATATCACTAAAAAAATCGGTAAACTTGACCGCTACGTATCTCGTCATGCCCGGGAAAGTATCCACGCTGAAGTGAAATTGAAAGAATCACACATAAAGAATAGGCAACAGTTTACCTGCGGGGTAGTGCTGCATTTGCCACACGAAATTTTGGATGCTAGTGAGACAACTGTTAACATGTTCGCCGCGATTGATATTGTAGAAACCAAGCTCAGACAACAACTTAAAAAATATAAAGATACTCATACTGACAACGGCAAGCTGCATCGTCGCTTAATGCGACGGATTCGACGTTAGTCGTTGTTGCAGTCAAGACGCATGGTTCTAGGCAGCTATGGCATAGAATTGAATAACATGTTGTAAAAGCAGTTTTTTACTCGCACTTCTGGGGCAATCGGAGTACAATGAGTGTAAGTGTAGACAAACATTCAAATAGAGGGAGTTTTGTAAGTGCATATTGTTTTTAAGAAAATTCTTGGTGATCCGCAGGCAAAAACTGTCAAACGGCTGAAAAGGCGTGTCAAAGCAATTAATGCGCTCGAAGACAAATACAAAAAAATGTCGGATGATCATCTGAAAAAACAGACTGATGCATTGAAGAAACGATTGAAAAAAGAGTCCTTGGATGCAATTTTACCAGATGCATTTGCGCTTACACGTGAGGCAGCTGGTCGAGTTCTTGGCATGCGCCATTTCGACGTCCAGTTTATCGGCGGCATGGTGTTACACGAAGGTAATGTAGCAGAGATGAAAACTGGTGAAGGTAAAACCTTGGTTGCCACTGCGCCAGTGTATTTGAACGCCCTAACCGGTAAAGGTGTGCACGTGGTAACAGTGAATGATTATCTGGCACAACGTGACGCCGGATGGATGGGTCAGGTTTATGATTTCCTAGGCCTAAGTGTGAGCGTGATTATCGCTGATGAATCATTTATGTTTGATCCGAAATTTACCAACAAAGATCACACCGACGAGCGGTTAAAACATCTTAAACCGTGTACACGTCAAGAAGCGTACGCTGCAGATGTGACCTATGGTACGAATAACGAATTCGGGTTTGATTATTTACGCGATAATATGGTGCGTGAAGTTGATCAGCTGCGTCAACGTCCATTGCATTATGCAATCGTAGATGAGGTGGACTCTATTTTGGTAGATGAAGCCCGTACGCCACTTATTATTTCTGCACCGAGTGTTACGAGTGGTAGCGCGTATGCCCAGTTCTCTAAGGTTGTTCGTCAGCTCAAGCGCGAAGAGGATTACGAAGTTGATGAAAAGCGCAAAACTGTTATCTTGACTGATGAGGGTGTAGAAAAAACTCAGAAAATCCTTGGACTGGATAGCTTATATGCTACCCAAAATATTAGAACTATTTATCACCTTGAACAGGCGTTGCGCGCCCAAGCTTTATTTAAAAAAGATAAAGACTACGTGGTAACTAAGGACGGTGAGATTGTAATTGTCGATGAATTTACAGGACGTTTGTTACCTGGACGTCGCTATAACGAGGGCTTGCACCAAGCAATAGAAGCTAAAGAAGGTGTGGAGGTTCAGCAAGAATCTATGACTTTAGCTACCATTTCGTTCCAGAACTACTTCCGCTTGTATGAAAAGTTGGCTGGTATGACCGGTACGGCCATGACTGAAGCCGAAGAATTTCACCAGATCTATAAGTTAGATGTGGTGGAAATTCCGCCAAACCGCCAGATTGCACGTGAAGACCGTAGTGACCGAATCTATAAAACCGAAGCAGGTAAATTCAAAGCCATCGCCAAAGAAGTCAAAATGCTTCACACCAAAGGCCAGCCAGTACTTATCGGTACAGTATCTATCGAAAAAAATGAAATCCTAGCTAATTTACTTGAAAAAGAAGGTGTGCCACACCAGCTTTTAAACGCTAAAAACAACGAACGCGAAGCTGCTATTGTGGCCAAAGCTGGTGAAAAGGGCGCTGTAACTCTTGCCACCAACATCGCCGGTCGTGGTACTGACATCGTACTCGGTGAAGGTGTAAAAGAACTTGGCGGCTTGTTTGTGCTTGGTTCTGAGCGCCACGAATCGCGTCGTATTGATAATCAGCTGCGGGGTCGCGCTGGACGTCAAGGCGATCCTGGTACTACACAGTTCTTTGTAAGTACCGAAGACGACTTGATGCGTATCTTTGGTGGCGAACGGATTGCTGGACTTATGGGTCGCTTGAAGGTTGCCGAAGACATGCCGATTGAAAACCGCATGATTTCTCGCAGCCTCGAAGGCGCGCAAAAGAAGGTGGAAGGTTTCCATTTTGATCAGCGTAAAAATGTCGTGAAGTACGACGACGTCATGAATCGCCACCGTAAGGCAACTTACGCAATTCGTCGCGATATCTTGCATAAAACTGATGTTGAGAAGCGCATCAAGATTTTTATCGAAGAAGAAGCCAAAGCAATGCTCAGCTCGTCATTGGCTACTACTGACCAGTTCGAAGATGTTATTAAGAGTGTATTTCCCTTCGATGAAGCAACGCTTGACCGTCTGTTTGATTCCGATGCTGATAAAGTACAGAACGTGTTGGTGACCGAAGCTAAGGAACTGTACGAGGCTCGCGAGTCTGCTTTTACACCTGAAATTATGCGCAAGATTGAACGCGATGTGTACTTACAAGTATTAGATAATCTCTGGATGCAGCACCTGGAAAATATGGAACACTTGCGTGAAGGTATTCACTGGATGAGTGTTGGTCAGCGTGATCCGCTCGTTGAATATCGTCGCCAAGGTCAGCTATTATTCGACGAGATGCAGGCGAATTTGCGTCATGAAATCTTACGTATTCTCTTCCATGCCGAACCAGTGAGCGAAGAGCAGCTTGACCGTCCAATAGAAACTGAACTTACTCGCGCAGCGCGCCAATCTGTGGCTAATGCTAATCAAATTACCAGTGGTAGTGATGTGTCGGATGAAGACTTTACGTCAACTAAATCACCAGCGCACAAGAAAACCACAAATAAGAAAAAGACACGCAAAGCCGAGCGTCAGCGTAAAACCAAAGCGCGAAAACGCCGTTAGGTATATAATAGGTTGCCAGAATTAAGTAGGCCGAAATACACGTGAAACATACTGTCAGTGAACTTAAACTCAAAAACGGCTCCAAGGGGTTGCTGGTCCATATTCCCGATGCCAGTGTTATGACCTACGAAATAAATTTCCGTGCCGGGGAATATTTGGTAGATCCAAGCATCTGGGAAGCGCCACACCTTATGGAACATGTGTTGTTGGGTGCAAATAAACAATATCCAAGAGCTCGAGTATTCCAAGCGGAGTTCGAGAAAAACGGGGCTTACAATAACGCCTCGACTAGTGCCTATGACATTACTTATGAAGCGGAGTGTGCAGATTTCGAATGGGAGCGAATTCTAGATCTTACCCTAACAGCGATTACCCAGCCGTTATTCCTTGAAGAAGAATTTGTGGCTGAAGTAGGTAATGTACGTGAAGAATTAGCCTCACGTTCAAACAACCATTTTCGCCATCTTAGTCTTTCGCTTCGTGAAACCTATGGCTATGCCGCAAAAACCGACCAAGAACGTTTGGAAATTATGGATAACGTAAAGCTCTCGGATATCCAGTCACACTACAAGCGGACGCATGTGACTAATAATATGCGTTTTATTATCGCCGGGAACATTACGCCAGGCAGACAGAAACAGATTGAGCATATTTTTGAATCGGTTGATCTACCAAAAGGCCACAGTCGGTTTGTATTGCCGAAAGAAAAACCAAAGCACCTAACACATCCACTTTATATTCATAACGACAGTGTAAAAAATGTCTATTTCTACATAGATACCTTCATGGGCAGGCAGTTGAACGATGATGAAGTCGATGCCTTGAGTTTAGCTAATACCCTACTCGTGGAAACGTTGTATTCAAAAATCCTTGGCACTGCCCGTGAACATGGTTTGGTATATGGTATGAGTTCGGGTTTTGGACAGGCACTCTTAAACAGTAATTGGTGGGTTGGGGCACAGGTAATGCCGAAGAATGTGTCTAAGCTATTCGAGATTATGACTCGAGAACTGAACTGTGTATTCCAAGGTGAGTTAGATCAAGCTGATATTGTTGCTGCCCAGCAATATTCGTTAGGACGATTCCAGCGTAGCGCTCAAACTGTCGGTGGTACAGCTAGTGGTTATAGTGGTCGCTATTTCTTTGATGATGGCATTGAGGATTATTATCAGGTGCCACAGCGTATTAAGCGTATCACTAAGGACTCTATCGTAGAGATTATGCGCGGTATGTTTAACGAAAATATTTGGGGATTAGGGGTACTGGGATCGTGCGGGGAGGAATTTGCTGACCAAATGCAAAACCAGGTCGCTGTACTTTGGCCTGAAGGTACAAAGCGGTAAGCTATATACATGGACGATATACTACAAAAACTCAAGCAGCTTGAGAGTAGTATTAACGACGCTTGGCAAAAACTTAAACTCAATACGCTTTTGCAAGAGCAAGTAACGCTTGCTAAACAAATAGAACAACCAGATTTCTGGAATGATTCCCAGGCTGCCCAATTGGCTATTAAGAAGCATGCGAGTCTTATGGGTCGGATTGAGCCATGGGTTACTCTACGGCAAAGTGTGCATGACCTAGTAGAGCTTGCGGAAACTAGAGACGAAAGCCTAGAGAAAGATATAGTCTCACAATTTATTGACCTAGAAAATCAGTTTAACCAATTGAAAGAGGAATTGAAGTTTACTGGTCCGTATGATGACCACGATGCGATTTTATCAATTCATGCTGGCGCCGGTGGTACTGATGCGCAAGATTGGGCACAGATGCTTATGCGCATGTATATACGTTGGTCAGAAAAACATGGATTCACAGTACGGATAGTGGATGAGTCAGCTGGAGAGGAAGCCGGCATAAAAAGTGTCACGCTTGAAATCTCTGGCCAATTGGTATATGGCAAATTGCAATCTGAAAATGGCGTACACCGGTTGGTGCGACTAAGCCCCTTTAACGCCGACAACTTGCGTCAAACCAGCTTTGCTAAAGTAGAGATTTTACCGAAAATCAAACAAACTACCGAAGTGGAAATTGACGAAAAAGATCTCAAAATCGATGTGTATAGAGCAGGTGGACATGGTGGCCAAAGTGTCAATACAACCGATTCGGCTGTACGTGTAACACATATTCCAACAGGTATAACTGTAGCCATTCAAAACGAACGTAGTCAACTGCAAAATAAAGAGACTGCCATGACTATTCTCCGCTCACGTTTAGCGCAGCTTCAGCTTGAACAGCATCAAGATAAAATTAGTGAACTTAAGGGTCCGAACCAGTCTGCGGAGTGGGGTAACCAGATCCGCTCCTACGTACTCCACCCGTACAAAATGGTTAAAGATCTTCGTACTAAATATGAAACCACTGACCCTGAGAAAGTTCTTGGTGGTGATCTCGACCAGTTTATTGATGCCTACCTAGAAAAAAAATATTAAATTACCTCTAATATTCGAAACGGCTTACGTTTTTTGATATACTAGATTGAGTAATGATTTTGTTGGACAGGGTGACAAAAGTTTATGGCAAAAGTTCTACACCGGCGCTTGATCGGATTAGTTTACATGTGGAACCAAAAGAATTCGTTATTGTTGTTGGGCAGAGCGGTGCAGGTAAATCGACATTGCTTAAACTTCTAACTCGTGAAGAACGCCAGACAAGCGGTAAGATTATTATCGGCGGTATCGATTATGACAAATTGAAAGACAAGAACATTCCGCTGCTTCGCCGTAAAATTGGCGTAGTTTTCCAGGATTTTAAACTGTTGCCTAATCGTACGGTTTTTGAAAACGTAGCATTTGCGTTAGAGATTGTTGGCATGAGCAGTCACGAAATTAAGCACACAGTTCCAAAAGTCCTCGACATAGTAAATCTTAAAGGTAAAGAAAACAGTATGCCGCGCGAACTTTCGGGCGGTGAACGTCAGCGTGTAGCGATTGCTCGTGCTATTGTCCGTCAGCCAAAAATCCTAATTGCTGATGAGCCTACCGGTAACCTTGACCCAAAGCATGCATGGGATGTGATTGCAGTGCTAGAGAAGATTAACCGTTTCGGAACTACCGTACTTTTGACCACTCATAACCAAGAAATTGTAAACAAATTAAAACGAAGGGTAGTAACCATCGATCACGGAAAAATCGCGAGCGACCGGGCACACGCTAGTTATAAGCTATAGACAAAAATTATGCAGAGAAAATGGATTACATTTTGGCGAATTGTTCGTACGGGAGTAGTAAATTTCTTCCGGAACGCTTCTTTGGCTATAGCAGCTATGGCGGTGATGGTTGTGACGCTCACCATCATCTTACTTTCTTTAGTAGTTAATACTACACTCAACAATACGATTACCCAGATCACCAACAAGATTGATATATCGGTATATTTGAAGGATTCTGTTACTGTCAAGCAGCGTCAGGAATTTACACAGCGTCTGGAGTCTCTTCCAAATGTTGAAAGTACTAGGTATCTTTCAAAAGACGAAGCACTGGAAGCTTATAGACAGGAAAATGTGAATAATCCTGAGTTACTGAAGGCAATTAACCAAACGGATAATCCGTTACCAGCAACTATCCGTGTTAAGCCTCGGGATTTAAATAAAGTGCAAGAGGTTCAGAAGTTTCTCAATGAACCAGATAATATGACGCTACAGTCCGAGGAAAATTCATACAACGGTGATCGAAAAGATGCTATTGATAAAATTAGCCATGCTGCCAATGTTTTACAGAGAGTCGGCATTGCTGGCATTGCTTTGTTCGCGATTATTTCGGTGTTAATTATTTTCAATACTATACAAATGGCTATATTTAACCGTCGCGATGAAATATCGATTATGAGATTACTGGGTGCAAATACATGGTATATTCGCGGTCCATTTGTAGTAGAGAGCATAATATATGGTATTCTTTCGGGGCTTATTTCAGTCTTACTCATTAAATCTTTGTTTATTGCATCTTCCGGAACGCTTGAAGCAAGTAGCCTTGGACTTTTGGACATTGGCTATGCACAGAGATACTTTAATGATCATTTCTGGCTGTTACTGCTCGCTCAGGTTGGTATTGGTGTAATAATTGGCGCAGGATCTTCTATAGTGGCAACGCGTCGTTACCTCAAATTCAAAACGTCAAAAAAATAAGTGTTCTGCTAATTTAGCAAATATTGCTAAACTTATGACAGTATGGATAGGGTGCCATTAGTTTCTGTAATCACACCAACCTATAATCGCTCACACACTATAAGAACCGCCATTAATAGTGTCGTTGCTCAGACATATGACAATTGGGAGCATATTATTGTTGACGATGGTTCAACCGACGACACTCAAAAAGTAGTTGACTCATTCAATAACGAAAAGGTCACGTATTTTTACCAGCCAAACGGAGGTCCTAGCAGGGCAAGAAATTACGGGATAGCTCATGCTAAGGGGCATTGGATTATGTACTTGGATAGTGATGACGAGCTTTTACCAAAATGTATTGAAACTATGGTAGAGTGGGCGTCTAAAAATCCTAATGTCGTTTTTGCACTGCCGCGCTCCACAAGAATACTTGAATTATATGAAAACAATAGGCTTGTGGAGTCTATTGACGATTCAGGTGACACTCCAGAGACTTTTACGATTGAAGATGTATTTGATCGTAACGCTGGCTTTTCACCTAATGGATTTATGCATTTAAAAAGATTATACGAAGAAGGAATACGCTGGGACGAAGACCTTGCGCTTATGGAAGATTGGGAGCTCATGCTCTCAATAGGCGCAAAGTACCCTGAGGGATTTTTGTATGTCCCTGTAGTGCTACAGAAGTATACTCAGCGTTATGGCAGCGATAATCTTGTTTCGCAAACTCAATATGGTTCATGGGCAAGAGCATTTGAGTATATTTATCAAAAGCACAAAAATGACCAAACACTAGTGAATCAGACGTGGTATCCTGCAAAAGTAAAGAAGTGGGATAAGAGGCAGAAGGAATTTGAAGCAGGTAAAAGGTTACCCTACCAATACCATCCTTTTCGTTGACACAAAAGAACCATTTAACAGGGGTTTACAAGCCGCTTATGGTGATGTATAATTCACCTTGAAGCATAAAAACAAAAACTATGCGGCAAAAATACAGCATTCACCAGTTTATATCATCTGTTATTAACGGTAGTTATCGTACTGTGTTAGTGGGTGTCGCGATTGTTGCAGTATTTAGTTCGGTAAGCGTAACACGGATTACAGAAGCCCAAAGTCTGGAAGAGCAGGTGCAAGCGCTGCAGCAGGAGAATAGAAATAACAAAGCTGTCGTAAGGGATCTTATAGCAGCTGCCGCAAGTTACCAAGATGCAATTTCCAAATTACAAACACAGATAAATCAGTTACAAGCACAAATCGACCAAAATGAAGCGCAGCGGGCAGTACTACAGCAGCAAATTACCGAACATCAAATAGAACTTGATAAGCAGCGTAAAGTTTTAGGCGAAAATATCAAATCCATGTATGTAAATGGTGAGATGACTACTATTGAAATGCTGGCGACCAGTAAGGATTTAGGCGAATTCGTCGATAAAGAGACCTACCGCAATGCCGTACAGCGCAAGGTTCAAGACACCATGGCAAAAATCGTCAAATTGCAAAATGAGCTAAATGATAAGAAAAAACAAGTTGAAGTATTGCTTGCTTCACTTCAGACTCAACAGGCGGTTATTGACCAAAGTCGATCCGAACAAGCTAATTTATTAGCCATGAACCAGCAGCAGCAGGAGGAATTTAATAGTAAGACCAAGAATAACCAGGCAAAAATTGATGAATTAAACCGGCAAATTGCTGCTCAACGCACTGCCAACAGTAGCGGCATCGTACCTGATGGCGGTATGTATTTCATCCGTTTCCCGGGTGCGGTTAATAAGTTTAATCCTGACGCCTATCCATATAAAAATGCAGGCTTCAGCATGCAACTCGGCCCATGTTCGTTTTATGATGCCTATCCAGATTCACCAGATGGCTGGGGGTACTGCACGCGGCAGTGTGTATCGTATGCCGCCTGGGCAGTCGGTGCTTCAGGACGAAGCATTCCTATGAACTATGGCAATGCTAAAGATTGGGTGGCAAGCGCGCCTGCAAGTTATATTTATCGCACTCCACAGGTGGGTGACGTAGCAATCAGTACAGCTGGCGCATGGGGACATGCTATGTATGTCGAAGCAGTTGATGGTAACCGTATATACGTTTCACAGTACAATGTGCAGCTGATGGGCGAATTCTCGTATCAGTGGCGTGTCTGGCGCTAGATTATCACAGGGTTTCTAGAAGTTGAGACATCACCTATTCATATATTACTTATGGTAAGTCATGACAAAGCCCGCTATAATAGAGCAAGTTCGTGTAAGTGAGGGTAAATATAAGTGGTTGAAAAGCAAAATAAACAACCTGCTAATGTGCCGATCCAGAAAAATAAACGGAAATTACTCCGCTCGTTAGGTAATGTGATTATATTACTGTTGGTTTTTTGGATAGGGCTAAGCGTCGGTAATGGTAATATAGGGCTGCACTCGAGTATAGGGGCTAACAAAGAACTACCGGCAAACTTAAACTATAGTGATACCGAAAAAGTGTATGATCTTTTAAAGCAGAATTACGATGGAAAGCTTAACGTTGGAAAGTTAGAAGACGGCTTAAAATCTGGCCTTACGAAAGCTACGGGCGATCCGTATACCGAATATTTCAACACCAAAGATGCGAAAGAATTTAACGAACAGCTATCAGGTACATTCAGTGGTATCGGCGCACAGCTGGGTAAAGACGACAAGGACAATATTGTCGTAATGTCACCGATTGCCGGCTATCCTGCTGAAAAGGCAGGATTACGAGCAAAAGACGTCATTATTAGTGTAAACGGTAAAAGCACTTCTGGACTTTCAATTGATGAAACGGTCAATATGATACGAGGTAAAAAAGGCACTACTGTAACACTTGATGTTTTACGTGATGGCGAACGGAAGGAATTTACCATTACTCGTGAAGACATCAAAATTCCAAGTGTAAAGTCAGAGATATTACCAGGAAATATCGGCTATGTCCAGATCAACCAGTTTTGGGATGATACCAGTAGCTTAGTTAATAAAGCCGCAAATGAGTTTAAGCAGGCAAATGTGAAAGGTGTGATCTTGGATATGAGGGG
>Ga0164243_10000596_pt1 | contig 64916 bp, 65 predicted proteins | sample OricompcompostOP_FD_108781 | JGI IMG/M metagenome (GOLD analysis project Ga0164243, IMG submission 108781) | Organic Plus compost microbial communities from Emeryville, California, USA - Original compost - Organic plus compost (OP) | ecosystem: Engineered > Solid waste > Mixed feedstock >... | reverse complement strand
CGTCGAACTTCGTGCGCGGCGTCCCCGTCTGGGCCACGCTCATCGCCCTCGAGGAGGACGGCGAGGTCGTCGCCGGCTGCGTCTCCGCCCCCGCGCTCGGCCGCCGCTGGTGGGCCTCCAAGGGCGGCGGCGCGTACACCGGCAAGTCGCTCATGTCGTCGCGCCAGATCCAGGTGTCGAAGGTGTCCGACCTCGAGCACTCGTCGCTCTCGTACTCCTCGCTCGGCGGCTGGGACGCCATCGGCAAGGCCCAGTCCATGGCAGCCCTGATGCGCCGCTGTTGGCGCACCCGCGGCTACGGCGACTTCTGGTCGTACATGCTGCTGGCCGAGGGGGCCGTCGACATCGCGGCCGAGCCCGACCTCATGGTCTGGGACATGGCGGCGAACGACATCATCGTGCGCGAGGCCGGTGGCATGTTCACGAGCCTCGCCGGCGCACCTGGCCCGTGGGGCGGCAACGCGCTTGCCACCAACACCCGTCTGCACGACGCTGCGATGGCCTACCTCGGCCACTTCCCCGACGACGGACCGCCCGACGCCTCCTGGGAGGACGAGCCCGACGACGTGCACGACAACGTGCGCAGCCTCGACTTCTCCCGCCCGGCCGACGGCTCCGGCACTCCCTGACACGGCCTTCGCGGGGTTACGCTGCGAAGACGAACTAGGAGTGTGATCCGTATGCAAGTACGCGACGTCCTGGCCTCCAAAGGCAGCTCCGCCGTCTTCACCATCCGTCCCGACGCCACGGTCTCCGACCTGCTCGAGGCATTCGCCGAGCACAACATCGGCGCCCTCGTCGTCAGCGTCGACGGCCACACGATGCTCGGCGTCGTGTCCGAGCGCGACGTGGTGCGCAAGCTGCGCACCGTCGTCGATGCCCGGTCGGCGACCGTCGACTCGATCATGTCGACCGACGTGCACGTCTGCGCCCCGGACGACTCGTTCAGCTCACTCATGAGTGTCATGACCGAGCACCGGGTGCGCCACGTCCCCGTGCTCGAGGACGGCGACGTCGTGGGTGTGCTCAGCATCGGCGACGCCGTCAAGCAGCGGCTCTCCGAGCTGGAGTTCGAGCGCGACCAGCTCAATCGCTACGTCGCGGGCGGGTGAGCAGGCCCGCCGCGGCAGGCCTCATTCCTCAGCAGAGCTTGCGTCCGATAGGTTTTCGATATATCGTTAAGCTATCGACGATGCGTTGATGAGCCGCACAGGCTCCGCACGTCGATCGGATACTGAGGAGTACCACCATGAGAAACAACGATTTTGATCCCCGCCGCAGCCCCCGCCACGACGAGCGCCGCCGCGCAGGTCGCCGCGATGACGACCTCGGCTTCGGACCGGGCTTCGGCCCCGGCCGTCCCCGTGGTCGCCGTCGGGGTGGACGCGGCGGCGACGTGCGCGCCGCCGCCTTGCTGCTGCTCGCCGAGCAGCCCCGCCACGGCTACCAGCTGATCCAGGAGATCGGCGAGCGCAGCGGCGGCAGCTGGACGCCGAGCCCCGGCTCGATCTACCCCGTGCTGCAGCAGCTCGAGGATGAGGGCCTGCTCGAGTTCGAGCGGGTCGACGGCCGCAAGACCGCCACGCTCACCGACGAGGGCCGCGCCCATGTCGAGGAGCACCGCGAGAGCCTCGGCGCTCCGTGGGAGTCTGCCGACACGGCCGGCGACCACCGCCAGCTGCGCGACTCGCTGCACGGGCTCCTCGGAGCCTGGAAGCAGATCGCCCAGGTCGGCACGCCCGAGCAGCGCACCGCTGCGGCGACCGTGCTCGAGACCGCCCGCCAGGACCTCTACCGAGTCCTCGCCGGTGACCGCGTCTAACCGCCTGTCGATCCCGGAGAGCGAGCTGAGCTGGAAGTTCAGCCGCTCCTCCGGGCCCGGTGGCCAGCATGTCAACACCACCGACACCCGGGTGGAGCTGCGCTGGTCGCTCGACACCACGACCGTGCTCACCGACGAGCAGAGAGCCCGCGTGGCCATCAAGCTGCGCGGGCGTCTCGTCGATGGCGCGGTCGTCGTGGTCTCGTCGCAGTACCGGTCCCAGCACCGCAACCGCGAGGCGGCGCGAGTGCGCCTCGAGGAGCTGGTGACCCAGGCCCTCGTGCCGCCCCGCACCCGCCGGGCCACCCGCCCAACCCGGGGCTCGACCGAGCGACGCCTGGACGCCAAGCGGCGTCGCAGCGACGTCAAGCGCACGCGTCGCGGCGGCTGGGACCAGGGCTGATCGGGGGGGAGCCCCTCAGACCTCGTCCCGGTTCAGCGCCCGCTGGTACTCCCGCAGCTCGGGCCCGGGCTCCGGATCCACGTTCAGGTCCATGCCGCTCATCCAGATGACCTGGCCATGAGCGCACGATCGAACGCGGGCGGGAAGTGGCGGTCGTCGAGCCCGACCGCCCACGATTCATCGGTTCTGCCAGGGTCTGCCTTCTCGAAGAAGTGGACCCGGAAGCGGTCAGCCCAGCCCTCGGTCGTCGTGGCCTGCTCGAGGACGCTGAAAACCCGCATGACGCATGCTAGCCATCCGGGTCTGCCATCCGATGGATGACAGAACGGCTCAGTCGTCGATCTCGTCGGGGAGGTCGGCTTGCTCGCGAACGCCCTCCCCGTCCTCGATCTCCTGCTCGGCCAGCTCTTCGAGCGTCCATGACGACTCGATGGACTCCTGCTCGGCATCGTCGGCGTTGATGGCGGTCTCGTGGCCTACGGGAAACGGCTCGGGGGCTGAGTTGGTCATGTCGGGTCCTTTCATCCGGTGTGCCAAGCACGTACCCCTTGCCACCCGTCGTACCACCCCGATGTCGCACCAGATGACGCAAGCCCCGACTGGCCCCGATGACCAGGTCTGCCGGTAGGGTGATCCAGCCGGTTCAGCAGCAGCCGCGTCAGCACTTTGACGACCCGAAAGGCCGCCGCGTGACGCGCATCGTTCTCCTGTTCCGTCTGACCAGCACCCAGCACCAGCAGCACCTCCTCGACGAGTTCGAGCACCATGGCGGCGACGGCGTCGTCGCCTCCGCCGCCGCGTACGACGGATCTCCCGCACTGTCGGTCGAGACCTACGACCAGAGCGGAAGCCTGTGGGAGATCCGCGCCACCGTGGGAATGTTCGACGACGCCGCCGTCGAGATCACCGAGCCGCAGTCCGTCGACGATGACCGCTGAGGGCTCATCCGCCGACGAGCAGCGCGACCTCGTCGAAGTGCGGGTCGCTGCGGCTGTCCACCTGCTCGGCCACCGCCACGGCGAGCCGTCCGAGCTGCGCGGGGTCGACGACCGCGTCGTGCCACACGAGCGTGACGTCGTGCGATCTCGAGCAGCTGCGTCCCAGGATGCGCACTCCCCGCACGGAGGACGCCCGCGCCGACCGCAGGCACAGCGCCACGACGCGCTCACCGTGCCCTTCATGGTCGGCGAGGTTGCGGAAGGCCTCGGCGCCGGACGTCGTGTCGAGGCGCAACACCACCGGATCGGCCGAGCCGATCCATCCGCTGGGCACCGTGACCAGATGGGTGCGGTCGCCCCGGTCGGCCAGGACGTCCGACACCGCGAGATCGAGCGCATCACCGTCACCGAACACGGTCACTGCTACAGAACCCATGATCTCCGTCCTGTTGCCGCTGTCGCGACCCGACCGGCGATCCGATCCTGCGCACGTGCTGAACCATCCGGGCGGTCGCTGGATTATTCTTTTCATACCCTGTGGGCGACGCCGCAAAACAACACCGATCGAGCACCTGGACCGGCAGGCACCGCCGGTCCCCACACCATGAGGAGACACCCGTGAACACGTCGGACTTCTTCTCCGAGATGGCTCTCGAGCTCCATGCCGAGCCGACCGCCGAACGGACCATCGAGCGCATCGCGGAGTACGCGATGATCGCCACGACCTGCGACGACGCCGGCATCATGCTTGTCCACGCCCGCAACCGCATCGAGACAGCCGCGGCCACCTCCGGCCGTGTCGCCGAGTCGCACAACCTGCAGATCGTCCACGACGAAGGCCCCTGCCTCGACGCCCTCACCGGATCCGGCAGCTACCTCGTGGCCGACACCATGACCGAGACGCGGTGGCCACTGTGGAGCGCCGAGGTAGCCCAGCTCGGCATCCGCAGCGCGCTCAGCGTGCGGCTCGAGACGCGCACGCGCCGCTACGGCTCGCTGAACCTCTACGCGGCCGAGCCGAACGCCTTCGACGTGGACGACATCGCGGTCGCCCAGATCTTTGTCCGACATGCCTCCGTGGCCCTGGCCTCGGCACACAACGAGCAGGGCCTCCAGGTGGCCATCGACGCCCGCAAGCTGATCGGCCAGGCCCAGGGCCTGCTCATGCAGCGTTACAGCATCGACGGCGACCGGGCCTTCGAGGTGCTGCGCCGCCAGTCGCAGGAGGACAACGTCAAGCTGCGCGAGGTGGCCGACCGCGTCGTCACCGAGTTCCTGCAGCAGACGCAACACGACTCGGCCGCGAGCTGAGCGCTACGCCTGCTTGGCCGCCTTGCCGGTGGCCTTCTTGGTGCCGGCCGGTCGGCGGGGCTTGCGATTGCGGTCGACGCTGCGCTTGAGCGCCTCCATCAGGTCGACGACCTCAGCACCCTCGTCGTCCTCGTCCGTTCTGCCGAAGGTCTCGTCGGTGTCGAGGGAGGCACCCTTCTCCAGCTTCGCCTCGATGAGCGTGCGCAGCTGCTCCTGGTACTCATCGGTGAAGGCCGCGGCATCGAAGTCGGCGGCCAGCGACTCGACGAGCTGGGCGGCCATCTCACGCTCGTTCGCCCGGACGCGCACGGTGCCCTCGAGCACGTCGAAGTCGGCGCTGCGCACCTCGTCGTCCCACAGGAGCGTCTGCAGCACCAGCACCTTGTCGCGCACCCGCAGCGCGGCCAGCCTGGTCTTCTGACGCAGCGCGAACTGCACGATGGCCGTGCGGTCGGACTCCTCGAGCGCCCGGCGCAGCAGCGTGTAGGGCTTGAGCGCAGTCTTCTCGGGCTCGAGGTAGTAGGCGCGGTCGAAGCGCAACGGGTCGATCTGCTCATCGGGCACGAACTCCACAACCTCGATCTCGTGGTCGTGCTCGGCCGGAAGGGTCTCGAGGTCCTCGTCGGTGAGCACGACCGTGCGCTCGCCGTCCTGGTAGGCCTTGTCGATGTCGTCGTAGTCGACGACCTTGCCGCACACGTCACAGCGCCGTTGGTAGCGGATGCGGCCACCGTCCTTCGCATGCACCTGGTGCAGCGTGAGGTCGTGGCTCTGGGTGGCGCTGTACACCCGCACCGGCACGCTGACCAGCCCGAAGCTGATGGCGCCCTTCCAGATCGATCGCATGAACCCATTGAACGCCCGATCAGCGGGTACGACCACTGCGGAGGCGTGCCACCCGACGGCACGGGCACAGATGACGGCGAAGGAACAGACCGTGAGCATCGGCGGGCACCGCCTGCGACTCACTCATCCAGACAAGGTGCTCTACCCCTCGACCGGCACCACGAAGGCGGACGTGATCGCCTACTACGTCGAGATCGCGCCCCATCTGCTCCCCCACGTCGCTGGACGCATCGTGACCCGCAAGCGCTGGGTCGAGGGGGTCGGCACCGCGCAACACCCTGGCGACTCCTTCTTCGAGAAGAACCTCCCGGCATCCGCACCCTCCTGGATCCGCCGGGTGGACATCGAGCACTCCGACCACCACAACACCTATCCCGTGCTCGAGGACGAGGGCGCGCTCGCCTGGGCCGCGCAGGTGGCAGCGCTCGAGCTCCACGTGCCGCAGTGGCGTGTCGACCGCGCGGGCAGGCCGCAGTCCCCCGACCGCCTGGTGCTCGACCTCGACCCTGGGCCCGGCGCCGGGCTCGCCGAGTGCGTCGAGATCGCGAAGCGCGCCCGCCGGCTGCTCCGCGACGTCGGCCTGGAGCTGCACCCGGTCACGAGCGGCAGCAAGGGGCTGCACCTGTACGCCGCGCTCGACGGGTCACACGACCCCGACTACGTGCGCACGTTCGCCCGCGAGCTCGCCCTGGTCCTCGAGAGCGAGCTGCCCGACCTCGCGGTGAGCAGCATGAGCAAGAAGGTCCGGGGTGGCAAGGTGCTCGTCGACTGGAGCCAGAACCATGCGGCCAAGACGACCGTCGCTCCCTACTCGCTGCGCGGGCGTCCCGAGCCGACGGTCGCCGTCCCCCGTACCTGGCGCGAGCTGGCCGACCCCGCGCTGCGCCAGCTCGCCTATGACGAGGTGCTCACCAGGATGAGACGACGCAAGGATCCGCTCCGTGGCCTCTACGGCGACGAGGAAGGTCAGGATGCCCAACCCGCCCGCGACCGCCTCGAGACCTACCGCTCCAAGCGCGACCCGGGACGCACGCCCGAGCCCGTCCCCGCCCAGAGCCCCGAGGCCCGTGAGGGGGCCTCCTTCGTGATCCAAGAGCACCACGCCTCTCGGCTGCACTGGGACTTCCGCCTCGAGCGCCACGGCGTGCTCGTCTCGTGGGCGCTCCCCAAGGGCGTCCCGACCGAGACGGGACGCAACCACCTGGCCGTGCAGACCGAGGACCATCCCCTCGAATACGGCGGCTTCGAGGGCACGATCCCGAAGGGCGAGTACGGCGGCGGAGAGGTCACGATCTGGGACGCCGGCACCTTCGAGCTCGAGAAGTGGCGCGACGACGAGGTGATCGCGACCCTGACGGGTCGTGCGGACGGCGGTCTCGGTGGCCCACGCACGTACGCGCTCATCCACACGGGTGGCAAGAACTGGCTCATCCACCTGATGAAGGACCAGGCGCCGCGATCGCTGCGGCGATCGTTCACCGCGCCGATGCTCGCGACCCTCGGATCTGTCGACGACGTCCACGATGAGGAGGACTGGGCGTTCGAGATGAAATGGGACGGCGTCCGGGTCGTCGCCGCGGTAGACGGCGACCGGGTGGGGCTGTTCTCGCGGACCGGCCGCGACGTCACCGCGACCTACCCCGAGGTGGCGGACTCCCTTCGTGGTCTCGGCATCGAGGCCACGCTCGACGGCGAGGTCGTCGCGCTCGCCGACACCGGCGCACCCAGCTTCGGGCTGCTCCAGGAGAGGATCGGCCTCACGAGCCCCGCCGACGTCGAGCAGGCAGCTGCCCGGGTGCCAGTGCGGTACCTCGTGTTCGACGTGCTGCAGGCCGAGGGACGGAGTCTGCGCCGCTCCCCCTACACCGAGCGCCGCGCCACACTGGCCGACCTCGTCACCGATGGCGCCGTCGTGCAGGTGCCGGCCGCCTTCGAGGGAGACCTCGACGAGGCGATGGCCTCGAGCCGCTCGATGGCGCTTGAGGGCGTGCTCGCCAAGCGCCGCGAGAGCACCTACCGCAGCGGCAGCCGCTCGCGCTCCTGGATCAAGATCAAGCACCAGCGCATGCAGGACGTGGTGATCGGCGGCTGGCGTCCTGGCAAGGGCGCCCGCGCCGGCGGCATCGGCTCCTTGCTGCTCGGGGTGCCGGGTGACGACGGCCTCGTCTACGTCGGTCGGGTCGGCACCGGCTTCTCCCAGCGTGACCTGGCCGTGCTCGGCGCCCGCCTCGAGCGCTCGGCCCGCAAGACCTCGCCGTTCGTCGACGTCCCGGACGACGTCGCGCGCGATGCGAACTGGGTGACCCCACGCATCATCGGCGAGGTCGCCTTCGCCGAGTGGACGTCCGAGGGCCGTCTGCGCCAGCCCACGTGGCGCGGGGTGCGCGAAGACGTTTGAGCTGGCGTCGGGCCGGGCACGTGAGAAAGCATGAGCAGCGACATCGACACCGACTCTGTGACCGGTGGCTTCCCGGCACAGCAGCAGGAGCCGCCGGGCCTCACCGAGGAGATGCTGCCCATCCCCGATCACGGTGAGAAGTCCTATCGCGGCCACGGACGCCTCGAGGGCAAGCATGCGCTCATCACCGGCGGCGACTCCGGCATCGGCCGGGCCGTCGCCCTGGCGTATGCCCGCGAGGGCGCCGACATCGCCTTCACGCACCTGCCGGAGGAACGACCCGACGCCGAGACCACCTGTGCCCTGGTCGAGGCGGCCCACCGTCGTGTCGTCGCGATCGAGGTCGATGTGCGTGACTCCGGCGACTGCCAACATGCTGTGTTGACGACGGTCGAGACGCTGGGCGGCCTCGACATCCTGGTCAACAACGCGGGCTATCAGATGGCGCGCGGCAGCGGCCTCACCGACATCGACGACGACCGCCTCGAGCGGGTCGTCGCGACGAACCTGTTCGGCCTGTTCCGTCTGACCCGCGCCGCCCTTCCGCACCTCGGGCCCGGCAGCTGCATCATCAACAACTCCTCGATCCAGGCGTACGAGCCGTCCACGACGCTGCTCGACTACGCCTCGACCAAGGCGGCCATCAACAACTTCACGGTGAACCTGGCCGCCGAGCTCGGCCCGAAGGGCATCCGGGTCAACGCCGTCGCCCCCGGGCCGATCTGGACACCGCTGCAGCCCGCGACCCAGCCGGTCGAGAAGATCCAGGAGTTCGGCAAGGACACCCCCCTGGGACGGGCGGGCCAGCCCGCCGAGGTCGCCCCAGCCTTCGTCTTCCTCGCCTGCGAGGCCGAGGCGAGCTACGTGTCCGGCACGGTGCTGGGCGTCACCGGTGGCAAACCGGTGTTCTGAGCAGGAAGGAGATCAACATGCCGAAGGGAAAGCAGTCCCGGCTCAAGAAGCCCGAGATGTACGAGGAGCTGCGCGAGGACGGCGCGTCCAAGGAGAAGGCCGCCCGCATCTCCAACGCCGCTGCGGCCAAGGGCGAGGAGGCCGTGGGTCGCAAGGGCGGCAAGGCCGGCTCCTACGACGACTGGACCGTCGAGCACCTGAGGCGCCGAGCCAAGGAGCTGGGCCTGTCGCACTACTCTCATCAGAAGAAGTCCGAGCTCATCCAGGCGCTGAGGAGCCATTGATGCGAGCACCGTGGAAGAAGAAGACCATGTCCGAGAAGGTCGCCGACCGGATCTCCGATCTGCGCGACCAGGCGGCCGAACGCCTGCCGGAGGTCCGCGCCCAGCTGGCCGACCTGCGTGACCAGGTAGCCGAGCGTGTGCCTGAGCTGCGCGAGCAGGTCGACGCGCTCGTCGAGAAGCTGCCCGAGCTGCGTGACGACCTGGTCGAGCGCCTGCCCGACCAGGTCACCGATCGGCTGCCGATCGAGAAGCCGCGCAAGTCGCGCAAGCGCAAGCTCGCGGCCGTCGGCCTGATCGGCGGCGCGGCCACCGGCGCCTGGGTCTTCGTCAACCGGCGTCGACCCCCGGCCAGCCATCTGGACGTCCCGCCGCAGCCGGTCAACGTCCCGCCGGTCGACCCCAACGTCTCCGTCGAGCCCGACGGCGCCGAGGCCGCCGACACCCTTGACGAGGCCTTGGCGAGCGAGCTCAAGCTCGACCGCTAGAAGCGGCTGGCGAGGTGACGAGCGATCCCGAGCTGGAGGAGTCCGACCGGTCGCGGCTGAACCGCAACTGGTCGGAGCTCCTGCAGGAGCTCCGCGTCGCCCAGACCGGCGTGCAGATCCTCACAGGCTTCCTGCTCACGCTGCCGTTCACCAACCGCTTCCACGACCTGCCGACGAGTCGGGTGGTCGTCTACGCGGTCGTGCTGTGCTCGGCCGTCGTCGCGACGTTCCTGCTGATGACCCCGGTGGCCTTGCACCGTGCCGTGTTCCGCCGCGGACGCAAGGGCTGGCTCGTCGGGATCGCCGACACGGCGGCACGAGCGGGCTTGGCCGCGCTCGCCGTCGCCAACGTCACGGCACTCTGGCTGGTGCTCGACGTCGTGGGCAGCACCCTCGCCGCCTCCCTCGTCGCAGGGGTGCTGGCAGTCGCACTGGTAGGACTGTGGATGGTCCTCCCCGTGCTGTCGGGAGGCCGACACCACGAGGAGGCCCCATGACCAAGCTGATCTACTCGGCGATCACCTCCCTCGACGGCTACGCGGCCGACACGAACGGCGACTTCGACTGGGCGGCGCCCGACGAGGAGGTGCACGCCTTCGTCAACGACCTCTACCGGCCGATCGGCACGTACCTCTACGGCCGACGCATGTACGAGACGATGCTCTACTGGGAGACCGCCCCACCCAGCGATTCCGCCGTCGAGCAGGACTTCACCGACATCTGGCGAGCGGCCGACAAGGTGGTGTACTCCACGACCCTCACGGCTCCGGCCAGCGCGCGCACCCGGATCGAGAGCAGCTTCGATCCCGACGCCGTGCGCCAGCTGGTGGCGACCGCGGAGCACGACATCGGCGTGGGCGGCTTCGACCTCGCCCCTCAGGCCTTCAGGGCCGGCCTGATCGACGAGTGCCACCTGTTCCTCAACCCCGTCATCGTGGGCGGCGGCACCTCGTCACTGCCCGACGACGTCCGCCTCGACCTCGAGCTGGTGGACGAGCGCCGCTTCGCCAACGGCGTGGTGTACCTCCGCTACGACATCCGCTGAGCGGGGCGGGAGGTCACTCGGGAAGTCCGCTGACACGGATGCCCGACCGCACCTTGTAGCGCTTGTTGACGCTGATCAGCACACCCGTCCAGGGCTCCAGCTCACGCGCGAGACGCAGGCCACCGGCCACGACGCCCGGGCGTCCCGTCACCGTCGCGGCGAGGTCGACCACCGTGGCGACGGCTGCCTCGTCGTCGCCACAGACCAGGACGTCCTCGTCGTCGAGCAGGCCCTCGTGCTTCCAGAGGTTGATCGCCGAGACGTGGTGAAACGCCCCGACCACGAGTGCCTCAGGCGCAAGACGGGCGAGCTCCTCGGCCGCGCTCCCATCGGGCACGTCGAGCGCGTACGGCCCTTTGGCGTCGAACCCCAGCGGGTTGACGCAGCTGATCGTCACCTTGCCCGCGAGATCCAAGGACGAGACGAGCGCCGCGTGCCCGTCGTAAGGGACGGCCAGCAGGACGATGTCGGCCTGTGCGGCGGCTTCGGCGTTCTCGGCACCCCGCAGGCGTGCTTCCGGGCCGACCTTCGCGGCGATCTCCTCAGCCCGCTCCTGCGCCCGGGCGGCATCGCGCGAGCCGATGACCACCTCGTGGCCGGCGACCGCGAACCGGTAGGCGAGGCCGCGCCCCTGCGGACCGGTGCCGCCGATCACGGCGATGCTCTGCTTCGTCATGGGTGTTTCCCTTCGTCACGGAGCCGCTGACCCGGCGGGTCAGCGTCGCAGCTTCGGCAGCACCTGGCTGCCGAAGACGTCGATCCACTCCTGCTGGTTCGGTCCGACGTTGTGCAGGTAGACGCGGTCGAAGCCGAGGTCGGCGTACCGCTGGATCTCGGCCCGGTGGACGTCAGGATCGTCGCTGACGATCAGACGGCCGTCGAGGTCGTCCTCACGCACGAGACGGGCGATCTGCTCGAAGACGTGGGGCGAGCGGATGTCGCCCTTGGCGAACCGCATCGCGCCGGTCGGCCAGTGCGTCAACGCGTTGGTGACGGCCTCCTCGTGCGTCGGCGCCCACGACAGGTGCAGCTGCACGACCCGTTGCAGCGGCTCGTCGACCCGCCCCGCCTCGCGCGCCCCGTCGGCGAACCGGCTGAGCAGGTGCGCGACGTTGTCCAGGCCGGAGTTGAAGGTGATGATGCCGTCGGCGATGCGGCCCGCGCGTCGGGCCGTCAGCGGCCCCCCGGTGGTGACGAGCAGCGGCGGCGGGGTCGCGGGCATCGTCCACAGGCGGGTGGACTCCAGCTGGAACCAGCGCCCGGCGAAGCGGGTGTCACGGCCTGCCGCGGAGGCCGTGAAGAGCTTCTTGACCAGCTCGATGGCCTCGAACATCCGGTCGATGCGCTCGGCCGCCTCCGGCCAGTACCCGCCGACGACGTGCTCGTTGAGGGCCTCGCCCGAGCCGATGCCGACCCAGGCGCGGTCCTCGTACATCGCCGAGAGCGTCGCGGCGGCCTGCGCGAGCGTCACCGGATGGTAGCGGTAGCCGGGCACCGCCATCGCCGGGCCGAAGTCGCCGGTCGTGCGCTCGCCGAGCGCCGCCAGGACGTTCCAGACGAACGCGCTATGGCCCTGGGAAGGCAGCCATGGCTGGAAGTGGTCGGTGGCCATCGTGCCGGTGAAGCCGGCCTTCTCGGCGTATGCCGCGAGCGAGAGCGCCACCGAGGGGTGGACCTTCTCGAGCATCGCGCAGTAGCCGATGGCGAGGCCTGACGCATCCGGGGCGGGCACTCCGTCATCCTAGGACTGTTCGACCGCTGACCATCGAAGGGACTCCGATGCACGACAGCCTGACCGTCACGGCCATCGCCGGCATCGGCGAGATCGCCACCGGTGACGACCTCGCCCTGCTCCTCGGCAACGCCATCGCCGCCGAGGGCGGCCTCCACGACGGCGACGTCGTCGTCGTGTCAAGCAAGATCGTCTCCAAGGCAGAGGGACGCGTCGTGGCCGCGATCGACCGTGAGCAGGCCATCACCGACGAGACCGTGCGTCTCGTCGCCTCACGCGTGCACCCGGGTGGGGTCACCCGCATCGTCGAGAACCGCAACGGCTTCGTCATGGCCGCAGCCGGCGTCGACGCCAGCAACACCCCCGAGGGCACCGTGCTGCTGCTCCCACTCGACCCCGATGCCTCGGCCCGCAGGCTGCGAGCCACGCTGCGCGAGCGTCTCGAGCGACGGATCGCGGTCGTCATCACCGACACCTTCGGGCGCCCGTGGCGCGCCGGCCAGACCGATGTCGCGCTCGGCGTCGCGGGGCTCGTCGCGCTGGACGACCTGGCCGGCACCACCGACACGCATGGACGGACGCTGTCCGTCACCCAGACCGCCGTGGCCGACGAGGTGGCCTCCGCGGCCGACCTGGTCAAGGGCAAGGCCCGCGGCCTCCCGGTCGCCGTCGTGCGTGGGCTCGGTCACCACGTCACCGATGACGACGGCCCTGGCGCCCAGGTGCTCGTGCGTCCCTCCGAGCTGGACATGTTCCGCCTCGGCAGCGACGAGGCCTGGCGTGCGGGCTACGAGGCCGGGCTCGCCGCCGGCTCGTCGGCCAGCCCCTCGTAGGTCACGACGAGACGTCCACCCGGACCGTCGTCGCGCACCCGGGCACGGACGCCGAACACCGAGGCCACCAGCTCCTCGGTGAGCACCTCCTGCACCGGACCCGCCGCGACCAGCCTTCCGCCCGACAGCACCACGAGGTCGTCGGCGTACCCGGTCACGAGGTTGAGGTCGTGCAGCACCGCCACGACCGTGACGCCGGTGCCCACCAGCGAGCGCACCAGCATCGTGCTCGCGATCTGGGCGCGGATGTCGAGGTGGTTCGTGGGCTCGTCCAGCAACAGCAACGAGGGCTGCTGGGCCAGCGCGCGGGCCAGGTGCACCCGCTGCTGCTCGCCCCCGGAGAGCGTGTCGAGCTCACGGTCGGCGAGGTCCTCGATGCCGACGGTGCACAGGGCCTCCTCGACGATGCTGTCGTCGTCCTGCGTCGGCGCGGCCCATCGCGGCTGGAAGGGCAGGCGCCCGAGCTCGACGACCTGACGCACGGACATCGTGAACTCGGCGTGGGAGCCCTGCTCGACGTACGCCACCCGTCGGGCGCGCTCACGCAGCCGCAGCCGCCGCAGGTCATCGCCACGGAAGAGCACGTCGCCGGTGGCCGCCGGGTGCAGGCCGGCGATCGAGCGCAGCAGGCTCGACTTGCCGGCACCGTTCGGTCCGACGACCGCGGTGAAGCGATCGGAGCCGAGGGTGAGGTCGACACCGTCGACGACGAGCTTGCCGCCGAGTGTCAGGCTCAGCGAACGGGTCTCGAGGGTCATACGCGCCTCCGCTGCCTGCGCAGCAGCCAGGCGAACGCGGGCGCGCCCACCAGCACGGTCATGATGCCCACCGGCAGCTCCCGCGGGTCGAAGACCGTGCGGGCCGCGGTGTCGACCCACACCAGGAAGACCGCGCCGACCAGGGCCGACAACGGCAGCAGTCGGCGATGACGCGAGCCGACAAGGAGACGCACGGCGTTGGGCAGCACCAGGCCGACGAAGCCGATCGATCCGCTGACCGACACCATCGCCCCGGTCAGCAGGGCGGTTGCCCCGAGCAGGAGCCACCGCACCTTGTTTACGTCGACACCGAGGGACGCCGCTGCGGCGTCACCGAACGCGAAACCGTCCAGCACCCGCCCACACAGCAGCACCGGGACGCCGACGACCAGCAGGGCGCTGCCGGAGATGGCGACCGCGGTCCAGTCGGCGCCGGCGAGCGACCCCAGCAGCCAGCTCAGGATCTCGCGATAGGCGTCACCGGTGGCGTTCCAGAAGATGACGAGCGACGTCAGCGCGCCCGCGAGCGACGAGACGGCCAGACCCGCGAGCACCGTCGTGGCGGGGGTGATCGACCCCACCGAGCGGGCGAGCGCCATGGTCGCCGCCATCGCTGCCATGGCGCCCGCGAACGCCGCGACCGGCAGCACGAAGCTGGCACCGAGCACCAGCACGAGCACGGCCCCGAACGAAGCACCGGACGACAGCCCGAGCAGGTACGGATCGGCGAGCGGGTTGCGGGTGATCGCCTGCATCACGGCGCCGCTCAGCGAGAGTCCGGCACCGACCGCCGCGGCCGTCAGGATGCGTGGCATCCGCAGCTGCCACACGATGCCGTCCTGCAGGTCGGTCAGGGGGTCGTCGACCAGGCCCAGATGGGCCAGGACGCTGCGCCCCACGTCGAGCACGGCGATGTCGGCGGCGCCGAACGTCGCCGCGGCGGCCATCGACACCAGGAGGACCACGACCAGGGACACCCCGACGACACCAGCGCCCATGCGGGAGCCGGTGCCACGGGTGAGTGTGCCGCTACTGATCTGAGACCTCCAGTGCGGCGAGCTGCCGGGCGAGGTCGACAGTGGCCGGCACCGTCCGCACACCCGCCTCGCCCGCGGCGAAGTCGATCCGGAGGTAGCGCGACTCGCGCACGGCCCGCAGACGGCTGGTCGCGGGATTCGACTCCAGTTGCGCGATCTTCTGATCGGCGGTGTTCCAGGTCGCGTCGACGAGCACGATGACGTCGGGGTCGGCGTCGACGATCGCCTCCCACCCGAGCGAGCTCCAGGCGTCGTCCAGGTCGGCGGCGACGTTCTCGAGGCCGAGGGCGTCCATCACCATCTGCGGGGTGCCGATGCCGGCGCCGACGTAGGGCGTGTCGTCACCTGATGAGTACCAGAGCGCGCTGGTGCCGGGCGCGATCGGCTTGACCCCCGCGAGCGCCTTCCGCTGCTCGGCGACGAGGTCGGCGGCGGCGTCCTGGGCGTCGAAGACCTCGCCGACCTCCTCGATCTCGTCGAAGAGCGCCTTGAAGCTCATGGGCCGGGGCTGGTACTTCGGCTCCTGGCAGGCAGCCGGTGAGACGTACGTCTGGACTCCCAGCGACTTCCACTGGTTGCGGCTGCCCGCGCCCTCGGCCGTCACGTTGCTCTCCCAACCCGCGTAGATGAGGTCGGGCTCCAGGTCGAGCAGCGCCTCCTGCGACGGCACCTGGGCCGAGACCACCGGGATGTCGGCAGCGGCCTTCGCCCACTGCTCAGGCACCGGGCCGTCCGGAAAGGCCCGGCCGACGATGCGGTCGCCGAGGCCGAGGGCCAGCAGCATCTCGGTCGAGGTCGACTTGATCGTGACGACTCGCTGCGGCACGGCGTCGAGCTCGACGTCGGTGCCGCAGTTGTCGAGGACGAGCGGCGCGGAGCCAGGAGGCTCGGTGGCCTCGGTGCTGCCACAGGCGGCGAGAAGGAGCAGCGCGAGGGCTGCTCCGGCGGCGAGAAGGGCAGGAGCCCTGGTGGTGGGTGACAGCATCGGGATCTCCGGTTCGGGGCAGCGTGCAGCGGCATGAACGGCTCGGGCACGAGGGGCACGAGCAGATCGACCGACCCAAGACCGGGACAGGCACCGCGGCGGACGCAATCGTCGACCACCACTGATCTGCGATCAGGTTAACCCTTGCGCGCGTCAGCCGTTGGCATCGGCCGCGCGGATGAGCGCCGGCAGCACACCGGCCAGGCTCTGACCGGCCTGGAGCACCACGACCGCAGAGGGGCCGTCCGCCGGCACCACGAAGACGTCGTTGACCAGACGCATGGCAGCCTCGACCTCGAGCATCGGCTCGTCGCACTCGCCGCGCAGCCAACGGCGCAGCACGTGGTTGTGGGCAGAGACGACGGCCGCGGCCATGAGCTCGGCGCGCAGCGTCGAGCCGTCCGACGGGAGGTCCCAGTCGGTGATGTACTGCCGGAAGAGCCGCTGGTACCGGGCGACACCGGTGATCTCGCGCTCGCGCAGCGCCTGCACGGTGCTGGTGAGCTGATAGCGCTGACGCGCCCGGTCGCCCTCGGACACGTAGTGGATGAGCACGAGCTTGACGGCATCGGTGACCGCCGCGAGGGCCGACCGCTGCGAGGACGCCTGCAACCGGTGCTCGACCGTCTTCAGCAGCAGGTCGTGGTCGGGGAAGACCACGGCCTCCTTCGAGCCGTAGTGGCGAAAGAAGGTCGACCGGCTGATGCCCGCCGCGGTGGCGATGTCCTCGGGGCTCGTCTCGTGGTAGCCCTGCGAGCCGAAGAGCTCGAACGCCGCGCTCGCGATCCGTTCCCTCATGTCGGCCTGCATCTGCCCAGTCTTCCGTATGCCGTGGTTGGCTCGCAGGAACCCCGCGTTGAGATAGTGTCTCATCTTGTGACACCATGTGTCACGAGACCGCTCGAGGAGAAGCCATGACCGTCATCGACCAGCAGACGACCACCACGATTCGCTCGACGAACTGGTGGACGAGCTCGCCGCACCGCCGGCTGGCCAAGGTCGACGGCCAGAGTGTCTGGCAGCCCTACTCGACGTTCCACGCCCGCCAGGTTGGCGAGAGCCACACCGCCTGTGGTCTGCGCGCGATCGAGTGGTGCATGTTCTTCGACCGCCGATTCACCCCCACGCAGGCGAACGCCTGCAAGGACTGCATCCGCGTCATCTGGTTCGACCCCCGCGAGGCCTGATCGCTCAGGCCTCCACGGCCTCCGGCCACTCGATGATGCCGCGGGCACGGAGATCGACGATGCCCGCATCGTCGTAGCCGAGCTCGCGCAAGATGGCCTGCGTGTCGGTGCCCACCGGCACCGGCGGCCGCTCGACGCGGCCAGGGGTCTCGCTGAAGGTCACCAGCTTGCCCACCTGGCGCAGGGTGCCGTGGGCATGGTGCTCGTACTCGACGACGAGCCCGAGGTCGAGGTTCTCCTGGTCGAAGAGCGCCAGCTCGCCGTCGAGTGTGTCGACCGCGATCTCCGAGGGCACGCCGTGGCTCTCGAGCCTTCGACGCCAGTTGAGCGCGGTCCTCGTCGCGAAGACCGGCTTGAGGAGATCCTCGAGCTCGGTGCGGTTCTTGTTCCGGGCCTCGGCGTCCACGAACCGCTCGTCGTGGGCGAGGTCGGCGAGGCCGAGCGCCGCGCACAGGCCGTCCCACTGCTCGGGCCGGACGGCGGCCAGTTGGAGCCAGCCGCCCTGGGTCTCGTAGAGCCGGTACAGCGCGCCGAGGCCCGCCTGGTCCTTGTCGAGCGTCGGCGAGTCGGACATCCCCGACTCGGTCAGGTAGGTTCCCGAGCCCATCATCGCCGTGGCATGCAGGAGTGAGGTCCACACCGCCTGCCCCTTGCCGGTGCGCTTCTTGTGCACGAGCGCGGCAAGCACCCCGACGATGGACGAGAGCGCGTTGGCGGTGTCGCCATGACCGAAGCGGTACCAGAGCGGCGGGTTGCCGTGGGCGACCGGACCGGCCTCGAACTCGAGCCCGGCGGCCGCCTGTGCCAACGGGTCGATGCCGCCGAGGCCTGACAGCGGCCCGTACGGCCCGTACATGAACGTGTTGCAGGTGATGATGTCCGGCTTGATCTTCGCCAGGGACTCCTGGTCGATGCCGAGACGTTCGGCCACTCCCTTGGTCATGTTGTGGTGCACGACGTCGGCGTTCGCCACGAGGCGGGCCAGGATCTCGCGCCCCTCAGGCGTCTTCATATCGACGGAGATCGACTCCTTGCCCTGCTGACAGCCCAGCTCGGGGCCGCCGCCCATCGCGAAGCCGGGTCCGACCGAGCCGACCCGGATGACCCGGGCACCGAGGCTGGCCATGACCATGGCGGCGAACGGTCCGGCGAAGGCCCGACCGAAGTCGAGCACCGTGATGTCGCCGAGGGCGTGGTCGAGCGCGCCGGTGCCGGCTTGCTGACTCACCGCTCCAGCGGCAGCGACCTCGGCGAGCACCTCATCGGTGTGCTGCCCCAGCAGCGGGCGGGGGCCCTTCACCTCGCCCGGCGTCTCGCTGAGCCCAATGGTGATGCCGATCTGCCTGGTCGCCCCGATCTCGGGGTCGACCACGTCGGCGACTCCCCCGGTGGCGAGCAGCTGCTCGTGCTCGAGGTAGCCGCCGGCCGGGCGGACGTCCTCGGCCTCGAGCCCATTCTCGTGAAAGGCCTCGACCAGGAAGCTGGTCGGGTGCTTCCGGTAGGCCGCGACCACCTGCTGCTGGATCGCGTCGGCCTGTGCGACCGACTCCGGGGTGCCCTGCATCCGCAGGGGAAGGATCATCCGCTGGTCGACGCCCTCGGGAAGGCCCAGGATCTCGCCGGGAGACCTGCCACCGGCGCTGCCCCGCGCACTCGCGTGGATCCAGCCGTCGGCGGTCTCGAAGATGCTCGACTGGTGCACCCCGGGCGGGTAGGTCTTGGACATGTTCGAGCTGATGTCGCTCTGCCCCTTCTCGCCATGGATCCAGAGCATGGTCGTGAGGGAGAGCGCCCCTTGGTACAGCGACGCCTCGACGTGCTGTCCGCGGCCGGTCTCCTCCCGTGCCGAGAGCGCGGCGAGGATGCCCATCGGGGCGAGGTGCGCCGCGGCCATGCTCGGCAGGGGGTTCTGCAGGAAGGTCGGGCCCAGCCGCCAGCCGGGCTGCTCCCACTGGAGCCCCGACCCGGCCTGCACGAGCGCGTCCCACCCGGGACGTGAGCCACGACGGCTCGCCGTGGGCCACCCCGGGATCGAGCAGTAGACGAGGCGCGGAAAGCGCTCGCGCAGGGATGCGTGGTCGAGCCCGAGGGCCGCCATCGCACCGGGGCGGAAGCTCTCGACCAGGACGTCGGCGGTGCCCACGAGCCCGAGGAACGCCGCGACGCCCTCGTCGGACTTCAGGTCGAGCTCCACCGAGCGGCGGCTCCTGTCCCACACCCGGTACTCGGGCTGGTCGCGGAACGGGTGACCGCCCGGCGGCTCGACCTTGATGACGTCGGCCCCCTGCTCGGCGAGGAGGAGGACACCGATCGGTCCGGCGATGCCGGTCGTCAGGTCGAGTATGCGCAAGCCGTCCAGTGCACCCACGAAGGGACCCCCAAAGGTCTCAGGTCATGCCGGGGTCGAATGTGACCCAGGACACGTCCGACCCAGTTTCCCCGCACCTCACGGCTTCCGCAAGCCTCCGCTCACCCGAGGATCCTCGCCGCACCGAAGCCACTCGCGAGCCCAGGTCCTGCGGCGAAGCGATCCGGTCCGAACTGGGCGAGCCGCTCGTCGGCCTCGTCGAGCAGCAGTCGCGCGACGTGGTCGCCCAGCACCGGGGCGAGCTTGAAGCCATGTCCGCTCGTGCCGGCGTCGACGAAGGTGCTCTCGCCGATCTGTCCGATCACCGGCTGCCAGTCCGGGCTGACGTCGTAGAGGGACGCCCAGGACCGGGCCGGCGTGGCCCGTGCGCGAACGGGCGCCCGGGCGGCGGCGCGGTCGGCGAGCCAGGTGTACTCATCCTGGGTGACCTCAGGGTCGAACTCGTCCGGGTCCGTCGCCTCGGTGGCAGCCAACGGACCGAGGACGAAGCCGTCGTCCCCCCAGGGACGGGAGTAGTAGCCGGCGACGACGTCGATGAGCACGTGGTCGATGACAGTGCCTGGCCCGGCCTTCGCGTCGTGGAGGCCACCCACCACGTGACGCTCGGCGATGAGCGGAAGCTCACTGCCAACGAGACGCGCGAGCGGGGCCGTCCATGGCCCTGCCGTGATGAGCAGCCGTCCCCCCGCGAAGGATCGTCCGTCGGCAGTGCGAACGCTCACCGCCCCCGCACGCTCCTCGATGGCGGTCACCTCGCTGCCCAACTGCAGGTCGACTCCCAACGCGCGCAGGCGCTGGGCGTAGGAAAGGGCCGTCCGGTACGGATCGGCGATGCCGGCACCCGGCTCCCACACACCGACGCCGACGCCCTCCAGCACCAGACCCGGATGCGCCGCGGCGAGCTGGTCGACCGACAGCACGGTCGTCGGCACGCCGGCTCGCACCAGGGAGTGGGCGTTCTCGGTGACCTGCTCCATCTCTTCGGGACCGTGCAGGTACAGGCCCCCGGTGCGGCGGTAGCCGCTCGCCGTGTCGCTGCTCGCCTCGAGCTCCTCGAGCACGGCGATGCTCTGCTGCGCGACCTCGGCCAGGAACGCGTTCGTGTAGTAGGCACGGACGACGCCGCTCGCGGCACCGGTCGGGCCCTCGGCGACGTCACCCTTGTCGAGAACTGTGACGGAGTGTCCCCGCACGGCGAGGTGGTAGGCGGCCGTCAGGCCGTGGATGCCGGCCCCGATCACCACGAAGTCGCTTGCCATCTGGCCACCACCTGCTCTTTCGTCTCCTGCGCTCGCACGGGACGGAGGCCGCCACCGTGAGCTGACAGCTGCCAGACTAGAGAAGGCGACAGGGCATCTCGACGATGCCCACCGATCGGACTCCTCCACGCCCATGGAATCTCGGCCAGGCGCCGGACGCCCTCGTCTAGCATCGGCGCATGAGCATCTCCTTGTGCGTCCTGCTGTGGTCCCACGAGGGCACGGCCCAGGCGCTCGTCGAGTACGAGGACACCGTTCTCGCCCTCGTCGCCGAGCACGGCGGACGTGTCCTGCAGCGGGCCCGCACGGACGGAACCGGCGACCAGCCGCTCGAGATCCAGCTGTTCGAGTTCGAGTCGCAGGCCGCGCTCGACGGCTACCTCGGTGACGAGCGGCGCCTCGCCCTGACCGACGAGCGCGACCGCGCCGTGGCACGCACCGAGATGATGAGCGTCTCGCTGGTCAGCTGACCACGTCACGAGCTCCGCACGAGCGTCGCGGCATGGCGTCCGCCCAGGGTCCGGGTGCCCGCCACTGTCATTCCCGCTCGCCTCGCCACCTCGGCGATGGCGTCCAGGCCGACCACCGCCCACTCGTAGTGCTCGGAGAGCCGGCCCTCGACTTGGAGACGGCGACGCTCTCGCGCACCGGAGCCCTCGTCGGCCAGCTCGGCGATCACCCGGCCCTCGCGACCGAGCACGGCCCGCAGACGGCCCAGCAGCCGGACGGGGTCGCCGCCGATGCCGAGGTTGCCGTCCGCGAGGAGCGCGTAGCTCCAGCGTCCCTCGCCCGGAACGCTGGCGAACACGTCCCGACAGAGGGCCAACGCCCCGCGGACACGCGTCTGTCGGACGGCCTCGGCCGACACGTCGATGCCCATCGCGGGGATTCCCCGTGACGTGATCTCACCGACGAGCCGTCCCGGACCGCACCCGATGTCGATGGTGGCACCGTCGCAGGGATCGACGAAGAGCTCACGATCCACCCAGTCGGGCGAGGACCAACGGCCCACCTCGAGCGGGGCAGTCCGGCCGACCTGGTCCACCACTCGTGTGGCCTTGCCCAAGAACGCCTGGTCGAAGGCGCTCACGGCATCGAACACCATGCCGCTCATGCACCGGGCTCCGCATCGCAGTTGGTCATGCGAGTGATTCGCTGCCGCGTCGTCGGCGGCTTGGTCGTGACCGACCTAGGATGGGCCCACGCTCCCCAGAATCCTGGCGGCCGCGACCCATCCTGACCGGAGCCGGTGACGAATGGCACGTAAGAAGTTCCTCGGAACGGAGAACCGTGTGTCACGCACTGCTGCCCATCTGAAGGTCGCGGAGGCCCCCGAGGCTGACGAGGCCCCCGACCTCGCCGACCTGCTCAGCCGTGTCTCACGTGGCGACGAGGAGGCCTTCGCCGCCGTCTACGACGCTCTCGGGGCCTCCGTCTACGGCCTGGCGCGACGTGTCATCCGCGACCCCGCACGGGCCGAGGAGATCTCCCAGGAGGTCTTCGTCCAGGTCTGGCAGACGTCCGCCCGGTTCGACCCCTCTCGGGGCAACGCGAAGAGCTGGATTCTCACCCTCGCCCACCGACGCGCGGTCGACGCGGTTCGTCACGACCAGGCCGCCACGAACCGCGAGAACAAGTACGACTGGTCCAACGGACCCAACTTCGACCACGTCGAGGAGCAGGTCACCACGACCCTCGAGCACGAGCAGGTGCGCCGCTGCATGGGCAGCCTCACCGACCTCCAGCGTGAGGCGGTCCACCTCGCCTACTACAACGGTCACACCTATGCCGAGGTCGCCGAGGTTCTCCACGCCAATCCCGCCACCGTCAAGACCCGTATCCGCGACGGTCTCGTGCGCCTGCGCGACTGCATGGGAGTAGAAGCATGACCACCGACCTGCACTCCCTCCTCGCGCCCTATGCGCTCGATGCGCTCGACCCGCACGAGCGTGCCCGGTTCGAGGCACACCTCGACGAGTGCGCCGACTGCCGGGGCGAGCTCGGGGGCTTCCTGGCCACGGCCGCACGCATCGGCGAGGCCGAGAGCCACGAGCCGCCGGCGGACCTGCGCGAGCGCCTCCTGGGCGCCGTGTCCTCGATCCCCCAGGAGCGTCCGGTCGTCACCGCGCTCGCCCAGCGCCGAGGCCTGCGACGAGCGCTCCCCCGCATGGCGGCGGCAGCAGCACTCGTCGTCGGCATCGTCGGCGTCGGGGGCTACGTCGTCGAGCGTGGAGAGGCGAACGACGAACGCCAGCAGAACGTCGCCATCACCTCGGTGCTCGCGGCGCCCGATGCCTCCACGACGTCGCAGAGCTTCGAGGGCGGTGGCAATCTCCGACTGATCTCCTCGGCGACCCAGGACGCGGCGATCGTGGTCGCCAACGACCTGCCGGCGCTCAAGGACGACAAGGTCTACCAGGTCTGGATGATCAAGGGCTCCGCGCCGAGCTCCCAGGGCACCTTCGAGACGTCCGGCACGATGGTCATGAAGGACATGGCCGACGCCGACCAGCTGGCGATCACCGTCGAGCCGGCGGGCGGCTCGAAGCAGCCGACCACCACCCCGATCGTCACCGTCCCCGTCTAGCCCGCTCCCGCCGAGCCGGCGAGAAAACTCTTGACCTCCCCGCCCATCCTGCGGACTCCTGAGTTCGAACCCATCATGGAAGATCCCCCGTGATGAGGAGCCTGTTGTATGAGCGGACGCCGTGTGGCCGTGATCGGCGGAGGTGTGGCCGGCTTGACCGCCGCCTACCTCCTGCAAAGAACCGCGAGCGTCACCCTGTACGACGCGGACTCGCGGCTCGGCGGTCACGCCCACACCCATGAGCTGCTCGACCCGGACGGCCGGTCGCTGCGGGTCGACAGCGGGTTCATCGTGCACAACCAACGTACGTACCCCCACCTCACCCGCCTGTTCGGCGAGCTCGGGGTCGAGACCCAGGACGCCGACATGAGCATGTCGATCCGTTGTGACGGCTGCGGGCTCGAGTACGCCGGCGCCCGCGGCCTGGGCGGGCTCTTCCCCACGGCGGCCAACCTCCGCAACCCGCGCTTCCTCCACCTGCTGAGCGAGGTGCCCCGCTTCCACCGGCGGGCGAAGGCCCTGCTGGCCAGGCCCGACGAGACCCTCACGCTGGACGACTTCCTCGCGGCGGGCAGGTTCTCCCGCTACTTCCGGACGCACTTCATCACCCCCATGATCGCGGCGGTGTGGTCGTGCGCTCCCGAGCGGGCCGGCGCCTACCCGGCCCGCTACCTGTTCGAGTTCCTCAAGAACCACGGCATGCTGGCGGTGAGCGGCTCACCCACCTGGCGCACCGTCACCGGGGGATCTGCCACCTATGTCGAGAGGGTCGCCAAGCAGCTCTCGGCGGTGAACCTGTCGACCCCGGTGCGCGCGGTCACCCGGACGGCCCACGGCGTGCAGGTCCTCGACGAGGACGACCAGCCCGCCGAGTTCGACGCCGCCGTCATCGCCACCCACCCGGACCAGGCGCTCGCGCTCCTGGCAGAGCCGACGCCCGGCGAGGCCGCTGCGCTCGGCGCCTGGACGTACTCGGTCAACCCCACCGTCCTGCACACCGACGTCTCCGCCCTGCCGGGGTCACCTCGCGCGCAGGCCTCCTGGAACTACCGGATGCCGGGCTGCGACGCCCAGGCAGGCGCCGTCAACGTCACGTACGACATGACGGCGCTCCAGCGCCTCGAGGGCGACTCCCGCTACCTCGTGACGCTCAACGCCGGCGGCTCGATCGATGCCGACCGCGTCCTCGAGGAGATGGTGTACGAGCACCCGATCTTCACCCCCGAGGCCGTCGCCTCCCAGGCCGCCCTGCCCGCCCTCAACGACGGCGTGCTCGCCTTCGCGGGCGCCTATCACGGGTGGGGCTTCCACGAGGACGGCTGCCGGTCGGGGGTCGCCGCGGCCGAGAGCCTCGGTGCGACGTGGTGACCCGCGGCGCCACGGCCGTCAGCTACGACGTGCTCATCGGCCATCACCGACGTGACGTCGTCCCTCACGCCTTCACCAACCGCGGGCGCACCTGGCTCGTCGACCTCGACGACGTCCCGGCCCTGCCCGGGCCCCTGCGACGGCTCTGCTCGTTCTCCAGTCGCGACCACGTCGGAGCACCCCATCGGTCGCTGCGCCAGAACCTCGACGACTGGCTGGCGGACGAGGGCGTGGAGAGGCCGGCGATGATCCGGATGCTCGCGAGCCCGCGGGTGCTCGGGTACGTGTTCAACCCCCTCACCGTCTTCTACTGCCACGACGCCACCCGCGCGCTCACCCATGTGGTGGCCGAGGTCCGCAACACCTACGGGGGGCGGCATTGCTACCTGCTCAGTCCGGACGATGACGGCCACGCCGCCACCGACAAGGTCTTCTATGTGTCCCCGTTCCACGAGGTGGACGGCCGCTACGAGATGGACGTCCCGAGCCCCGGGGCATCGCTCACCGTGAGGATCGTGCTGCACCGGCCGGGACACGAGCCGTTCGTGGCCACGATGCGTGGCACGCGCCGGAGGACGGCCAGTCTCTGGTCGGCGCTGCGGACCCCCCTCGCCACCCGGGCAGTCAGCCTCAACATCCGCCGACACGGCATCCACCTGTACCTCAAGGGCCTTCGACCCTTCCCGCGGCCGAAGGCCAGCCCCACCACCCGGCAAGGAGCCCGATGACCACCGCAGACAGCCTGGCCAGCCTGGTCCGTCCACTCGTCGGCGGCACGCTGCCACTGAGGATCCGTGCCTGGGACGGCAGCGAGGCCGGACCGGTCTCCGCGCCGCTGGTGCACATCACCTCCCGCCGTGCCCTGCGACGGCTGCTGTGGCGGCCGAACGAGCTGGGCCTCGCGCAGGCCTACGTCACCGGCGAGATCGACGTCCCGGGTGGGTCCGATGCCCTCACGGCTGGGCTGCGCCAGGTCTGGTCCCTCGTCGCAGAGGGCGGGGCGACCCGGAATACCCTCAGCCTCCGGCAACGGGCCCGAGCGACTGCCCTCGCACTGAGGCTCGGAGTCGTCGGCGCTCCACCACCCGCTCCGGCGTCCGAGGCACGCCTGAGCGGCGACACCCACAGCGTCGAGCGCGACGAGAGCGTGATCGCGCACCACTACGACCTGTCCAACGAGTTCTACGGCCTCTTCATGGATCCCTCGATGGCGTACTCCTGCGCCTGGTACGGCGGTGACCACGTCACCCTTGCCGAGGCCCAGATCTCCAAGCTCGACATGATCTGCGAGAAGCTCGAGCTGGAGCCCGGCAAGCGGCTGTTGGACATCGGCTGCGGATGGGGCTCGCTGATCCTGCACGCCGCCGAGCACCACGGCGTGAGCGCCCTGGGTGTGACCCTCTCCCAGGAGCAGCACACCCACGTGACCGCGCAGATCGCCGCCAGGGGCCTGGGCAACAGGGTCGAGGTCCGGCTGCTCGACTACCGCGCGGTGGACGAGGCGCCCTTCGACGCCGTGGCCTCGATCGAGATGGGTGAGCACGTGGGCGAGGACAACTACGCCCGCTACGTCGACGTCCTCTTCACGCACCTGCGGCCCGGTGGCCGGCTGCTGCTGCAGCAGATGTCGCGCCACGCGGACTCGGCTCCCGGCGGCGGTCCGTTCATCGAGGCCTACATCGCGCCCGACATGCACATGCGCCCGCTCGCCGACACCGTGTCGTACCTGACGTCCGCCGGCTTCGAGGTCGTGCAGCAGCAGCCGATGGGCAGGCACTATGTCCGCACGGTCGCCGACTGGCTCACGACGTTCGAGAGCCGCTACGACGAGGTCGTCGCGATGATCGGCGAGGAGCAGGCTCGGGTGTGGCGCCTCTACCTGGTCGGCGGCGGCCTGAGCTTCGAGGGAGGACGCATGGGCGTCGACCAGATCACGGCGGTCAGGCCGTGAACGACCTCCTGGGCTCGGCCTTCGCGCACGCCCTCCTCTGGAGTGCCATCGCGATCGCGGTGATCCTCGTGCTCACCTACGTGGCGGCCAAGCGACTGGGACGCCACAGCGTCATCGACGTGGTGTGGGGCCTGCTCTTCTGCGCGGCCGCGGTCGCCGCCTTCGTGGCGTCCGACGGCCATGGCGACAGCGCACGCCGAGGGCTGCTGCTGGTGATGGCGCTCGTGTGGGGCCTTCGGCTGGCGGTCCACATCGGCCGGCGCAGCCGCGGCAAGGGCGAGGATCCCCGCTACGACGAGCTGCGCAAGAACCGCGGCGAGCTCGGCACCATCCTGGTCGTGTACGTCCTGCAGGGGGTGCTCGCGTACGTCATCTCGGCGCCGCTGCTCGTGGGGGCCTTCGGCGACTCCCCGCTCGGCGTCCTTGCCGTCCTCGGGGTGGTCGTCTGGCTGACCGGGCTCGTCTTCGAGGCGGTCGGCGACTGGCAGCTCGAGCGCTTCAAGGCCGATCCGAACCGCGGCGACGTCATGGACCGTGGCCTGTGGCGCTTCACCCGTCACCCGAACTACTTCGGCGACGCCTGCGTGTGGGCCGGGATCTTCCTGGTCACCGCCGAGCACTGGCCCGGCGTCCTCACGGTGTTCTCGCCCGCGATCATGATCTACCTCCTGGCGTTCGGGTCGGGCAAGCGTGTCCTCGAGCGACACATGGCCGACCGCCCCGGCTATCGCGAGTACATGCGCCGCACCTCGGGCTTCATCCCGCTGCCGCCACGCACGAGCTGACCAAGCGCTCCCCCAGCACGCGTCCGGACCCGCCAGACTGTCCTCATGACGACCGTCGAGCCGTGGCGGTCAGGGCTCGCGCTGATCGTCCTGCTCGGGATCGGTCTCGCGGTCCTGACCCTCGCCCGTGTGCACGTCCGTCGCGACGCGATCGTCGCGACGGTGCGGGCGAGTGTGCAGCTGACGCTCGTCGCGCTCGTGATCGCCTGGGTCTTCGCCCACCCCGAGGGGGTCGTGCTCTACCTGGCGCTCATGCTCATGGCGGCCACGGCGACCTCGGTCCGACGCATCGGGTGCGGGCTGCGCAGGGCACCCGTGATCACGGTGGCCATCGCGGCCGGTGCCGCGTCTGCGGTCATCCCGGTGCTCGCGAGCGGAGCGCTCGAGCTCCACGCCCAGACGATCGTCCCCTTCGCAGCGCAGATCATCGGCGGCTCGATGATGGCGGCCTCGCTGACCGGCTCGCGGATGCGCGACGACGTCGCCACGCACTGGGGCGAGGTCGAGGCCTGGCTCTCGCTCGGCGGCACCCCACGGATGGCCGTCATGGACTTCTCACGCCGCGCGGTGTCCCGCGCGCTGATCCCGGCGCTCGACCAGACCCGCAGCGCCGGCCTCGTCACGCTGCCGGGCGCGTTCGTCGGTCTCCTGCTCGGTGGCGCGTCGCCGGCGGAGGCCGCCCAGGTGCAACTGCTCGTCCTCGTCGGGCTCCTCGCGGCCGAGGCGGTCGCGGCCGTCGTGACGTCGCTCCTGCTGTCGGGCTGGCTGGCCTCGAGCCGGCCGCTTCCGCTCGCGGGCTGAGGACGCACGAAGGCGCCGGCCCCCAGCACGTGATGTGCTGGAGGCCGGCGCCTCGGTCGAGCTGTCAGGCGCCCCGGGGGGTGAAGCGAAGGGCTCCGTCGATGCGGATGACCTCACCGTTGAGGTACCGGTTCTCGCAGATCTGCACCACGAGCTGCGCGTACTCGCGCGGGCGTCCCATCCGCTTCGGGAACGGGATCGACCCGGCCCAGTGCGCCTCGAGGGCGACCGGGTCGGCGTTGCCGAACGCGCCCGTGAGGAACGTGCCGGGTGCGATGGTCATGACGCGGATGCCGACCGGCGCCAGGTCACGTGCCGCGGGCAGCGTCATGCCCACGACGCCACCCTTGGCGGCGCTGTAGGACATCTGGCCGATGGTGCCCTCGAAGGCAGCGATCGACGCGGTGTTGATGAGGACGCCACGCTCGCCGTCCTCGCCCTCGGGGCTCTTGGCGATGGACGCCGCCGCGAGACGCATGATGTTGTACGTGCCCACCAGGAAGATGTCGATGACCTTCTTGAAGCCCTCGAGGGGCGCAGGGTTGTTGTCCCGGTCGAGCAGTCGGGGGCTGCCCGGTCCGCCGTGCGCGGCGATCGCGACACGGACGGGGCCCATCGACTCGGCCTGTGCCAGCGCCGCGAGCAGGCTCTCCTCGCTGGTCACGTCGGTCTTGACGTAGACCACGCCGTCGCCGAGCTCGTCGGCGATGGCCTGGCCCTTGGTCTCGTCCATGTCCATGACGACGACCTTCGCGCCAGCCTTGTGCAGTGCCCGTACGGACTCGCCGCCGAAACCTCCGCCGCCTCCGGCGACGACTGCCACTGAACCCTTGATCTCCATTGATCCCGCCTCTGTGTCGTTACGAAAAGAGTGCAAGTCGTGTGGTGCGTGTGCTCCCGATCGTTGGGGCCCTGCCCACCCCGATCGGTGTCGCCGACATCTTAAGGGCGTCGGGCAGGTAAGTCACTGACCTCGATCGTCGGCCTGTGGGGCCGACGTGCGTGGACGACGCCGTCGGGCTGCGATCACGACGGCGCCGACGAGCAGCCCGGTGAGCACCAGCCAGCTCAGCAGATAAGGGCGATGGAGGATCGTCGTGTTGTCAGGTTTTCCGCCCTGGCCGCTCAGCACGGGGATGAACACCACGGTCGCCGTCGCCCACAGCAAGAAGGCGACGCCGACCACCGCACGGAAGTGACCAGGGAGCAGGCGGGCGGCCGCGACGCCGAGCACCACCGTGACGGGTGCGAGCACCGCATCGTGCAAGAGGAGCCCACCCACGAGCCAGGTGACCGTGGAGGTCAGCTGGTCGGACGTGAAGTCACGCATCAGCCACAGGCCCCACAGCCCGGACCCGACACCCAGGACGATGAGCAGTCCGCGCAAGGCCCTCATGCCCGCACCTCCAGACGTCTGACCCACTTGGTCTGGAAGACGCCCGGCCGGTTCGGCGCAATGATGCGGCACGGGTACCCGTGGTCCAGGCTGAGCTGCTCGCCGTTGAGCTCCAGCGCGAGCAGCGTGCGATGGTCGCGCACGAACTCCTTCGGCAGCTCGGAGCTGCCGAAGGCACCGCGTGTCTGGAAGGAGCGGACCGTGACGTCCGAGTCGGGTGTCGCCCCGACGAGCTCGATGACGTCACGGATCGATACCCCGGTCCAGACCGCGCTGCGACTCCATCCCTCGACACAGGCGATCGGCAGCCGATGCGTCCGCTGTGGCAGCGCGAGAAGCTGGGCGCGGTTCAACGAGAGGGTCTGGCCCCCTGCGACGATCTCGAGCACGTACTGCGGGTCCATGGCAGCGTCGGAGGCACCGGCGGCCCGTGCAGTGCGGTTGATCGGCAGGTCCTGCGGACCGTCGCCGTCACGGACCGCGAACAGCGAGAGCCGACGCAGGAACGGAACCGTCTGGCCGGCGGTCAGCAGGACCACCAGGCCCGAGGCGACTCCCGCGCCCCTGAGCACCGCACGCCTGCTCGGGGCGTCCGGGTCGAGTGAGTGGTCGCGATCCTGGACGGGCACCCCGAGCGCCTGGCGGATGACGGGCAGCTTCACCGCGATGTGCACCAGCAATGACCCGATCGCGATCCAGGCAACAGCCTCGTGGGTCCGTCTGAAGCTGAAGTCCCAGGGATACCACTGGGCGACGTTGAGCAGACCGCTCGACAGCATGAAGACAGAGGACGCTACCAGGGCGCCGATGGAGGCCCGCTCCAGCACCTCGACGACGAGCGCCCGACCGATCGTCATCGGGGGGCGGATGAAGAAGCGGGGGAAGACCGACCACAGCTTGACCAGCAGGAGCGGGATGGCGGCCATCCCTGAGATGACGTGCAGGCCCTGCGTCACGCGGTAGAGCTGCGTGGGCTGGGGGCCGATGGGCAGCCAGGCCGGCGACGCGTACTGGAAGTGGCTCCACATCCCAGTCAGGAAGCAGATGCCGAAGGCGATCCCGAGGGCGATGCCGACACGTGCCGTCAGCTCGGTGCCTCGTGCCCGGCTGGTGAAGTCCTCGGCGCGGGGCAGGCGCTTCTCGATGTCCTCGACGCGGGGGAGCCTCACGGTGTCGCGCGCGTCCTGTGGATGCTCATGCTCACAGTTCGAACCTACGGCCCCTGAGGTGTGCCCGCCGCGCCGACAAATCAATCCGGACCAGTCACGGCGTTGAGCAACAGGCCTCTGACCTGCGCAAACACAAGTATTTCCTGAACAGACCAATCTGCGACCCGCCCCGGTGGCGAAGCACAGATGCAAGACCCCACGGCACGCCCCAACACACAAGGATGTGGATCACATGAGCGCCATCAGCCCTCGCAAGAAGATGTTCGCCAGCATCGCCCTCGTTGCCGTCGCGGCATTCCCCCTCGCGGCATGCGGCTCGACGGACGACAGCGGCAGCTCCGACACCAAGGTCTCGGCACCGAAGCCCGTCGCCGCGATCAGCGCCCTCACCGGCAAGGACACGGCCGTCGCTCTCGACAAGGGCTTCACCGACGCCCTCACCTCGCTCAAGGTGACACCCGGCGTGGTCGGCACCGCCGAGCTCGTTGACGGCTCGCTGGTCTTCCCGATCACCGGCGGCAACGTCACCTACTTCAAGCCCGGCACCGTCTCGCCGTACGTGATCGGCCAGGTGCAGCACGAAGGCTCAGGCTTCTCGCTCGCGGCCGGCGGAAAGCTCGTCGAGATCACGAACCTCAACGTCGACCCGGGCGAGTCCCGTGTCTATGGCGACGTGACGGTCGACGGCAAGCTCGCCGCACCGAACGCGTACGTGCTCACGCTGAACGGCACCACGCTCAAGCCCCTGCAGACCGAGGGCGACACCGCCATCCTCGAGGGGACCAAGGTGTTCGTCAGCCCGGTCGCCGCAGATCTGCTGAACAGCACCTTCGGCACCGATGCCGTCACCAAGGACCTGCTCGTGGGCGTCGCAAAGATCACGGTCAACACCACGTCCGGCGACTGAGGACCACCCCGCCATCCGGCGGGGTGACCGGGCGGCAGCGTGTGGGTGTGTCTACCAGGGGGCACACCCACGGCTCTGCCCGGACCCATCGTGGAGACCAGCGGTGTCGAATCACCTGGACAGCCCCCCGGATTGGAGAGACCAGACATGACCGTCGACCTCCACTCCTTCGTCGCCCCCTACGCCTTGGACGCGTTGGACCCGCATGACCGCGCACGCACCGAGGCGCATCTCGACCAGTGCGACACCTGCCGTGCGGAGCTGATCGGCTTCGTCACCACGGTGACCCGACTGGGCGAGGCAGAGCGCCAGCGGCCACCGGCTGGGCTTCGGGACCGGCTCCTCGCGGCAGTCATCACCACACCCCAGGAGCGCCCGATCGTCACGGCGCTTGCTCGACGGCGAGGCCTTCGCCGAGCTGCCTCGCGAGCCTTGGTCGCGGCGGCGCTTCTCGTCGGGATCACCGGGCTCGGAGGCCTCCTGACCGAGCACCACCACGCGAACGACTACGAGAGCGCCACCGCGTCGATCACGGCCGTGCTCGCCGCACCCGATGCCTCGACCAAGGCACAGGCCTTCAGCGACGGCGGCAACGTCCGGCTCTTCGCGTCTGCGACCAGAGATCTCGCGGTGCTCGCCGCCAACGACCTGCCAGAGCTGCCTCGCACACAGGCTTACCAGGTGTGGATGATCGGAGACCGCGATGCGGTGTCCCAGGGCATGCTTCGCCGCGGCGGAGCCGTTGTCATGCAAGGCCTCGACAAGGCCAATCGGGTGGCCATCACGGTTGAGCCCTCAGGCGGTTCGAGGCAGCCCACCACCCCGCCGATCGCGATCCTCGCGATCTAGTGGCGGTGAGCTAGCGTCCACACCTGGCCGGTGATGGGACGCTAGATCACCGCCCTGCCGTCTCAGAGGAAGATGACCTCTTGGGTGAAGGTGGCAACCAGGAGACCGGCCCGGGTGTGCACCGAGCCGTGCGTCAGCCCTGTTCCACGAGAGACCGACACCGGCTCGGTGGAGAACAGCAGCCAGTCCTCGAGGTCGGCCGGGTGGTGGAACCACACGCTCTGATCGAGCGTCCGAACCGTCGTCTCGTCATGCTCGGGCCCGCCCTTCTGGATGGCCCGGACGACGAGGTAGTCCGAGATGAAGGCGAGCGCGGCAGCCTGGGCGTTGGCGTCCTCGAGCGTCCCCAGCCATCGCGCCCAGTAGGGGTGGAGCGGCTGTGCGGGCAGCAGAGCGGTGGAGCCCGAGAGCGGGCGCACCTCGATCAGGTCGTCCACCGGGAGCGTCACCGGGATCGAGGAAAGGTCGTCTGGCCCAGCGATGCCGTCCAGGTCGCTGACCTGCCACTCGACCCCGTCCCGAGGAGAGTTGAACGAGGTCGTCATGACCGCGAGCGTCTTGTCGTTCTGCTTCGCCGACACCGTGCGGGCCGCGAACGTGCGCCCGTTGGAGAGCTCCTCGATCTCGAGGTCGACGGGCGTGCCCCACTCCCCCGGGCGAAGGAAGTAGGTGTGAAGCGACTTCGGACCCATCTCGGGCGCCACGGTCTGCGCGGCCGCCTGCAGGGCCGCCGCCATCGTGAGCCCACCGAACTGGAAGCCGGTGCCAGGCGGCTGCGACCTGAACGTGCTGTCCGTCAGCCGGGTGACCGAGAGAACTTCGCGAAGATCCATCCGCCGAACGTATCCGATCCGCAGGCGCTCGCGATCACGTGTCAGCCGACACGTCCATCTCGGCACGATGCCGCCCCCCGGACTCCTCGTCTCCGCGCCGGGGATGACTGGGCCACCAGAAGCGCTCGCCGATCATCGTGGCCAGCGCCGGCACCAGCAGGCTGCGCACGACCAAGGTGTCGAGCAGGACACCGATGCCGACGACGACGCCGATCTGCGTGAGGGTCACCAGCGGGAGCACACCGAGCACGGCGAAGACCGCCGCCAGGACGATGCCGGCGCTGGTGATGACGCCGCCGGTCACCGCGAGGGCCGTCGTCATGGCCCCTGCCACCCGTTGAGTCGACGCCTCCTCACGAGCACGCGTCGCAAGGAAGATGTTGTAGTCCACTCCCAGCGCCACCAGGAAGATGAAGGCGAAGAGCGGCACAGGCAGGTCGAGGGCCGGGAAGCCGAAGAGGTGGGTGAAGACGAACCAGCCGGCGCCCAGCGCCGTCAGGTAGGTCGCGACGACGGTCAGCACGAGCGCCACGGCCGCGACGACGGAGCGCAACAGCAAGAGCAGGATCACGAGGACGATCGCGAGCACGAGCGGGATGACCAGCAACCGGTCGTGCGAGGCGGCCTCGGCCGCGTCGAGGTCTTGGGCGTCCGGTCCGCCGACGAGCGCGGCCGAACCCAGGTCGGCCCTCAGCCGTTCCACCGTGGCCGCCGCACGCTGCGAACCCCGGTCGCTGTCGAGCACGACGTCGAGCTCGGCCCACGACCCCGAGGCCGGGCCGGCCGAGACGGACGAGACACCGTCGACCCGCTCGATCCGAGACGTCACGTCGTCCGCCTCGCCCGGGCGGGCGAGCACCACCGTGGGCTCGGCCGAGCCGGCCGGGAAGGCCTCCGCGAGCGTCTCCTGCCCCATGACCGACTCCGGCGTCTCACGGAATCGCTCGTTCTGCGTGAGGCCGACGTCGAGGCCCACCCCACCGATCGCGAGCACGGCGAGCAGTGCCACGGATCCGGCCACGAACGAGCGGGGTCGCGCGACGACCGTCCGACCGACCTTGGCCCAGGCGCCGGTGCGCGAGGGGTCGTCCTGTCCGAACCTCGGGACGAACGGCCAGAACAGCCTCCGACCGAACAGCACCGTCACCGCCGGCAGCGCCACCAGGCCGAACAGCACGGCGACCACGATGCCGATCGCCGCCGACCAGCCGAGGGCGCGGTTGGACGGGGTGTCGGCGAAGGACAGGGTCAGCAAGGCCAGCGTGACGGTGCCCGAGCTGGCCAGGATCGCCGGAGCTGCCTGGCGCCAGGCAGCCCGCATCGCCGCGAAGCGGTCCTTGTGGCGCCGCAGCTCCTCCCGGTAGCGCGCGATCAGCAGCAGCGCGTAGTTGGTGCCCGCACCGAACACCAGCACCGAGGTGATGCCGGTGGTGGACCCGTCGACGTCGTAGCCGAACAGCTGCGTGGCTGCCGCCACTGCCACCGCGGCGACCCGATCTCCTACGGCGACCACGACGAGCGGGACGAGCCACAGCCACGGGCTGCGGTAGGTGACGAGCAGCAGCAGCGCCACGACGAGGGCCGTGGAGACGAGCAGCCGGACGTCGGCGCCCGCGAAGACGTCCGCCAGGTCGGCGGCGAACGCCGGCCCACCCGTGACCTCGGCGGTGAGTCTGTCGGGCAGCGTCTCTGCCACCACGGCTCGGATGTCCTCGACCTGCTCGGAGCCGGTCGAGGACCTCAGTGGCACGGCCACCAGGGCGACATCACCCTTCTCTGAGTACACGGGAGCGATCTCGGCGTCCCCGAGCGCGAAGCGCTCGAGTGCCTTGGCGAGGTCGGCCACCGAGGCCCTGTCACGCTCACCCAGGGCCTCGCCCTCGCGAGCCACCACGACGATCGCGGGAGCGACCTCGCTCGAGGGCAAGGACCTCTGGATCCGGGCGACCGTGGTGGAGTCGGCAGAGTCGGGCAGTCCTGCGGTCGGTGCGTTCGACTCCTTCGCGTCCGGGGCAAGGGCCATCGCCCCCGCGGAGAGGATCACGAAGAGCAGCGTCACCAGGATGGACAGGCCGCGTCCCGACTGCTTCCAACTTCCAGTTCCGTCATCGAAAGATTCCACGACAGAAATAGTACGATGTCATCATGACCACCGCATCACGAGGCGACATGGGGTCGCCCGCATCCTCCGACCTCGTGCGCGAGTTGCGGACGTTCACCGGAGAGATCGAGCGGTACATCCTGCAGATGAGCCACGTCCACTCGATGCATCGCACCGATCTCACTGCGATCAGCCTGGTCATGGACCGCCAGGGCGCGTCCCCCAAGGACATCAGCCAGGGCCTGGGACTGAGTCCCTCGGCGACCACCGCCATGCTCGACCGCCTCGAGAGCGCCGGCCACGTGCGTCGCGAGCGGGTCGAGGGCGACCGCCGCGCCGTCCGCGTCGAGATCACCGATCAGGCACTCGCCGTCGGAGGCTCGATGTTCGGTCTGCTTGCCCGCCATCTGCGCGAGGTGCTCGACACCTACGACGACCAGGAGCTGGCTCGCACGGCCGCCCTCATGGCACGCATCAACATCGCCACACGCGCCGCCAGCGACGAGGCCGCCGGTTCCTAGGCACGGGCGAGGGTGTGTCCGGGGCGGTCGGCAGGGGCCGCCCCGGACTGCTCTCTCAGATCAGGTCGAACCGATCGAGCTCCATGACCTTGCTCCATGCAGCCACGAAGTCGAGCACGAACTTCTGCTGGGCGTCGTCGCTGGCATAGACCTCGGCCACCGCACGCAGCTCGGAGTTCGAGCCGAACACGAGGTCGACACGGCTGCCGGTCCACTTCACCTGACCGGTGGCGGAGTCACGACCCTCGAAGATCTCCCCCGCCTCTGATGTCGGCGTCCACGTGGTGCCCAGGTCGAGCAGGTTCACGAAGAAGTCGTTGGTCAACGACCCAGGCGTGGACGTGAGCACCCCGAGCGACGACGAGTCGGTGTTCGTGTCGAGGACCCGCAGACCACCCACGAGGACGGTCATCTCCGGCGCGCTCAGCGTCAGCAGGTTCGCGCGGTCGATGAGGAGGAACTCCGCCGGGAGGCGGTGCCCCTTGCCGAGGTAGTTGCGGAACCCGTCCGCCGTCGGCTCGAGCGCGGAGAACGACTCCACGTCGGTCTGCTCCTGCGCCGCATCCGTGCGGCCCGGCGTGAACGGCACCTGCACGTCGTGACCGGCGTTCTTGGCGGCCTGCTCGACCGCTGCTCCACCAGCCAGCACGATCAGGTCGGCCAACGAGATCTGCTTGGCTCCGGCCTGCGCGTTGAAGCCCTGCTGGATCTCCTCCAGCTTGCGCAGCACCGTCGCGAGCTGGTCGGGGTTGTTGACCTCCCAGCCGCTCTGCGGCTCGAGGCGGATGCGCGCACCGTTGGCGCCGCCCCGCTTGTCGCTGCCACGGAACGTCGAGGCAGACGCCCATGCGGTCGAGACCAGCTGCGACACCGACAGGCCGGAGGCGAGCACCTGATCCTTGAGGGCGGCGATGTCGGCGGCGTCGACGAGCTCGTGCGTCACCGCGGGGACGGGATCCTGCCACAGCAGCGTCTCCTGGGGGACGAGCGGGCCCAGGTAGCGCTCGATCGGGCCCATGTCACGGTGCGTCAGCTTGTACCAAGCACGTGCGAAGGCGTCCGCGAGCTCGTCGGGGTTCTCCAGGAAACGACGCGAGATCGGCTCGTAGATCGGGTCGAACCGCAGCGCGAGATCGGACGTCAGCATCGTCGGCGGACGATTGAGCGTGCCGTCCTCCGGGTCGGGCACGGTGTTGGCCGCGGCGCCACCCTTGGGCTGCCACTGGTTGGCTCCGGCCGGGCTCTTGACGAGCTCCCACTCGTGGGCGAACAGCGTCTCGAAGAAGCTGTTGTCCCACGTGGTCGGCGTGGCCGTCCACGTGACCTCGAGCCCGCTGGTGATCGTGTCGCGGCCCTTGCCGCTGCCGAAGGACTGCTTCCAGCCGAGGCCCTGCTGCTCGAGGGGGGCACCCTCGGGCTCGGCGCCCACGTACTGGTCGGGGTCGGCCGCGCCGTGCGCCTTGCCGAAGGTGTGTCCACCGGCGATGAGCGCGACGGTCTCCTCGTCGTTCATCGCCATGCGGTGGAAGGTCTCGCGGATGTCACGGGCGGATCCGAGCGGGTCGGGGACGCCCTCGGGGCCCTCGGGGTTGACGTAGATCAGGCCCATCTGGACCGCGGCCAGCGGGCTCTCGAGCTCGCGGTCGCCGGTGTAGCGCTGCTCGCCACCCTTGTCACCGCCGAGCCACTCGTCCTCCGGGCCCCAGTAGACGTCCTCGTCGGGCTCCCACACGTCCGGACGGCCGCCGGCGTAGCCGAAGGTCTTGAAGCCCATCGTCTCGAGCGCGACGTTGCCCGTCAGGATCAGCAGGTCGGCCCAGGAGATGGCGGCGCCATACTTCTTCTTGATCGGCCAGAGCAGCCGGCGCGCCTTGTCGAGGTTGCCGTTGTCGGGCCAGCTGTTGAGGGGGGCGAACCGCTGCATGCCAGCGCCGGCGCCGCCGCGACCATCCCTGATGCGGTAGGTGCCCGCGCTGTGCCACGCCATGCGGATGAAGAACGGGCCGTAGTGACCGAAGTCGGCCGGCCACCAGTCCTGCGAGTCAGTCATGAGCGCCGCGAGATCGCTGCGGACGGCGTCGAGGTCGAGACCGTTGAACGCCTCGGTGTAGTCGAAGGCCTCGCCCATCGGGTTGGCCACGACGGGGTGCTTGCGCAGGATCTTCAGGTTGAGCTGGTTGGGCCACCACTGCTGGTTCGCCGACCCCTCGGTCGGGTGCACACGCCCGCCGTGCGAGACGGGGCACTTGGCGCCGCCCTCGTTCGACTCGTCATTCATGTCGCCGACGACTGCGTCGTGCTCGTGGTTCTCAGGCATGGGGTTCCTTCCGGGATGGAGGCTGCTCAGTGGGCGTGGACGGGGGAAATCTGGGACGAGGCACAGTCAGGACAGGTGCCCCAGTAGATGACCTCGGCCTCCTCGATCGAGAAGCCGTGGTCATCGGAGGCGGTCAGGCAGGGCGCGTCGCCGACGGCACAGTCGACGTCGGCGATGGATCCGCACGAGCGGCACACGACGTGATGGTGGTTGTCGCCGACCCGCGACTCGTAACGGGCCACCGAGCCCGAGGGCTGGATGCGCCGCACCAGACCGACGTCGGTGAGCACCCTCAGCACGTCGTAGACCGCCTGGTGGGACACCTCGCCGACGTTCTGGCGCACGGCACCGATGAGCGAGTCGGTGTCGGCGTGCGGATGGTCGTAGACCGCGGCCAGCACCGCCACCCGAGGACGCGTCACCCGGAGCGCGGCCGACCGCAACAGCTGCTCGAGATCGGACGTCGTGGACACTTCAAAAATCATGGCGGACATTCTTGAGTCAGTCAAGAACCAGCGTGGCGCGGCGAGCCGCCAGGCCCACGTGTCTAGGCTCGCTGCCATGGCCACAGTCATCCTGGTTCGGCACGGCCGCACCACCGCGAACGCCAGCGGCGTCCTGGCCGGCCGCACCCCCGGCACCCTGCTCGACGAGATCGGGCAGGGTCAGGCGTCGCGCACGGGCGAGCGTCTGGCCGTGGTTCCGCTGGTGGGTGTCGTCTCGAGCCCCCTGGAGCGCTGCCGGCAGACGTCCCAGGCGATCCTCGACCACCAGACCGGCTCCCCGACCGAGCTCGTCGACGAGGGCATCACCGAGTGCGACTACGGCGAGTGGCAGGGTCGCCCACTCGCGGAGCTGTCCAAGGAGAAGCTGTGGTCGGTCGTGCAGACACAGCCGTCGGCAGCCGTGTTCCCCGGCGGGGAGTCGCTCGCGACCATGCAGGCCCGGGCCGTCGCCGCGATCCGACGCCACGACGCGGCGTTCGAGGCCGAGCACGGGCCAGGAGCGGTGTGGATGGCGGTGAGCCACGGCGACATCATCAAGTCGATCCTGGCCGACGCGCTCGGCATGCACCTCGACCTGTTCCAACGCATCAACGTCAATCCCGCGTCGGTCTCGATCGTGCGCTACACGGCCACCCGACCCGATGTGGTGGCCACCAACACCGACGCGGGAGACCTGTCATGGCTCCGCACCGCTCCCACTACAGGCGATGCCCCGGTCGGTGGCGGAGCAGGCCCCGAGACGCAGGCAGCGGCACGCTCCTAACATGAACACATGGCACCCATCGTCCATAGATTCGACTGGCCCGACCGGTTGGTCGTCGGCACCGTAGGCCAACCCGGGTCACGCACGTTCTACCTCCAGGCCCGCAGTGGGACCCAGATGGTCAGCGTCGCCCTCGAGAAGGGGCAGTCGGCCGCGCTCGCCGAGCGCATCGAGGAGGTCCTCGACGAGCTGATGGCCGATGAGGGCAACCCATTCAGCATCCCGGCGCTGGCGCCCGAGGGGCTCCTCGACAACGACCCGCTGGACCAGCCCGTCGACGAGCAGTTCCGTGCCGGGGCGATGACGTTGGGCTGGGACCCGACCACCGCGCAGATCGTGATCGAGGCCTTCCCGATCGTCGAGACCGAGGAAGAGGCCCTCGATCCGGTCGAGATAGAGCCCGACGAGGTCCTGCTGGTGCGCATCCCGGTCGGCAGCGCGCGGGCCTTCGCCAAGCGCACCCGCGACGTGGTCGTGTCGGGGCGGCCCATCTGTCCGCTCTGCCACGTCCCCATGGACTCCGACGACCATGTCTGCACCCTTCCTGACGGGTTCCGGTGACACCCGAGGCCGACCTCGTCGACGGCGACCTCGTGCTGACGGCCCGGATCAGGTCGGCGTCGAACGCGACCTTCGTCGGCACCATCGACGACGTGGCGGTCGTCTACAAACCCGTCACCGGCGAGCGGCCGCTGTGGGACTTCCCCGACGGCAACCTGGCCCGACGCGAGGCTGCCGCCTACGTCGTCTCGGAGGCGTTCGGCTGGAACATCGTGCCTCGCACCTGGCTGCGCGAAGGGCCTCTGGGCATCGGGATGGTGCAGCTGTGGCAGGACACCGACCCCGAGCAGGACGCCGTCGCCGTGGTCTTCGCGGGCGAGATGCCAACCGTGGGGTGGTGTCACGTCTTCGACGGGCTCGACGAGAACGACCGTGCGGTGTCGCTCGTCCACGAGGACTCCCCCATCCTGCGGCGGATGGCGGTGTTCGACATCATCGTGAACAACGCCGACCGCAAGGGTGGGCATGTCCTCGAGATGGCCGACGGACACCGCCACGGCATCGACCACGGCATCACGTTCCACACCGAGAACAAGCTGCGCACCGTGCTGTGGGGATGGGTGGGCAAGGACCTCCAGGCCGATGAGCTCCAAGGGGTCGAACAGGTTCGGACCGCCCTGACCGGCCCGCTTGGCGACGCGCTCGCCCCGCTGCTCACCGACCCTGAGATCGAGGCGTTGGCCGAGCGCTGCGACCTGCTCCTGCACGAGGCCCGGTTTCCCACTCCTCAGGGCGACATGCCCGCGGTTCCCTGGCCGCCGTTCTGACCACGCGCCGTAGCCTCGTCGCATGACCCCGGACGTCCTGCTCGTCGGCTGCGGCGACCTCGGCGCCGACATCGGCCATCGTCTCGCGACCAGAGGGCACGAGGTGCTGGCGATCAGGCGCCGTGCCGAGCTGGTGCCGCCGCCCCTGCGCGGGCTCTCGGCGGATCTGACCCATGAGGCGCCACGCCTCCCGCCGCTCGACCTCGCCTACCTCGTGGTCGCCCTGACCGCTCGGCCTCGCACCGAGGAGTCCTACCGGCAGACGTATGTCGAGGGCATGGGTCGGGCGCTGGACGCCGTCTCCGCCGCCGGGCAGGTGCCGCGACGTGCGGTGCTGATCTCGTCCACCGGCGTGTATGGCGACCAGTCTCACGGCGCCCTCGTCGACGAGTCGACGGCGCCCAACCCCGCCGACGGCCCGGCCCGGATGCTGCTGGAGGCCGAGCGGCTCTTCGCCGAACGGGTTCCCGGCGGCACTGTGCTGCGGCTCTCCGGCCTCTACGGGCGCACAAGCCCACGCCTCCTCGAGCAGGTGCGCACCGGGCGGGTCAGCGACCCTCACCGGTGGACCAACCGCATCCATCGTGACGACGCCGCGGCCGCGACCGTCCACCTGCTCACCCGCCCGGAGCAGCCCCACCGGCTCTACGTCGCCACCGACGACGAGCCGGCACAGCTGGGCGACGTCGCGGCGTTCCTCGCCGCACGGCACGACGCACCGACTCCCCCCGCCGCCGACCCGACACTCGCCCACGGCAAGCGCCTGAGCAACGCCCTGCTCCGCGCGAGCGGGTGGGCACCCGAGCATCCGACCTACCGCCAGGGCTACGCCACCACGTGGTCGTAGCGGCTGGCCGGCGGTCTCACGGTGGGGAGTCCGCGGACGTGAGCGGATGGCAACGACAGAGGGGAACAGGCGACACAGTCGGGTAATCCTGCCTTCATAGCGTGGGGTCAATCATCAGCAGACGAACGACCCCAGTTCTGAGGAGCACCCACATGACCTACGTGAAGCCGCCCCAGCTCGTCGCGGCGATGGTCGACGCAGGCGAGTCGAAGATCTTCATGTCCACCCGCGACACCCTCATCCGTGCGTACATGGCAGGGGCGATCCTCGCGCTCTCCGCCGTCTTCGCCGTCACCGTGAGCGTGCAGACCGGCTACCCGATCATCGGCGCGATCTTGTTCCCCGTCGGCTTCTGCATGCTCTACCTGCTGGGCTACGACCTGCTGACCGGTGTGTTCATGCTTGCCCCGCTGGCCTGGCTGGACAAGCGACCCGGGGTCACGCTGCGGGGCGTCCTCCGGAACTGGGGCCTGGTGTTCACCGGCAACCTCGCCGGCGCCGTCACCGTCGCGGTGATGATGGCGATCGTCTTCACCTACGCCTTCTCCACCGACCCGAACGACGTCGGCCAGATGATCGGCCACATCGGCGAGGGCCGCACTGTCGGCTATTCGGAGTACGGGGCGGCCGGCATGCTGACGCTCTTCATCCGCGGCGTGCTGTGCAACTGGATGGTCTCCACCGGCGTCGTCGGCGCGATGCTCGCCACGGACGTCACCGGCAAGGTCATCGCCATGTGGATGCCGATCATGCTCTTCTTCGCGATGGCCTTCGAGCACTCGGTGGTCAACATGTTCCTGTTCCCGTCGGGCCTGATGCTCGGCGGCGACTTCACCCTCATGGACTACCTGGTCTGGAACGAGATCCCGACCGTGATCGGCAACCTCGTCGGCGGGCTCGCGTTCACCGGACTGGCGCTCTACGTCACCCACGGCCGTACCGCGAAGCGCACTCCTGCGGTCGAGCCCGAGGTCGAGCCCGCGCTGGAGCCGGTGTGACCACGCCAGCGCCAAGTGGTGGAATGGCCCCGTGAGCCACCCGCCGTTGCTGCCCGCGCCCAGCTCGCGGCGGCAGGTGAGACGAGGTCGACGCCTACGTCCGGATCGAGGTGCGCTTCGCTCGCGGCGGACGGCCTGGGTCTACGCCCGCGGCGACGTCCTGACCGAGTGGCGACAAACCTACTCCGCGCCCACGACCCAGCTTGGATGAGCCTCGTCGCAGATCGTGGCCCGACCTTCAAGCAGCGAGGTAGCTCCCCCTGCTAACTCGATGACATCCCCGACCTCATAGAGACGACCTTGGTGGGAGAGCTGCTCGTCGGCCCATCGGACCGTGCCTTCTGCGAACACGGGGACGAAGGTCTGCTCTGGCTCATCCTGCTCAACGTGAAGGCACCCGGCGCTCAGCGTGAGCGTCCCAGTCAACAGAGCTCCGTCAGACATCCCGCTGCTGTCGTCGACCTCATAGGTCGACAACGGCGAAGAACTCGAAGAACAGCCCGAGGTGATCATGATTGCGATCACGACAGCGATCAGGTTCCGTAGACCCATATCGTTACATTACTCGGAAGATTTCCCAGCTTGGAATCGATGGAGCCACTGCTGCCACCGCCTTTTGTGGATCCCGTAGCCATAACCAGCCACGTACCACGGCCCACCGCTGTCACCACCCGCCTGCTGAAGATTGGCACCTTGCACATACACAAACCGCGCCTCACATGCGCCACCGGGGCAAGCGCCGGAGTACGTGGGCTTGTGTTTCACGCTGGTGAGAACTCCGCAGGAAGACCCCGTGGTCTTACGCCGGTGACACTTATATGCCCCCTGGACATTCTCAGCATTTCCCTTTTGGCGCGTGCCATCACCTGCGATGCTGTCACCGAAGTACGTCGGATTCGCTGTGTGCTGCGTCGACTTGAGCCATTCAAAGTCGGCATAGGTGTTGTGGCGCTTCCCTAGGTAAGCGGTCGGGAAGGGGCCACCAGCCCCCGAGAACCAGCAGTAGGACTGAGATCCACAGTGACCTGCAGTCTGCAACGCCTTAGTCGATCCAACCTTCACCCCGAACCCGCTCGTGCAACTCGACATGTCACGCCCACCCCTGTTGTGGTCGCTGAACTCTCCAACGTTCTCGAGACGAAGGTCGAGGCCATGCGGATCGAGCGCAATCCCCAACGTTGCTCGCCCAAGAGCAACAACCGAGGCAGTCTCGTCCCTCGCCGATTCAATCGCTGCGGCGACTCCGGGCCTATCCGCCTCGGCCGAAAGGACGAGAAGCGGCTCATGCTTGTGCCCCGTACGAGGGGTGTCACCGCTCACTAGGCTGCAGAGGTGTTCGCCGCCTTCATCCGCTCGATCCTCGCCGAGCCCCGTGCCTCGGACCCGCCAGCGCGGGTGTGGTGGGACTGGGCCTTGGTCGGCGCCTTGCTGGTCACGGCAGCAGGCGAGGCTATTTTCCGCCCCGACGTACCGGCGCGGCCCTTGGCCACCGTGGTCGCGCTCCTGGTGATCCCGGTCCTGCTCTGGCGGCGTACTCATCCACTTCTGGCAACCGCGGTCGGCTTCGGCGGTGCAATGGTGCTGCTCATCCCGACGATCCTCGACGACGTCGCCGACGTGGGGCTCGACTGCATGCTCTGCGTCTTGCTGCTGCCTTACGCCTTGTACCGCTGGGCTTCAGGCCCCGAGGCGCTGGTCGGTACGGCGATCATCGCCGTGCCGGCCAGCCTGGGTCTCGTGACCAGCGGGACCCGAGAGGACGTGATCGGCGGCACCACCGTGCTGGTCGCGGCGTTCGCCCTCGGGGCCGCGATGCGTTACCGGGCGGTTGCACGCCAGCGCGAGGTGCAGCAGGTGCGGACACTCGAACGTGGTGACCTCGCCCGCGAGCTGCACGACACCGTCGCGCACCATGTGTCGGCCATCGCGATCCAGGCCCAGGCGGGGCGGGCGGTGGCAGCCATCGACCCGGCTTCGGCGGTCGAGGCGCTAACAGTGATCGAGACGGAGGCGTCGCGGACCTTGTACGAGATGCGCACGATGGTCCGGGTGCTCCGCGACGGCGAGGCAGTCGACTACGCGCCGCAGCGGGGCATCAGCGATCTGGACGAGCTGACCCGGATGAGCCCCGTGGTGCAGGTGCACCGCGGCGGCGACCTCACTACCCTGCCGCAACCGGTGGAGGTCGCGGTCTACCGGATCTGTCAGGAGGCGGTCACCAACGCGATCCGGCATTCGCTGAACGCCACGGCGGTCACCGTGGGGGTCACCGGCGACATCGGCGTCGTACGGTTGCGTGTGCACGACGACGGAGAAGCAACCCGCCCCGCGACCACTGTGGGCTACGGCCTGCTCGGCATGGCAGAGCGAGCCAAGCTGCTCGGCGGCGCCTGTCAGGCCGGGCCGGACCCGGTCGGCGGCTGGACCGTCGAGGCGACTCTCCCGCGCGAGGTGCCGCGATGACCATCCGGGTGGTGATCGCCGACGACCAAGTCCTCGTCCGCACCGGGCTCACCATGATCCTCAACGCGCAGCCCGGGATCGAGGTCGTCGGAGAGGCAGCGGACGGTCACGAGGCAGTGGCCGTGGCACGCGAGTTGCGGCCGGACGTCTGCCTCTTCGACATCCGGATGCCCGGCATCGACGGCATCGAGGCCACCCGCCAGCTCGCTGGCCCAGGCGTCGAGAACCCCCTGGCCATCGTGGTCATCACGACCTTCGATCTCGACGAGTACGTCCATGGCGCCCTCAAGGCCGGCGCCCGAGGCTTCCTCCTCAAGGACGCCGGGCCCGAGCTGCTGGTCCAGGCGATCCACGCTGCCGCGAATGGCGATGCGCTGATCTCTCCCGACATCACCGGCCGCCTGCTCACCACGCTGGCTGGTCTGGAGCGAGCCGCTCCGCCGACCCAGCCGATCGAGCCGCTCACCAAACGCGAGGAAGAGGTGCTGCTCACCATCGCCCGCGGACGTACCAACGCCGAGGTCGCCGACGAGCTGCACATCACCCTGAGCACGGTGAAGACCCATGTCGGTGCGCTGATGAACAAGCTCGGCGCCCGCAACCGCGTCGAGATCGCGATGTGGGCGTACGAGACCGGGCGCATCAAGGGATAAGGGCCGACTGACCGCCGATCGCGTCCGCCAGGGACTGACCGGGCAGAGCCTCATCGAAGGCGAACACCCGTACGGGTGGCTGTACGGGTGTTCGCTCAAGAGCGCCCGGAGGCTGCTCGTCGCCATCAGCCAAGCATGGAGCCGCCGTGCCGGTCCGAATCAGCCGAAAGAACGGGAAATCACCCGTACCAGAGGCCCAGAAAGATCGAGCCAGCAGACCGATGGCACCGATCGGCCATTCAGTCAGAGTGGATCGACAGCCCCATGAGAAAGAAGAGACCTTGAGCATCACGACCAAGACCACGAGAGATCTATACGATCCCCCCACGCCGGTCAGAACGAAGCTCGCAGCAGCCTGGACCAGCTTCATGTTCTTCTACATCTACGTCGACTACCTCCACCTGTACAAACCCGGAGCCATCAAAGACATCCTGGCCGGCGTCGTCTTCGAGTTCGACATCAGCCAAACCTTCGCAGTCTCTGCGCTCACGCTCGTGGGGATCCCGGCCCTCATGATCCTGCTCTCCATGACACTGCCCGCCCGTGCGAACCGCACACTCAACCTCGTCATGGCATCGCTCTACATCCCCGTCTCGGTGTTCAACGTGATCGGCGGATCCTGGATGTACTTCTACGGCCTCGGCGTCGTGGTCGAAGTGATCCTGCTCGCCTTCATCCTCCGCTCGGCCTGGGCCTGGCCCCGCACCGCGTCCTAGAAGGCATGACAAAGGCCCCTGACCGGCATTTCTGCTGGTCAGGGGCCTTCTTTGGTAGCGGGGACAGGATTTGAACCTGTGACCTCTGGGAGAGATCGGAGAGCCTGATCCGGCTACGTCAAACTTCGGGTCCCACTGGAAAACCTCGGGTTGAACTGGAGATTCTCCATCGGACGGTCCCAAGTCTATCGGAACCTCTCGGGACCGTTGCGCATCGTTTGTGATGACTTTCTGATGACCTCTCGAATCGGCGGCGCGCGTCATCACGGGGCATCGAGGCCCGCGAGCAAGGCACGCAACTCAGCGTCGGGGAACGTGTGGGACTTGTAGAGCGGTCCACACGGGACGTGAGCGAGATCCTTCGACAGCTCGCGCAGGTTGAGGTCGTCGAGGGCGTTGCCCGCCTGCTGACGCCGATGGTCGGCGAGGAAGGCGAAGTCATTCATGGAGCCGACCACCGACCTGTCGAGCGTCGGCCCGATCCGCACCTCCCGCATGTGCTCGCGCTCGGCGTCCACGACCTCCTGTGCCACCCCGAGTGCGAGCAAGGCATCGGCGATGACGTCCGGCAGTCGCTTCGCGAGGCCCTTCGCCGGAGCCAACGGCGTGATGACTGGGACCAACGTTCGCGCATTCACGAGGATGACGTGCGGTCGCCGCCACGCCAGCAGGTTGGCGTACCAGTCACCCAGCACAGCCGTGGACTCGTCCTCTGATCCAGCAGGGACACCGCCGACCTTGTCCCGCAACTTCTTGGTCGCCCGAACGATCAGCACGCCGGGCCTACGCCTCTGCCTGCGGCAGCGCGCGCTCCGTTCGCATGGGGAAGACGGTCTCCTCATACTTCATCATGTCGACCGCTGGCACAGTTCCGATCGCCTGGAGTTGCTGGAAGAGCCTGATGCAGAAGTGGATAAGGGCGTCGTCGCCTCTACCTGAGTCGAGTCCGACCCTCACTTCCTCGCCCACCGATCTGGGCGTGTAGTCGAAGGAGAACTGGTCGAGGCAGATTCCGATGTCTAGAAACCCGTCGGCACCAGGATCTGGCTGCGTCTCGACCAACTTGTCGATCGGCTTGTCCAGGCCCTTCCGCGTCGTGAGAAGGCCGCCGATGATCGGCTTCAAGCCGATCTCCTCGGGCTTGTAGACGCCGCCCTTGTGGACGACCGACTGCGACGTGCGCTCCAGCGCCCGCACGCTGGCCACCTTGGTCCTCGCGTAGTCAAGGTGGGTCGTGCTGAACTCAGGCTTCACTTCGAAAACCGCGTAGATGCTCTCCACCGGGACGAAGCGCGTGCCACTTGCGGCACCGAACCATTGAGGCGAATAGTGCGTGTCATAGATCGCGACGTCGATCTGCTGGCTCATGTTGCCGTGGTGGTCGACAGCGAAGATGGGTCCGACCGCGTAGCGGGTCGGCAGGAAATCCCGAATTAGGCCCACCCAGTCCGCTTCACCTTGGTCACCGAGCTCGGTGGGGTGAGTTGTGACATCGCGGATCGCAAGGAATGACGCTCGCAGCGCAACCGCCTTGTTGCGGAAGGCGGCGCCGATGTCGAACGATGGATCAGTCACGACTCAATCCTCTCAATCGTGGCCTGCTCGATCGCGGCACGGCGCGGCCAACGAGGGTGGCCGACAAGACCGTGGACGTCCACGGCGCCAGCGTTGTTCAACGCCAGCACGAGGAGCACGGCTCGACGCCGCTCTTGCTTCACGATGTCGCTCAACGCTCCTCTGTCGATGGAACTAGGCGGCTGTGGGGCCGGATGGCTGTGCCATTCACCGATGTAGCCAGACGACGAATCGCCCCCGGCACGCAGATGCTCATCAAGCGTCTGTTGGGCGAGTGAGTGCTTGCGCTCGTAGTGGGCTCGGCCGGCGTGTTGATCGGGAACCGGCAGGAGCGCCTGCACCACGGCGACATCGTCGTGTTCCCACCAGCCGACCAAGATCCCGCCCAACTCATCCGGCATGGCTTCCTGGGCCAGCACCTTCGCGTCGGCAAGCGCTTTCGTTTGAACCAGAATGACTCGCATGCCTTCATCGGTAGTCACGGACGGTCCCCGCGTCAGACAGAGGTGCCCCTGTCAGCAACCCGATGGCGTGGCGCGCGGCCAGTGCAGCAGCTTCGTAGACCGCGAAGGCGGGAGTCTGGGAGACCGGATCTCCACACCCTGCCTCGAAGCGCATTTCGTCCCGTGCGGGCGGCGGGTTGAGCTTTGTCTCTTCCATCGGGTCACCGTTGAGCGGCGGGATGATGTCAACTCGTACGACACCGCCCTCATCCTGGAGACAGACCGACAGCAGGCGATGGTCGCCCGCTTTCGCGATAGCCACGAGCGCCGGGGTGACGTCACCGGATGCCGAGGCGTCGATCACCAGGTCGTGCCCGCTGAACAGACTCATTGCCTCGCTTGGCGACGGCACACGAGCCGCGACTGCCTCGACCACGGTCGATGAGTATGCGCGCGACTCGATGACCTTCTTGACTGCGACGGGCTTGGTAAGGCCGACCGAGCCGCAGTCCGCGAGGTGGCGAATGAGGTTGCCCGGCTTGATGATGTCTGGGTCGTAGGCGGTGATGTGGCCGATGCCCGAGCGCGACAGAAGGTCGCAGAGGAACGAGCCGATTGCCCCGACGCCCACGACAGCGACTCGCGCACCGGCAAGGACATCAGCGTGGACCCCAGCGCGAAGAACGAGGGTTGCCGGAGCTTCGCTGGCGCTCCTGACAGAAGCCAACTTGTAGGTGTCAGCCTTGTCCTTCCAGATGCCCAGCACGACAGCAGCTCCAACACCGCCCCGGCTGTACCTGACGATGAGGTAGCTGAATCGGCCCTCGCCAACGGCCTTCTCGATGAGAGCCGCGTCGTCGGCAGGAATTACAGTCTTCAGGTCGTCCCAGCTCGAAGGCGGCTGCTCGGGCTCCCCCATGTCAGTGACGTATCCGAAGGCGCGGTTCTTCGCGACACGCTTCTTCTTCGGAATCGCTCCGGAGCCAGTGACGCGAGTGAACTGGCCATGGTGGCGAAGTTGCACGAACTTGTTGGTGAGCTCGTCGAGGTCGCCGTAGACGACGAGCGGGTCGGTGCACTGCTCGAAATACCGCTCCAGGTCGAGGTCAGGGAAGTCGCCCGGCCAACCGGCCTTGGACTCTTCGATCCAGCGCGTGACAAGAGCGAGGAAGTCATCCACGTCCAGCCACGGCAGGCTCTGTCGATCATCGGCGGGGTACAGGCACATGGCACCGCTGCGCTCTCGATGCCACGAGCGCGGGAAGTCTTTCGGCGGCCAAGCCACAGGGGGCATGAACGGGAAGCCGTCAGGCAAGACGATCTCCACCCTGACGGCATCAGTGTCCACCCCCACTGTTCCGGTGAGGGTGCGTGCGTCCGCGCGGAATCCCTTGCGTTCAAGCGCCTCGATGAACTCGAACGTTTGGGACTCCATCGCCTCTTCCCAAACGGTCATCCGAAACGGCGGTCCCCTGCAGGCACCTTCGCGGAGCCCGGCGTGATCACGGAAGTCGCGGATGCCTTCTTGGTGCCGTCCTCGTTGTAGCCCGCGGGCATGGGAAACACGATCTCGTCGTCGCCGTTCTTGCCGAGCAGCTCGCGGAACTTCACAGCGGCCTTGCCAGAGTCCTCCTCCTCGTACGCCTCGCGTGCCTTCGTCGCGGCTGCACGGAACTTGTCCCGCGCCGTCTCCCACTGGTTGTCGGTGGCGCGGAAACTGAGGGAACATCCCGGCATAGTGTGGTCTGGAATCTCGGTGCCCCAATCCACCTTGCTATCGAGGTAGTCGGCGATGGCCTCCAGCGCGGTGACGTAGGAGAGCGTCAGGTTGTCCTTGCTGACCTTGTAGTTGACGCAAGCGTCGTAGAGGGCCAGTTCGGCGAACAAACCGCCAGGGCGCTTGTCAAGGATCGTGCGCCGGGTCTGACGGATGAGTTTGACGAGCGGGACGTAGTCGCCGGTGAAGGTGTCGTTCATCGCGGTCTTGAGCTCGGTCTGCTTCTCAGGGTTGGTGGTCTGCCAACCGCCGTCGCTGGTCGGGATCTCCCAGTAGCCGTCGGAACGCTTGCGGGCCGGAACGGCATCGACGTGGAGACCGTCGTATTCGGAGAAGTCGACGGTGATCGACCGCGCCTGACGCTTCACGCGCTTGTTGCCGTCGCCGTCGGTGCCGAACTCGGCGTCGAGCACCTTGTAGAACCTGTCGAGGACAGTGCTGCCGGCAACGTCGTCACCGATGTCGTCCATGCGGCAGAAGACGTCAACGTCGGTGACGCGCCGGATCGAGACGTCGCGCTTGTAGGAGCCGATGAGCACGGGGTTGAGACCCCACTCCTTCAACTCATCTGCGGACGTGAGCGCAGCACGAACCGCCTTGTGCGCCTCCGGCGCGTTCGCCTTGTCGTCGGCCGACGGCTCGATCGACTCCAGCGCCTTGCTGAACTGACTGCTGAGGATGGCCACCGTTCGGCCCCTTTCTAGGTCTCGCAGGTTGCTTGAGTTGGCGACTGCAAGATCAGATCGGGTGAACTACAGCCTTGTCATTAGGCTACTCCGCACCACCGACACAACCGAATGAGTTATCCACACGCCCTGTTCAGGCCACTTCAGCGGCGAGCTCGTGGAACGCCTTGGCGAGGGCGAGGATCAGGGTGGGGCGGCCGGGGGCGTCAGACCAGAAGTAGTCGGCGATCACCTTGTGGGCGGTCTGGTTGTCGGCGACGGCGTCGACCACCGCTTCGTCGAAGTCGGGGCTCTCAGCGAACTGCTTCACCGAGTTCACGCGGGCCTGCTGGACGAGCCCATCGTTCTCCCGCATCCGGTCGATCAGGGCGCGGACGAACGACTCGGGTTGGGACTGGCTGAACTCCTCGGCGCCGAACAGGTCGTTGAGCCGGTCGATGACCTCCTGGAACGCGACGAGTTTGGGGTCCTTCTTCTCAGCCGACCCTGCCTCGGTCATCCCCTTGAGACCGACCTTCTCCCCGAGTCCGAGGTCGGTCTGGCCCTTGTCGATCTGGCGCACCGCGACGAGCGAGAGTGAGGAGAGGTCAATGTCGTCAGCGTCAGTGCGGTCGTGCAGCCGCTTGGCCAACAGCCGGTAGAAGATCGACCGCTTCTCCAGGTCAGCGCTGCCGTAGTCGACGATCTGGCTCATGAAGTCGTAGACCCGGACGAAGCTGCCAAGGTCCTTGGTGAAGATCGCCAGCGCATCCAACTCCGCCTTGTCGTCAGCGACCGCCGCGTTGGCATGGCGGGTGTGGAACCTGGTCAGGGTCGGCGCGAACGCCGAGTCGAGAGCCTGGTTGCCCTTGCCCTTCACCCACGAGTCGACCACCGCGTCGAGATCGCTTGTCTCGTAGATGCCGCTCTGATCGAGCTTGGTGGCGATGTCGTGGACGAGATTCGGGTCGGTCGCGGTCTCCAAGAAGGCGTCGGCGAAGTACGGCTCGAAGTCGGCCTGAATCTGCTCGGGGAGGTTCACGAAGTCCACGATCATCGTCGTGTCCTTCACCTGACCCGACGGAGTCCGGTAGGTCCGATTGAGGCGCGAGAGCGTCTGCACCGTCGTCACACCCGAGAGCCGGCGGTCGACATACATCGCGCACAGCAACGGCTGGTCGAAACCGGTCTGGAACTTGTTGGCGACGATCATCACCCGGCGGTCGTCGTTCTGGAACGCCTTGCGGAGGTCACCCGCGCCGGGGTTCAGCGAAGCTTCGGTCGCGTCCTCGATGCCATACTCGACGTCGCTGATGGAGCCGGAGAACGCGACGAGCGTGCCGATGTCGTAGCCCTTCGCAGCAACGTACTTGTCGATCTCACGCTTGTAGCGCACTGCGGCGAGACGCGAGTCGGAAACGACCATCGCCTTGGCGTGGCCTTCGAGCAGTCCGGCGACGTTCTCGCGGAAGTGCTCCACGATCAGCGCGGACTTCTGGGCGATGGTCTGCGGGTTGAGTTTGACCCACCGCTTGACCCGCATCGTCGCCTCGGACTGGTCGACCTCGACCTCAGTCGAGGCTGTCCCGGCGACCTTGAATGCCATCTGGAACGAGTGGTAGCCGCGCAGTACGTCGAGGATGTAGCCCTCCTCGATCGCCTGTTTCATCGAGTAGACGTGGAACGGCACTGGCAGACCGTCGAGCGAGCCAGCGGGCACCCGGCCGAACAACTCCAGTGTCTTGGCCTTCGGGGTCGCGGTGAACGCGAAGTAGGAGATGTTGTCCGATGCCGCGCGCTCACTGGCCTCGGCGGCGAGCAGCGCCTCGACGTCGATCTCGCCGCCGTCCTCGGCAGCCGCCAGTTCGTCGGCGGTCAGCACGGCTTTGAGGTCGGCAGCAGTACGGCCCGTCTGTGAGGAGTGGGCTTCGTCGGCGATGACCGCGAACCGCTTGCCCTTCAGCCCGGAGTTCTCACGGATCTCGCGCATGGCGAACGGGAAGGTCTGGATGGTGCAGACGATGATCAACTTGCCGCTAGTGAGCGCCTTGGCCAGCAGCCCTGACTTCGAGGTCGCGCCCTGCTTGCGGGCCTCGTCGATGTCGATGGCCGCGACGATCCCGGCGTACGCCTGACCTTGCTGGGCGGTCGCGTCGATCTGCTTGATCGCGTCCTGCAACTGGGCGTCGAGCACGTTGCGGTCGGTGACCACGATGACGGAGTCGAAGACCTTCTCGTTGTCGACCTGGAGCCGCGCGAGCCGGTGCGCTGTCCACGCAATCGAGTTGGTCTTGCCCGACCCCGCCGAGTGCTGAATCAGGTAACGGTTCCCCGAGCCTTCTACGGACACGGCCTGGGTCAGCTTCGTGACCGCGTCCCACTGATGGAAGCGCGGGAACAGCAGCGTCGTCTTCTTGACCTTGGCACCGGAAATCGGGTCGGTCTCCTCCTTGGTCTCCAGATGCAGGAACCGGCCCAAGATGGCGAGCCAGGTGTCGCGCTGGAGGATGTCTTCCCACAGGTAGGCGGTCGCAGACTTGCCGCCCGGTGCCGGCGGGTTGCCCGCGCCCCCGTCGAGGGTGCCTCGGTTGAACGGCAGGAAGTGTGTCTTGTCGCCCGCCAACTTGGTGGTCATCCAGACTTCGTCGTTGGAAACGGCGAAGTGGACCAGCGCTCGGGTACCGAATCCGAACATCGGCTGCGGCTTGCCGGTGGCAGGGTCCTTGGCTGGGCGGGCGGTCTTGTACTGGTTGATCGCGTCGGTCACCGACTGCGTGAAGTCGGTCTTCAACTCCAGCGTCGCCACCGGCAGGCCATTGACGAACAGCACCAGGTCGAGTGAGTGGTTCGTCGCGGTCGAGTAGTGCACCTGCCGCATCACCCGGACGCGCACTTTGTCGTATCGCTCAACCGTTACCGGGTTGAGCGTCGACTCCGGCTTGAACTGGCACAGGTCGAAGCGGGCCGAGATGTGGGAGAAGCCCTTGCGCAGCACGTTCAGCGTGCCGCCGCCGGACTCCAACGGTGTTTCCAGCACCTTCACCAGCCGGTCGAGCACCTGCGTGCGCTGCTGGTCCTCACGGGCCGAGCCGGCCGTGACCACCTTCGCCAACTCATCAGGCTGGGTGTCGGCCAACCACCCGAAGATGTCCTCAGGGAACAGCGCCCGCTCCCGGTCGTAGCCGTCGTCGTTCCGCGAGTACAACCAACCGTGAGCAGCGAGATGCTCAGCGATCTCCTGCTCGAACTGGATCTCGTTGTAGTCAGCCACGGGACAATCCTGCCGGTACTCACGCTCATTCGCGGGAGGTCAGGCAACCTTCCGCACGTCGAGCTGCCCGGCGACGGCTGCGGTGATCAGGGCCGAACGGCGTTCCTGAGCCAACTCGATGAACCGCTCGGCCTCGGTGATGAGGGTGTCGACTCGGGAGATCTGAGCCTGGATGTCTACAACGGCAGCGCGTTGCTCCTCTACGCCGGGCAGGGCCAAGGGGATGCGTGCCAGCATCGCCCAGTTGCGGAAGTCGACGCTGCGCTCCCGGACGTTCGGAGCTTGGGTCGCCAGAAAACCGCTCACTCCGAGGTAGCGCAGCAACATGGCGACGTACTCGGGATCGTCTCCGGCGACAGGCTCGCAGACGTGGTAGACAGGAGTGGCGTTGCCGTGGCTGTCGGATACCCCGATGGCACCAGCGAATCCGTCGAGTGCGTGGAAGACGAGATCACCCGGCCTAATCTCTTGGTAGCCCTGCTCGGTGTCGGAGAACGTGTAGCCGGCGTCGCGGCGGTTCGATCGGAGAGTGACCGTACCGTCGCGGTAGGCGGTGATGACCCCCAAACCGTGGACTGCTGGCCGAGCGAGCGGGCGAAGAACCCGGCGCACAGTTGTCGCGCGTTTGCCACCCGATCCTGCGAAGTAGGCCCCAACGACACCATCGCGGCGCTCGCCAAGCAGATCAACCAACCGCTGCTGCTCGGCAATGAGCCGGTCGATCTGGGCGGTCTCGCGGTCGAGGTATTCAGCAACGGCACGCTGAGTGTCGACGTCGGGCAACGGAATCCGAATACGTCCTAGCACTTTGCGCGGTATCCGCTGCCGAGTAGCTCCATCCTGAAAGCTCTCCATATGACCTCGTGTTGGCAGCGTGTTGATCGCGTACATGACATAGCGCCGATCAGCCCTCGCCGGATCACATCGAAGCACGGCAACATCAACGACGGTTACCGTCGGACCTAACCCTTCAGGAACAATGCAAGCACGTCCTAGCGGATCAGGCATTCGCGCTATCAACACGTCGCCAGGCAAGACCGATGTGCATCTCAACCGCTCGAATGTTTCCTCATTGATTCGCCGATCCGAGCGATCTCTGAAGTAGCCGTCACCGACGTCGGCGAGTTGGAGCAGCCTGATTGACCCGCCTGGATCTTGATCCTTGCTCTCGACCCAATCGCCGTCGTGGAAACCGCCCGCCACCGCGAGAGAAGCAATCGACGCCTCCCTCACTGCTCCACCTCCCTGAGGAGGCTCAGGATCTTCGCCACTTGTGCTTCGAGGTCGGCGTCGATCTCAGCGAGGGGGCGCGGTGGGACGTATCTGTAGAAGTGGCGGGTGAACGGGATCTCGTAGCCGACCTTGGTCTTCTTCTCGTCGATCCACGCATCCGGGACGTGCGGCGCTACCTCAGCCTTGAAGTATGCGTCGATGCCGCCCTCGTAGGTGAACGGGACGTTCTCCGTGTCGGGCTTTGGCGCGGGCTTCGGCCGCCCCTTGCGGTCGAGAACTGGGCTGCCGTCGCTGCCCAGCAAGGGAATGTTGACGGTGATGGTCCAGTAGCCGAAGTCAGCCGTGTCGAAGGTCTTGGAGTGCTCGGTCTCGGCGAAGTCGTCGTACAACTTCAGGATGCGCTCGCGATCCACAGCACCGACCTCGCGGCCCTTCTCGCCCAGGTTCTTGCGGAGCTTGGTCCAGAAGCTCGTAGCGTCGATGAGTTGGACCTTGCCCCTACGTTCTGCAGCCTTGTCGTTGTCGAGAATCCAGATGTAGGTGGCGATGCCGGTGTTGAAGAACATCTTGGTCGGGAGCGCCACAATCGCCTCGACAAGATCGGACTCCAACAGCCAACGCCGAATCTCGCTCGGACCGGACCCGGCTCCGCCATTGAACAGCGGCGAGCCGTTCAGGACGATCCCCGCCCTGCCGCCGCCCTCATGCTTGGGGCGCATCTTGTTGGTGAGGTGGGTCAGGAACAGCATCTGGCCGTCGGACACCGGCGGGAGCCCGTGCCCGAAACGACCGTTCGGCATCGCGGCGGCCTCGGCCTTGACCGACTCCTGGGCGGCCTTCCAGTCCACGCCATAGGGCGGATTGGACATGCAGAAGTCGAAGGTGCGTCCGGCGAACTTGTCATCGATGAGGGTGTCGCCGAGCTGGATGTTGGAGGCGTCCTGCCCTTTGGCAAGCATGTCGGACTTGCAGATCGCGTAGGACTGGTCGTTGATCTCCTGGCCGTAGAGCGCGAGCCGTGCCTTCGGGTTGCGTTCCAGCAGCCGCTCCTCCGCGACCGAGAGCATGCCGCCAGTGCCGGCGGTGGGGTCGTAGATGGAACGCACCACGCCCGGCTCCAACAAGGCCGCGTTGTCCTCGGCGAAGAGCAGGTCGACCATGAGCCGGATCGCGTCGCGTGGCGTGTAGTGCTCGCCGGCTTCCTCGTTGGACGCCTCGGCGAACTTGCGGATCAGTTCCTCGAACAGGTCGCCCATCTCGGCATTGGGCACCGTGTCGGGATGGAGGTCGACCTCGGCGAACTTCGAGACGACGAGGTAAAGCCGTCCCTTCTCGTCGAGGGTGGCGATCTCGTTCTCGAACTTGAATCGCTCGAAGACGTCGATGTTCGCGCTGAACCGGCTGATGTAGTCGATCAGGTTCGACCGTAGACCCTCGGGATCGGCCAACAGCTTGGCGAAGTCGAACTCGCTGGTGTTGTAGAACTTGCGGCCGGTCTGCTGGCGCACATGCACGTCGAGCGCACCGCCCTCGAACGCCTTGGTCAAGTTGCGCACCATGTCGCGGTCGGGTTCGAGGATGCAGTCGAGGCGGCGCAGGATCGTGAACGGCAGGATCACGCCGCCGTACTGGTGTGGCTTGTAGACGCCACGGAGCTGATCGGCGATCGACCACACGAAGTTGCCCAGACTGCTCACGCGGCGCTCACCCCGGTGGCGGCGGACTCGACCCTCATCACAAGTGAACCCTATCGACGCATGCCCGTCGGAAATCGTTCGATCCCCTGTGGCCGGGGTCGTCTGGTCACATGTTGAGATGTCAACGCGTCGGACTTCACTGATGGTTCACGTTGGTTGTCCAGGATCGCCTCGGACTGTCACCGACCATTGCGGAAACCCTTGCAGGGCGGGGATTTGGGCGCCTTGACAACGGGTCCGATGAGGCGCACCGTCGATGTATGGGCATCTCCATGAGCGCCGTTTCCTCGGCTCGGGCCGGGGTGAACGGGTCCGCCGAATCGGCGGAACCGTTGGTGATGCCTCTGGTGGTGGTGACTCACCACCACCGTGTTCCTGCGGGCAGCCAGACGGTGGTGCGGACTCCGCACCACCGTGGGATCGCTTGGTGCGCTCGATTCGAGCGGACCGTCTGAATCGCGTTTCCGCAGGTCGTAACGGCTCCGCCGAGTCGGCGGAACCGTTGGTGGTGCCGATTCGGCACCACCGTGACCAGTCTCCTCATGGCTGAATGACTGCCCCACGTCGCTACAGGCTCCGCCCGTGGTCACGTGCCGGGCCGGGGCGTGACGGTGGGATGGGACGTGCATCGGCTTCTCGTCGTGCATGTTCGGAAGCGGCGCGCTCAGTCTCCACGCGCTCACGCTGCTGGCGGATGAACCGGGCTGCTTCAGCGGGCGGGAGTGATTCGATGCGGGCGAGGTAGGCGCGGGCCTGCTCGGTCTGCTGCTGGAGCTGATTCACGAGTTTTGCGGGGCGACGCGTGGAGCCGAGGAGCTGGTCAGCCAGCGTGGTGTGCTCAGCGAACTGGCGTTGGTCGAGATCCCGTAGGGCACGGCGAGCCCGAACAGCCTGCTGCTTCGCTTCGAGCACTCGGGCGTCGTGGTTGGCCTGCTGGCCGGTGACGACCTCAGCCCAGATAGGAAGGCTCGTGGTCGTCTGTGGGGCGTTGCCCCAGCGGTTCCGAACCTCCTGCTCGATGGCGCGGTGGGAGGCGGACGCTTCGCGGACGGTGCGTTCGGCGCTCCGTCTGCCGAACCGCCCAGGCCGGACACGATGTGCCGCCCGCGACGCTTCCAGGCTGGCGAGGAACGCATGTCCGTCAGTGCGGGCCTGCTCGACCAACGGCGCCAATACCTCGTTGCGGACCTCTGCTGCGTGGATCTCGGCAGCTACGGCGATCTTGTCAGCGTGGTCGCGCTCAATGCGATGCTGCTGGGACTGTTCAGCAAGAACACCGAGCGCGTTCTCGATGTGCTCCACCCGCTTCTCGGCCTTGGTGATGAAGTCGCGTATCCGGGCGCGTTCGACGTTGACCTCGGCGACGGGGCCGTGGGCGACGAGCCCGACGACTTCCTCGCGCGCGGCGGTGGTCGCAGCGGCAAGTCCTCGGTCGGCACGGTCGCGGGTCAGAGCTTCGGCGAACTGCTCCCGTGCGTCGTCAAGGTCGACCGCGACGATGTGAAGGACGTTGGCGTGGCCTCCTCGGGTCATGCCGACATAGACCCCCGATGCGTCGAGCGCATCGGACAGCACCGTGTGGGAGACCTCGACGGTCGCTCCTTGGACTCCGTACGCGGTGACCGCATAGGCAAGGTGCGCATTCTCGGCCACATACTCGGCTGGGAGCCGCACAGTCCGCTCGCGCTTGCGGGCATTGCCTGCTTCCACCACGTAGAGGTCGCCGTCTTCGGTGATCTGTTGGACGATCCAGGTCTGCCGGTTAGCCACCCCGACATGTGCATCGTTGCGGCGAGTCTGGATCACGTCACCGGCACCGATGGGCAGGCCGTCGCTGCCGAAGGCGGTGTGGGTGTCATCGACCTCGCCACGCACGACTCGCCGCTGCCGAATCCGCTCGTTCAGGGCGTGGGCCTCCTCATTCGATGCGGCTGTGATCGCGTCACCAGTTCTCGCGGTCGAGGCAATCGCATCCTGCAGGTCGTCGTCACTGTCGTGGAGCCGAACGAGTCCGAGTACATCGAGATGATCGAGCAAGGATGCGGCGTCCTCGCCGCGCCGTAGCCGGATAGTGAGGTTGGCGTAGTCAGGGTCGGTGAAGCGATGCACGGTCGCCATGTCGAACACCTCGGGCGCCAGCACGGCGGCGATGTCGAGCACACCGCCACGACCCACCGCTGGAAGCTGAGCCCGGTCACCCACCAGCGCGAGAGTCGCGCCTGCTTCGTCAGCGACATGGAGCAGTGCGAGGGCGGTGTCTTGGTCGAGCATCCCCGCCTCGTCCACCACTATCCGCTCACCCGCGACGAGTTGAGCCCCGAGGTGTGGGCCGCTATAGGTCACACCGGTGTCCGGGTCGACGTCGCCGATGGTGAGGCGGGTCCATACGCCATCGTCGTCCCACCGCCAGCCGTGTGCGTAGACCAGCGCCGCCACGGAGTCGGCTGGTACGCCGAGCTCATGGGCGGCGACGTCGGCGGCCTTCTTCGTCGGCGTCACCACCCGTGTTGCACGACCTCGTTGCGCTCCTGCCTCGATGGCAACACCCAGCATCGTCGTCTTCCCAGCACCCGCAGCGCCCTCCACCACAACCAGCGGAGCGGTCGAGGTGACGGCAGCGGCCGCGCGCTCCTGGTCGGCGTCCAAGCCGCAAGCATCAGCCAGCCGGCTCACGTCCGGCACCACAGCCATTGGCGCGCCAGCGCGGGCGGCAAGCAGATCACGCAGCTCGGTCTCGGCTGCGACCACCCGCAGGCTGGTCAAGTGTGCGACGTGCTCAGGAGTCGGTGCGCCGGGCGGGAGGATCGAGAGGCAGTCCTCGACCACCAACCTCGTCGTGATGGCGATGAGATCCCGCAACTCCTCGGGTTCGGCTTGGACGCCGTGCTCGGTGATGATCCGAGTGACGTGCTCGGTGATTGTGTGGGTAGTCCATGCCGACGCACCGGCGGCGCAGCGGTCCAGCGTCCGTGCCGCGAGGTGTTGCACCCGCAACTCATCTAGCTTCACAGGATTGCGACGTGGTGAGCGAGGTGGGTCCGGGGTGTAGCAGGCGTCGGACAGTTCGCGTCGCCAACCGTCCTCACTGCCCAACGCCGTGGGCTTCTTGTTCGGTCGCTGGTGGTCCCACGCCTTGGCGTGCCACCGGGCACGCGCCACAGGACCCGGCTCTTGGCCAGGGTGAGCTTCCTCCCACTCGGCGGTGAACGCGGCGAGGTTGCGTTCCACCTGCGCGGCGCGCTTGGACATGCTCGCGTTGAAGGGCTCCAGTTCGATGACCTCGCCGGTCTCCGGGTCGAGGGTGAGTCCGTGCGCGTCGAGCACCGTTGCAAGGTGCGGGTGCGCTGCGATCACCGCCGTTCCGAGGGCGCGGATCGCACCCTGCTGCTTGAACAGTGCTGCCGTGTCCAGTGCCCGCCACCGGCCTGCCGCTTGGACGCGGGTGCCGATCTGGAAGTGGATGTGCCGGTGCGGATCACCCGCTCGCGATGTGCGGTGCAGTACTGCAACACTGTGCAACCCCTCGACCGGCACCACCTCCTGCAAACCACGTGGACCCACGCGCGTCACCGAGTGTTGCGCGAGCCAGCGGCGGATCTCCTTGGCGGCGTCGTGCTGCGCGACATCGAGCGCGTCGGAGACCTCCGGGTGCAGCGCGGCAGCGATCGACAGGGACTTCGAGGCGTTGACCACCATCTCCGCAAGCCTCGGTGAACCACGTCGGCCGTCACCCGGCAGGCGCGGTGTGCCCATCGAGGTCCCGGTGAGTGGGTCGGTCCAGTCGACCCAGGCGGCGTACTCCTCTGACGACAGCGACCGCTCCGCCACCACCTCGCCCGATGCGTCGGTCATGGTGAACTCCGCCAGGGCGGTGCCGCCCTCCAGGTAGTAGTCATCGGCCGTGGAGCGGTCGGATTCCAGATACCGGCACGCGGCTGTTCCGGTGCCGCGGAACAGGGTCACGCCACCCTTCATCGGCCGCTCCTCTCTCACGTCTTCGTGAGACAGGTGTGCAGCCACTACCGCCGGTAGCATGCGTCCATTCGTTGGGGGGGGTCGGCGGAGCCGAGGACGGGCGTAGAGCGGTGCGGCGCCGGCGATAGGCAACGGCGCGAGTGCGAGGTTCAGCGCGATCGGAAGCGGCAAGTTCGCGGAGACGAACAGCGGGGTTGGTCAAGGCTTGGCTCCCCGCAACCACTAAGGACGTTTCTCGTATCTTGATGTACCCTGACCATAGGGACGTTTCCCGTATTATTTTGCAGGGAAGGAGATCGCCATGACCGCTATGACTCGCGACCGTGCCACGGCCACGCAGGAGCGCGACCGCATCATCGGCTCGCGCAATGAGTTCTGGCGGCCCGAGGACTTGGCGACATCCGGTTCGACGACACTGCATCTGCTGGCCGATCTTGTGGAGGCGGGCGAACTGCGGCGCATCCGTCGCGGCCTCTACTGGCGCGGGAACAAGACTCCGCTGGGGATGAGTTACCCCCGGGCTGAGTTGGTGATCGCCGAACTCGCTCCCGGCCCCGGCGTGGGGCCGACCGGCTTGGATGCGTCAAATCGACTCCGGGTGTCGACCCAGGTGCCCCGCAAAGCACACATCGCGGTGCCGCGCCGTGCGCCGGAGTCAACGCACGACATCGACTTCTACGCGCGGCCGGCTCGCCATGCCCGCGTGCAGGCTGAGCTTGGCTCGGGTGAGGTGGCGTTGCTGGAGGCCCTTGACCAGTGGGAGCGAACGGTCGAGGTGCCTCCGGGTGAGGCGTGGGAACGGTTCCGTGAGTTGATCGGCAGTGGGCAGTTGCGTGCCGCTCATCTGGCGCGCGGTTCGCAGACTGAGCCGGGCAAGGTGAGGGCACGGTTGCGGGCGCTCTTGGAGTCACTCGGCGAGCACGCTCTCGCCGAGCAGATCCCGATGCCTGACCGTCGCACCACCGACAGCGCTCTGGCGATCCTCAGGAGTGCCGCATGACCACACTGCCGAGTTGGCGCGCCTCCGATCCGGCGGGGTTCGACGACGTTGTCGTGACGGCTGCCCAGCAGCTTGGCGTCCGTCCATTGGCGGTCGAGAAGGACTATTGGGCGTGCGAGGCACTGCGGGCCATCAAGGCTGCCCATCCGGGCGAGGTGGTGTTCAAGGGCGGCACGAGTTTGGAGAAGCTCCGCATCATCCGCCGCTTCTCCGAAGACCTCGACTTGCTCGTGGTCGGCGAGTACGGATCCAACCGGGCTTCCGAACGCGCATTGAAGTCGATGATCGAGGCCGCCGCCGGCGCAACCGGCGGTGAGGCGTCGGGCGGGCGCAACGGCGGCAAGCCCGGCAGCTTCCATCGCAGCGCCTATCTCGCACCTCCCCTCTCGCATTCGGGAGAGCCGGGTGCGATCGCCGACGCAGGCGCGATTCTGGTCGAACTCGGCCAGTCCGGTGGCCCGAACCCCCACCGTGACCGGCAGGTCACCTCACTGCTGACCCGCCAACTCGCCGACGCCGGTTTCGACACCTCGGCGTGGGGTGACTTGGCCGCGTTCGACGTCGCTGTCCTGCATCCGGGACGCACCCTCATCGAGAAACTGCTGCGGGTGAACAACTTCGCCAGCGACCCAGCCGCCCAAGATGGCGTACACGGCTGGCCACGCATCGGCCGCCAGTTCTACGACCTGTGGGCGCTCCTCGGCAACGACGAGGTGCTGGAGTTCCTCACTGACAAGTCAACGGTCACCGAGGTGCTCACCAGTTGCTTCGAGATCTCCCAGGCGTTTACGCCGGACCTACCCGTGCCTAACGGAGGCTTCGCTGCCAGCCCGGCCTTCGACGCTGCCGGACCGCTGACGGTGCGCCTCCGCGCCGAGCATGACGCAGCGATGGAGGGCCTCTTCTACGGCACCGACGCACCGCCCACCTTCGATGAGGTGTTGGAGCGCGTCCGCGCCCACAGCGACCTGCTGACTGTCAACTCGTAGATCACATCGTTCTCTCCGCGTCACGAGGAGCCAGTGCCTCCAAGATCTCCGCCGTCACCGGGTTCACGGTCTCGTCGGGCTCGATGTAGTGCTGCTTGGTGATCTTCGAGGATGTGTGACCGAGCATGTCTGCCGCGAGGTCGGCGCCGCTGGCCCGGTCGAGCACCGTGGCGACGGTGCGCCGGAATGCATGGGGCGTGACGCCTTCGATGCCGGCCTCCTCGAGGATGGCCCGGAGGCGACGGCGCACGTTGTTCGTGGTCAAGGGCGTGTGGTTACGGCTGAAGAACAGCAAATGGTCCTCCGGCTCGTCGGCAAGCACCACCAGTCGCTGACGGATGACCTCGGCGGTGAAGCTGGGCACCGACACCACACGAGTCGACTTCTCCGTCTTCGGATGGGCCTGCCGATAGGTCGGCTTCCCCGTCGGGGAGATGATCGTGCCGCAGATACGCACCCGTGCCGGGGTCACGGTGACGTCTACGTCGCACTTGCGGATCGCGAGCACTTCCCCGATACGGCCCGAGGTACCGAGCATGACCTCGATGATCTGCTCCAACTGCCCATCCGGCTTCGGCCCCGACAAACCATTGCCGCGCCGCCACCCACGGACAGCGGCCCGGATTGCCTCGACCTGGGCGGAGGTGAGTGCCATCGCCTGTGACGGCGGCTTGTGCAGGACGGCGATGCTGCGCACCGGGTTCTCCCGTAAGGCGTCGTACCTGACCGCCAGCCCGAGCGCGAGACTGAGCACGGTGCGAGCCTGCTTGGCCATGCTGTAGGACTTGTTCGCCGCCAGCGCCTTGATGAACTGGTCGACCTTGCGCACCGTGATCTCCCGCAACAGCAGATGCTCGAAGGCAGGCATGACAAGTTGGCGCATGTTCCGCTCATACAAGCCCCGCGTGCTCTGCGCGAGCCGGCCCGTCAGGTCGAGGTCGGCGAGCCAGACCTCCACGAGGCGACCGAAGGTGCTGTCCGCCGACAGATCACAGCTCCCAGCCGAGAAGTTGTCGCGGCGTGTCAGCTTCTTCTTCAACGCCCGCTCAGCAGCACTGCGAGTATCGCCCGTCGCCTGGACGAGCCGGAGCTGCCCGTCGTCGTCACGAAACCTCACCCTGGCCTTGACCTTGCCGTTGTGTGCGGTGATGTAGGTGAACTGACCGAAGGTGCCGACATCGGTGCGTGGGCGCGCCATCTTAGATCACCGCCCCTCGCGTGGCCGGCCGGGCCGGACCTCTCGCTGGGCGTCGATCCAGGCCAGCACGTCGGCTTGGGTGAACTTCACATGGCGTCCGACACGGACGCCGCACGGACCCTTGCCGTCCACGCGCCAGTCGTAGATCGTCGCGACAGGCACGCCGAGAAACTCGGCAAGGTCCTCGATACTCATCAGCGGAACAAGGCCGCCGGCCGGTTGCAGTGTCGTCTTCATGCCAGACAGGTGCGCAGGGCCAACCGCCCCGCCCCGAAACGTCCCAAGACGCTCCATGCCAGCACCCGGAACGGGACGCCGAGCACACCTGCTGGACGAGTGAGTGATGACTATGTGATGACCGAGTCAAGTCTAGAAAGCTTTCAGGCTCGGTTTCCCAGCGGGAACCGAGCCTGAAATTTGTAGCGGGGGCAGGATTTGAACCTGCGACCTCTGGGTTATGAGCCCAGCGAGCTACCGAGCTGCTCCACCCCGCGTCGCCTGCTCTACATTACGCGACAGGGGCCCCATACGCCAAATCGGGACCCCTGTCGCGAACGTGCAGAGCCGTTGCTACTTGTCGGCTGCCGGTGCTGCGGCGCCCAGGGCCTTCTGAGCGGCCTCGATCGCCTTG
>Ga0164243_10000594_pt1 | contig 64966 bp, 67 predicted proteins | sample OricompcompostOP_FD_108781 | JGI IMG/M metagenome (GOLD analysis project Ga0164243, IMG submission 108781) | Organic Plus compost microbial communities from Emeryville, California, USA - Original compost - Organic plus compost (OP) | ecosystem: Engineered > Solid waste > Mixed feedstock >... | reverse complement strand
GCCATCCGTCTCTGCGCCTCAATCGATGAAATGTGGCAGCCAAAATGGCGCCGCCCCGCGCCATTTCTGAAGTCCTTACCTCCAGACGGCCAAACACTCGCTACTTCCGGAATGGGTGGTGCGGGCGGTCGGACTCGAACCGACATATCCGTGAAGATGGCGGATTTTGAGTCCGCTGCGTCTACCAATTCCGCCACGCCCGCATGGCCCGCGAAACATCTGCCCAATAGGTGGCCGGAACCGGCGCGTCCAGAGTGCGACCGGGTTTTTCATCGAGCGGGCGCCGAATGCGGCGTTGCACAATGACCGGAGCGCTGTAAGTTGCCGATGCTCCATGCCCGACCGCTGAAGGGTGAACCTCTTGGCAGAAAAATCCGCCACGCTGATCCTGTTCGGGGCGACCGGCGATCTTGCCCATCGCATGCTGTTCCCCTCGCTCTATCATCTGTTCCATGACGGGCTGCTGCCCGATCCGTTCAATATCCTCGCCTCGGGCCGGACCGAGATGGACGACGCGGCATTCCGCGAGACGATCGCCGAGGCGCTCGAGACCTATGCCCAGGCCGACCTGCTCGACGACGAGCGGGTGGCGGCCTTCCTAGGCATGATCGGCTATTGCCCGGTCTCGGCCGGCGACGCCGCGCAATCCGCCGCGCTGGCACAGCGCGCGCGGGCGCTCGGCGGTGGCCCGATCGCGGTCTATCTCTCGACGCCGCCCGCCCTCTTCGCGCCGACCGCGCAGGGCCTCGCCGAGGCCGGTCTGGTGACGCCGGCCATGCGGATCGCCATGGAGAAGCCGATCGGCCAGGACCTTGCTTCATCCAGGGAGGTGAACGACGCCATCGGCGCGCTGTTCGCGGAGGACCATATCTTCCGCGTCGATCATTATCTCGGCAAGGAGACGGTGCAGAACCTGCTGGCGCTGCGCTTCGGCAACCGGCTGTTCGAGCCGCTCTGGAATTCCAGCGCCATCGATCATGTGCAGATCACCGTCGCCGAGACGGTGGGGCTGGAGGGGCGCGTCTCCTATTATGACGGCGTCGGCGCATTGAAGGACATGGTGCAGAACCACATGCTCCAGATCCTCTCGATCATCGCCATGGAGCCGCCCGCGCGGATGGATTCGACCGCGGTGCGCGACGAGAAGGTGAAGGTGCTGCGCTCGCTCCGCCCGATGGACCCGGACATGGTGCGCACCCACAGCGTGCGCGGCCAGTATCGCGACGGCGCGGTCAAGGGCGAGCTGATCGCCGGCTATGCCGAGGAGCTGGGCCATCCCTCCGACACCGAGACCTTCGTCGCGCTCAAGGCGCAGATCGACAACTGGCGCTGGACGGGCGTGCCCTTCTACCTGCGCACCGGCAAATGCATGCCCAACCGCCAGTCCGAGATCCTCATCCAGTTCAAGCCGGTGACGCACAGCATCTTCCGCCGCAACGGCTATGCCCGCGCGCTGGAACCCAATTCGCTGATCATCCGTTTGCAACCGGAAGAGAATATCCGCCTCAACATCATGGCCAAGCGGCCGGGCCTGGACCGGGACGGGGTCAAGCTGCAGGAGGTCGGCCTGGACGTCTCGCTCACTCATGCCTTCGCCGGCGCGCGGCGGCGCATCGCCTATGAGCGGCTGCTGCTCGACCTGCTGGAAGGCGACACCACCCTGTTCGTGCGCCGCGACGAGGTCGAAGCGCAATGGGCATGGATCGATTCGATCACGCGCAGCTGGCGGGAATCCGGCCAGCAGGTGGTGCAATATGCCGCCGGCACCTGGGGCCCCTCGGCCGGCATCGCCCTCATCGAGCGCGACGGAGCGAGCTGGTATGATGGCTGAGCTGCATCCGACCATCGCCGCCGTCACGCGGCGCATCGCCGAGCGCAGTGCGCCTTCTCGGCGGCGCTATCTCGACCTCATCGAGCGCGGCCGCGACGCCGGCACCAATCGCGACAAGCTGAGCTGCGGCAATCTCGCGCACGGCTTCGCGGCGAGCGGCGAGGACAAGCCGGCGATCCGCTCCGGCAACGCGATGAACATCGGCATCGTTACCGCCTATAACGACATGCTCTCGGCGCATCAGCCCTATGGCCGCTATCCCGAGGCGATCAAGATCGCGGCGCGCGAGGTGGGCGCGACGGCGCAGGTGGCGGGCGGCGTCGCGGCCATGTGCGACGGCGTGACGCAGGGCCTGCCCGGCATGGAGCTCTCGCTCTTCTCGCGCGACACCATCGCGCTCTCGACCGCAGTCGCGCTCAGCCACGCCATGTTCGAGGGCGCGCTGATGCTCGGCATCTGCGACAAGATCGTACCCGGCCTGCTGATCGGCGCGCTGCGGTTCGGCCACCTGCCGGTCATCTTCGTGCCCTCCGGTCCCATGCCCTCGGGCATCCCGAACAAGGAGAAGCAGCGCATCCGCCAGCTCTATGCGGAAGGCAAGGTCGGCCGGGACGAACTGCTGGAGAGCGAGAGCGCCAGCTATCACGCGCCCGGCACCTGCACTTTCTACGGCACCGCCAACAGCAACCAGATGATGATGGAAGTGATGGGCCTGCACATGCCGGGCGCCGCCTTCGTCAATCCGGGCACGAAGCTGCGGCAGGAACTGACCCGCGCCGCCGTGCACCGCCTGACCGCCATCGGCTGGGACGGCAACGACTATCGTCCCCTTGGCCATTGCGTGGACGAGAAGGCGATCGTCAACGCCGCGATCGGCCTGCTGGCGACCGGCGGCTCGACCAATCATGCCATCCACCTGCCCGCCATCGCCCGCGCCGGCGGCATCGTCATCGACTGGACGGACCTGGCCGAGTTGTCGGCGGTGGTGCCACTGCTGGCGCGGGTCTACCCGAACGGCTCGGACGATGTGAACCGCTTCCATGCGGCCGGCGGCATGGCCTGGATCATCGCCGAACTGCTGCGCGGCGGCCTGCTGCACCGGGACATCCTCACCGTCGCGCGCGACGACTTCACCGATTATGGCCGCATGCCGATGCTGCAGGACGATGCGCTGGTCTGGGACGAGCCGCCGACCGCGCCCGGCGATACGACCATCCTGCGCCCGGTCTCCGATCCGTTCAGTCCGGATGGCGGCATGAAGCTGCTCGCCGGCAATCTCGGCCGCTGCATCATGAAGACCAGCGCGGTCGACCCGGCGCGTTGGACCATCGAGGCGCCATGCCGGGTGTTCTCCGACCAGGACCAGGTGATGGCCGCCTTCAAGGCCGGCGCGCTGGACCGCGACGTGGTGGTGGTCGTGCGCTTCCAGGGGCCGCGCGCCAACGGCATGCCCGAGCTGCACAAGCTCACCCCACCATTGGGGGTGTTGCAGGACCGCGGCTACAAGGTCGCGCTGCTGACGGACGGGCGCATGTCCGGCGCCAGCGGCAAGGTGCCCGCCGCCATCCATCTCTCGCCCGAGGCGCTGGGCGGCGGCCCCATCGGCAAGCTGCGCGACGGTGACATGGTGCGCGTCTGCGCCGTGGAGGGCCGGGTGGACGCGCTGGTCGACGCCGCCGAATGGGACGCGCGCGCCCAGGCGGAAGCGCCGCCCACGCCGTTCGACACCGGCCGCGAGCTGTTCGCCCTGTTCCGCCACAACAGCGACCTGGCCGAGACCGGCGCCTCGCCCATCCTCGCGGCGATGGACAGCGAGCTTTGATCGAGATCGTCGCCGCCGACATCGGCGGGACCAATGCCCGCTTCGCCCGCGCGATGCTGGACGCGCGGGGCATGCCGACGCTGGGCACGGTGCGCAAATATCGCGTCGAGGATCATCCCAGCCTGGCGGCCTGTTGGCGCGCCTTTGCCGCGGAGGAAGGCGGCGCGCTGCCGGACAGGCTCTCGATCGCTTTTGCCGCGCCGATCGCCAGCGAGACGATCAAGCTCACCAATTCGAGCTGGATCATCCGGCCGGCCCAACTCGCCACCGATCTGGGTGTCGCGAACATTCGCCTCGTCAATGATTTCGAGGCCGTCGCCCATGCGGTGGCGCGGCTGCCGGATGCGCATCTGGAGCGGCTGTTCGGCCCGGACACGCCTTTCCCGCGCGACGGCGGGGTGACGGTGATGGGTCCGGGCACCGGACTCGGCGTCGCGATGATCGCCTTCGACGAGGGCGTGCCGCACATTGTCGCGACCGAGGGCGGCCATCTCGATTTCGCGCCGCTCGATCCGCTGGAAGCGCGCATCCTCGACCATCTGCGCCGCGATTTCGTCCGCGTCTCGACCGAGCGGATCGTCTCCGGCCCCGGCCTCAACAATCTCTACAGGGCGCTCGCGACCATCACCCATGAGAAGGTCGAGCTGGCCTCGGATGCCGATCTCTGGGCGGCCGCGCTCGACGGCAGCAACAGCCTCGCCCGCAGCGCGCTCGAACGGCTGTGCCTCAGCTTCGGCGCGGTGGCGGGCGATCTCGCCCTGGCGCACGGCCCGCACCATGTCGTGCTGGCCGGCGGCCTCAGCCAGAGGATGCGCGACTTCCTCGTCCATCATAGCGGCTTCCACGAGCGCTTCACTGCCAAGGGCCGCTACCAGTCGCTGATGCGGACGATCCCCGTCCGCCTCGCGGTCCATCCGGAAATCGGCCTGTTCGGCGCGGCCGCCGCCTATCGGGAGACACGCACATGAGCCTGGATGTCGACGATCTGATGAGCCTCGCCCCGGTCATCCCGGTGCTGGTGGTGGACAAGGTGGCCGATGCGGTACCGCTGGCGCAGGCGCTCGTCGCGGGCGGCCTGCCGGCGCTGGAAGTGACGATGCGCACGCCCGTGGCGCTGGAGGTGATGCGCGAGATGGCAAGCGTGCCGGGCGCGGTGATCGGCGCCGGCACAGTGCTCACCCCGCGGATGCTGGACGATGCGCTGGCGGCCGGTGCGCGGTTCATTGTCTCGCCCGGCCTCACCGAGCCGCTCGGCAAGGCGGCGCTGGCAGCCGGTGCGACACTGCTCCCCGGCGTCGCCACCGCCAGCGACATCATGCGCGGCCTCGATCTCGGCCTCACCCGATTCAAATTCTTCCCGGCCGTGACCAGCGGCGGCCTGCCCGCGCTCAAGGCGCTTGCCGCGCCCTTCCACATGGTGCGCTTCTGCCCGACCGGCGGCATCACGGCGGACAGCGCGCCCGAATGGCTCGCCCAGCCTTTCGTCGGCTGCGTCGGCGGCAGCTGGGTCGTGCCCAAGGGGCCACTCGATCCGGCGAAGGTGGAAGCGCTGGCACGGGAAGCGGCGGCACTGCCACGCTAGAGGCTCTCTGTTTCAGATGGAACTACCTCGTGCTGCTGCGAAAGCAGGAGCACTGATGCCAGCATGGGAAAAGGACGGCCCTTCGATAAGCTCGGGGCGAATGATGGCATGACACAGAGCCTCAGCGCCGCGCACGCTACGCATGCCCATCCGCGCGCAGTTTGAGGCCGGCGGTGAACAGTGGCGTCGTCACCTTGTCGAACTGGCCGGGCGTCAGCTCGAAGAAATGGCGGAACTCGCGATTGCGGTGACTCTGATCGAAATAGCGCAGCGCCGCGAACTGTTGCGCGCTCGGCTCGGAGAAGCCGCGTATCGCCTGGGCCATGTCGAGGAACCGGCTGCGGCGCAGGATCACTTTCGGGCTGTGGCCGAAGCTCGCATAGCATTGCCGCTCGAGCTGCCGCACCGAAAGGCCGAGCTGCCGTGCCGCCTCGGCCACCTGGATCGTGCTGTCATGTCGCGCGATCGCCTCGAAGACGGCCATCGTCGGCATGGGCTCGGGATGGCCGACATCGGCCAGGCGCCGCCGGAGGACCCGCTCGATCACGCCGACCATGGCCGTGTCGTCCGCCGCAGCGGCGAGCCCGCGATGAAGATCGTCGGCAAGCGGCCCCCAGAAATCCCGCAGCGGCGCGGCGGTATCCGCGATGACGCGGGCCGATTCATGGAACAATCCCGGCCAGCCGCTCGGCCGGATCGAGACCCCCACCACCGTGAAAGGGCCGCGCACGCGCACGCGCCAGGGAATTGCGTTCGGCCCCATCAGCGGCACCTGCCCGAAGGTCGACCAGCTGTCCGGCCCGGTCTGCGCCGCCCAGTCGCCACGCAGCAGCACACGGATGAACGCCGTCTCCGAAAGCAGCTTGTCGATCATGACGAAGTCGTCGGGCAGCTGCGCCTCGAACACATAATGACGTCTGACAAATGGGGTCAGGTCTTCGGAAGGCGCGTAGTTGCGAGACAGGAACAAAGCCGCAGGCCCCCTCTCACGGCATGACGGACTAGGACCGGCATCGTAGTCCCCGGCACCGGGAATGTGCAAGATTTCCGCGCGATCAGCCCCGTTTTCCACCGGGTTTCGTCAATCGACAGCGCCCCACAGGCTGCTCGCGACGACATAGCCGCGCTGCCCCCGCACCTCGAACGTGCACCAGCCATTGGCGCAGCCGGACAGGCGGCCAACCACGCCGGGCTCCAGCCGGTAGAGCAGCCGCGCGCTCGGCGAGGGCGCCTCGCGCATGGGCACCAGCGCATTGCCGCGCACGATCGCGGTGGGCTCGCTCTTGAGCAGGCTCACATGCATCCAGCCCTGCGTGCCGTCCGGATCCTCGACCTTGCGCCAGCTCGAATAGACTTCCAGCACGCGCACCGGCAGATCGCGCCGCCGGTAGACCCAGCTCGCCGGATAGTTGACGCTCGGCCCGACCCGCATGCGCGCGTCGCCACGCGCCAGCGAGGCCCAATAGGGCACCTGACGTGCCGACTGGGCTCCGGCATCGGCGATCATCGTCACCACGCCCGCCGCCATCGCCAGACCAGCGCCGCCCAGAAGAACGAGCCGCCGCACCATGCCCCCTTTTGCCTCCTCGCCATGCTGCAACGCAGAGTGTCCCGGCTTCTGCCATGGCGGCGGCGGCGCTTCAACTGGTGGTCGTGGGTCGGATTGAATTTCGGCTTAGGGTCATCGTAGGCAATTCATTCCCGTTCGCCCTGAGCGAAGTCGAAGGGTGCTACTGAGCGGAGCGAAGGGGCTTCGCCCGCGGCTCAGCCAAGCCCCTCGACTTCGCTCGGGGCGAACGGGGCTTGTCGCCATCTCCGCTCACCACCACCACCACCACGTCCGCAATTGCCGCTTGACCAGCGCCGCGCGCCCGGCGCATGCGCCCGGAATGTCCAGGCGTCCCCGGCCCGCCCGCCCTCACGTCATCGTCACGCGGCGCCTGCCGCCGGCGGTGGAAGCCCGCATGACCGAGCTGTTCGACACGCGGCTGAGCCCCGACGACCAGCCGATGGACCGCGCCGCGCTCGCCGCCGCCATGCAGGACTGCGACGTGCTGGTGCCGACCGTCACCGACGATCTCGACGCCGATCTCGTCCTGGGCGCGGGCGATCGGCTGCAGCTCATCGCCAATTACGGCGCGGGCGTGAACCATATCGCGCTCAAGGCCGCGCGAGAGAAGGACATCCTCGTCACCAACACGCCCGGCGTGCTCACCGAGGATACGGCCGACATGACGATGGCGCTCATCGTCTCGGTGCCGCGCCGCCTCGCCGAGGGCGAGAAGCTGGTGCGCTCGGGCCAGTGGACCGGCTGGAGCCCGAGCAACATGCTGGGCCACCGCATCGGCGGCAAGGCGCTCGGCATCGTCGGTATGGGTCGGATCGGCCAGGCCGTCGCGCGGCGCGCGCGCGCCTTCGGCCTCTCCATCCACTATCACAACCGCCACCGCCTGCCCGAAGTGCTGGAGGCGCAGCTTGCCGCCACCTGGCACGAGGATCTCGACGCGATGCTGGCGGCGATCGACATCCTCACCATCCACACACCGCTCAATGCCGACAGCCGCGATCTGATCGACAAGCGGCGGATCGGCCTGCTGCGCAGCCATGTCTATCTCATCAATGCCTCGCGCGGCGGCATCGTCGATGAGGAAGCGCTGGTCGAGGCGCTGGAGCAGGGCCGGCTCGCCGGCGCGGGCCTCGACGTCTGGGCCTTCGAGCCGCGCATCGATCCGCGCCTGCTGGCGCTCCCCAATGTGGTGATGACGCCGCACATGGGTTCCGCAACCTTCGAGGGCCGCATCGCCACCGGCGAACGGGTGATCGCCAATATCCGCATGTGGGTCGGTGGTGATCGCCCACCCGACCAGATCCTCGAAGGCTGGGCGTAAGGGAAATCCTCATCAAGGCGCGCTAGCGCCCCTCCTGACGCGGAAAGCGACGCTTCGAGCCTGACAGGACCCGCCGCAGGGACGCATGGCGTTTCCCCCGGCGCGGAACGAGGCTAGAAGCGCGGATGGTCGGGTTGAACGCCCGACGAGGGAGCAGGGCATCATGGGGGGATTTTCGAGCAGACCCGGGCAACGGGCGGTGGCCGCCCTGATGACGGCCGCGCCGGCACCGGCGCTCGCGCAGGGCGTGGACAGCGCCGTGGATGGTGCCGACATGGCCTGGGTGATGGTCGCCGCGCTGCTTGTGCTGATCGCGGCGCTGCCAGGGCTGATCCTGTTCCAGGCTGGTGCCGTGCGGCCACGCGCGGCACTCTCCGTCGCCGTGCATGTCGTTGCCGTCGTCGCACTCGCCTCGCTTGCCTGGGCCGTCGCGGGCTACAGCCTGGCCTTCGCGTCCGGCTCCTACTGGATCGGCAGCATCGCTCAGCTCGGCTTCTCCAATCTGGCCGGCCTGCGCGCCGGCATGTCGATCTCCGAGCCCGGTTTCGCGCTGTTCCAGACCGCGCTGGCACTGCTCGCCCCCGCGCTGCTGGCCGGGGCCGTCGCCGAGCGGGTGCGGCTCGGCTGGCTGATGCTGTTCGTGCCGCTCTGGACACTCATCGTCTATGCGCCGGTCACGCGCTGGCTGTGGAGCAGCTGGCTCGCCGACCTCGGCGTGCACGACTTCGCGGGCGGCCTTGCCATCCAGGCACTGGCCGGCGTGTCGGCGCTGGTGCTGGCGCTGCTGATCGGCCGGCGGGAGAACCTCTCCCCACCGGATCGACGCGCGCGCAGTCCGCTGCTGCGCCTCGCCGGGGCCGGACTGCTATGGATCGGCCTGCTTGGCCTTGCCGGCGGCAGCGCGCTCGCCGCGAACGACGATGCGGCCTTCGCGCTGCTCAACAGTCATCTCGCCGCCTGCGCCGGCGCGATCGGCTGGCTCGGCCTCGCCCGGTTGACGGGCGAGCGGACGGACGCAGGCAGCCTCGCCAGCGGCGCCATCGCGGGGCTGGCCGCCGCGGCGAGCGCGGCCGGCTTCCTGGGCGCGATCGGCGCCATCGCTACCGGCTTCCTTGCCGTCACGGCCTGTTTCTTCGCGGCGCGGCTGGCCTCGGCACGCGGCATCGACGATCCGGCGCAGGTCTTCGCGATCCATGGCGTCGGCGGCCTGGCGGGCGCGCTGCTGCTGGTGCCGTTTGCCTCCGGCGCGCTCGGCGGCGTCGGCTATGCGGGCGATGTGACCCTGGTCAGCCAGCTCGTCGCACAGCTGGTCGGCATGGCGACCATCATCCTGTGGGGCGGCCTGTGGACGCTGCTGCTGGCGCTGCTCGTCTCGCTGCTGATCCCGATGCGCTTGCCGGCCGCGGCCGAACAGGCCGGCCTCGACGCGGAGATATATGGCGAGCGTGCCTGGACGCATGACTGACCGCCGCGCATGATCGGTCCGCCGCCGCGCACCGCCATCGCGATCTTCGCGCACGACGAGGCGCGGCGGATCGGCGCCTGCCTCGCCAGCCTGCCGCTCGACCGGGCCGATCTCGCCTTCCACCTTCTCGTCAACGGCTCGACCGACGCGACCGAGGCGATTGCCCGGGCTGTGGCGGCGCGCCACTCGTCTCTCACCGTCCACGCGTTCGATGAAGGCGGCAAGGCGCGGACCTGGAACCGCTTCGTGCATGATCTCCTCGCCGACCCGCTGCCGGAGACGATCGTCTTCATGGACGGCGACGCCGAGATCGCGCCGGGCTCCTTCGATGCGCTGGCGCAGACGCTCCACGACCAGCCGCATGTCAACGCCGTCGCCGGCCTGCCGCTCAACGGGCGCAGCCACCTCCAGTATCAGGTGCTGATCCGCGCGGAAGGCGGGCTGTTCGGCGATCTTTACGCGCTGCGTGGCGCGTTGGTCGAGCGCATCCGGGCCGCCGGCCTGCGCCTGCCGGTCGACCTGGTCGGTGACGACGGCCTGGTCGCCGCCTGGGCCGCGACCGATCTCGGCCCGGACGCCGACTGGGATCGCGCGCGCCTCGGTCATGCGGATGCGGCCGGCTTCTTCTGCGAGCCGGTGAGCAGCCTCAGCCCGCGCAGCTGGCGGCTCCAGTATCGACGGATGATTTCCTACGCCGTGCGCCACTTCCAGGGTCGCATCATCAGCCACATCATGCGCACGCAAGGCCCGGCCGGTCTGCCCGAGCGGCTGGACAGGCTCTATGCCGACTGGCTGCCCCGCCTCGCCCCACGTCCGGGACCGGTCAATGCCTGGTTCGACCGCCTCGCCTTGCGCCGCATGGCGGCTGCGGCACGGCAGCGTGGGACTTGAACCAACAAATGCTTTGGGATCCCTTCCCGATCAAGCCCGTTCGATTTCGAAAGGTGCTGCAGAGGTGGGCATGCGCCGGTCGGCCCTTGGATAGGCTCCCTCGGCCTTACCGGCCCATCAGCGCCCTGGTCGCCTCGACGGCGCTGCGATAGGCCTCCTGCCGCGCCTCGCTCCAATAGGCGAGTTCGCCGAGCGGAATCTCTGCGCCGCTGACCGCGCAGATCACGAAGCGGCCGGGCCGGATCACCTGATAATCAGCCGCCCGATAGCGCAGGACGGCGAGACCGGGCATGTCGGGTGCGCGCATCATGCTCATCAGTCCCCGGTCAGGATGCGGTCGACGAGTTGCTTCACCGTCGGCACGAACCCGTTCGAATAGAAGGGGTCCTGCTTGAAGCGATAGGCGCCATGGCCCGCGAACAGCAGATTCTTGTCGAGATCGCCGCCATGCACGGCCTGCTGCAGCGACTTCTGGATGCAGAAGCTGCGCGGATCGGCGAGGCGACCGGTCGAGAAATCGTCATGGTCCTTCCAGGAGGAGAAGCCGCAATGTGAAAGGCAGCCCATGCAGTCCGCCTGGTCCTTGCGGATCTCGGCGCGCGTCTCGTCAGTCACGAACACCAGCGTGTTGTCCGGGGTCTTGAGCGCGCTCGTATAGCCTTGCAGCACCCATTCGCGCGCGCGCAGCAGGTCGTTGCGCGTCACCCAGAAGTTGCGGCCCTTGACGCCGACGTCGAGCTGGAAAGTGTGGTCGCCCGCTTCCTCCAGGCTGAAGGCGATCTGCCGCTCCGAGCGGGCCTCCAGCTCGCGCAGGAAGGGATTGCGGATCGCGGAGGAATAGAAGCCCGTCGGCGAGAAGCGGTGCAGCAGGATGTCGCCTTCATTGAGCTTCATCAGCTCGGCCTTCCACTTCTCCGGAATGGGGCTTTCCTGCGTGAGCAGAGGCCGCGTGCCGAACTGGAAGGCGATGGCGCCCAGCTCGGGATTGTCGATCCAGTGATCCCAGTCGCGCAGATACCAGACGCCGCCGGCCATCACGATCGGCACCGTGTCGCTGATGCCGCCCTCGCGCATCGTCTCGCGCAGCGCCTTCACGCGAGGATAGGGATCCTCGGGCTTGGCCGGGTCTTCCGCGTTGGAGAGCCCGTTGTGCCCGCCGGCCAGCCATGGATCCTCATAGACCACCGCCGCCAGCCATTCCGCCGCCTTGTGATAGGCGCGCTTCCACAGCGCCCGGAAGGCGCGGCCGGAGCTGACGATGGGCAGATAGTTCACATTGTGGCTCGCGGCGATCTCGCTCAGCCGGTAGGGCATGCCCGCACCGCAGGTGACGCCAGCCACCATGCCCTTGGTCCGCTCCAGCACGCCTTGCAGCACGCGCTGCGCGCCGCCCATCTCCCACAGCACGTTGATGTTGATGGCGCCCTTGCCGCCGGCGATCTCGAAAGCGCGCTTCACCTGCTGGACGGCGCCCTCGATCGCATAGGCGATCAGCTCCTCGTGGCGCAGCTGGCGCGTGCGACCATGATAGATTTGCGGGATGACGTTGCCGTCCGCGTCATAGCTGTCTGCATTGACGGCCGAAACGGTGCCGATGCCGCCGGCGGCCGCCCAGGCGCCTGAACTTGCGTGATTCGAGACCGCGACACCCTTACCGCCCTCGATGAGCGGCCACACCTCGCGACCGCCATAGACGATCGGCTTCAAGCCCTTGAACAATAGAAACTCCTCGATCGCGCCCCGTTCAGCCCTCCGGTCCCGCGAAGACCGGGCCGTGGCAGCATTTTACGGTAAACTGCGCTTCATGTTGCCACATTTTTCAAGCCAGCGCCAGTTCGTCTCCCACCGCGCCGCCATAGAGCCGCGCATAGAGCTGGAACATCAGTGATTCATCGAAGCATTGCGCCGCCCGCCGCCGATTGGCATCGCCCAGCGCAGCGCGTAGCGCCGCATCATCGGCAAGCCGCGCCAACGCACCGCCGAACGCATCCGGATCGTGCGGATCGACGATGAACGGCCGGTTGCGCGGCGCGACCATGGCGCTGATGTCGCCGACATCGGTGCACACGACCGGGAGGCCGGCGGCCATCGCCTCGACCAGCGAAATGGGCAGCTGCTCGCTGTCCGACGACAGGGCGAAGATATCGAAGGCGCCGACATAATCGGCCGGATCGGGCAGGAAGCCGGGCATCAGCAGATCGTTCGGGCCCAGGCCCAGCGCCGCCGCCTCGGCCGCGATGGCGTCGCGCTGGTCGCCCTCGCCCACGATGACCAGCCGCAGCCGGTCCTTGAGCGGCGCCACCGCGCGGACCAGCCGCGGCAGATTCTTGACCGGACGCAGGCCGGCGAGCGTCCCGACGATCAGCCGCCCGTCCGGCACGAGACCCGGAAGGGCCGACGGATCGCGCCGACCGGCATAGGCACCCACATCGATGCCATTGGGGATCTGATGCACTCGCTCAGGCTTCTGGTGCCACTCGCGCATCGCGATACGGGCGAGCTGGCTGGAGGGCACCACCAGCGCATAGGCCGTCCCCAGCGCCAGCCGCCGATACTGGTTGCGGCTGGCCTTGCGCGCCGCCGTCTCGTCCTCGTTGAACCCGTCCTCATGATGGATGAGCGGCGGCAGTCCCTTGAGGGCGCCGAACAGGCGATGCGCCATCACGCCGTCCATCGCGCCCCAGTTGAAGCTCAGCACCAGATCATGGTCCGCCATCAGCCGGGCGAGCGCGAGGAACTTGCCGTAACCGGGCGCGCCATAGAGACGGGGCCCATCGAGGAAGCGGACGACGAGGCGCGGATCCAGCCCGGCGCGCGCGGCGGTGGCCTGCGGGTCGCCGACGAGCAGGTCATGGGTCGCCTTGTCCCCCCAGCGATTCATCAGGCGGACGAGGCGGGCTTCCTTCCCGCCCAGGTCGAAGGTGCCGTGCAGCTGCAGAATCCGCAGCGGCCCCCGGCGTTCGCGCCGCGCGCTCATGACAGTGCCGGAATGCGCGCCAGCAGCCCGTCGATCGCCGCGATCGCCTCGGGTTCCTCCAGCGTAGGCGCATGGCCGACGTCCGGCACAGTCGCCAGCGTCATCGAGGGGATTCGCGCCTGCATGGCTTGCGCTGTCTCCGCCGTAAGCAGGTCGCTCAGCGCGCCGCGCACCAGCGCCAGCGGAATGCCGTCCAGCGCCATGAAGGCCGGCCACAGGTCGATCGACGCCACACCGCCGGTCGCGCGGAACGGCTCGGCGATACGCGCGTCATAGTCGAGCACGATCCGGCCCTGGCCGGTCAGCCGATAGAGGCGCTTGGCGAGGCGCAGCCAGTCCTCCAGCCGGTAGCGCGGATAGACGACGCTCTGCACTTCCTCCACCGCGCGCGCCGCATGGACCCAGGTCGGCTGGGCGCTGCCGGTGCCGACGGTCCTGCGGATACGCTCCAGCCCGGCCTCGGCGATCTCCGGCCCGATATCGTTGAGCAGCGCCCCGGCCAGGCATCCGCGCCGCGCCGTGCCCAGCAGCATCAGCATGATGCCGCCGAGCGAAGTGCCGATGCCGACCAGCCTCGGCACGGCCAGCTCGTCGATCAGCTTGTTGATGTCCTGCAGATAGACGAGCGGATCATAGCTCATCGGATCCTTGGCGTAAGCGCTCTCGCCCCGGCCGCGCAGCTCGACGACGATGAGCCGCCATTCGCCCGCCAGCCGGTCGGCGACCGGCTCGAAATCGCGGGCGTTGCGGGTGAGGCCCGGCAGGCAGAGGATGGGCGGGCGATCCTCGCGGCCCGGATAATCCCGGCAATGGAGCCGGAGCCCGTCCTGCGACCACCAATATCTGTCCTCGAACCCGACCAAGCTTGATCCTTTCCCCACCTCGACCCCATATCGACCCATGGCCACTGCCCTGCAAGCAAGCAATTACCATCCCGAGCGCGCGATCGACGAAATCGCCGATTTCATCACCGATCCCGTCAGGCCGGCCGATTTTCCCAAACATATCCTGCGTTTCCGCAACGACCGCGCGGCGGCAAGCGTGGGGCTGGACGAGCTGGATGACCTGCAATGGGTCGCCCATTTCGGAAGGTTCGAGCCCCTGCCGGACGCGCAGCCCGAACCGCTGGCGCTGCGCTATCATGGCCACCAGTTCCGCACATATAATCCCGATCTGGGCGACGGGCGCGGCTTCCTTTTCGCCCAGTTGCGCGAGAGCGACGAGGCCGGCGGGCGGCTGCTCGACCTCGGCACCAAGGGCTCCGGCCTCACTCCCTACAGCCGCACCGCCGATGGGCGCCTGACCCTCAAGGGCGGCGTGCGCGAGATCCTGGCGACCGAGATGCTGGAAGCGCTCGGCGTCACGACCTCCCGCAGCTTCTCGCTGATCGAGACCGGCGAGAGCCTCGTGCGCGGCGACGAGCCTTCGCCCACCCGCTCGGCTGTGCTGGTGCGCCTCAGCCATGGCCATATCCGCATCGGCAGCTTCCAGCGCCTCGCCTGGCTGGGCGAAACCGATCATATCGCGCGCCTGACCGACTATTGCCTCGCGCACCTGCTGGACCAGGTGCCGGGCCCGGTGCCCGCGCTCACACTGCTCGACACGGTCGTCGCACGCGCCGCCGATCTCGCCGCGAGCTACATGGTCGCCGGCTTCGTGCACGGCGTGCTCAACAGTGACAATATCGCCATCACCGCCGAGAGCTTCGACTATGGCCCATGGCGCTTCACGCCGCGCTGGCAGCCCGGCTTCACCGCCGCCTATTTCGACCAGACCGGCCTCTACTGCTTCGCCCGCCAGGCCGAGGCGATCCACTGGAACCTCGCCCAGCTCGCCCAGTCGCTGACCAGCCTCGCCGAGACCGACGCCCTCATCGAATCGCTGCGCCGCTATCCCGCGCTCTACGAGGCGCGGCTGGTCGCCCGCTTCCTGTGGCGGCTCGGCCTCGACGCGCCCGACGCCGGGACCGCGCGCGCCGCCGTGGTCGCAGCCATCGAGGCGCTGATGGACAGCGAGGTCCTGATCGACCGCTTCTTCTTCGACTGGCGGCGCGGCGAGCGCGACGGCCCGCTTTACCGGGGCGAGCGCTGGGACAAGGCACGGGCCCTCATGGCCCCGCTCGCTCCCCTCCCCGGCGCGCTCGACCATGCCTATTGGCGGGGCCCGGCGCCCTGCTCAATGCATATCGAGGAGGTGGAGGCGATCTGGTCCGCCATCGCCGACCGCGATGATTGGGAGCCGCTTGCCGAGAAGGTGGCGATGGTCCGCGCCATGGGAGAGGCGCATGGGCGTGCACCGCCGGCTGGGGCTTCGTAGATGTCGGCCTGAGATCCGGTTCCTGTCATTCTGCCCCTTCCCGTTCGCTTCGAGCGGAGGGTCGAGCTTGTCGAGGCCCGCAGTCGAGAAGGCCGTTCTCGACAGCCATCTCGACAAGCTCGATGGCCGCTCGAACCGAACGGTGGTTCAACGGGACAGGTCGGCTTTCCAGCCCATAGCTGCGCCAGCAACAGGCCGCACTCGCCGCCCACATCGTCAATAAGCTGGCAACCAATTTCGCCCATAGCGGCGCCATGTCCGACAAGCTCGTTTCCGTCGCACCGGCGACCGGCGAAATCATCTGGGAAGGCGTGCCCAGCGATGTGCCGGCGCAGGTCGAGATGGTCGAGCGCGGATGGGCCGACTGGGTGGCCCTGCCCGTCACTTACCGCATCGAGGCCATGCGCCGGTTCGCCAATGGCGTGCGTGCGGCCGAGGAGAGCTTCGCGGACCTGATCGCGCGCGAGACCGGCAAGCCGCTCTGGGACGCGTGGCAGGAAATCGCGGCGGTGCTCGACCGGGTCGACCGCGCCGCAAGCGCCCATGCCGAGCGGACCGGCCAGCGCAGGCTGGAAGGCGCGCTCGGCGCCCGCACCGCACTGCGCCACAAGCCGCACGGCGTCGTCGCCGTCATCGGTCCGCATGTCATGCCGGCCGCGATCCCCGTCGGCCATATCGTGCCGGCGCTGATCGCGGGCAATGCCGTGCTGTTCAAGCCGTCCGAGAAAGTGCCGGCGGTCGGCGAGATGCTGGTCCGGCTGTTCCACGCGGCCGGCGTGCCGGCGAATGCGCTCGGCTGCGTCATTGGCGACACGCAGACCGGCAAGGCGCTGGTCGCGCAGGAGGCGGTGCGCGGCGTGCTGTTCACGGGCTCGTCGCAATCCGGCCTCGCCATCGCGCGTGCCCATGCCGGGCGGCCGGAAAAGCTGCTGGCGCTCGAAATGGGCGGCAACAATCCGATCATCGCCTGGGACACGCCGGACATCGCGACCTCGGCCGCCCTCATCGTCCAGTCGGCCTTCGCCTTCGGCGGGCAGCACTGCCTGTGCGCCCGGCGGCTGATCGTGCGCGACACGCTGCGCGACCCGATGGTTGCCGAGATCAGGAAGCTCGCCGACCGCCTCGTCATCGACCGGCCCGATGCCGATCCGGCACCGTTCATGGGCCCGGTGATCGACATGGACGCCGCCGACGGCCTCACCGAGAGCTTCCTCTATCTGATGAGCAACGGCGGCAGGCCGATCAAGCATATGCAGCGCCCCCGCGACGGCCTGCCCTTCGTCACCCCGGCGATCATCGACGTGACCGCCATGAAGGACCGGCCGGACCTGGAGCTGTTCGGTCCCCTCCTCCAGGTGATCGCCGTCGAAAGCTTCGAGGAAGCGATCGCCGAGGCCAATAACAGCCGCTTCGGCCTCGCCGCCGCGCTGATCGGTGGCAGCCCGGAGCAATATGACCGCTTCTGGTCCAATGCCCGCGCCGGCATCGTCAACTGGAACCGCCCGACCCATGTCGTCGCGCCCAATGCGCCGGCGGGCGGCATCGGCCTTTCCGGCAATCATCGGCCGGCGGGCGTCTACACGGCCGACGCCTGCGCCTATCCGGTCGTCTCCGCCGAGATCGAGCAGCCGCGCGCGGCGATCGGCGTGGGCCTGCGGCCGCTGGAGATTGTCGCGGATCGCTGAGGGAGCGGCTCCGCAGTGTAACATCCCCAAACTGCCTCCGTTCTCCCTGAGCGAACGGAGTGGGGAGCTTCTGTCGTACCACCACCGGCTGTCGAGAGCGCCCTTTTCGACCGTGTAGGGCACAACTTCCACAACCTCTCCGGCATGAACCGGATCGCAGGCACGCAACGGATCACGGCGCTCCGCCCGCCGCGAGCCGCGCGCGGCGCTTCTCCTTCTCCACGAAATGCATCGCCTCCAGCTTCAGGCCGTCGGGATCGAGGAAGAAGACGGCATAATATCCCTCGCCATAATCGGGATAGGCGGCTGGCGGATCGGCGATCTCAACGCCTTCCTCCAGCAGGAAGGCATAGAGATCGTCGACTTCCTCACGCGCGCCCAGCTCGAAGGCATAATGATGAAAGCCGATGGCGCCCGTGCGGTGCGGATGGCGCATACCTTCCGCATCGGCCTGCGTGATCCAGAACATCGTCTCCCAATTATTCCAGCCCACGACCTCGCCGAACTCCCATTCGCGCACGAAGCCCATGAAGCCGAGCAGCCGGTCGTAGAAGCGCTTCGAGCGCGCGAGATCACTCACGCGGATGGCCAGATGATCGATGCCGACGACGCGCACCATGGCTCAGCCTCTCCATCGGACAAAACGGAAAGCGCCACCGATCGTCGACCGGCGGCGCTTCCCGATGCTGCTGCTCGATGACGATCAGGCGAAGCTGACGTTCACCGAGCGCTGACGCCGCATCGCATAGCCCACGGCGCCCAGGCCGGCGAGCATCATCGCCCAGCTGGCCGGCTCCGGCACGACCGGGCCGCCCGGCGGGACGACGGCGCCCGGACCGGTGATCTCCAGCGTATAGGGGCCGAAGTCGTTATTGTCGAAGCCTGTCGTCACCGCCAGATAAGTGACGCCCGTCGTCAGCGCGAAGGAGAAGCCCGACGTCCCGATGCCGTTGAGATCGTCGTTCAGCGCGAGCAGATTGGTGAACTGGTCGAGCGGATCGAACGAGATTTCATAGAGCAGCAGGAAATTGTCCCAGCCGTCCGCCGTCTCGAAAAAGTCATAGCTGCCATCGGCAGTGACCGAGAAGCTGTCCACCGCATAGGGCGTGTCCGTGCCGACCGCGGACAGGTCCGTGAGGGTGAACGGCCGGTTCCAGGTCGGGCCGCCCGTCGTATCGCCCGTGAAGATCTCGGCCGAAGCGGCCGAAGACAGGAAGGCCAGCGCCGCAACGCCCGCCAGCATCGTCGATTTCATCATTGCTTCGTCTCCCACACTCAATCCCAAGCGACTCAGAACATGGTTTAGAATTGGTCAACCAAACTTACGCTTTCTCCGCAACGCGGCAAGGGTGCGCGGGTGCAGTAGCAGGGTGGGCGGAATGTCGGCTTGGAGATGAAGCGCGGACAGACCGGTCCGTTCGCCCCTCGACTTCGCTCAGGACGAACGGGGAGAGGCAAAGCTTGTTTTGTTGTCCGATCGCAAGCCGGTATCAGATCAACCTGCGGCCCGTCCGGGCAAACATTTCCTCGCGGTGGGCCAAGGCAATCTGATTTGCGCCGCGACGGCCCCGGCATCATTGAGCCCCAATATGGCACAGACGCATCCATCCCGGCCGGGCACGGTCTATCTCGTCGGCGCGGGGCCGGGCGATCCCGACCTGCTGACGCTCCGCGCGGCGCGGCTCATCGAGCGCGCCCGGCTGATCGTGCATGACGGCCTGGTCGATCCCGCCATCCTGGCGCTCGCGCCCGCCGGCGCCGAGCTGATCTCGGTCGCCAAGCAGCGCTCGCGCCACTCGATGAAACAGGCGGCGATCAATTCCCTGCTCGTCGCCGAGGCGCTGGCCGGGCGCGACGTCATCCGCCTCAAGGGCGGCGACCCGTTCATCTTCGGCCGGGGCGGCGAGGAGCTGGACGCTTGCCGGGAAGCCGGCGTGCCCTGCGAAGTGGTCCCCGGCATCAGCGCGGCGATCGGCGGCGGCGCGAGCGCCGGCATGGCGCTGACGCACCGCGACCATGCCAGCATCGTCAGCTTCGTCGCGGGCCAGTGCAAGGGGCTCAGCGCGCAGAACTGGGCGGGGCTGGCCGGCGCGGGGCGCACGCTCGTCATCTATATGGGCCTCGCCACCGCGCAGGACATCGCCGAGAAGCTGATGGCCGACGGCCTGTCGCCCGCGACGCCCGTCGCCGTCATCGAGAATGCGACCCGGCCGGGCCAGCGCGTGCTGCGCTCGCTGCTCGCCGATCTGGGCGACCTCGTCACACGCGAGGGGGTGAAGAGCCCCGGCCTCATCGTCGTGGGCGAAGTCGCGACGCGCGCCGACGCCACCGACTGCCTGCCGTTCGCGCGGCTGACCGCCTGGGGAGCCCGGCATCCATGAAGATCCTGACCGGCAATGATCTCGCGACCGGCGACGTCATCTGGTGGACCGGCGAAGGCTGGTCGATCCATGTGAACGACGCCGTCGACGTCGGTGACAAGGGCGAGGCGATCGCCCAGGCCGAATCCGCCGCCCGCCGCGTCAACGAAGCCTATGTGATCGAGGCGACGATCGACGCGAACGGCGTGCGCCCCGCCCACATCAAGGACCGCATCCGTGCCCTCGGCCCGACCGTGCGCCCCGACCTCAGCCTCAAGCCAGCCGACCCGACAGCGGGCAACTGGGTGATCTGACATGTATCAATATGACCAATATGACCAGGCGATGGTGGACGCACGCGTCGCCGAATTCCGCGACCAGACGGCGCGCCGCCTCTCCGGCCAGCTGACCGAGGCGCAGTTCCGCCCGATCCGGCTGATGAACGGGCTCTATCTCCAGCTCCACGCCTATATGCTGCGCGTCGCCGTGCCCTATGGCACGCTCAACAGCCGGCAGATGCGGATGCTCGCCCATATCGCCCGCACCTATGATCGCGGCTATGGCCATTTCACCACGCGGCAGAACATCCAGTACAACTGGATCAAGCTTGCGGAGGCGCCGGATATCCTCGCCGACCTGGCGACGGTGGGCATGCACGCCATCCAGACCAGCGGCAACTGCATCCGCAACATCTCGTCCGACCAATATGCCGGCGTCTCGGCCGACGAGATCGCGGACCCGCGCCCGCTCGCCGAGCTGCTGCGCCAATGGTCGAGCTTCCATCCCGAGTTCACCTATCTGCCGCGCAAGTTCAAGATCTGCGTGATCGCGAGCGCGCAGGACCGCGCCGCCATGCGCCTGCACGATATCGGCATCGAGCTGGTGGAGAGGGACGGCGCGAGCGGCGCCCGCATATTCGTCGGCGGCGGCATGGGCCGCACGCCGATGATCGCGCCGGAGATCCGCGATTTCGTGCCGTTCGCGGAGGTCGTCTCCTATCTGGAGGCGTGCCTGCGCGTCTATAATCGCTACGGGCGGCGCGACAACAAGTTCAAGGCCCGCATCAAGATCCTCGTCCACGAGATGGGCGCCGATACCTATCGCGCCCATGTCGAGGAAGAGTTCGCGCATATGAAGACGCTCGGCCTCGATCCGCCGCTCGCCGAGCTGGAGCGCATCGCCGCCCATTTCGCCCCGCCGCCCTACGAGACCGGCCTCTCCGACGCGATCGACCGCTCGGACAAGGATTTCGCGCTCTGGCTGGACACGCAGGTGAAGCCCCACAAGCAGCCGGGCTATGCGATCGTCAACATCAGCCTCAAGCCCATCGGCGGCATCCCGGGCGATGCCTCCGCCGAGCAGATCGACCTCATGGCCGACCTGGCGGAGACATACAGCTTCGACGAGCTGCGCGTGACCCACGCCCAGAACATCGTGCTCGCCCATGTCAGGAAGGCGGACCTGCATGCGCTCTGGAAGGCGCTGGAGGCGGCCGATCTCGCCACGCCCAATCTCGACCTCATCAGCGACATCATCGCATGCCCGGGGCTCGACTATTGCAGCCTCGCCAATGCCCGCTCGATCCCGATCGCGCAGAGGATCGCGCAGCGCTTCGCGGATATCGGCCGGCAGAAGGCGCTGGGCGAACTCAAGCTCAAGATTTCCGGCTGCATCAATGCCTGCGGCCATCATCATGCCGGCCATATCGGCATATTGGGCGTCGACCGCAAAGGCGTGGAGAATTACCAGCTGCTGCTCGGCGGCTCGGGCGCGGAGGATGTGGCGCTCGGCCAGATCACCGGCCCCGGCTTCGACGAGGACGGCATCGTCGACGCGGTCGAGAAGGCCACGGACGTCTATCTCGCGAACCGGACGGATGGCGAGCGCTTCGTCGACACCTTCCGCCGGATCGGCATGGCCCCGTTCAAGGAGGCCCTCTATGCTTGAGTTCTTCTCGCTGCGCGAAGGCGGCGAGGCAGCCGAGCTGCCCGCCGTCACGCTGGAAGCCTTCGCCGGCCAGAGCAACGCCACCGCCGTGCGCATCGAGCCGGGCGAGGATGCGCGCGCGCTGCTGCCTCATCTGGACCGCATCGCGCTGGTCGAGGTGAATTTCCCGGCATTCGGCGACGGGCGCGGCTATTCGGCCGCCCGCATCCTGCGCGAGGCCGGCTACAAGGGCGAGCTGCGCGCGGTGGGCGACGTGCTGGTCGACCAGTTGCGCCACATGGTGCGCAGCGGCTTCGACAGCTTCGCGCCCGACCAGCCGCTCGACCCGCAGCTGGTCGACGCGGCGCTGAACCGCTTCTCCGGCGTCTATCAGAAGGCGGCCGATGCCGCCGCGCTGATCTGGGCCCGCCGGCATGGGTGAGGCCGCCCGCAGGATCGACCGCATCGACACCGCCCCGCACTGGACCCAGGCGGACGGGGATGCGCTGAACGCGCGCTTCGCCGGCGTGGACGCCGGCACGATGCTGAAAGCGCTGGTCGCCGAGGACATGCTCGGCCGCGTCGCCGTCGTCTCCTCCTTCGGCACGGAGAGCGCCGTGCTGCTGCATCTGGTGGCGCAGGCCGACCGGGACATGCCGGTGATCTTCGTCGACACGCTCAAGATGTTCCCCGAGACGCTCGACTATCGCGCGACGCTGATCGCAACGCTCGGCTTCACCGACAGCCGCACCGTGACGCCCGATCCGGCCACGCTCGCCGCCAGGGACGACAAGGGCCTGCGCTGGTCCTACGATCCCGACGGCTGCTGCGCTATCCGCAAGGTCGAGCCGCTGGCCCGCGCCAAGCAGGGCCTCGACAGCTGGATTTCCGGCCGCAAGGCGTTCCAGTCCGTCACTCGCCAGAATCTGCCGCGCTTCGAGATCGAGGATGGCCGCCTCAAGATCAATCCGCTCGGCGACTGGGACAAGGCGGCGCTGGAGGCCTATTTCGAGGCGCACGGGCTGCCCCGTCATCCGCTCGAGGCACAGGGCTATCTCTCGATCGGCTGCGAGCCATGCACCAGCAAGGTGCTTCCCGGCGAGGACCCGCGCGCCGGCCGCTGGCGCGGCTGGGACAAGGTGGAGTGCGGCATCCATACCGTCTCCACGCCCAAGGCCGACCCGGACGATCCGGCCAACCAGCCGGCGTTCTGAAGACTGCCTTTAGGTAAGTCCCTGCGAATGCTAACTCAGGCAAACTCAACCAGAACTTGCGAAGGCAATTTTAGAGACCGCAACTAGAGCGCGTTGCCATGGCAGCCCCGATCTGCTGTCCAGTTCTATCAAAATAGACGATGCGTATGGATGCGCCGGCCGCAAGCAAAGGACTCGATCCCTCATAGGCACATAACTGGTTGACGATCCTCGCGCGATCGTCATCACTAAGTGTCACATGCTCTGCATTGACTTGTGCCGTTAGGAGAAGCTGTTCCCCGACTGCTTCGATCCGGGCAACGCTAGTGATGTTGTCAAGCACCATGGGGGTTCGGGCGTTCGCTGCAACACGTTGCAATGCGTCGGCCAGAGATTCCGTTCCAACACCTCGCTCCACAGATTGCACTGCTCCAGCGGCGGGTCTGCAAGACCGCGCTATCTCATTACCAAGTTCTAATCGTCCTTGCTCAAGCGCATAGCGAGCGGCACCCTGACAATTGCCATCAGCTAGCATCCGCCCCACGCGCTTCCGAAACGATCTTTCCCGATTGCCTGCGATCAAGTTGCCAATGGCTTGACCAAGGACTGCCCCTCCATCACCGCCTGCAGAAGGGGCGGGATTGAGTTGCATAGTATCGCAATGCGTCATTCCGGAACCCATATCCATGCACGTAGATGTGCTCATCTGACTCGATGCAGGTGGAGCCCCGATGGCCGCCAATAGACATGCTATGGGCAAGCCACCATATCGTATCCCCTTTGTTTCGAGCATATCTCCTCCCGACCTTAACCTCTCGCCAATCCACGATAACAGGTCGCACCTAAGCCAATGTTAATTTGCATGACTGCCTTCTCGCCAGCGTCTTGAGCCCGGCTTTAAATGTTCGAGGGATTGTGCCGAGGCGCCTTACTTGGAGTTTAAAATGCAATGCTCTGGACAGGGCGCGCGCAGACCCTAGGGTGCGCCTCCATCTCAATGTTGCGATGGAGCCATCCCCATGAAACGACGCGAGTTCCTGTTCACCACGGCCGCCACGGCCCTTGCCGGCATGGCGCCGCGCGCCTTCGCCCAGGCCGCCGCCGCATCGGGCGATACCACGCCGGCGCTGGACGACGCGTTCAACCGCATCTTCTTCATGATGGTGGATTCCTCGCCGCAGGCCGCCACCTCGCTCGGCCTCGACAAGGGTGAGCGCGCCGCCCTGAAGTCGAAGCTCAACGACAACAGCCTCGCCGGCATCGCGAAGGACCATGAACGCACGCGCCAGGCCAAGGCACTGCTGGACGGCTTCGACGCCGCCACGCTCACCGACAAGGACAAGCTCAACCTCGCCTGCATCCGCTATTCGGTCGAGCGCCAGCTGGTCGCCAAGGAGAAATACGACCTCTCCTCGATCGGCACGCCCTATCGCATCTACCAGCAGGGCGGCGCCTATTTCGACATTCCCGATTTCCTCAACAGCTCGCACGCCATCGCCGACAAGGCGGATTGCGACGCCTATCTTGCCCGCCTCGAAGCCTTCGCCACCAGCCTCGACAATGACAGCGACGTGCAGCGCGCCTATGCCGGACGCGGCTATCTGGCGCCGGCATGGTCGCTCGACCTGACGCTCGGCCAGATGCGCGCGCTGCGCGAGCAGGCGCCGGCGGAAAGCTCGATGGCGAAGTCGCTCGCCGACCGCGCCGCCAAGGCCAATATCGCCGGCGACTGGACCGCGCAGGCGGCCGCGATCATCGAGGGCAAGATCTATCCCGCGCTCGACCGGCAGATGGCGCTCATCACCGAGCTGAAGCCCGGCACGGCCGAAGGCGACGGCCTGTGGCGCGTGCCGCGCGGCGACGAACTCTATCAGGATGCCATCACCCAGTGGACCACCACCACGATGACGCCCGACGAGATCCACCGGATGGGCCTGACGCAGGTGGCCGAGATCAGCGCCGAGCTGGACACGATCCTCAAGGCCAACAGCCTCACCACCGGCACCGTAGGCGAACGGCTGACCGCGCTCAACAGCCGCCCGGACCAGCTCTATGCGGACAGCGCGGAAGGCCGCGCCGCCCTGCTCGCCGGGCTCAACGAGGATTATCACGCGATCCACGCGCTGCTGCCCCGTGCCTTCAATGCGCCGAGCCAGGCGCCGCTGGAGATCCGCGCCGTGCCGGTCGAGATCCAGGACGGCGCCTCCAATGGCTATTATCACCGCGCCGCGCTCGACGGCTCGCGCCCGGCCATCTATTTCATCAACCTCAAGGATGTGCGCGACTGGCCCAAATATGGCCTGCGCTCGCTCACCTATCATGAAGGCGTGCCGGGCCATCACCTCCAGATCTCGACCATGCAGGAATCGGGCGCGCTGCCGATCCTGCGTCGCGTCGGCGGCTACAGCGCCTATAGCGAAGGCTGGGCGCTCTATGCCGAAGGCCTCGCCGACGAGCTGGGCGCCTATCCGACGCCGCTCGACCGGGCGGGCTATCTCCAGTCCTTCCTGTTCCGCGCCGCGCGCCTCGTGGTCGACACCGGCCTTCACGCCAAGAAATGGAGCCGCGAGCAGGCGACGCAATATATGGTCGAGACCACCGGCTTCGCCCAGCCGCGCAGCCAGCGCGAGATCGAGCGTTACTGCACCATGCCGGGGCAGGCCTGCAGCTACAAGGTCGGCCACGCCGCCTGGACCCGCGCCCGCACCAAGGCGCAGGCGGAGCTCGGCGACAAGTTCGACATCAAGACCTTCCACGAAGTGCTGAAGGACGGCGCGATGCCGCTCACCATCCTGGAACAGCGCATCGCGGAGCGGACCGAGGCGGCGAAGCGGGCATAAGACGAAGAGACCCGGGTGACGTCAAACCCGGGCCACCGTCATTCCCGCATTCGCGGGAATGACGGTGTATCAAGCGCGCCGAAACGATTTCGCCTTCCGAATGCGACACGCCATGCCCCGCGCAACCCCGCTCACTCCGGATAAGCCGCGGCCAGCCCATCGTCCGCCAAGTCGCTGAACTTGGTGATCCTCGAATCGAAATAGAGCCGCACCTTGCCGGTGGCGCCGTGGCGCTGCTTGGCGACGATCAGCTCCGAATGGCCCTTGATCCGCTCCATCTTCTCGCACCAGGCGGCATAGGCGCCTTCATCCTCGATGCGCGGCTCCTTGCTCATCTCGTAATAATCCTCGCGGTAGAGGAACCAGACCATGTCCGCGTCCTGCTCGATCGAGCCGGACTCGCGCAGGTCCGAGAGCTGCGGGCGCTTGTCCTCGCGGCTCTCCACCGCCCGGCTGAGCTGCGAGAGCGCCACCACCGGCACGTTCAGCTCCTTGGCGAGGGTCTTGAGGCCACGGCTGATCTCGGAAATCTCGTTGACGCGATTGTCCCCCGCCTTGCCCGTGCCCTGCAGCAGCTGGAGATAGTCGACGATGATGAGCCCGATGCCGTGCCGCCGCTTGAGGCGTCGCGCGCGGGTGCGCAGCGCCGCGATGGTGAGGCCGGCGGTGTCGTCGATATAAAGCGGCAGGTCCGCCAGGTCGCGCGAGGCGCGCACCAGATTCTGGAAGTCGGCATGGCTGATCCGGCCCATGCGCAGCGCTTCGCTGCTGATGCCCGACTGCTCGGCGAGGATGCGCGTCGCCAGCTGGTCGGCCGACATTTCGAGGTTGAAGATGGCGACCGGCGCGCCAACCGACTTGGCCTCGTCGATCCCGTCCATCCGGTCCTGCACCCAGCGCCGTGCGGCATTATAGGCGATGTTGGTCGCGAGCGAGCTCTTGCCCATGCCGGGGCGCCCGGCGACGATGATGAGGTCGGACGGGTGCAGGCCGCCGGTGCGGGTGTTGAGCCCGTCAAGCCCGGTGGTGATGCCCGAGACATGGCCGCCGGAATTGAGCGCCTTCTCCGCCATCTCGACCGCGAGCCGGGTCGCCTGCGCGAAGGTCTTGAGGCTGCCGGTGTCGCCGCCCGCTTCCGCGACCGCATAGAGCGCCATCTCGGCCTCCTCGATCTGACCCTTGGGATCGATCGATTCGGAGGTGTCGAGCGCCTTCTCGACCAGCTCGCGGCCCACGCCGATCAGCTGGCGCAGCAGGGCCAGTTCATAGACCTGCCGGGCAAAGTCGCGCGCGCCGATGACGGCCGCGCCGCTGCCGGTGAGCTGCGCCAGATAGCCCGGCCCGCCCAGCTCCTTGAGCGCCGGATCGGCTTCCAGCAGGGGCTTCAGCGTCACCGGATTGGCGACCATGTTCTTGCCCACCAGCTTGAGCACCGCGTCATAGATGCGCCCGTGCAGCGGCTCGTAGAAATGGTCGGGCACGAGCATCATCTGCACGTCCTCGACGATGCCGTTGTCGATCATCAGCGCGCCGAGCAGCGCGGCTTCCGCCTCGATATTGCGGGGCAGGCGCGGCTCGGGCGCGGCGCCGGGCAGCGGCGCGAGAGGGACGGGATCGACCATGGGCCGGACACAATCGGCCTTCTCGCTCCCAAGGGCAAGATGGCCGAGGCGAAATGTTCTGCGGAGAAGATGTGGATAAGATTGGGGATTGCTGGTCCGGCGTCCCGACGCCGTTCGCCCTGAGCGAAGTCGAAGGGCCCCTACTGAGCGGAGCGAAGGGAGCTTCGCCTGCGGCTCAGCCAAGCCCTTCGACTTCGCTCAGGGCGAACGGTTTTTAGTAACCAATTATTACCCAACCCCACCATTCAAACGCATCCGCGACCCGCCCCTCCCCTTGCCGCCCCGCCCGCGCGGGCCTAGGGAAACGGCGGACCATGGCCGACCCGCGCATCATCCACATCTCGCTCGACGACAAGACGATCCTGTGGCGCAGCGCGGATGTCGAGCAGGAGCGGCGCATCGCCATCTTCGACCTGATCGAGGACAATCATTTCCGGCCCGTGCGCGAGCATCCCGATGGCTATGCCGGCCCCTACAAGGTGTTCCTGCATGTCGCGGACGGCCGCCTCGTCATCGAGATCCGCCGCGCGGACGACAGTCCGCTCGAGGCGGTGATCCTCGGCCTCGCCAGCTTCCGCCGCGCGATCCGCGACTATTTCGCGATCTGCGAGAGCTATTATCAGGCGATCCGCGATGCGACGCCGGCGCAGATCGAGACGGTCGACATGGCCCGGCGCGGCATCCACAACCAGGCGGCCGAACTGCTCAAGGAGCGGCTCGCCGGCAAGATCGAGGTCGATTTCGACACCGCACGCCGCCTCTTCACGCTGATCTGCGTGCTCCACATCCGGGCCTGAGCATGACGAGCACGCCCTTCTATCCGCCACCCCGGCGGCGGCGCATCAAGCTGACGCCGCTGCGCCTGCTCCTCGGCCTGCTGATCGTCAGTGCCCTGCTCTGGGCGGCCTTTCACTGGCTCACCACGCGCTGGACGCCCTCGCGCGCCCGCTATCCGGTGCAGGGCATCACCGTCGACGCGGAGAGCGGCGAGATCAACTGGCGGATGGCGAAGGCGGCCGGCGCGGATTTCGTCTATCTGCTCGCCAGCAGCGGATCGGAAGGGCGCGACCCGGCGTTCGGCGCCTATCTCGCGGGCGCACGCCGCGCCGGCCTGCGCTATGGCGCCATCCATCGCTTCAATCTCTGCCGCCTCGCCTCGGACCAGGCGACGCGCTTCATCGCCACCGTGCCCCGCGACGCGGCCATGCTGCCGCCGGTCGTCCAGCTCGACTATTGGCCCCGTTGCAAGGCGCGGCCGAACCGCGACACATTGCTGGCGGAGCTCAACATCTTCCTCAACCAGATCGAGACCCATGCCGGCAAGCCCGCCATCATCCGCGTGAGCCATGCCTTCGAGGCCGACTATGACGTGGCCAGCGGCATCAATCGCACGCTCTGGCTGGAAGGCGATTTCTTCCCGCCCGGCTATGCGACGCGCCCCTGGGTGATGTGGACCGCCTCGACATGGCGGCGCGTGGACGGCATTGAGGGGCCGATCGAATGGGATGTGGTGCAGCCATGAGCGACGAGCCGACAGCAGAGGAGCGCGCGCTGATCGCCGCCGCGCGCGCCGCCATGGCCCAGGCCCATGCACCCTACAGCCGCTTCGCCGTCGGCGCCGCGCTGCGCCTGATCGACGGCAGCATCCTCACCGGCAGCAATTTCGAGAATGCGAGCTATGGCCTCTCGCTCTGCGCGGAGACCGTCGCCATCGCCGCCGCCAATGCGCAGGGCCGCCTGCGCGAGATCGCGATGATCGCCGTGGCCGGCGGCGGCATGGACGCTGCCGCAGGCACGGACATCGTCACGCCCTGCGGCCGCTGCCGCCAGATCATCAAGGAAGCGCAGGACATGGCCGGCCGGCCGCTCACCATCCTGTGCGCCGCGCCCACCGGCGGGGAGATGCGCCGCCTCACCCTGGACGAGCTGCTGCCCCATGCCTTCGGCCCCGCCAGCCTCGGGATCGGCCCGGACTGACCGCCGCCGTCATCGCGCCGGCTCGGGACGCAGCGACAGGCCGGTGCGATCGGCCCTGAACCCGGCGCGCCAGCTCAGCGGATTCCAGCCCGCATTGCCGTTCAGCGAGAAGGTGATGAATTCCGCCCGCCCGCCGATATTCTCGATGGGCAGGGCACCGCCGAGGCCGTTCCGCGCCAGCGGCACGCGGCTGTCCGCGCTGTTGTCGCGATTGTCGCCCATCAGGAAGACATGGCCCGCCGGCACCACATAGGGCGGAAAATCATCCTCGCCGCTCGACCCGAAATCGAGCGTGTCGTAGCTGACCCCATTCGGCAGCGTCTCGCACATCACATGCAGCCGACAATAGGTCTTGCCATCCTGCCCCGTGATCCGCGCACCGGCATAGCCCCAGAAGCCGGCTGATCCGGTCGCGCTGCACGGCGCGTTCGCATCCACGGGGAGCAGCCTTTCGCCCATGTCGCGCGTCTCGACCGGCCTGCCGTTCAGCCACAGCCGGCCGCCGACCAGCGCGATCCGGTCCCCCGGCAGGCCGATGACGCGTTTGATGAGGTCGTCCCCGCGCCGCGCATCGTCCGGCGGCGTCAGGATCACCACATCGCCTCGCCCCTGCGTCCGGCCGAGCAGCCGCCCCGGCATGAACGGCAGCAGATGGAAGCTCGGCGACACATAGGACCAGCCATAGGCATATTTGCTCACTATCAGCCGGTCGCCCGTCAGCAGGCCCGGCATCATGGATTCGGACGGGATGTAGAAAGGCTTGGCGATGAAGCCGTGGAAGGCGAGCACCGCGAGCAGCAGGACGAAGAGCGAGCGCAGCTCGGCCAGCCATCCGGTCTTGCGCGTCGGAGCGAGGGCAATGTCGGTCATGCCGTCCGAAGAAGCGCCGGGGTTCGCCTCCGTCCAGCAGACTCATGTCCGGACAAGGCGAAAAACCTGTCCGGACAGGCGGTGGAGCGCGTCGGCGCCGTCTATCGGGCGCGGAATTCCTCATAATCCAGCAGGCCGTCATGATTGCGGTCGAGCTGGCTGAAGGCGGCGCGGCTGGTGCCGGTATCCCGCGCAAGCGAGGGGACCGCCGCCCCCGCGCCCAGCATCACGCCCGCCAATCCTGCAAGGACGAGACGCCAATGCGCCGCACGGGGCGTGGATGTTCCCGCGCCCTCTTGCCCCTCGATGAACTGGCGCAATACGTCGCTCGCCGTCCGTGCCTCGCTTCGGCAGCGCGCCATGAACGCCGCCTTCGCCTCATGGGACAGGCGGATCTCGATCGTCTCGCTCTTCTTGGGCGACTTGTGCAAAGCCATGGACCATCTCCGATATCGCAGGCTCCCATATCCGCTTTCGCCCTCGCTTGTCACGCCGGGACCAGACCCGGGCGTTGCGATCGGGCGGACAATGGGCCAGAGAAGATAGTTATCGCATTAAATAACGAGGAAGCCGGGAGACTGAACCGATGCCTGAAGCGCCCCTGTCCGGATCGACACCGCGGAACCGCCTTCGCCTCTATGATTCGCACGCGCATCTCGTCTCGGACGATCCCGTGCGCTATCCGCGCAATCCCTTCCGGCTCAATCCGCCCAAGGACGGCCTGCCGGCGATCCGCCCGCCCTTCGGCCCCGGCACGGTCGGCATTCCGGGCGGGATGCACGGGCCCAATCCGGTCAACGAGAAGCCGACCGCCGAGCAGATGCACGACTGGATGGCGCAGGAGAATGTGGTCGGGATCGCCGCCGTGCAGAAGGGCATGGTCTATGGCACGGACAACAGCTACATCGTCGATGCGGCCCAGCGCTTCCCCGGGCAGATGAAGGCCGTCATCATCCTCGATCCATCCGCGCCCGAAACGCCCGCCATGGCGCGCGATCTCGCGACGCGCGGCGCGGTGAGCATCCGCTTCTTCCCCGTCAATGTCGAGGACAAGGCCGCCTGGCTGAGCTCGCCCGCGGCGCTGGAGGTCTGGACGCTGGCCGACGCGCTGGGCCTCGTCATCGACCTGGAAGCGCCACCCTATGACGCGGAAGCGCTGATCCCGGTGGTGGAGGCCATGGCCGACCGCTTCCCGCGCCTGTCCATCGTGCTCGACCATCTCTTCATGCCCATCGTCACCGATCCCGATTTCGGCATCGATGCCCGATACGACGGCTTTGCCGCTCGTCCCAACATCGCCCTCAAATGGACCTCGCTCAGCATGGACGTCATCCGCGAGCAAGGCGTCGCGCCCGAGGCCGTGCTGCGCCGCGCGGTCGATTTCTACGGGGCGGACAGGATCATGTGGGGATCGGACATCGGCACCTCCTCGGGCACCTACAGGGAGATGGTCCAGCGGGCGATCGACTCGACCGCGCCGCTGACGGACGAGGAGCGGCGCAAGGTGCTCCACGATACGGGCCGCCGGATCTTTGCGGGATGGGACGGGACCGATGGCTGAGCCGGGCAACCCAGGCGCTGGCGGTGCGGGCACGCCTCCCAGTTCATTGCCGATTTTTCATGGTTAAGGCGATTGCTCCCACGCTGGAACAGGCATAACGGGCGCGCAGAAATGCCGGGCGAGAGAGACGCCCGTACGGCCAAGCAGGCAGATTGTTGCCGAGCGGCCCCTTGCACAGAGAGACAAGATCATGACGAGCCCGAAAGTCGGCGCGGCAGCGCTGGCGCTTTTCTGCATGGCCACGCCTGCGATGGCCAGCTCCTTCATCACTGACCCGATCAGCAATCCCGCCGGCCAATGGGCGGGCATCGACTATTGGGGTGTCCAGGCGTCACAATTCTCCCCGGTCGACCAATTGCTCAGCTTCACCATCCCGGACGACAGCCGGATCGACATTTATATGGGCGGCTCGCCCAAATTCCAGTTCACCGACCTTCTGCTCAACGGCACCTCGATCGCCCGGAACTTCACGCTGAACGGCGCCAATACGCTCAAGGCGACGGGCTATGCGGCGGCGGGCCAAGTGTCGCTCCGCTTCCAGGCCGACTATGATTGCCGGGATTGCTGGGGCGACTGGTTCGGCGGCTATGTCCAAGTGACGAAGGCTGACATTCCGGTGTCCGTGCCCGAGCCGGCAAGCTGGGCGATGATGATCGCCGGCATGAGTGTCGTCGGAACCGCGATGCGCCGCCGCGCGACGCGCGTCAGCTTCGCCTGAGGCGATCCGGAATATCGTGGGCGCGGTCGATTGCCTTCGCTGCCCACGATATGACCCGGGATCCTGGCGATGCCTGATCGCGTCCCGCAGCTGCGCGTGCGAACGAGGCTGGCGGATTCCCTCCCGAGCCTCTAGCAAGCCTCTCCATGGCCATACTCTCCGACAAGTGGATTCGCGCCCGCGCGCTGGAAACCGGCATGATCGAGCCCTTCGTGGAGAGCCAGCGGCGCGAGGGCTGCATCAGCTACGGCCTCTCCTCCTATGGCTATGACGCGCGGGTGGCGGACGAGTTCAAGATCTTCACCAATGTCGACAGCGCCGTGGTGGACCCCAAGGATTTCGCCTCCAACAGCTTCGTCGACCGGCAGACGGACGTGTGCATCATCCCGCCAAACAGTTTCGCGCTGGCGCGCACGGTCGAATATTTCCGCATCCCGCGCGACATCCTCGTCATCTGCCTCGGCAAGTCGACCTATGCGCGCTGCGGCATCATCGTGAACGTGACGCCGCTGGAGCCGGGCTGGGAAGGCCATGTGACGCTCGAATTCTCCAACACCACGCCGCTGCCCGCGAAGGTCTACGCCAATGAGGGCGCCTGCCAGTTCCTGTTCCTGGAAGGCAACGAGCCCTGCGAGACCAGCTATGCCGACCGGGCCGGCAAATATATGGGGCAGCGCGGCGTGACCTTGCCGCGCCTTTGAACGCGTCAACACTTCGTTCGTATTCGCGCGGATAGGACTGGCTCTCCCATAGCCACTGGCCTAATATCGACAGGACGATGTTCCGACTTTTCCGATCCAAGCCAGACCGCGAGCGTCTGGTCGAAGAGCCCGATCTGGGCGAAGATCGTCGCGCCTATGCGATCGGGGACATCCATGGCCGGCTCGACCTGCTCAAGCAAGTGATCGACAAGATCGCCGAGGACGATTTCGCGCGCGGCCCGGTCGGGCAGACCGACATCATCCTGCTCGGCGATTTCGTCGATCGCGGCCCGCAATCCTCGGACGTGCTCGACTATGTGATGACGCTCAGCCAGTTCTGGCCCAACGTCACCTGCCTGCAGGGCAATCATGAGGAAGTGTTCCTGATGGCGGCGCGCGGCGACGAGGCGGCACTGCGCTTCATGACCCGCATCGGCGGGCGCGAGACGATCATCAGCTATGGCGCGACCGAGCGGGACCTGGACCAGATGACGCTCGGCCAGCTGCGCGACTGGCTGATGTCGGCCGTGCCGGAAGCGCATCTCCGGTTCATCGAGGGGATGAGCGACCGGCTGGTGATCGGCGATTATGCGTTCGTCCATGCCGGCATCCGCCCGCAGGTGCCGCTGGACGAGCAGGAAGGGCGCGATCTGCGCTGGATCCGCGACGAATTCCTCACCTATGAGGAGCCGCACGATCATTTCGTGATCCACGGCCATTCGATCACCGCCGGGGTCGATCGCAAGAGCAACCGGATCGGCATCGACACCGGGGCTTATGTGACCGGCGTGCTTACAGCCATCGGCCTGCAAGGCCGGGACCAGTGGTTCCTCAGCACCTCGGCGCACGAGAGCTGATCTAAAGGCTGTCCCACCTTGTGCTCCTGCGAGGCCGAAGGCGGGCGCTCGCGCCGCTGCCGATCGCGCGGTCGATCATCCATGCGGCCGAAAAGGAAGGCCGGCGGATCGCTCCGCCGGCCCAAGTCGTCCATTAACGCGTCGAGCGTGTCCCGTCAGGCGACCTGAACGGTGAAATCGCCCTCGATCTCGTCGGGATCGCGCAGCACATAGCCGCGGCCCCAGACGGTCTCGATATAATTCTCGCCGCCGCAGGCCAGGCTCAGCTTCTTGCGCAGCTTGCAGATGAACACGTCGATGATCTTGAGCTCGGGCTCGTCCATGCCGCCATAGAGATGATTGAGGAACATTTCCTTGGTGAGCGTGGTGCCCTTGCGCAGCGAGAGCAGCTCCAGCATCGCATATTCCTTGCCGGTGAGATGCACCCGGTTGCTGTCCACCTCGACCGTCTTGGCGTCCAGGTTGACGGCCAGCTTGCCGGTGCGGATGACCGACTGCGAATGGCCCTTGGAGCGGCGCACCACGGCATGGATGCGGGCGATCAGCTCTTCCTTGTGGAACGGCTTGGTCACATAGTCGTCCGCGCCGAAGCCGAAGGAGCGGACCTTGCTGTCCATCTCCGAGATGCCGGAGAGGATGAGAACCGGCGTCTGGACCCGGGAACTGCGCAGCTTCTTGAGCACGTCATAACCGTGCATGTCCGGCAGGTTCAGGTCCAGGCAGATGATGTCATAGTCGTAGAGCTTGCCGAGATCGAGGCCCTCCTCGCCGAGGTCCGTCGTATAGACATTGAACCCCTCGGTGGTGAGCATGAGTTCAATCGCCTTCGCGGTCGTCGGCTCGTCTTCAATCAGCAACACGCGCATATGGTGCCCCTCTGTCCAGTTGTTGGACGCGCGGTACCCGGCTTGGCTCGCCCGACCGCAACTATTAACCATAGGACATGTGAACGCAAAAGGTTAATTTAGGGTAAAGTGGCTTGAATCCACGATTCGGAGGGTGTCGCGCTACCGCAACAGCGGCTTTGCCTCGTCCCGATCCGCAGCGGGCCGCGGCGCCCACGCTTCCCCCCGCAACAACAGGCGCGTGACTCGCGTGCGCCGGATCAGCCAGTCCAGCGCCCAGCTGCCGGCGAGCGCCGCCAGGAACAATGCGGCTTGCGGCAGATAGGGGGCAAGATAGTGAACAACCGCCACGTGAACATACATGATGACCAGCGAAGCGCGCCCCAGTGAAGCCGCGCCGGAAACCAAAAGGGCCGGAGCACGCCGCAGCAGCATCGCGAGCACGACTGTGATCGTCACGGCGCCGGCCAGCGACAGCCCCGGCCAGCCGAGATCGCCGAGCTTCATGTTGACCGGCCTGAACCAGATGAGCGCGGCGGCGGCGAACGGCGCAAGCAGGAGCGCGATCATCGGCCTGGGCCGGCCGAGCGATCGCCACAGCGCGCCCGCCCAGATCATCAGCAGGGCGGCCGGCACCGCCAGGATCGCGAAAGGCGAACGCCCGCCCTCATAATGGACGAGCAGCGCCAGCGCGGCGACGAGCATCATGCCGGCCAGCACCATCCGGTCCATCGGTTCCCGCCCCGGCCCCATGAGCGCGTTCCAGGCCAGACGCGCCAGCAACAGGCCGGGTATGAACCACAGGATGGTGAACGGGCCACGCAGCGTCTCGGTCGCAAGGAGGATGGTCGCGGCACCGTCAATCCAGCTCGCGAAGATCGGCCTTACCCCGCGCCATCCCTCAATGGCGAAATCGGCCGCCAGCAGCAACGCGGCGAAGCACAGGAACGGCAGCAGCAGGCTGCGCCCCAGACGGGGGAGCAGAGTCCGCCAGGGCATGACATGCGCGGTATAGCCCGAGACCATGAAGAACAGCGGCATGTGGAAGACATAGACGGCATCGCGCAGCGGGCCGCGCCACCAGACATGGCCGGCGACGACCGCGACGATGCCGACGCCCTTCAGCGCGTCCAGCCAGGCGAGCCGGGCCTTCGCCGCGCCGCCGCCGATGTCGCTTTCCCCGCTCATGGCCAAGCCCTATAGCCTCGCCGATGGCCGTCAACTCCCCTCCTCTGCGCGACGCCCGCTCGCCGCTCGCCGATCGCGTGCTGTTCATCGATGCCGAGGCGATCATCCTCGACAAGCCGGCCGGCCTGCCGGTCGATGCCCCGCGCGACGGCAGCCTCAGCCTGGAGAATCATCTCGCCACGCTGAGCTTCGGCTTCCAGCGCTGGCCGGTGGCGGTGCACCGACTCGACCGGGACACCAGCGGCTGCCTGCTGCTGGCCCGCAATCCGAAGGCCGCCAAGCGCTTCACCACCGCCTTCGAGGCGCGCGCGGTCGCCAAGACCTATCTCGCCGTGCTGGACGGCGTGCCACAGGAGACGGAAGGCCGGATCGACATCCCGCTCGCCAAGACCAGCAGCGCAGCGCGCGGCTGGCGCATGGTCGCCGACCGCAAGGGCAAGCCGGCGATCACGGACTGGCGGGTGCTGGCGATGCGCGCCGGCCGGACGCTGGTGCGGATGACGCCGCTGACCGGGCGGACGCACCAGTTGCGCGCCCATGCGCTGATCGGCCTCGGCATCGGCATATTGGGCGATCCCGTCTATCGCGCGCCGGACGCCGATGCGGGCTGGACGGGCGGGATGCTCCTGCATGCCCGCAGCCTCTCCCTGCCGCGCGCCGGCAAGCCGCCGGCCGCGGCGGTCGCGCCGGTGCCGGAGAGCTTCGCGCGCGCCGGGTTTCCGGACGCCGAGGCGCTGGACGGCCCGTCATGAGCGAGCGCGTCATCCCCGAACATGCCATCGAGGAGCGGTTCATCACCGCCAGCGGGCCGGGCGGCCAGAATGTCAACAAGGTGGCGAGCGCGGTGCAGCTGCGCGTCGACATCTTCGCGCTCGGCCTCTCGCCGGAGAGCTACCGGCGCCTCAAGACCCTCGCCGGATCGCGGCTGAGCGCGAGCGGCACGCTCGTCATCCAGGCCCAGCGCTTCCGCACGCAGGAAGCGAACCGCGAGGATGCGCGCGCCCGACTGGTCGCGCTGCTGGACAAGGCGGACGAGCGGGAAGCGCGGCGGATCAAGACCAGGCCCTCCAAGGCCGCCAAGGCCAAGCGCGTCGAGGCGAAAAAGGCACGCAGCAGCGTCAAGGCCGGCCGCGGCCGGATCAGCCTGGACTGAGCGGCTGAACGCGCTGTCAGGCTCCCGCTCCACCAAGCGAAGGCGATGGGTCCGGTGGTGGTGCGCTGGGCGTCGGCGCGATGGGCAACAGCGGTGGCGGTGACATCGCAGCCGGCGGCGGCGACGGCAATGCCTCGCCGGCGCGGTGCGGCATTGCCGAGGGCGACGGTCGCGGCGAACGCATCTGCGCCTGCTGCGCCGGCCGATGTGGCCGCGCGGCGGGCGATGCGGCCGGGCTCGGCGTTTGAGCTGCCTTGGCATGTCCGGGCGATGGCTGGACTTCGTTGGCGGCCTCCGCGCCATTATCGGGCGATACGGCGGCATTCAGCGGCGCCGATCCGGGCACCGCTTCCGCGGCGGCCGGTGCCGGGGTCGCGGCAAGCTTGCCTGAAACCGCCAGGGCGCCGGCCAGGAACAGCCCGAGCGAAACCAGCGCGCACAGCGCCACCGCCGCCATCCAGACCAGTCCCATCCGCCGGACGCGGCGAGCGGCGGCCAGCGCCTCGTCGCTGAGCGTGCCGCTGGCCGTCACCTCTGTCCAGACGGCGATGGCGGCGCGCATCGCACCGGTCGCCGGCAGGGCGACGACGAGCCCGACGATCGCCGCCAGGATCGCCGCCATGGCGCCGGCGAAGAACAGCGCCGGCGCCGACCCGAGCGGTTCCGTGCGGATCAGGCAATGCCAGAGCGCCGCGCCATTGAGCGCCACCAGCATGGTGAGCAGCCAGCGCGTGAGGGCCGAGGTCTCGCCGATCATCCGCGTGACACCCTCACCCAGCTGCTCGACGCTGCGCCGGCCGACATCGCGCACGAGCGCCTGTGTCGCTGCATCCTCGGTCTCATTGTCCATCGGGGTCATGCTCCGCGTCCCGAACCTGTCACGCCTTTTGCGCGCGACAGACCATGGATGCACGGCGGCGGCAAGCCCCAACCGCGCGGCTTCGTGGGTGGGGCGTCGACCCCGCTCCAACTCCGCCCAGGGAGAGGCGTTCGGTCACTCCAACCGGAGCCGGAAATTGCCTTTGCCCCGGACGCGCCCTACATGCTGCGCCATGTACGATTTCGCGCCCGCCGATGCCGCCGACAAGGCCGCCCTCCACGCCGATCTGCGGGCCGCCGCGCAGGCCATCGTCGCCGGCGAGCCGGACGCGATCGCCAACATGGCCAATGTCGCGGCGCTTGTCTGGCAGTTCCTGCCCGACCTCAACTGGGCGGGCTTCTACCGGCTGGTGGGCGACGAGCTGGTGCTCGGCCCGTTCCAGGGCAAGGCCGCCTGCATCCGCATCCCGCTCGGCAAGGGCGTATGCGGCGCGGCGGCCGCGACACGCACCACGCAACTGGTCGCGGATGTCCATGCCTTTCCCGGCCATATCGCCTGCGATGCGGCTTCCGCTTCGGAACTGGTCGTGCCGATCCTGCACGGCGAGCGGCTGATCGGCGTGCTGGACCTGGACAGTCCGCACCCTGCCCGTTTCGACACGGCCGATGCCGCAGGGCTCGAGGCACTGTGCGCGGCCATTGCCCCCGCACTGGCAGGCGCTGCCTGAATCCGCCGGCTGCGGCTCGTTTTGGGACAGCAATCCGGCTAACGCCATGGTAAGGATGAGGCCAGGCTGGTAATGAAACCGCCCCGGCCGCCGCGCCATCGACGGCCCGAAGGGAATGCGACGACAGCGGAGGGACGCAGCGATGCGGATAGTCGTTCTGGCGGGACTCATGACCAGCGCCCTCAGCCTGTCCGTGCCGCCGGCCATGGCGCAGCAACAACCCGATGCCCCTGCTGCGACTGCCTCCGGCGGCGAACCGGTGACGCCGCATGGCCGCTGGGGACCGCGCGTCAATGGCCGCTGGCAGGCCGGGGATCAGGCGCCGGGCGGCTGGTCCGCCTATCGCACGCCGGTCGTCGGCTTCATCCTGCCCGGCTACTGGACGCGGCCTGCCTATCATATCGCCGATTACGACGCCTATGACCTGCCCGCGCCGCCACCGGGCCATGGCTGGTCGCGCTACTATGACGATGCGGTGATGACCGACCAATATGGCAAGGTGCGGGACTCGCGCATCGGCTACGACTGGGATCGCTATGGCGGCTATGACGACCAGGACTATGCCAGTGTCGATGCCGGCCAGATCGCCAGCGCCGCGAACGATGACCTGATGGATGCGGACCGCCATGTTGCTGGCGATGACCTCACCGGCGACGCCTATTTCGACCAGGACGATCGCGCGCGGCTGAACGCCGACCGGCGGGTCGCGCGCGAGGCAGCGCGTCAGCAGCGTGACCGGATCAACCAGCGCCGCAAGCTGGACCGGCTCGCGCAGGAGGCCGGCTACAGCGACTATGAGCATTATGTGCAGGTCCGCGATGGCAGCCGGGCACCGGTCGAGCCGCAGGCGCCCGATCCCCGCCATGAGGTCTCGCAGACGGGGGGCTATGTCGCCGGCGACTATTATTATCCCGGCCCGACCGTCACCACCATCACGCTGGAACCGACCGTCACCACCACGACGACGACCAGCTATGTCACGGAGCCGGCCGCGCCGCGTTGAGGCAGCGACCGCCCAGTTCGCTGGACCCGGGGGGCGTCCAGCCGGGGCCTGGCCTGCGGGCCGGGCCCCGATCCGCCTATTTCAGCAAGCGGCCGTTCGGTCCATGGACAAGGCCGGAGCCATCCCCGATCGCTTTCCCGGCAGCCGGGCCCTGCGTCACCGGCACTTCCACCCGTTCCCAGCCGCCGCGGCCCAGCTTCTCGATCGGACGATAGCGGACCTTGTAGTTCATCCGGTCCGAACCCTCGACCCAGTAGCCGAGATAGACATAGGGCAGGCCGGCCCGCTGCGCGCGCAGCACATGATCGACGATGATGAAACTGCCGAGGCCATGCCGGTCCGTCTCGTCCGGATCGAAGAAGCTGTAGATCATTGAGAGGCCGTCGCCCTGCTTGTCGGTGAGGCAGGCGCCGACCAGGCGGCCGGGGCGCCCGTCCGCGCCCGGCTCGCGATACTCGACCACATAGGTCTCGACCGGCGTCTGCTCGACCATGTCGGCGAAGTCGATCTCGTCCATCTCGGTCATGCCGCCATTGGGATGGCGGGCGGAGAGATAGCGTTGCAGCAGGCTGAACTGCTCATCGGTCGACCAGGGCTTGCAGGCGCGCACCACCAGATCGCTGTTGCGCCGCACCAGCCGGCGCTGGGTGCCGCTGAGCTTGAACTCGTCCGCCACGATGCGCACCGAGACGCAGGCATTGCAGTCCGTGCAGCTCGGCCGATAGGCGAAATTCTGGCTGCGACGGAAGCCGATGCGGCCGAGCGCGTCGTTGAGCTCGGCGGCATGTTCGCCGGCCAGCTCGGTGAACACCTTCCGCTCCGTCCGGCCCGGCAGATAAGGGCACGGTCCGGCATTGGTCATGAAGAATCGCGGAAAGCGAAACGCAGCGCTCACATCATCTCCCCAAGGCCCACCCAAGCCATTGACTCGATCGTTTCAGACTATGCCCATAAGCCCACGGTGTGAAAAGACCATTTACTACGCTTGCATTGCGCAGCAAAATGTCAGCAACACACACAATCCCGGGAGATGCGAGCCTATGGTGCAGCTGAGCGATGCCGAGAAAGCCATGCTCGACGGCGAATCCGGCGCCGCGACTCGCAAGGCCATGGAATTGCTGGTGCGCTATGCCGACGCGCTGGGCGCCGAGCGTTTCGTCGAGACCAACAATGTGGCCGGCGTGCCGGGCTCCGCGCCGCAATGGGTGAAGGACTATTATGCGGCGGACGGCGGCGACTATCGCGCCGTCTTCTCCCGCTTCGACCTCGACTCGGACGAAGTGGTCGACGTGCCGCGCATGAACGCCTTCTCCTGCCACCTGCAGGGCGGCATGGACCCCGTGCTGTGGGAAGAGCAGGGCATGAGCGAGGCCGCGCACGACAATTTCGTCGCTGACGAGGCGGAAGTGGCGGCGCACGGCATCCAGATCCTCAAGACCTGCACGCCCTATCTCGCCGGCAATGTGCCCGTGATGGGCGAGCATTGCGCCTGGATGGAATCGAGCGCGGTGGTGTTCGCCAACAGCGTGATCGGCGCGCGGACCAATTGCGAGGGGCGCGAGTCGACCAGCGCGGCGATGCTGGCCAAGCGTATCCCGGACTGGGGCTTCCACACGGACGACTTCCGGCTGGGGCAGCATCATGTCGCGGTCGAGGTGCCGGTCGACAGCATCTTCGAATGGGGGATGCTCGGCTATTTCGTTGGCGACGCGGTGCAGGACACCATCCCCGTCATCACCGGCGACGTCAGCGAGGCGAGCCTCATCCGCCACAAGCATTTCGGCGCCGCGGCGGCCTCCTCGGGCGGCGTCGAGATGTATCATATGGTCGGCATCACGCCCGAGGCGCCCACGATCGAGCGCGCGTTCGGCGGCGCGACCAGAGGCGAGCGCTTCGTCTATGACGCGGCGGCGCGGCGACGGACCTACGAGACGCTCAACAGCGTCGGCACCAGCACGGATGTCGACTATGTGATGCTCGGCTGCCCGCACTATTCGATCGAGCAGATCGCGCAGGCCTGCGCGCTGATCGAAGGACGCAGGGTGCATGAGAATTGCGCGCTGTGGGTATTCACCAGCCGGGCGGTGAAGGCGACGGCCGACGCCAATGGCTACACCAAGATCCTGCGTGACGCGGGCGCCTACCTCATGACCGACACCTGCTCGGCGATCAGCCAGGCCGTGCCCAAGGGCACGAAAGTGGCCGCGCTCGACAGCGCCAAGCAGACCCATTATCTTCCGGCCATGCTCGGCATCGAAGGCTGGTACGGCACGACCGCCGAGTGCATCGACGCCGCCTGCACCGGCACATGGAAAGGGAGGCTCGCATGAGCCCGGAATCCGCAAATGTGATCGACAGGCCGCGCGTGGTCATCAAGGGGCGCGGCATCGTGCCCGGCATCGCCGAAGGCGAGGCGCTGGTGACGCGCGAGACCATCTCCGGCTGGGGCGGCATCAATCCGATGACCGGCACGGTGATCGAGAGCCGTCATGAGCTGAAAGGCCAGAGCTTCGTGGGCAAGGTGCTGGTCTTCCCCGGCGCCAAGGGCTCGTCCGGCTGGTCCGGCATCTTCCACATGGCCAAGCTGCGTGGCATGGCGCCCGTCGCCATGGTGTTCAACATCATGACCACCAAGGCGGCGCTGGGCGCCGTGGTGATGCGCACGCCCACCGTGACCGACTGCGATGTCGATCCGCTCGATCATATCCGCACAGGCGACTGGGTGCGGGTGGATGGCGACGCGGGGACGATCAGCGTGTGGGACGGCAGGCCGGCCTGAGAATCGAGCGGGCCGATCGCTGCCGGTCGAGGTTCGGGCCTGCTTTCGCGGCGATTATATCGTTTGCAAACCCAGGTGCCGAAGGGCTGTCCGGGGTGGGAGCTGACATACCGGTCCCCGTTCGCCCTGAGCGAAGTCGAAGGGCCCTACTGAGCGGAGCGAAGTGGGCTTCGCCTGCAGCTCAGCCAAGCCCTTCGACTTCGCTCAGGGCGAACGGAGTGGGTGATTCGTTCCAACATCGCACGTGTCGAGATGGCTGTCGGAACCGCTCTTTTCGACTGTGTAGGGCACAACTTCCACAACCTCTCCGGAATGAGCCATGAAGCGTCGGGGCCCTGCGCGGCGCGGGTCATGCCGACGTCCATTGACGAGAGGATATACGAAACATATACGGTTCATCTATTCTTCAACGCCGGGAGACATCCATGGGCATCGTGAAAATCGACGACGACCTGCATGAGGAAGTCCGGCGGGCCAGCGCAGTGATGTGCCGGTCGATCAACGCGCAGGCCGAATTCTGGATGAAGATCGGCATGCTGGCCGAGGCCAATCCGACCCGATCCTTCAACGATATCGTGCAGATGCAGTTCGCGGCGGCGCATGTGCGTCTCGCGGAGGCCGCGGCCGCCTGACATGGTGAAGACCCCGGACGAACTGGCGCTCATGCGCATATCGGGCAAGCTGCTGGCGTCCGTCTTCGAGATGCTGGACGGGCAGGACCTCGCCGGCATGTCCACAATGCAGGTCAATGACCTGGTCGAGCGCTTCATCACCATGGACCTTGCCGCGCGCCCGGCGAGCAAGGGGCAATATGGCTTCAAATATGTGCTGAACTGCTCGATCAATCATGTCGTCTGCCATGGCGTGCCCGATCCGGGCGAGATCATCCGTGACGGCGACATCATCAATCTCGACATCACGCTCGAGAAGAACGGCTTCATCGCGGATTCGAGCAAGACCTATCTGGTCGGCAATGCCTCGCCCGCCGCGCGGCGGCTCGTGCGGGTCGCGCAGGAAGCGATGTGGAAAGGCATCAGGCAGGTGCGGCCCGGCGCGCATCTGGGGGATATCGGCTTCGCGATCGAGCGGCACGCCAAGCGGAACGGCTATTCGGTCGTGCGGGACTATTGCGGGCACGGCATCGGCCGCGAGATGCACGAGGAGCCGCAAGTGCTGCATTTCGGACGGCCGGGGACGGGGATGAGGCTGCGGGAGGGCATGGTCTTCACGATCGAGCCGATGCTCAACCAGGGGACCCGCAAGGTCTCGACACAGAGCGACGGATGGACGGTCGTGACCAATGACCGCAAGCTTTCCGCCCAGTTCGAGCATACGGTCGCGGTGACGAGCATGGGCGTCGATGTCCTGACCTTGCGCCGCGACGAGGCGCCGATGCTGGCGTGACGTCACCGATCTCCGTTTTGCCCGGTCGCCGCTCTAATGGAGCACTGAGATATGGTTGATCCGGGCGCGCCTCTCAGCCCAGCGCCACGACCCGGGACGCCAGCCGCTCCACTTCCGCCCGGTCATGGCTCACATAGAGGATGGGCAGTTGCAGATCGTCACGGATGCGTTCGATCACGGCCATGATCTCCTCGCGCCGAGGCATGTCGAGCGAGGACAGGGGCTCGTCCATCAGCAGGAAGCGCGGGCCGCTGAGCAGCGCGCGGCCGATGGCGACGCGCTGGGCCTCGCCGCCTGAAAGCGTGCGCGGCCAGCGATCGAGCAGGGGCGCTATGCCGAGGAAATCGGTCGCCTCGCCGAGACTCATCCAGCGATGCGCCGGACCGGCGAGGCGCCAGCCATAGAGGAGATTGTCGCGCACGCGGCGGTGCGGGAACAGGCGGCCGTCCTGGAAGACATAGCCGGCGCGGCGGCGCTCGGGGGTGAGATCGATACCGGCCGCGCTGTCGAACAGCGTCTCGCCGGCCACCGCGATCCGGCCGCGGTCCGGCCGCAGCAGGCCGGCGACCATGTTGAGGATGCTGCTCTTGCCCGCGCCCGAGGGACCGAACAGGGCCGTGAGGCCGGGGCCGCTCGCCAGATCGAGCGCGATGCGGGCATCGCCGAGGCGGCGCTCGACGCTGATCTCAAAGGACATGACCGTCCTTCCCCGCCGGCCCCATGCGCCGGGCGAGCAGTTCCGAGACGAGCAGCGCGCCCAGCGAAAGCAGCACGGCGATGAGCGCGAGGCGCGTCACTTCCGCCTCATGGCCGGGGATCTGCAGCGCGCCGTAGATGGCGATGGGGATGGTGCGGGTCTCGCCGGGGATGTTCGAGACGAAGGTGATGGTCGCGCCGAACTCGCCAATCGAGCGAGCGAAGCCGAGCACCGCGCCGGCGAGCAGGCCGGGCATGGCGAGCGGCAGGCTGACCGTCAGGAAAGCGCGCCAGGGCGAGGCGCCGAGCGTGCGGGCGGCGCTCTCCAGGCGGCGGTCCACCGCCTCGATGGAGAGGCGCATCGCGCGCACCATGAGCGGCAGCGCCATGATGGCGGCGGCGAGCGCGGCGCCGGTCCAGCGGAACATGAGCGTGATGCCCAGCCAGTCGGCCAGCAGGCGGCCAGCGGGGCCGTTGGGGCCGAAGGCGATGAGCAGCAGCCAGCCTGTCACCACTGGCGGCAGCACGAGCGGGAGATGCACCAGCGCATCGAGCAGCAGCTTGCCGGGGAAGCGGCCGCGCGCGAGCAGCCAGGCGAGCGCGAAGGCGACCGGCAGGGTGAGCAGCACGGCGAGGATGCTGACCTTGAGCGAGAGAGCGATGATCTCCCATTCCTCGGGGGTCATGGACGCTCCTCCCCCTCCCGCTTGCGGGAGGGGGCATTCCCACGCTGCGCCGTGCCTCTGCCCTCACCCAGCCCCTCCCGCAGGCGGGAGGGGGACAGGTCCCGCACGGTCCTCACCGCACGTCGAACCCGCGCCGCGCGAAGATCGCCTTGCCCTCGCGGGAGAGCAGGAAGCGGCGGAAGGCCTCGGCCTCCGGGTGGGTCGAGGCGCGCAGGCGGGCGATCGGATAGGTGATCGGCGGATGGCTGTCCGCCGGGAAGGTGCCGACGATGCGGACGCGCGACGACGCCCGCGCATCGGTCGCGTAGACGATGCCGAGCGGCGCCACGCCGCGCTCGACCAGCGCCAGGGCGGCGCGGACATTCTCCGCGCTGGCGATCCGGTTCCGCACGCCGGCCCACACGCCCAGCCGGGTGAGCGCGGCCTTGCCGTAGCGGCCGGCGGGCACGGCGTCCGGGTCGGCCATGGCGAGGCGGCCATTGCCGAGCGCGCGGGCAAGCGGGAAATTGCGGGCGATGGCGAGGCGGACGCGGCTGTCCGCCGGCGCGATCAGGACCAGGCGATTAGCGAGCAGCGTCGCGCGGGTGGCGGGGAGGATGAGCGAGCGGGCGGCGAGATAGTCCATCCACTCCTCGTCCGCGGAGACGAACAGGTCGGCAGGCGCGCCGGCCTCGACCTGCCGCGCCAGCGCGGACGAAGCCGCGAAGGAAATGACCGGACGCGGATGGCGCCGCACGGCCCAGGCATCGGCGGCGTCGGTCATCGCTTCCTGCAGGCTGGCGGCGGCGAGCACGAGCGGACCGCGTTGCCGTGCGACGGCGGAACCGGGCAGCGCCGAAAGGACGAACAGGAGGATGAGGAGCGAGCGGAGCAGGCGCATGACGATCCCGATGGGCTTCGCGCGGCTATAGCGCAATGGCGGGGGTGGGCAAATCGGCTCCGATCCATCGGCATCGCCAACCGTTCGCCCTGAGCGAAGTCGAAGGGCGGAGCCGAGCGGAGGCGAGACATTCTCGCTCCGCTCGAACAAGGGCTTCGACTTCGCTCAGCCTGAACGGATCATGGATCGGAGACCCCAAGTCCTGCGCAAGCGCCGACTGGCCCCGCCGCTCAGGCCAGCTCCACCGTGGTCACTTCATAGCCGCCATCCACCAGCGCCTGGATGAGGCGGCGCAGATGCGCCTCGTCGCGGGTCTCGCATTCGATATCGGTGATGAGGCCCTTGGCGGGCAGCGAGGTGAACACGCGCTGGTGATAGACCTCGATGATGTTGACCTGCTGCTCGTGGAAGATGCGCGCCACGTTGAACAGCGCGCCGGGCCGGTCCTGCAGGCGGATGCGCAGGCGGGCCAGACGGCCCGAGCGGGCGAGGTCGCGCAGCAGCACATTGGCGAGCAGGCGCGTGTCGATATTGCCGCCGGTCAGCACCAGGCCGACCGTCTTGCCCGCGAACAGCGCCTTGTGCTCCAGCAGCGCGGCAAGGCCGGCGGCGCCGGCGCCCTCGACCACGGTCTTCTCGATCTGGAGCAGCAGGCTCACCGCCTGCTCCAGCGCCCGCTCGGCGACCAGCACCACATCATTGGCCAGCGCGTCGACGAAACGGCGGGTCAGGCTGCCCGGTTCCTTGACCGCGATGCCCTCGGCCAGCGTGTCGCCGCCGGTCGGCAGCGCCGCATGCTTCACATGATCGTACATGGAGGGATAGAGTTCCGCCTGCACGCCGATCAGCATGATGTCCGGCCGCACGCCCCGCGCCGCCGTGCCCATGCCGGAAAAGAGGCCGCCGCCGCCGATCGGGATGACCAGCGTGTCTATGTCCGGCGCGTCCTCCAGCATCTCCAGCGCCACGGTGCCCTGCCCGGCGATGATGTCCGCCTCGTCGAACGGATGGACGAAGGTGAGGCCGCGCGCCTGCTCCAGCTCGCGGGCATGGGCATAGGCATCGTCGAACGTCTCGCCGAACAGCACGACGGTCGCGCCATGGCTCTCGGTCTGCATCACCTTCACCAGCGGCGTGGTGGTCGGCATGACGATGGTGACGGGGACGCCGAGGCGCGCGCCATGATAGGCGAGACCCTGCGCATGATTGCCGGCCGAGGCGGCGATGACGCCCTTGGCGCGGGCGGCATCGTCCAGCAGCAGGAGCCGGTTGAGCGCGCCGCGCTCCTTGTAGGCGGCGGTGAACTGATGGTTCTCGAACTTGAGATAGACCTTGGCGCCGGTCAGGTCCGACAGCGTCTTGCTGAACGCGGTGGGCGTGCGCACCACCGCGTCGCGAATGCGCTCGCGCGCCGCACGGAGGTCGGCAAGCGTGACCGGAAGCGCATCGGCGGTCCCGTCGATGGCGGGCGAGAGCAAATCCATCTTGTTCATAACCGCGCGGCCCTATCCCATCTGGCGTTGCGAGGAAACACACTCTATGGGCGGCGCATGGCAAAAATCGCATTTCTGGGGCTGGGTGTGATGGGCGGGCCGATGGCCGGCCATCTCGCCCGTGCGGGCCATGAACTCGCCGTGTTCAACCGCTCCATGGGCAAGACCCACGCCTGGGTCGAGCGCTATGGCGGCGTGGCCGCGGTGAGCCCGGCGCAGGCGGCGCAGGACGCCGATATCGTGCTGAGCTGCGTGGGCACCGACGATGATCTCGCCGCCGTGACCATCGGCCGGGACGGCGCCTTCCGCACGCTGCGCCAGGGCGGCCTCTATATCGACCATACCACCGTCTCGGCGAAGATCGCGCGGCAGCTGGCGGCCGAGGCGGAGAGCCGGGGCCTGCATTTCGTCGACGCGCCGGTCTCGGGCGGGCAGTCCGGCGCGGAGAACGGCAAGCTCTCGATCATGTGCGGCGGCAGCGAGCCGGCGGTCGAGGCGGCGCGGCTGGTGATGCAGGCCTATGCGGCGCGCATCGTCCATTGCGGCGAGGCGGGCGCGGGGCAGACCACCAAGATGGTCAACCAGATCTGCATCGCAGGCGTGCTGCAGGGCCTCTCCGAAGCGCTGCGCTTCGCCCAGCATGCCGGGCTCGACCTCGCCAAGGTGCATGAGGCGATCGGCGGCGGCGCGGCGCAGAGCTGGCAGATGGACAATCGCTGGCAGACGATGGGCGAGGACAAGTTCGACTTCGGCTTCGCCATCGAATGGATGCGCAAGGATCTCGGCCTGGCAATCGACGAGGCCAAGGCGATCGGCGCGGCGCTGCCGGTGACGGCGCTGATCGACCAATTCTATGCCGAGGTCGTCGCCATGGGCGGCGGCCGGCAGGACACGAGCGCATTGGTGCGGCGGCTGCGCAGGCCGTGAGCGGCATGGTGCGCGCGATGCGTTCAGGGGCCTTGGCACGGGTCCTTTGCGGACAGGAGCCCAGGGCGCATGGGCAGCCCGCTGACGCCCTGGGCTCCTGCTTCCGCAGGGGCACGGCATGGCTCGGCGCGGTCCTGCTGGCGCTGTGGACGGCGGCGGCCAGCGCGAGCGGGCTCATCGACAATGTGAACGGCCTGACGGTCGACGCGCGGGGCGATCTCGTCCATTTCACCGGCCTCGTCATCGGCAAGGACGGCAAGGTCGAGAAGCGGCTGGGCCCGGACGACGAACGGCCCGAGCGGCCGGACTTCCGCTATGACGGCAAGGGCCGCACGCTCATCCCCGGCCTGATCGACGCGCATGGCCATGTGATGGAGCTGGGCTTCTCGCGCCTCAACCTCGACCTCACCGGCACGCGCTCGCTGGAGGAGGCCAAGGCGAAGATCGAGGCCTTCGCCCGGGCCAATCCGGGCCGGCCCTGGATCCTGGGCTTCGGCTGGAACCAGGAGACATGGGGCCTCGGGCGCTTCCCGACGGCGGCCGATCTGGAAGGGCTGGCCGGCGGGCGGCCGATCTGGCTGCAGCGCGTGGACGGCCATGCCGGCTGGGCCAATGCGGCGGCGCTGAGCGCGGCGGGCATCACCGCCACCACCAAGGCGCCGGCCGGCGGGCGGATCATGATCGAGAGCGGCAAGCCGACCGGCGTGCTCGTCGACAAGGCGATGGACCTGATGGCCCATGCCCTGCCCGCGCCGCAGCCCAAGGACTATGACGCCGCCCTGGAGCAGGCGCAGGAAGCGCTGCTCGCGCGCGGCGTCACCGCCATTGCCGACATGGGCACCACCATCGAGGACTGGCAGGCCTATCGCCGCGCCGGCGACAGGGGCGCGCTGCGGGTGCGCATCATGGGCTATGCGCGCGGCATGGACGCGGCCGCGCTGATCGCCGGGCCGGGGCCGACGCCCTGGCTCTATGACGACCGGCTGCGGCTGGGCGGCGTCAAGCTCTACATGGACGGCGCGCTCGGTTCGCGCGGGGCCTGGCTCAAGGCGCCCTATGCGGACGCGCCCAAGGAGACCGGCCTGCCGCTGCTCACCGCCATCCAGCTGCGCAACCAGATGAGCCGCGCCGCCATGGACGGCTTCCAGCTCGCCATCCACGCGATCGGCGACCGCGCCAACGCCGAGGTGCTGGACGCGATCGACGAACTGAGCGCCACCTATGAAGGCGACCGGCGCTGGCGGGTGGAGCATGCGCAGATCGTCGATCCGGCCGACCTGCCGCGCTTCGCCGCGCACGGCACCATCGCCTCGATGCAGCCGCAGCATGCGACATCCGACTGGCAGATGGCGATCGCGCGGCTGGGGCCGGACCGGCTCGGCGCGGCCTATGCCTGGCGCTCCATGCTGAACGCGGGCGTGCCGCTCGCCTTCGGCTCGGACGTGCCGGTGGAGCCGGCCGATCCGTTCATCGGGCTCAAATCCGCGCTGACGCGGATGGACGCGCAGGACCAGCCGATCGGCGGCTGGCAGCCCGAGCAGCGGCTGACGCTTGCCGAGGCGCTGCGCGCCTATACATGGGGCGCGGCCTATGCCGGCTTCGCCGAGCAGCATTTCGGCAATCTGGCGCCGGGGCAGCGCGCCGATTTCCTCATCCTGGACAGCGACATCGAGCTGGCCCGCCCGGCCGAGCTGCCCGCGACGAAGATCCGCGAGATTTGGATCGGGGGGCAGCGCATGCAAGTGAACGGGAGCAGCCGATGAACGCCATCCGCCTCGCCACCAAATATGTGGAGAAGCCCTGGGGCCGCACCACCCTGTCGGCCGCCTTCCCGGAAGGCGGCGGGCGGCGGATCGGCGAAGTGTGGTTCGACGGGCCGGAAGGGCAGGCCCTCCCACCCCTGCTCGTCAAATATATCTTCACCAGCGAGAAGCTCTCCATCCAGGTCCATCCCGACGACGCCTATGCGCGCGCGCGCGGATTGCCGGGCGGCAAGAGCGAATGCTGGCTGATCCTCGACGCCGAGCCCGGCGCGATGCTTGGTATGGGCACGATCGAGCCGCTGGATGCCGACACGCTGCGCGCCGCCGCGCTCGACGGGCGGATCGAGCAGCTGATGGACTGGAAGCCAGTGAAGGCGGGCGATTTCTTCTACATCCCGGCGGGGACGGTGCATGCGATCGGCGCGGGCATCACACTGGTCGAGGTGCAGCAGAATGTCGATGTGACCTACCGGCTCTACGACTATGGCCGGCCGCGCGAACTGCATCTGGACGACGGCGTGGCGGTGAGCCGGGCCGAGCCTTATGCGAGACCGGCGGTGAATGTCGCGCAGGCCGAGCGGGCGGACCTTCTCGACACTTCCCGGGCGCCTTTCCACCTCGCGCTGGACACAGTGCCGGCCGGCGCCGCGCAGATCGGCGGGCCGGGCCTGCAATGGTTCGTTCCGCTTGCCGGGCATGGCCTGATCGATGGGCAGGCCTGGGAAGCGGGGCAATGCTGGCTCCTGTCCGGCGAAGCGGCGCTGGAAGCAAGCACTCCGGTCCGCATGCTGGCCGCCGCGGCTTGACCCCGGGCGTGCCTCCGTCAGGATGGAAAGTCGGCTTTTCAGGCTCATATAACGGATTCGCGCCTGTCCGGCAACCGGCGGCCCGACAACCAGGCTTGCGACAATTTGATACAATCTCGGCCTGTCGCGACAAATTTGCGCGACAAGCTTGATCTATACCCCGTTTCAGCGCTTCTCCCACGGCGCTGAAAACCGGGCGTCTCTCCCCCCTCGTCGCCCGGAAATACCACGGTCCCCCACTCCGGCCCCTTCCTCCCCACAGGAAGGGGCCAAGGTGTTTCTGGCGAGGACGGCAGTCCCGCGAACGGACCGGAGCGCAGAAAAGGCGCCCTCGGACCGCGTTACCGCAGGTCCAAAGGGCGCCGGGGGAATCCTGTCATGAGCTTTCGGATCAGGCGAAGGCGACCTGCGCGCCGCGACGGCGCATGGCGCTTCCGGCCAGGCCGAAACCGGCGATCATCATCGCCCAGGTGGCGGGTTCGGGGACGCCGCCGGTGGTCGGCGTATAGGTCACCGTCAGCGTGCCGCTATCCCAGATGCCGTCCGGAGCACCGGAGAAATCATCGAACCATTCCGCAAACTCGATCCGGAGAAGGCCATCGTCGAGCAGGCTGAACTGGTCTTCACCCGTCAGGTCCACCGAGCCGGAATAGGATGCGGTGCCGGAGACATTGTTTCCGAAGCCCGGCCGGAGGCGATACCAGTCATAGGCCGGATCGGCCACTTCGACGCCGGTATTGCCCAGCTCCGCGAGCAATTCGGAGAGCCAGCTCGGCGAATAGGCGGTCAGCGTGACATCCCATGCGACGCCCGTGATCGTGGCGCCGGCGCCGAGGTCCAGATGATATACGCCGTTGCCCGTGGTGCCGAGGGAATCGAAGCTTTCGATACCCGTGACATCGAAAGTGACTGTCTCGGCCTGCGCCGCAGCCATCGGCGCAACGGCACCCAGAAGAAGAGCCGGCATGGCGACGTGCCAATATAGTTTCTTATTCATGATAGTCTCCCACAATATTTCACGATCGACAGAATCCCCCAAAATAGTTCTCAGGTAATGAGTCAAGTCAATGCGATATCATTGCATATTATCGTGTTGATTTGAGAACCGTATTCCCTATACATATCTCCATATATCCCGCCTGGATTCCCCAGGTGGGTGCATAACCGGACCCCTAGTCCATTTTTCTTGGTAGCAATGGCGGGCACGCACTTGATAGAGAGATAGACTTGAACGGAATGTTCGATTTTCTTGAAATATGGTTAAGCCATTCTCTACGAACATGCGTCGCTCCGGCAGGCTCTCCGGACAACCAGATCGATGGGCGGCAGCGCCCGATGGCTCACCGGCGTGCTATCAGGTCGGCAATCGGGCAGTATCGTCATCACGGAGGCTGACCATGTCGAACCCGGGCACTCCTTCGATCGACCAGTTGCGCATGTTTCTCGAGGTGGTCGAGACCGGCAGCTTCGCCAATGCCGCGCGGCGACTCAACCGCGCCGTTTCGGTCGTCAGCTATGCGATCTCGAATCTCGAGGAACTGCTGGGATTTCCGGTCTTTGAGCGGGAAGGCAATCGCAAGCCGGTGCTGACCCCGGCAGGCCGCTCGATGCTCGCCGAGGCGCGCATCCTGCTCAAGGACATGGACAGGCTGAGAGCCAAGGCCAAGGGAATGCTCGACGGGCTGGAGGCGGAGGTCGATCTGGCCATCGACGTCATGCTGCCATGCGAAAGGATCGGCGGCATATTGCGGGCTTTCAACCTGGAATTTCCGACCGTCACGCTCCGCCTTCATGTCGAGCCGCTGGGTGCCGTCATCGCGATGATCCTGGACGGCAAGGCCGGCATCGGAATATCCGGACCCTTGGCCTCGAGCGTGAAAGGGATCGAGCGGATCGCGGCCGGATCCGTTCCGTTGATTCCCGTCGCGGCCCCCGGCCACCCCCTCGGACGCATGGAGCGGATTCCGCCGGGCGAAGCCCAGCAGCATATTCAGCTCGTGCTTTCGGATCGCTCGCCCTTCACCGAAGGGCAGGATTTCTCCGTGCTCAGCCCGCGCACATGGCGGCTGGCGGATCTCGGCGCCAAGCATAACCTGCTGCGCGAGGCGATCGGTTGGGGCAACATGCCGTTGCCGCTGATCCAGGCCGATCTGGCGAACGGCACGCTGCGGCGCCTCCTGATACCGGAGCATCCCGGCGGCACTTATCGCTTCATCGGCATCTGGCGCACGGACACACCGCCGGGCCCTGCCGCCGCCTGGCTGATCGACCAGTTCGTCTCTGCGGGCGCCCGCGATCAGGAAATCGAAGGATTCCACGACCTGTGAACAAGGCCGGCGGCCGCCCGCTCGATGCGCCCATGAGGGCAGCCGCGACAAACTGATACAAATTCCGCGCTTCGCGACATAGGCATGCGACAAGCGCTGCCTATATAGTCCCTATCAGCGCTTCTCCCACGGCGCTGATGAGGACGGGCACTTTCTCCCACGCGTGTCCGTCACGACTCCCAAGTCCCCCTACGGCCCCTCCCTAACTCCCACGGGGAGGGGCCACGGGCGTCTCAGCCCGCCGTCCAGCCGCCGTCCACGCTGATGTTCGCGCCGGTGATCTGCGACGCCGCATCCGAGCAGAGGAACAGGGCGATCGCCGCCACCTGCTCGGGCTGGACGAATTCCTTGGTCGGCTGGCTCTCCAGCAGCACATCGTTGATGACCTGCTCGCGCGTCAGGTTGCGCGCCTTCATCGTGTCCGGGATCTGGTTCTCGACCAGCGGGGTCCAGACATAGCCGGGCGAGATGCAGTTGGCGGTGACGCCGAACGTCGCCAGCTCCAGCGCGATCGTCTTGGTGAAGCCGGCGAGGCCATGCTTGGCGGTCACATAGGCGCTCTTGAAGGGCGAGGCGACGAGGCTGTGCGCCGAGGCGGTCTGGATGATCCGGCCCCACTTCTTCTCCTTCATATAAGGCACGGCGAGGCGCGTGGTGTGGAAGGCGGCATTGAGGTTGAGCGCGATGATGAGGTTCCACTTGTCGACCGGGAATTCCTCGACCGGCGCGACATGCTGGACGCCGGCATTGTTGATGAGGATGTCGACGCCGCCGAACGCCGCGGCCGCGTCCTTCATCATCGCCTCGATCTCGTCGACCTTGGTGAGGTCATGGCCCGAATAGATGGCCTTGGCGCCGCTCGCCGCCTCCAGCCCCTGGCGCTCCTTCTCGATCGCGTCGGCATCGCCGAAGCCGTTGATGACGATGTTCGCACCCTCGGCCGCCAGCGCCTTTGCGTAGGCGAGGCCGATGCCCGAGGTGGATCCGGTGACCAGTGCCGTCCTGCCTTTCAAACTCATGCTTGCTTCTCCTTGATCTCCCCTGTTCGAACGAGATCGAACGTCGCGCTCTTGCCGTTCAGGATGTTCCGCGCGATCAGCTGGTTGCCCCGCCCGACGACCGCCGCGACCGCCTCATGCCCCTGCGCCCAATGGTCGAGCATGGTCATGCGCGAGAACTCGAAATCGCGTGCGCCGCTTTCCCAGGCGCGCGAGCGATAGATGAGATGCACGATGTTGGCGGCCCCCGCATCGATCATCGCGGCCAGCGCGCGCGCCTCGGGCCAGTCCCGCATTTCTTCCGGCAGCTTGCGGAGCAGCGCGCGGATCGCCTCATGCTCGCGACGCTCGCGCAGATACTGGTCGGTCACCTGGCGGGTGCGGCTGGAATATTGGATGTCCTTCTGGCGTGACCACACGCCGGTCATCTCGTCCGGCATCGGGCCTTCCGCGGGAAACAGATCGACCTGGAAGATCAATATGTCGCCGGTCTGATGATCCAGCACATGCGAGAGCGGCGTGTTGGAGACCATGCCGCCATCCCAATAATGCCGTCCCTCGATCTCGATCGGCGGCAGGCCCGGCGGCAGCGCGCCCGAGGCCATGACATGGCGGGCATCGATGCGGCCGCGCCAGTGCGGGTCCGTATTGTCGAAATAGACGAAATTGCCGGTCTCGATATCGACCGCGCCGACCGAGAAGCGCAGCGGCCCGTGATTGACCAGTTCCCAGTCGACCAGCCGGTCGAGTGTCTCGCGCAGCGGCGTCGTATCATAATAGCTCAGCGCCTCGGGGGTGCCGGCCGGCGCCATCCAGGACGGGATGCTGTGCGGCCGGAAGAAGCCGGGAATGCCCCACATGGCGACCGCGCCGGCGGCCGTCAGATGCGCCGCCTCGCGAATGTCGTGCAGATCGGGCAGGCAGAAATTGGGCAGGCCGCCGCTCACCAGCTCCCAGAACTCGACCAGCCGCGCGACTCGCGTTTCGGGCGGATTGCCGGCGATGATCGCGGCATTGACCGCGCCGATCGAGATGCCGGCGACCCAGTCGATCTCGATATCGAAGGCCGAGAGCGCCTCGACCACGCCGGCCTGATAGGAACCGAGTGCGCCACCCCCCTGCAGCACGAGCGCCACCTGATCCGGCAGCGGCATCGGCGCGCGACCGCGCCGCGAAGCCTGCTTGGGCATGTCCATGGTGCGGCGCAATAATGCATTTGCGCGAGCGGCGCCACAGGCCTTTGACGCTGTTCGCCGCAAGCCCCGCCGCCGCCTCGCCTCTTCCCTTGAGGGCGGCCTTATGCTTAGGGTCGCGATGGGCAGGGGAGCGGAAGGAACCGTCCGAATGCGGCTCGACGACGAACAGGAAAGCACCAATTACGAGATCCAGCGCGGCGGCAGCGGCGGATTCGGAGGCATGGGCAGCGGGTTCGGCGGCGGCAGCGGCCTCATCGGCATGCTGCTCCCGCTGATCGGCAGCAAGTTCGGCTGCACCGGCATCGTCATCGCGCTCGCCGTGCTTGCCTTCCTCAATTTCGGCGGCGGCGTGATGAACAGTCTCTCGCCGAGCGGCGCGCCGACCGAACAGGGCGTGTCCGCGGGCCAGGGCGACGGGAACGGACAACTCACCGAGATGCAGAGCTTCTCGCTGAAAGTGCTCCATTCGACCGAGACCGTATGGGGCGACCTGTTCCGGCAGGCGGGACAGCAATATCGGCCGACCATCCTCTCCTTCTATTCCCGGTCCGGCCGGTCGGGCTGCGGCGCGGCGCAATCGGCCATGGGGCCCTTCTACTGCCCGCTCGACCAGAAAATCTATCTCGACACGGACTTCTTCGCCGAGCTGCGCCAGCGCTTCGGCGCGCCGGGCGACTTCGCCCAGGCCTATGTGATCGCGCATGAGGTGGGCCACCATATCCAGGACCTGGAAGGCACGCTCGGCCAGGTGAACCAGGCGCAGCGGCGCGTGGGCGAGGCGCAGGCCAATGCGCTGCAGGTGAGGGTCGAGCTGCAGGCCGACTGCTATGCCGGCGTGTGGGGCAAGCGCACCGGCCTCATGGAAGCGGGCGACATCGAGGAAGGCCTGCGCGCCGCCCAGGCGATCGGCGACGACACGCTGCAACGCGAGGCGGGGCAGCGGCCGATGCCGGACAGCTTCACCCATGGCAGCAGCGAACAGCGCATGACCTGGCTCAAGCGCGGGCTCGACAGCGGCAATCCGGCGGTCTGCGACACCTTCGGCAACGCGGGCTGAGTCGCATCGCCGACGGCGGCGAGTCGGCTCCTCGCAGAGGCAGGTTGACGCTACGGAACCCGGTCCGGGCGGCTCTTTCGTCGAAATTTGCGATCAATGGAGCGCTTGCCTTCGCGCCAGCGAGAGATTGTGCGAGCCAAGGAAGCTTATCTGAAAGTCGATTCGACTCCGATATTTTTCTCGATAGTTTTTAACAACTTATGGAGTCGTAAGGCTTTTTGCACCTGCGCATTTGATTTTCGCACTTGCAGCAAATTTCCAATGTGTTAAATAAATCGGGCCTTTCAGGCATCCTCTCCTAAGACTCATGGGCCGGCCTCATATGAGGTCGGCCTTTTTTTTTGCCGAAATTTCATCTAGCAGGGCGCGTCTCGCGCGCATCAAAGACGAACGAACTCTCGGGAGAGGAAGCCGCCGGTCGGACCGGCACGCGCAGCGCGACTGCGGAGGATCGAGCGCCGGATGGCAGCTCTCCTCCGTATTGTTTGCGGCATCGATCGATCCGTCCCGCGACCGGCCTGGCCCTGCTTTCGTGCGAGCGGCTTGCCGCGGCGGGGCAGTCTCAGTGGGAATAGCGATTGATGCGCGGCAACTGACGCAGATAGGCCGGCGTCGGGTCACCTCGACCGGTCTGCACCGGCCGGCGCGCGGCCTGCGGATCGATCCGCCTGTCGAAGGCCATGCCGATCCGGTCGCCGCGCACCCAGGTCACGCGGCCCGAGACCTCGCCGATGCCACGCAGATCGACGACCAGCCGATCGCCATCGCTGAAATGCCTTTCGCAGTCCGCCATCATGCCGGTTTCGGACAGGTTGCGGACCCGCGCCTTGCCCAGGGGCCTGCCCGTTTCGTCGGCTAGGGTCGTCAGCAGGAACAGGCTGTCGCGCGGCGTCGCGCGCTTGGATGTCCCGTCCGGTTGATTATTGTCTCGGGCGGGCGATGGATCGTCGGTATCGGCCATGACCGGCGCATGCCAGACAAGTCTGGCGAAACGGTTAAGGGCGCTCAGTCGTCGCGCGAGACCTTCTCCTGGCGCTCGTGACGCTCCTGCGCCTCGACCGTCATGGTCGCGATCGGCCGCGCTTCCAGCCGGCCCAGCGAGATGGGCTCGCCGGTCACTTCGCAATAGCCATATTCGCCTTCGTCGATGCGGCGCAGGGCCGCGTCGATCTTGGCGATCAGCTTGCGCTGCCGGTCGCGGGTCCGCAGCTCGATCGACCAGTCGGTCTCGCTCGATGCGCGATCGTTGAGATCGGGCTCGCGCAGCGGCTCGCTCTGCAGCACCGCCAGCGTGCCTTCCGCCTCGGCGAGGATCTGCTTCTTCCAGTCCAGTAGGCGGCGGCGGAAATATTCGAGCTGATTCGGTCCCATGAACTCCTCGTCCGGCGAGGGACGATAGCCTTCGGGTAATTCGACGCGCGCTCCATTCGACCCGGCGCCATGCTGATCCGGCGCACCTACCAACGAGGCCATCAAAATCTCCGCCTTCCAAGACCAGGCCGCGCGCCCGGGCCCTTCATGGCGCGGGGCTATAATGCCGCCTCACAAGCGAAACAAGCTCTGTTTCCAGCCGTTTGAACCGGTGATGAACGTTCATGCGGGCCCGGACGGCCATTTGCCCGCCCCGGCGGTCCCGATATGGCGCGGGCGCCGCGCTTCCCGACCATATCAAGGACAAATCCCGCAAGACCATGCAGTTAAGGGACAGGTCACGGGAAGCTTGTGGGTTAATGAGCTTGAAGTTAACCTTTTATTTTGCGTTGTAGGGAATGGCGATCAATGGCTGCGTGGGGACTTCAGCCATGATCATGACCTGAAAGAGTGGCTGACCATGTCTGTAAGAATGGCCTTGGCGAAACTGTGCGGCGCAGCCTGTGGCGGTGCGATCATTGGCGGCGGCGCGCTCCAGATGGCGGAGACGGCCCGCCCGGCCCATGTCCACTCGGTCAAGCGCAAGCCGATCGCCGCGCGCCCGCCGCAGGTCCGCAGCCCGGCGCCGCGCGTGCGACGTGTCGTGCAGCGCGAGACGCGCGTCACGCCCACCGTCATCACGGTGCAGACCCCGCAGGCCCCGGTGCAGCTGGCGCGCGCGCCGCTGCTCGACCTGCCGAGCACATCGGGCGGCAGCGTGGTCGTCCCCGGCGGCAGTGGTGGCTGGGGCGGCCCGGGCGGCTTCTTCGGCGGATTCTTCGGAGGCGGCAGCAGCGGCGGCAGCATCGTGGTGTCGTCGACCACCAGCGGCGGTTCAACCTCGACCAGCGGCGGCTCGACCAGCACGTCGACCGGAGGCGTCAGCACCTCGACCGGCGGTGTCAGTTCCACCTCGAGCAGCACGTCCGGCGGCGTCTCCACCTCCACCGGCGGCGTGTCGACCTCCACGGGCGGCGTCAGCACCAGCTCGTCTTCCTCGTCATCCTCCTCCTCCTCGTCGAGCTCGTCTTCCTCGTCCAGCAGTTCCTCGGGCGGATCGACATCGGGTGGTGCCTCGTCGAGCAGCACTTCCGGCGGATCGACGTCGACCGGCGGCGGTTCCTCCACGTCCAGCAGCTCGTCGAGCGGCGGCACCGACGTGCCGGCCCCGCCCATGGTGCTGCTGTTCGGCGGCGCCGCGGCGGCGCTGCTCGCCGGCCGCCAATATGCCGCGCGCCGACGCGGCAAGGACGGCGGACCGGATCAGGACCGGAGCGCCTGAGCGCTTCCGCGCCGATCCGGATAAGCGCGCCCTTCCCCGGCACCAGCGCTCCCCTGCGCTGATGCCGGGCCGCGATCGACAGGCCCGCCAGCGCGCTTGATCCCGCGCGAGCGGCACGGCATAGGCAGCGCGCCATGCACGACATTCGCCTCATCCGGGACAATCCCGCCGCCTTCGACGCCGCGCTCGCGCGGCGCGGCCTGGAGCCGATCGCCGCCGCCGTCGGCGCGCAGGATGCGCAGTGGCGCGCCGTCTCCACCGCGCTGCAGGAAGGGCTCGCGCGCCGCAACGAGGCGAGCAAGGCGATCGGCCAGGCCATGGCGAAAGGTGACGGCGCCGCCGCGGAGGCGCTGAAGGCGGAAGTCGCCGCGCTCAAGGCCCGTCTCCCCGAGCTGGAGGCGGAGGAGCGCACGCTTGCCCAGCAGGTGCATGACCAGCTCGCCGCCATCCCCAACCTGCCCGCCGCCGACGTGCCGGACGGCGCGGACGAGGCCGGCAATGTCGAGGAGCATCGCTGGGGCGAGCCGCGCACCTTCGATTTCGCGCCGCGCGACCATGCCGATTTCGGGCCGGCGCTGGGGCTGGACTTCGAGGCGGCCGCCGCCATGTCCGGCGCGCGGTTCGCGGCGCTGCGCGGCGGCGTGGCGCGGCTGCACCGCGCGCTTGCCCAGTTCATGCTCGACAGGCAGACCAGCGCCAACGGCTATGAGGAAGTCAATCCGCCCCTGCTGGTGCGCGACGAGACGCTGTTCGGCACCGGCCAGCTGCCAAATTCGCCGAGGATCTGTTCCGCACCACGGACGGACGCTGGCTGATCCCCACCGCCGAGGTCAGCCTGACCAATCTCGTGCGCGAGCAGATCCTGCCCGAGAGCGTGCTGCCGCTGCGCTTCACCGCGCTCACGCCCTGCTTCCGCTCGGAGGCCGGCGCGGCGGGGCGGGACACGCGCGGCTATATCCGCCAGCACCAGTTCGAGAAGGTCGAGCTGGTCGCGATCGCGACGCCCGAGCAGGCGGCGGATGAACATGCCCATATGGTCGCCTCCGCCCAAGGCATATTGGAAGCGCTGGACCTGCCCTATCGCCGCATGCTGCTCTGCACGGGCGACATGGGCTTCTCGGCGGCCAAGACCTTCGATCTCGAAGTCTGGCTGCCGAGCCAGGGCGTCTATCGCGAGATCAGCTCGGTCTCGACCTGCGGCGACTTCCAGGCACGGCGCATGAACACGCGCTACCGGCCCGAGGGCGAGAAGGGCACGCGGTTCGTCCACACGCTCAACGGCTCGGGCCTCGCCGTGGGGCGGACGCTGGTTGCGGTGCTGGAGAATTTCCAGCAGGCCGACGGCAGTGTCATCATCCCGCCGGCGCTGCACCCCTATATGGGCGGCCTCACCGTGCTGGAGCCCCGCTGATGCGCATCCTGCTCACCAATGACGACGGCATCCACGCGCCGGGCCTCACCGTGCTGGAGACGATCGCCCGCGCTTTCTCCGACGATCTCTGGATCGTGGCACCGGCCGAGGAGCAGTCCGGCGCGGGCCACAGCCTCACCCTGTCGCGCCCGCTGCGGCTGCGCCAGCATGGCGAGCGGCGCTTCAGCGTCTCGGGCACGCCGACCGACGCGGTGATGATGGCGATCGGCCATCTCATGAAGGGCATGAAGCCGGACCTGGTGCTCTCCGGCGTCAATCGCGGCGCCAATCTGGGCGAGGACGTGACCTATTCGGGCACCGTCTCGGCCGCGATGGAAGGCGCCATCTCGGGCGTGCGCTCGATCGCGCTCAGCCAGGTCTATGCGCGCGAGGGGCTGGGCGATTCCGTGCCGTTCGACGCGGCGGCGCGCTGGGGCGAACGGGTGGTCCGCGCCCTGCTCGCGCAGCCCGATCCGGGCCGGACCCTCGTCAACGTCAACTTCCCCGCGCTGCCCGCCGAGCGGATCAAGGGGATGAAAGTGGCGCGGCAGGGCTTCCACGCGGTCGACCGCACGCGCATCATCGAGGGCATGGATCCGCGCGGCTATCCCTATTACTGGTTCGGCCTCGATCACAGCGACAGCGCCCCCGAGGCAAGCGACCTGGCGGCGGTGGCCGAAGGCTATATCTCGATCACGCCGCTCCATTTCGACCTGACGCACGACGCGTCGCTGCGGGCACTGGAAGCGGCGATCCACCACGCGGTCGAATAGCGCCGCCGATCCTTGCGGCTGCGATCCTATCCCTGCCTGCACCGCGCGAGCCGATCCTCTCCGGGCGGGTCGAACCGGAAAACGCTGCGGCTGTGCCTTTTCGGGACGGATTCCGTAATGCACCGCCCCGCACGCCCAAAAACAGGGCGTCCGCCATTAACTATGTTTGACTCCATGCTGCGCCTGCGCAATCTTCCCTTAAGCCGGCTTGTCGGCGATGTGGGAGATGACAAATGAACCTGAGCATGAAGACCCTTGCGGCCGCCACCGCGCTGGCCACTGCCGTTTTCGGTGCCAATGCGGCACAGGCGGCTGTTTTCACCATCGACTTCGATGTCACGGGCATCGAGAGCCATGCGGAATGGTTCTCGCCGGACAATGAAGTCTTCTTCCTCGATCTTGCACCCGGCGCCCATATCATCGGGCTCGACTATGACGTTAACCTTACCGCCTTCAGCCCCAGCTGGCTGTCGGAGCTTCAGGTCGTGTACACCGACACGGCCTTGACGACCGGCGTCGTGACCACGCCGGGTTATCTGGACAGCATCTCCGGCACGGCATCCTATACAGGCTCGTCCGATCTGGTCGCTCTCGGGCTCGATTTCGTGATCGGCGATGACGGTCTCCTTCGGCTGGAGTTCGGCGAGGGCTTCGATGACAGCAGCGTGGATCCGGACGGCGTCTGGAATTTCGGCACGCTGACCTTCACCTATGAAGCCGACGACGTGCCCCCCCCGAGCGTGCCGGAGCCGGCCAGCTGGGCGATGATGATCGGCGGCCTCGGCCTGGCCGGTGCCTTCCTGCGCCGCAGCCGTCGCACGATGCAGGTCAGCTTCTCCTGAAGCCGAACGACTTCGGTCGTCTGAAAATGGGGGCCGCCGGCACGGATGCCGGCGGCCCTTCTCCTTGACGATCATGGCGTTCGCAAATTCATATCGCCGAGCGATCGACGGTGAATCCGCAAGTGGTCATCAACAATCGCTTAAATAATGATATTTCGATAATTGCACGCCATACCTGCAATAATTGCACCCATTCGCCCGGATTGGAACGGTTTCGAACGATCATTCGGCTTGACTCCGGATCGCGTTGAACGGAGCATGGTTAACGCAACATTCGTGCTGCGGCGTGGGATGAAGTGGGAGATAGATTCACATGCACAGAATGATGAAGGCCCTTGCGGCCGCCACTATTTTGTCCGGCATGGTTTTCGCGGCCGGCGCTGCCAACGCCTCCGAGCTGGCGGGCTATGGCAGCCTGAGGAGCCTGCCGGGCACGATCGCCGTCGAGAGCGAGGTTCAGTTCGACGTCAGCGACATACTGAGCTTCGACAGCGTCGGCGATGCGGACAACGAGGTCTATTTTCTGGACCTCGGCACCGGCGCGCATATCACCGGGATCGGCTGGGACGTCGATCTCTTTGCCGACTCGCCGAGCTGGCTGTCGGAACTCGCGGTCCAGTTCTCGCCCACCGACCTGACCAACTGGGTCAGCCTGACGCCGGGCATCGGCGATGATTTTTCGGGCTCGGGCTCCTATTCCTCCGGTGGCGTCGTGGACCTGATCGGCCTCGGCTATGACTTCTATCTTGGGGATGACGGCCTGCTGCGGCTGGAGTTCTTCGAGCAGTTCGACGACTATGCCGACGACTGGGACGGCATCTGGGAGAGCGGCTTCCTCACCATCGACTATGATGGCGGCACGGTGCCGCCGCCTCCGGGCGTGCCCGAACCGGCGAGCTGGGCGATGATGATCGGTGGTTTCGCTCTGGCCGGCGCAACGCTGCGCAGACGCCGCCTCGCGGTCAGCTTCGCCTGAAGGATGCGCATCGCCGCCGGCGTTCGTGCCGGCGGCGCATTGCCGTTGCGGTCCGCAAGACCCGGTCTTGCCCTTGCCCGCCGCCGCTTCCCTTGGCACTAGTCGCGCATGTTCCAGCGTGACGATCCCCGAGCGCGCGCGCCGGCCTTCCTGCGGCGACGCTCGTCCCTGCCGGTCTGGGCCGATCTCGCCTGGCGCGTGGGCCTCATCTTCGGCCTGGTCACCCTGGTGCTCCTCATTCACTGGATCGAGCGCGACGGACTGCGCAACAATATCTATCCCGACCGGCCGATCAGCCTCATCGACATCCTCTACTTCACCACCGTGACCGTCACCACGGTCGGCTATGGCGACATCGTGCCGGTCAGCGACACGACCAAGCTGTTCGAATCCTTCTTCGTGACGCCGATCCGTATCTTCGTCTGGCTGGTCTTCCTCGGCACGGCCTATCATTTCGTCTTCCGCAACGTCTGGCACAGGTGGCACATGTCCCGCATCCAGAAGACACTCCAAGGTCACATCATCGTGACCGGCTATGGCACCAGCGGCTCGGAAGCGGTGCGCGAGCTCATCGCGCGCGGCATCGCTCCCGGCCGGATCGTGGTGATCGACCAGGACGAGCATGCGCTGGCGCTGGCCGAGGCCGTCGGCTGCAACGTGCTCAAGGGCGATGCGACGCGCGACCAGACGCTGGACGATGTGCGCGTCGCGAAGGCCAGCGCGATCATCGTCTCGGCCGGGCGGGACGATACCTCCATCCTGGTGACGCTCACCGCGCGCCATCTCGCGCCGGACGTGCCGATCAGCGTCGTGGTGCGCGCGACGGACAATGAGCTGCTGGCCCGGCAGGCCGGCGCGACCACCGTCATCAATCCGGCGAGCTTCGCGGGCCTGCTGCTCGCGGGCTCCTGCGCCGGCCCGCATGTCGCGGACTATATGGCCGACCTGGCGGGCACCGGGGGCCCGGTCAAGCTGCGCGAACGCCTCGTCACGCCGGACGAAGTCGGCAAGCCGCTCTCGGGCCTGGCGACCGGGATCGGCGTGCGGCTCTATCGCGCCGGCCGGCCGATCGCCTTCTGGGAAGAAGAGGCCGGGCAGATCTATGGCGGCGACACGGTGATCGAGATCGTGCGGGGCGACGGCTGAACGCGGGCATCCGGTCAAGATTTGAATTTCGGTTTCCGGGAGGGAATGGCTTTTGTCCATCCTGCCTCGTCATTCCCGCATTCGCGGGAATGACGAAAACATCAGGGCGGGAAGCACACAGCCATCTCACGCCACGACTCGCCTTTTCCCACATGCGCCCCTATATGCGCGCGCGATCATGGCATTGAAGATTCCCGACGCGCCCAAGGTGGGCATGGTCTCGCTCGGCTGCCCCAAGGCGCTGGTCGATTCCGAACGCATCCTGACCAAGCTCAGGAGCGACGGCTATGCGCTCT